>Ga0116178_10001957_pt1 | contig 16666 bp, 15 predicted proteins | sample AD_STIC12_MetaG_FD_89880 | JGI IMG/M metagenome (GOLD analysis project Ga0116178, IMG submission 89880) | Active sludge microbial communities of municipal wastewater-treating anaerobic digesters from USA - AD_STIC12_MetaG | ecosystem: Engineered > Bioreactor > Anaerobic > Digestate | place: USA... | reverse complement strand
TATCGCCACGTCGATCACTCCTATTCTCCTGCTCAGGTTGTGAGCAGAATAGTATCGCTACGTGGGTCAAATTTAGATGCATATTTCTATGCTAGATGGGTCAATATTCGATGCAATTTAACATTCAATTGTTACGGAAAGGTTAAACGCCTCAGAGACGCGATAGCAGGGCATGCGCGGTACAAGCCCGGATTTATCCCTTTATTTCATCGATTGATTTGCTGTCCATCTTGATATTCTGGCTCTAATTATTAATACATCAGAAGTATATATTTTGTTCAGGAGTGCATAGGTATGTTTGTCATCATTGGGTATATTGTAATTTGCGGCACAATATTTGGTGGCTACGCCATGGCTGGCGGCCATTTAGGCGGCTTATGGCAACCGTTGGAAGTGCTCATGATTTTTGGTGGCGCCATAGGGGCATTTGTTGTTGGTAACGATAATAAAGCCATCAAAGCGACTATGAAAGCGTTGCCAACAATATTTAAAGGCTCTAAATTTACCAAAGCACTTTACATGGATTTGCTTGCGCTTCTGTTTGAAATTTTAGCTAAAATTCGTAAAGACGGCATGATGGCGATTGAAAACGATATTGAAAATCCGGAAGCCAGTCCGTTATTCAGCAAATATCCCAAGATACTTCACGACCACCATCTTGTGGAGTTTATGACTGACTATCTGCGCCTGATGGTGTCTGGAAATATGGATGCGTTCCAAGTGGAAAACCTCATGGACAACGAAATTGAAACACACCACATGGAAGGGCATGTGCCAGCCCATTGTATTTCCAAACTCGGTGATGCGTTGCCTGCGTTTGGTATTGTGGCTGCGGTGATGGGGGTGGTGCATACCATGGAGAGTTTGCATTTACCGCCGAATGAGTTGGGCGTGCTGATTGGACATGCGCTGGTAGGTACTTTCCTGGGTATCTTGCTGGCCTATGGGTTTGTTGGTCCGTTAGCAGGTTTGCTGGAACAAAAGCTGGAAGAGAGCACCAAAATGTATAACACGGTAAAAGTGACGCTGATTTCAAGCCTTAATGGTTATGCGCCTGCGATCGCGGTGGAGTTTGGCCGCAAGGTGCTTTATTCAACCGAGCGCCCCGGTTTTGCAGAACTTGAAACGCATGTGAAACAGGCCAAAGCCGGCAAATAATACCCTACAAACTAAGACAACATCAGACGGAGCTTGCAATGGCCGAGGAACGTGCTAGACCGATTATTGTAAAGAAGATCAAGAAAGTCTCGGGCGGACACCACGGTGGCGCCTGGAAAATCGCCTATGCCGACTTTGTGACGGCGATGATGGCGTTCTTTTTGTTGATGTGGCTGCTCGGATCAACCTCAAAAGCACAAAGGGAAGGTATTTCTGATTATTTTAAAACGCCATTGATGGTCGCCATCAAAAATACTGGTGGTCCAGCGGTTGGTGCGAGTGATTCCATCATGAAAGATACTGGCGGAAAAGACATCACCAAAAAACAAGGGCAGGTAAAACCGGACGATGGCTCTAAAGGAAAAGAAAAATCGGTCAATGTAGAAGATGCCAAACAAGCATTGGAAAAAGCCGAGGCGGCAAAACTGGAAGAGCTGAAAAGCAAAATCGAAAAAGCCATCGAAGATAGCCCGGCTTTAAGCAAGTTCAAAAATCAATTATTACTGGATATCACCTCTGAAGGGCTGCGTGTACAGATTGTGGATGAGCAGAATCGAGCCATGTTTGCTTCGTCCAAGGCGGATATGCAGCCTTATGCGCAGCAGATTCTGCATGAGATAGGCAAGATGCTGAATGGAGTCCCCAACAAAATCAGTTTGTCCGGGCACACCGATGCTGTGGCTTATCCAGGCGGTGATAAAGGCTATAGCAATTGGGAGCTTTCGGCAGACCGTGCCAATGCTTCGCGGCGTGAATTGATCGCGGGTGGCATGGATGAATCCAAGCTGCTGCGTGTGGTGGGGCTGGCCTCGGCATCCCTGTTTGACAAGGAAAATCCGTTAGACCCCAGCAATCGTCGCATCAGCATTATCGTGATGAATAAGCAGGCTGAAGAAAACGTTTTGCGGGACGATGGCGCAGTCCATCTGCCCTCAACCGCAGACCAATCGGAGATTGATAAAGCAATGGCTACGCCTTAAGTTTAATCTACAGGTGAGTTGATCGGGGTTGTGCTTTTAGCCACAGTGCTTGACGGGATTATTTTCTAAGTATTTCCATTCTTCATCACTGTAAAGCCGTGAGCGAATGTGAAAACGCATGCCTGTGCCGTTATCATATGAAAACTGGCCGCCCATGCCGGGAATAGCATCCAGCGTTAGATGCGTGTGCTCCCAATAAGCGAACTGGCTTTCGGACATATAAAATTTAACGCCGTGTACTTCACCGATTTCCACATCTGATGCGCCAAGCATGAACTCGCCCTTGCCATAGCACATGGGTGTGCTGCCATCGCAGCAGCCGCCCGATTGGTGAAACATCAGGTCGCCATATTTGGCGCGCAGTTGGTCAATAAGCTCGTTAGCTGCGTCGGTGCTATCAATACGCGTGATTGTCTTGCTTTTGATGTCGTCCACTTTGCATCTCCTTCAAGCAATAAGGGCGGAGATAAACCCCGCCCAGTATTGTTTTAACCGCCTTGTGCTTTCAATTAAAAGAAACCAAGTTTATTCTCATTGTAACTGACCAGCAGGTTTTTGGTTTGCTGGTAATGGTCGAGCATCATTTTGTGATTTTCTCTGCCAATACCGGATTGTTTGTAGCCACCAAATGCAGCGTGGGCAGGGTAGAGGTGGTAACAATTGGTCCATACACGACCGGCCTGGATGCCTTTGCCCATCCGGTAAGCCAGGTTTCCGTTACGCGTCCAGACGCCTGCGCCCAAGCCGTACAGCGTGTCGTTAGCGATTGCCAAGGCTTCTGCTTCGTCCTTGAAGGTGGTTACCGAAACCACTGGCCCAAAAATCTCTTCCTGGAAAATACGCATTTTGTTGTGACCTTTAAAGATGGTCGGTTCAATATAAAAACCGTCTTTAATTGCGGCATCAGCCTGCACTTTGCGTTTGCCGCCAGTAAGCAGTTGGGCACCTTCATCCTGACCGATTTTAATGTAGCTCAGGATTTTTTCCACCTGTTCTTGCGAGGCTTGCGCGCCTACCATGGTGTTGATGTCGAGTGGGCTGCCTTGCGTTGCGGCTTTTACACGCGCTAACGCACGCTCCATGAATTTTTCATAGATGGATTCTTGAATCAGAGCGCGTGATGGGCAGGTGCACACTTCGCCCTGATTCACCAGGTATAAGGCAAATCCTTCCAGCGCTTTGTCAAAGTATGCGTCATCCGCGTCCATGATGTCTTCAAAGAAGATATTGGGTGATTTGCCACCCAGTTCCAGCGTGACCGGGATCAGGTTTTGTGAAGCATATTGCATAATCAGGCGGCCGGTAGTGGTTTCGCCTGTAAACGCGATTTTGGCAATACGGTTTGAGCTGGCAAGCGGTTTGCCTGCTTCTAAACCGAAGCCGTTTACTATATTGAGTACACCCGGTGGTAACAAGTGACCAATGGTTTCCATTACGATCAAGATTGAAACCGGCGTCTGTTCCGCTGGCTTCATGACGATACAGTTGCCTGCAGCCAGCGCCGGAGCCAGTTTCCAGGCTGCCATCAGAATCGGAAAGTTCCAGGGAATAATCTGCCCAACCACGCCAAGCGGTTCATGATAATGGTATGCAACGGTTTGCTCGTCCACTTCACATATAGAGCCTTCCTGTGCACGGATGCAACCCGCAAAATAGCGGAAGTGATCGATGGTAAGCGGAATATCAACATAGGTAGTTTCACGCAGTGGTTTGCCGTTATCAATGGTTTCGGCAATCGCAATGGCTTCAAGATTGGCTTCAATGGCATCAGCGATTTTGTTGAGGATATTGGCGCGTTCTGTGTATGAGGTCTTGCCCCATTTTTCACGTGCAGCGTGTGCGGCATCTAGTGCCAGATTAATGTCTTTTTCGGTAGAGCGGGCGGCCTGACAAAATACTTTGCCTGTCACCGGGCTCACGTTATCAAAATATTTGCCCTCGACAGGGGCAACCCATTTACCGCCGATGAAATTGTCATATCTGGCTTTGTAGGGATGTTTTACGCCAAGATCTTTCAGTGTATCCAAACTCATGCTGACTCCTCTAGTTTTTCTATCGTTAATATAGTATTTCTATGTCTAAACCCGCATTGCATTGTTAAGTCTTTTATTTGATACAAAAGTCAGCCTAATCCTTCCAAAACCCTTATCAGTAAAGGGTTTTATATAGATAAGCTCGACCCAAACAATAAACCTTAGTAATAGGTAAATCAAGTAAAAATAGAATTTTTTAATTAATTTTTATTCGGCCATCTTGTTAATTTTGCAGAGCAATTGTGGCGAACATTTGCAGCATGCGATATAGTTTGCGCATTCGGTTATATAAATAATATTCTTAATTAGGAATCACCCTTTTTCATGCCTGACGCATCGACATCTTTTGGCATTACCACAAGAGAGTTTTGGCATAACATCAGCCATCCGACAGATTCTACTTTGGGCAAGGCCATACTCACTATTCTGGTGTTTGCCGAGAGCCTGGTTTGCATATTCTGGATATATACACTCTCAGGCCTTGGCGAAGGCTATGCCATCATGGCCGCAGTGCCTTATATATATATTGTTTTCTCTTATGCCAGCTTGTTGATATTTTACCGTAGCAAAAAATTCGAATACTTCACGTTCACGCAACTGGTGATGCTGCTGGTGATGCCGTTTTTTATGCAGTGGGCGATTGGCGGTTATGAGGCCTCTAGCGGCATCGCGATCTGGGCGATTTTATCCCCCATCGGTGCGCTGATGATTTTGGGTACGCGTCAATCTACACCATGGTTTATTTTATTTGGTCTGCTGGCGGGGGTTTCGTGGCGGCTAAATTACATGTTTATCGGTAATTCTCTGCCCATTCCTGCGCACATAAAAGATACCTTTTTCTTAATGAATATCATGGGAGTGGCTTGTATCTTATATGCGGTGATGCGCTATTTTCAAAGCCAGAAAGAGCGTACTTTGCTTGAGTTAAGCCTGGAACAAGCAAGGTCGGAAAAATTATTGCTGAATATTTTGCCAAAATCGATTGCCAACAGGCTAAAAGATAATGATATGCGCATTGCAGATAGTCACGAAGAGGTGACCATTTTATTTGCGGATATTGTAGGCTTTACCAAGATGACTGCATCGATGCCGCCTGCTGAGCTTGTGGATCTGTTGAGTCGGTTATTCTCCCGATTTGACGGTTTGGCCGATCAGCTCGGATTGGAGAAAATTAAAACCATTGGTGATGGCTATATGGTAGTGGGCGGGGCGCCTGTGAGCCGTGATGACCATGCAACGGTAATAGCGCAACTGGCATTAGGAATGCAGCGAGAGCTTGTCGCATTCAATGAGCAAACTGGTAACAGCTTACAAATGCGTATTGGTATCAGCAGCGGGCCGGTGGTGGCAGGGGTGATAGGCACCAGTAAATTCGCTTATGATATTTGGGGTGACTCAGTCAACATGGCCAGCCGTATGGAAAAGACGAGTTTGCCGGGCACAATTCAGGTGAGTGAAGCTACTTATCAGCTATTAAAAAATCACTATACATTAGAACCACGCGGCCTGATTGAAATCAAGGGCAAGGGCCAAGTGAATACATATTTACTCAAAAGCTAGCGGTTTGTTTGGATTTCATCACGCTTAGCCACGCAAATTGCCACTCAGTATTGGTGCATATGCCGCACATCGTATATAATCCGCCACCTGCATTGAGTCGTGGCAAGCGCGGAGAGATGGATGAGCGGTTTAAGTCACCACCCTGGAAAGGTGGCACAGGGGTAACCCTGTCGAGGGTTCGAATCCCTCTCTCTCCGCCATTAAGTAGTTTTAAGCAGTCCGAGTAAGTCCAATTAACCAGCCTAAGTGCTGGTTTTTTATTGGTATTTTGTCTTAACACGTTTTCAGCCGTCCTATTGCATCCAGTGTTTTTTGACGGTATGCTAGACGGTATGCGAAAAAATGAAAATACCGCCTACCGTCAAAAATCTATCAATACCTTGTCTGATAAGGGTTTGAGAGATTTGCTGCCTAAGTCGAAGCAATATAAACGATTCTTAGGGCATGGGTTGTATATTTTGGTGAGAGTAAATGGCTCAAAGTATTGGCGTATGGATTATCGCTTCAATGGCAAACGAAATACATTATCGTTAGGCGTTTACCCTGATGTAACGTTAGATCAGGCCATTGAACTACGTGATAAAAACTTGGCTATTTTAAAAACCAATATCAACCCTAAAGATCAGTTCCTTAAAAGCAAGCAACTCTTAAAAGATCAGCAAGCCAGGCAATTAAAGCCCGCTAGATTTTTGATTGATCATGATGGTAGTTTGTATATAAAGCTTGGTCATAGAGCTGTGACACTTACGCCTTCAGAAACAACCGAATTACACAACTTTTTATATTCAACCAAAGCCGTTAATTTAAGTGAGGCGTAAAAATGGCTCTAACCGTAACCGCTATTAACAACGCAAAACCCACAGATAAACCCTATAAACTATCTGATGGAAGAGGTATGTATTTGTTAATAAATGCCACAGGCAAATATTGGCGTATGGATTATCGCTTCAATGGCAAACGTAAAACGCTGGCACTTGGCATTTATCCTGATGTGTCACTAGCAGATGCAAGAGACAAGAGAGACCATGCTCGCAAACTATTGGCAAGCAATCCACCTATAGACCCAAATGAAAAGCGCAAAGATGAAAAAGCCGAACGGGTGGCAAACCAAACAAACACTTTTGAATTGTGGGCGGGTAAATGGTGGCAGCATTGGCAAACAAGCAAAAGCCCACGTCATGCCGATTACGTTAAACGCCGTTTAGAGGCGGACATATACCCAAGCATAGGCAAATCACCTATTAATGAAATAGTAGCGGATCAAGTTGTAGAGACCGTTAAGGCGATAGCTGGGCGCGGCGCGTTAGATATTGCTAAAAGGGCGCACCAAACCATAGGGCAAGTATTTAGATACGCTATAGCCCATAGCAAAGAAAGCAAAGCCACCCGCAACCCTGCAACCGATATTAAGCCAAGTGACATTATTGAAAGCCGCAAAAAAGAAAACTATGCCCGCATAGAGCTAAAAGAGCTGCCCCAATTGTTACGGGCTATTGATGCGAGCAACTCACAACCGCTTACCAGGCTTGCGGTTAAGCTCATGGCCTTAACCTTTGTGCGAACTACCGAACTAATCGGGGCGCAATGGCGTGAGTTTGATTTTGAGGCGGCGCAATGGCGTGTACCAGCCGAACGCATGAAAATGAAAACCCCACATATCGTGCCATTATCCCGCCAAGCAATACACGTCTTAGAATTGCTAAAAAACCTTACTGGTGATAGTGAGCTGGTTTTTCCAAATCAAAATAACCATAACAAATCCATGAGCAATAACACCATATTAAAAGCCCTTGAAGTTATGGGCTATAAAGGCAGAATGACAGGGCATGGTTTTAGAGGGTTGGCCTCTACCGCATTACATGAGCAAGGCTTTGACCACCAACATATTGAGTTGCAGCTTGCGCACCAAGAGCGTAATCAAGTGAGCGCGGCCTATAACCATGCGCTATACCTTAAACAACGTGCAAGCATGATGCAACATTGGGCTAATTATTTAGATGAACTCAAAGCGGGTGCAAAGGTAGTGCCAATTAAAGGCGCTGCATGAAAAATCAGCAATCAATCGCATTAACAGCAAGAGAAAATAAGGTAGTTTATAAAGCGCTCAAAATTCTCGAGCGAAAATTGCTAATTGATGAAACCATTTTTAATAACCCTGGTAAAGTGGCGGATTTTTTGAAGCTAAAACTAGGCTTTGAAGAGCGTGAAATATTTGCAGTGATGTTTTTAGATGCGCAAAATCGACTTATCGAATATGCGCCTATGTTTTATGGCACCGTTTATGAAACCTCGGTTTATCCCCGTGAGGTAGTAAAAAAAGCCTTAAGCTTAAATGCAGTATCAGTTATTTTTTCACACAATCACCCTAGTGGCAAACCCGTCGAAAGTGAAGCAGATAAATTGCTAACCAAGCAGCTAAAAACAGCATTAAAAATGGTTGATGTGAGAGTGTTAGACCACATTATTGTTGCTGGCAATAAAACACTGTCTTTTGTAGAAAAAAAGCTTTTATAATTTCAGCCATGCCTTATTTCGGTTAAGACAAGTTAAGACAGTTAAGACACCGCGTCTTTATTGGCTTCTAGCCGTCTTAACCTTTTTTATGTGAGTTAAGACAGTTAAGACAATTCGTCTTAACCCGTACAAAGGCGTACACTTAAACGGCTAAATTTTCGCGGGCGTGGCTTTGCTTGCCGATAATTCGTTAGCAAAAGTGAGTATTTAGAATGGGATTTAAGCACGATTTTTAACGGTTTACGCTGCACCTAGCATGGGCTTAATTACCCCATGCGAAAACAGGCGGCCTCTTACGCTTGCTGGTGTGGCTTCTTATTTTTAAGAGCGCATGAGAGGTGCGTTATGGAAAAACCGCAACACTTGCCCGCTGTGTTTTGGTCTGTGTATCTACTAATGGAATCAGAAAAGACGTTATCTGACTGTCGAAAACGCTTTTTTCTTGATGACAGCCTAATTAAGTTTTGGACGCAGATAGACATTGCTAATTTGTCAATGAGTGATGCTGAAAACCTCACGGGCTGTATTTTTGCTCCACTTGATACTTTTGACACGCTTGGCACTAGGGAGCGCCGAAATAACAAAATAAACATCAAAGATGCACAAAATAGAGCCTCTAAATTAATGGATGAGGCTGAAACACTTGCTTTTGAGTTGCGTGAAAAGCTTGATGAAATTGCGTCCCTTACGCCTTATTATCCTGACGAATTACAATTATGCAGCCTTGTTGAGAATTTAAAGCTTGATGATGCCTTAAAAATTAACGGCCTTTCAAGCAGCTCACCTTACTTCAAAATAACCTTTTCTGACTTATTGCTACAGTTGGAAATTGCATTGAAATACTACCCTAGAGAGATGCGGGACATCTCCCCCCATATCCCTGCTTTACATAGCAATAAATCGTCAAAGCTAGATTACTTAAGACAGGTAATTTCAAATTTAAATACACAGCATTTGCTAGAAAAAATAAATTTGCGCGAAACGAACTGGGTGGATTTTTATAAGGTCATGGTGGATAAAGGCAATGGCGCTAGGGATGCAGTTAAAAAAGTGCTTAATGAATATAAGAAATGACCACCTTGTGACCATTTTTTTTAGAAAAGTAGAAAAATAACCCTTAGCGGACGGCCATAATAATAATATTTAATAGCTTCCAGTGCGTCCATTTGGGCGCACCTAGAAAATAAGGAGCTAATTAAATGAGTAATAATCTACCTCAAACGGGCTTTGTCCGTTTACCTCAAATACTTGCCGTTATCCCCATTGGAAAATCTACATGGTGGGCTGGTATAAAAACTGGCAAATATCCCGAACCTATTAAGCTAGGCGCAAATACAACGGTATGGAAAGCCGAAGATATACACGCACTCATTAAAAAGCTTGCTGCTAGCGAGGTGCAATAATGAGTGACGTATATGACTGGACTGATGATTTTGACAAGGCAATCACCAATCTATCGCACGTGCCGAATAAGCCAGCTTTTATCATAGATGCGGCGGTTGAAGTGCATGACACTTTAAAGCTTGCAAATACAAGTGCGAAGGCTATTTTTGGTAAGGATGTTTCGCCCGAGATAGCAGTAAAAATCTATGACAGATTAGAGGCTAATCGAGTTTTTCGAGTAAATGAGTTTGCAAAGCAAGCAGAATTTTGGATGCAAAGTGATGTTGCTGCGATTGATAAGGCAAATGAGCTAGACATAAAAATATTGCCCGAATACAGCATGGCAGATTTACGCTACAAAATACATTGCGCTATGACAGAGGTGAATAATGGCGGGTAACTACATCAAAGAAGTCGCAACCGCCGCCCTAAATTCGATTGATAGCGTATTAAGCCACTGGTGTGCGGGTGGCAAGCGTGAAGGGCTTGAGTATGTTGCGCTTAACCCTAACCGAGCGGATAGCAAAACGGGTAGTTTCAAAATCAATTTAACCACGGGCGCATGGGCGGATTTTGCCATAGATAAAAGCGGCGGTGATTTAGTCGCTTTGGTGGCGTATCTTGAGAATTTAAGCCAATTTGAGGCCGCCAAGATATTAGGCGCATTTTTAGGTATTCCCTACCAAAAAAGTGACGCACAGAAACGCGCTACAAGCCCGCAAAACAAGGCTGGCAATGCTAGTGCATCAAGTAGCAAAGAGGTAGCGGAATGGGTGGCAATCTTGCCCGTGTCTAACGATGCACCAGCTCCACCCGCCGCGCATTTTAAGAACGGCAAGCCAAGTATGCAATGGGTTTACCGTTTGGCCGATGGCGTGGCATGTTATGTGTGCCGCTTTGATGCAAAAGCCGAAGGTGAACGCAAACAATTTGCGCCGCTTACTTATTGCGAACACACTACCAGCAAAAAGCGTGAATGGCGCTGGCAAGGCTTAGCCGAACCTAGACCGCTTTACAACCTCGATAAAATCATCAATCAAGCTGGTGCGCTAGTGGTGGTGTGCGAAGGCGAAAAAGCAGCGGACGCGGCGGCGGAATTGCTACCCAATGCAATAGCAACCACCATGCTAAACGGGGCGCAAAGCCCAAATAAAACCGACTGGCAGCCGCTTAAAGGGCGCGATGTATGGTTATGGCCGGACAATGACGATGCCGGCAATAGGTGCATGATGGCCATTGCTAACTTGCTCAAAATGGCGGGTGTGGCCAATGTTAAAACGATCAATTTAAAAGCCTTTGAAAATCTACCCGATAAAGGCGATGCAGCGGACATGCTGGCCAGTGGTTTAACCGCCGAAGCGATGGCAGAATTAAGCCAAAAGCCTGATTTTTTTGAAGCCAAAAAACCAATAACCAGTAGCAAGCAAGCGGCAAAAGATGGCGAAACCGAACACCACGAAAGTCGCTTTCACCTAAACGATGGTGGCCTATATTACTTTGGTAAAAATGACGCTGGCAATGATGCACCGCCTTTGTGGATATGTTCTAAGTTAGAAGTGACCGCCGTCACCCGCGATGCTAAAAACGAGGCGTGGGGGCGCTTGCTTGAGTTTGACGATTTAGACGGCGTGCATCATGCATGGGCAATGCCCATGGATTTATTGCGGGGTGATGGTGCTGAATATCGAGGGGCTTTGCTGTCAATGGGCTTGCAAATATCCACCATGACTAAAGCCCGCAACCTACTCACGCAACATATTCAAACAGCAAAAGTAGAGGCGCGGGCGCGGTGCGTAGAACGTACAGGCTGGCATGATGGCAGCTTTGTTATGCCGAATAAAACCATCGGCAATAACACTGAAAAAATCATCTTTCAATCGGCGGCCAATACGCAAAGCACCTTCAAGCAAAAAGGCACTTTAGATGCTTGGCAAGCGCATATTGCTAAACCGTGTGCTGGCAATTCAAGGCTGGTGTTTGCAATTTGCGCGGCCTTTGCAAGCCCGTTGTTGGATGTGACAGGCATGGAAAGCGGCGGCGTGCATTTTAGGGGCGATTCCAGCACGGGCAAAACCACAGCTTTGCGGGTGGCCGCTTCGGTATGGGGCGGCCTTGATTACTTGCAGCGGTGGCGTGCGACTGATAACGGTTTAGAAAGCCTAGCGGCGCAACATTCTGATTGCTTGCTAGTGTTAGACGAACTGTCACAGGTTGACCCTAAAGCGGCGGGCGAAGTGGCTTATATGCTGGCCAATGGCAGCGGTAAAGTGCGCAGCATACGCACGGGCGCAATGCGTGATACTGCATCATGGCGCTTGTTGTTTATTTCAAGTGGTGAAGCGGGTTTGACCGAACACATGGCGCTAGCTGGCCGCAAACCGAAGGCTGGGCAAGAGATACGCTTACTTGATATTCCCGCCGACGCTGGCAATGGCTTTGGTGTATTTGATACACTGCATGAGCATATCGGCGGCGCGGCATTTAGCAAGACGCTTAATGATGCAGTGGCTAAACATTATGGCGTTGCATCAATCGCATTTTTGAGTAAGTTAGTTGAAAACCTAGACAAGATAAATGCACACGTTAAGAAACTGCAAAAAGAATTTACAGAAAAGCACCTGAATAGTGATGCAGGTGGCCAAGCAAACCGCGCCGCATTGCGCTTTGCATTGATAGCGGCGGCGGGTGAGATTGCCACCGTGTGGGGTGTAACAGGCTGGCAACAAGGCGAAGCAATTAAAGCCGCCGATACTTGCTTTAAGGCGTGGCTAATCCAACGCGGCGGCGCTGGTAACGCCGAAGAACGGGCAATGCTAGCGCAAGTGCAACGCTTTTTTGAAATGCATGGTGAAAGCCGCTTTAGTGACTGGGAGCGTCCGGCTAGTGACACCTCGCAACATGCACCTAAGACTTTAAACAAGGCGGGTTATCGCAAACACTTTGATGTGAAAGACGCGGACGGGCAGCCAATTTATACGGGTGAAACTTATAGCGAAGGTGATGAAAAGAAAGCGCGTGATACTGATTTTTTTGTGTACGTGGAAACCTTTAGAACCGAAATTTGCGCCGGTTATGATTACAGGGTGATTCAAAAACTACTTGATAATCATGGTGCATTGTTAAGACCAAATTCGGGTAAGGCCTACACTAGAAATGAGCGCTTGCCCGCCGAAGGTAAGCAGGATGTTTATAGGGTCAACTCAAAAGTATTTGGCTTAATGGCAGAAAATGACGCGAACAATTGACGGTATAGGACGGCTTTAGACGCTTTGTCTGAACTGTCTTAACTCACATAAAAAAGGTTAAGACGGCTAGAAGCCAATAAAGACGCGGTGTCTGAACTGTCTTAACTTGTCTTAACTGAAATAAGGCATAACTGAAAGTTAAAAGGCCGTGTAAATGGGTTTTACAAAAGCACACCAGCGAAAAAAATCAGCCGCCTAAAGTGGTTAAAACTATTGTCAGTAAATCAATGTGACTAATATTTTGCAAGGTACTTTCTAGACTTTCGTTACCCGCGGGTAATTCGAGCCGCGTACAAAAACTAGTTATCCCTATAGTGGTGGGGTGGTCTGTTTTAGTGGTCAATGCTTGGGTAGGGCGGGCAAAAAGTCTGGGGCTTATATGCTCTAGACCGATTGCCCATATCCAATTGCAACACCGCGTAATTAGATAGGGGGAGGTTAAGAGCTGCTTAAGCTACATAACTTAGCGGTGATCTGCTTACACCGCCAACTAAAGCAGACAAACAAGAATTTTTTAACGTGCAAGCACATTCGTTTGACGGTATTTTTGACGGTATTTATAAATTAATTTGTTTATAAACACAGTAAAAATGCGAGACATAGACAATTTTATGAATGTCTCTCTCCCAAGTTAAAATCAGCCAGCATCACAAAACATCAAAAACACTAATAAATACAACACTCACAGCCAGTTTAGCGCATCAATTAGCATTGTTTATATCTTTCAATCTCAATCTATTTGGGGGCAACATTAAAGGTAACTTAATTTACCCCATTTTAGAGTTACCCCAATATGGCACTCACAGACACCGCAATACAAAGCAGCAAGCCATTAGACAAGGCATATAAGCTTTATGATGAAGGTGGGCTTTATTTGCATCCATAAAACATTAGTCAATAAGGGCTATTGTTAGCAAAACTAATCAGTAGATAATAAGAAGATGCTGGATACAGTATGGCTAACTTATTCGAAATGTTTTTGTAGATAAATTTTAAAGGCAAATGTTAATGGAACTCGACTTGGACATCGAAGTGAGTGAAGTAACTTTCGATGAGTTTGAACGTCGAAAAACTCCAAGGGTGAATATTTCAATAAATGACATTCGAAGCAAAGATTATTTTGCAAATAATTTTTATAAGGTAGAACAGTTACCAACTGAAGTTGATTTAGGCATCGAAGTGAGCGAAGTAACTTTCGATGAGTTTGAGCGTCGAAAAGCTCCTAGGGAAAATAGATCTATAAATGTGTAATCTGATTAAACCTGCCCGTGCAATGAGATTAGAACATAAAGCTAATTCATTGACTCGATAAAAGAGTTTCTGGCGCCCATAAAAGACTGTCAAATAATTGACGATTCAGGCAGCAAGATAGCACTATGGCAAAGCAATTTTCTTACTCGTAAAAGAGGTCACATTAAGTTACTGGGGTAACTTTGGGAGGTAACCACAATATTGATATTTTGTAATGCCTTATTATTAAAGCCTTACAAAAGACTTTATGAATGACTCTCTCGCCAGGCAACTAGTGCATAATATCAAAGAAATCCAAATCTTCAGTGCCGACATAGTGCCTAATGTCAGCGCTGGTGCCCTTTTCAGATATGTCGAATTCTTCAAACTCATCACCCGCTAAGTCTTCCAGCATTTGATCTAATAATTTAATTTTATCTGGGCTTGCTTTTGTTGGGGTAGCCATATTAAACCTTACCTTTCAGTATTTCAAAACCAGCAACCTGCTGGTATTTATCAATAAGCATTTTTCGTGCCATGTTTTTAATGTACATTGTCCTGGCTATTTTTATTCGAAATTTTTGTTATCACTTCGGTTTCTGGATATGATTAATGATGTCAATCAATAAATGGCTTATATGGAACAAGCATTAGAACAGGCGCCAATAGCGCCAGCCTTCAGGCAGGCTTTCTGGTATTGGCTAAAGCTGGGTTTTATCAGTTTTGGCGGGCCAGCCGGGCAGATCGCGGTTATGCATCATGATTTAGTAGAAAACAAGCGCTGGATTTCTGAAAAGCGGTTTTTGCATGCACTGAATTATTGCATGGCGCTGCCAGGGCCTGAAGCGCAGCAGCTGGCAATCTATATCGGCTGGCTCATGCATCGCAGCTTAGGTGGCGTGATTGCAGGCGGGCTGTTTGTGCTGCCTTCGCTGATGATTATAATGCTGCTCAGCTATGTTTACATGCGTTTTGGCGATGTGCCCGCTGTAGCGGGCGTGCTGTATGGTATTAAGCCCGCAGTGGTGGCGATTGTGCTGTTTGCGGCGTACAGGATCGGCTTGCGTACGCTTAAAAATGGTGCGCTGTGGAGTATCGCAGCTGCGTCATTTGTGGCGATTGCTGTTCTTAAAGCACCGTTCCCACTTATTGTGTTAAGCGCTGCAATTATTGGATACATCATGAATCGTTTTCGGCCGGTGTTGCTTGCGAGTGGAGGCGGGCATCTGGCCAGCCAGAAAGGCTATGGAAAAGCAGTCATTGATGACGATACGCCAACACCCAGCCATGCACGGTTTAGTGTTAAAGGCTTTGTAAAAATTTTGATGGTTGGCATAGCGATATGGCTGGCAGGCATGCTGTTATTGATATTGCGTTATGGCTGGGATGCCACCCTTACGCAAATGGCGTGGTTTTTCACCAAGGCGGCCTTGCTCACTTTTGGCGGCGCGTATGCGGTGTTGCCTTATGTGTTTCAAGGTGCGGTAACGCACTACGGTTGGCTTTCCGCAGCACAAATGATGGATGGCTTGGCATTGGGTGAAACCACACCCGGCCCGCTGATTATGGTGGTGGCGTTTGTGGGCTTTGTGAGCGGCTGGTCGCATGTTCCGCTTGCAGACCCGCTGGTAGCGGGCATTGTGGCGGCTTGCGTCGTTACTTTTTTTACGTTTTTGCCATCATTTATTTTTATATTTGTTGGCGCGCCGCTGATTGAATCGACGCAGGACAATCTAAAACTCACCGCGCCGCTCACTGCGATTACCGCCGCAGTAGTAGGGGTGATTACCAGCCTGGCGGTGTTTTTTGCCCAGCATATTTTTTGGCCAGGCGGCTTAGAGGCTGGTACAGATTGGATTGCGTTGCTGGCCACTGTGGCAGCAGGATTTGTTTTGTTTAGATTTAAGCTGAATATTATTAAATTGATCGGAATTTTTGCGCTGTTCGGGCTGATGCACCACTGGCTGATTTAAGCCTGTTAGATAATTACAGGAAGAAGAAAAGCGCGCTTGTTTTAAGCGCGCTTTTGTCATTGGTTAATATAACTATTAAGCGGCCTGTTTAGAAGGCTGCCTGATTTTTTCCATAATGATGGCTGATAGCTCTTCAACAGAGCGGCTGGTGGAATCTGCCCAGGTAATGCCGGCATTACGCATCAAGTTTTCCGCAGTGGCAATTTCTTTTTTGCAATTCTCAAGTGAGGCATAAAAACTACCATTTCTGCGCTCGTTACGCACTGCATGCAGACGTTCTGGCTTGATGGTGAGACCAAATATCTTGTCGATATGTTTATGCAACACAGCTGGCAGGGTACCGCGTTCAAAATCTTCTGGAATCAAGGGATAGTTAGCCGCCTTGATGCCAAACTGCATTGCAAGGTAAACGCTGGTAGGAGTCTTTCCGCAACGAGAAACGCCGATTAAAATCACTTGCGCTTCTTCCAAGCCTGTATTCGTCATGCCGTCATCATGATTCAGAGTAAAGTTAACGGCATCCATACGGTCGTTGTATTTGCTTCCCATGACGCTATGCGCAATGCCGGCCCCGGTGAGCGGCTTTTGAT
>Ga0116178_10001948_pt1 | contig 16712 bp, 8 predicted proteins | sample AD_STIC12_MetaG_FD_89880 | JGI IMG/M metagenome (GOLD analysis project Ga0116178, IMG submission 89880) | Active sludge microbial communities of municipal wastewater-treating anaerobic digesters from USA - AD_STIC12_MetaG | ecosystem: Engineered > Bioreactor > Anaerobic > Digestate | place: USA... | reverse complement strand
TAAGGAAGCCTGAGTAACTGTGAAAACATTATTCTTAACTACACTACCAGTTAATCCGCTAAAACTCGTTCCCATGAAAATATTATTACGGATATCACAATTAAATGCAGCGCTTATTCCAAGACCAATAACATTGTGAGTAAGAGTAACAAGCGATGCGCCACCTTGACCAAATCCACCCATGTAATTATTGGAAACAATGACTCCTGTAAATTGAGATAGATTAGAAAAAACCAAGTTATTGACAATGTAACATCCATTCAGAAAGAAATTGTTTACGGTGCCACTGAGGGTTAAAGCCCCTATCCGGCAATTTGAAATGGTAAGATTATTTGCAGGAACATTGTCTGCAATGCCAATACCTCCTGTAATATTCATTCCAAAAAAAGAGGAACCGTCCGATCCTGCTTCAAGAGTAAGTGAAGCCAGTGAGGCAGACAATGGATTACCCTGCAGATTCAAATTCTCTACTAGAAAATAGCCAGGGCCCACAATAGTTACTTTCTTGTTGACGGTGATGTTATCGTAAACTAAGGTCGAACCCTCAACCATAATAATGTCATTGACCCCTGCCACTGCGATAGCAGCTGAAATCGTGGTATAAGGTGCATTTACGCCCACATTGTTGTTTACGCGTAATATGTTTTGCGCCTGACTTAAAAAGCTAATAAGCAGCAAGGGTAGAAGAAGTCGGTTCATAAATTTATCGGGCTTGTGTTTATAAATATACCCGTAATATAGTCCAATATTTAGTAAACTTTGATCGTTAGTGTGAGTTAGAAGCCAGATTCCGAATTCACATATACCTGTACGATATTATGTTAAACGGAGAATGTAGTTAACTTCCTTTGAGCTTACTGTAATGTGTTAGTTGTCTTGGGTTACGCGTTGCACTTTAAAGGGCACACTACCCATGCACTTTGGTATGCGTGTGAATGACAGCTTACGAATCGGGTGCCTCAGAAAAGCATAGCACAGGTTTCCTGTAATTGTATGCTTCTCTGCATTAATTATTATTTAATTGCTAAATATCCGGTCTTGGATTCTCTCCCGCCCTCGAATTCAATTTTATAGAAGTAGGTGCCAGAAGGAAGCGTATTACCATTGTCATTTAATCCTTGAAAGACATTAGTCGTATTATTATAGTTACTCACTTCAAATACCTTATTGCCCCAGCGATTGAAGATAGTGACCTTGTTGTTTTGGGTATCAGGCAACAGATCAATGTAGCGGATCAGAAAAATCTCATTCTGGTTATCATTGTTTGGTGAGATGCCATTATAAATTTCAATATCACCAATCACATCAATTTCAAAAACTTGTTGGGTACATTCACCAAACACATCACACACCTGGATAGTTATTTGCTCGCGGCCAGTAAAGTTTACTCCTTTATAATCAATTGTCAGGACACTATTAACAATCGTAGTTGCTGCTCCACTGGCAGGTTGCTGAATGACGACTAGCGATGAGGAGACAAGATTATTGTCAGCATCAGAGATTAGATCTAGCAGATTAATTGTTACCAAGCCCCCAATGACAGTGGAGGTTGTGGTAGTGCTGATAACAGGCGGCTGGTTGTTACAAGGTGCCGGTACCACAGTAACAACAAGGGCTGCAGAAGCGGGACTTACACATCCGCCAGCATCGGTGACGGTTACTGAATAGTTGCCGTTTGTGCTCACAGAAATTTGTTGCGTAGTTGCACCGGTTGACCAACTGTAGGAAGCAAAGCCCGCAGGAGCAGTAATCGTTAACGATGTAGTACTGCAGATTGTTAACGCATTTCCAACAGCAGGTATGCTTGATGTGATAACGGGAACTGTGGGCGGAATGGTGATCGTTGCAACTACAGGAGTGCGCAAACTTTCGCACGAACCATCATCGATCGCAACAAAGTAAGAAGTAGTAGTTGTAAGAACAGGAGTTATATAACTGCTATTTATTTCACCCGGAATAGCCGTTCCACCGGTGGCTGTTGTATACCATCGGTATTGCCCTGCGCTTCCACCTGAAGCATTGATCGTAACAGAGGTTGGCGAACATCCATTGGCGGGAGTAACATTGGGTGCAACAGGCAATGAGTTGACGGTGAGTGTAACGTTGCTGGTGTAAACCGTGACCGCCAGATCGCCATCTACTTTGCAACGATAGAAGCCAGAAACTACCAGACCTGTAACATTTACTGAAAGTGTTGCAGTGGTTACTCCAGTGTAGTTTGCATTGTTGGTGAGATTAGCGAACGAAGTTCCATCAATACTGTATTGCCATTGGTATAGAATGTTGGTAGTTCCAGTAGCACCAGTGGTAAAGGTTGCCGAACTGCCCACGCAAGCAATGGTTGATACGGGCTGTGGATTGATGGTGATGGTTGGCCCACATGAGTTAATTGTACCCGGCCTCAATTTGGCAATAAAAGCCGTAACACCATTTGTACTGATATTCGTGACACATATGCCAGGGTCTAAATCTGCTGGTGCATCTTCAATCACGCCAATAAAAATTATGTTTCCTGCGGCATCCAATGAAAGCTCAGGCTGGTAAACACTACTGCCTGCAGCACCTTGCGAAGCAATAGCCCACATAAAGTTACCAGCAGCATCAAGCCCCGATACGTAAACCTCCCAGCTCCCTGTACGAGAAAGGTTAAATGTTCCAGGCCCTGGGTCAAAGTCAGCCGTATTACTGCGCAAATCACCGGTGGTGTAAACATTATCAAAAGCATCGCAAACAATGTCAATACCGGTATCACCGAAAGTACCACCCATGGTTTTTGCCCAGTCGAAATTTCCGGTACTGGTGAGTTTCAAAACAAATGCATCACCGCCACCAACCGAGGCAAGGTTGTTAACGGCTGCCCCCGGATCAAAATCAACCGTACCATCAAATGTACCGGTAATCAATACGTTGTTGCTGCCATCCAGCGCAATACCATTGCCGGTATCAAGTGCACTAGTTCCACCCACCCGCCTGGCCCATAAATAGTTTCCGGCATTGTCCAATTTTAGGATAAACGCATCCGTGGCACCTGCTGAAGTTAAGTTAGCTGTTCCTGCCCCGGGGTCAAAGTCCACCGTTCCATTAAACGATCCTGTTATGTGCGCGCTGCCGCTTGCATCCAGTGCGAGGGCATTCGCATTGTCGATTAATGTGCTTCCCATTCGCTTCGCCCATATAAAGGTTCCGGAAGCAGAGAGTTTCAAAACAAAAATATCAGATGAGCCCGCGGAGGTCATATTGAATAGCCCTGCACCCGGGTCAAAATCTGCCGTACCTGAAAAGCTACCTGCTAAATATAAATTGTCGGCAGCGTCAACTGCAATTGAAATGTCAACCGATAAGGTACCTGGCATACCAAATGCTGAGATAAGATTTCCGTTGGTATCGAACTTACAAAGAAATCTCCCGCCACCGGTAAGGATTGTCGTGCCTGGTCCAGGGTCAAAGTCAACCGTACCTGAAAAATACCCAGCAACATATACATTTCCGGAAGCATCCGTGGCAATCCCAGTACCTGCACCACTTGTAACGCAACCCAGACTAAATGCCCATGCCAGGTCTCCATTAGCGTTAAGCTTAGATAAATAAATATCAGAAACGCTGCCTGTAGCGGTAAGGTTCAATACTCCCGGTCCTGGGTCAAAGTCTGTGGTCTGATCAAATGATCCTGTAGTATAGACATTGCCCGCTGCATCCGTGGCCACATCTTCAGAAAATGTATCCGTAGTTCCTATGTGACCTCTTGCCCAAACCAATCCGGGTGTAAGAACGGGAGAAGTTACAGTGAAGGCAGTTGCACTAATGCCTACGGCTCCAATTACAGTAACCGATATTACTCCCGTAGTAGCGCCAGCAGGAACAGTGGTGGTAATACTGGTGGCCGTGCTGGCTGTTACCACTGCGGCAATGCCGTTGAATGTAACAATATTGTTGGCTGGCGTTGAACTGAAATTTGCACCGGTGATGGTAACTGTAGTGCCAACGGGACCGCTGGAAGGATTGAATGAAGTTATCGCAGGGTTGCCGACCAGGTTTTCATATACTACCAGCAAACCTGCAGCGCGAGTTAGAATAATTTCCGGTTTACCATCTGAGTTTAAATCGCCAGTAGTTATTCCACGAGGTGCTGTTACCGTTGTATTGAAAGGTGCTGCAAAGGAAGCTGCCGTTAACGCTCCACTCGTGTGAATATTTTTGAAGATAGAAAAGCGATTACCGGCTTCACTGGTGGTTATGATTTCGGGTTTACCATCGCCATCCAGATCGGAAATGGTGGCAACAGTTGTGGCGCTTGGATTGGTTAAGTCAATTCTGGTGAAACTAATATTACCCACTGTGCTTGTATTGTGGAGTACGATCAATAGAGTAGTAGAAGTTCCAGCGGCATGATAAAGCATAAGGTCTAGTTTTCCATCACTATCAAAATCGCCTTTGTAAATTCTGTTGGGGTTATCACCTACGGCTACATCAACACGAACTGCAAATTGTGCAGTTGTAATTCTTTTCCCACCAAGGTTCCTGAAGATGCTGATGTTATCTGTGGTCGAATTTACCGTTACAGCATCGGGAAAACCGTCTGCATCAAAATCAGCGGCTACTACTTCACCGCCTGCACCAGGTTTTGCAAATGCAAAGACACTACTGAAAGATCCATACGTTCCTGTTGTTGTAAAATTTCCCGGTATGGTACGATTCTCAATTAAGTTTAACTGAGCTCCCCCTGAATTCGAGACAGCGATATCCATTTTACCATCCTGATTAAAATCAGCATAAGCAAGATTTCCCTGTCCGGTATAGGTGATATTAGCGGTGAAGTTGATGTTTGAGCCTGTGGTGATATTTTTTCTGATACGTGTGTTAATGGAAGCCACATCTAAATAACCATCACCATCAAAGTCTTCGAGTCGCGGATTGCCAAATAAATCTGTTGTTGGCGAAAGCGTATCGTTGGCAACCAGGGTTGTGGCAGTGATTGCTCCGGTTGTATAATCGTTTCGAAAAGCATAGGCAGTATTTCCTGCCGATGCGAGAAGGTCTATATGTCCGTCAATATTCAGGTCGCCTGTCTCAATGTTATAACCAGCTCCGGTAAGTGTGAAGTTAACCGGTGGGGCGAAGTGTGTATTATCAAAGGTTACACCTGCGCCAAAAGTAATTTGAAATGGTAAATGATAGCGTGATGTTAATCCATTTTTAGTGACGCTAACAGGCGCAAAGGTTGCTCCAGCAGGCACGGCAACCGTTAATATATTTTCAGCAGCGGTCAGTACAGTCGCATTCACACCACCAAACCAAACGATATTTTCAGTGGGCACCGTTGAGAAATTATTGCCGGTAATCGTAACGGTGCTGCCCACTGGAGCAGACAAAGGCGACACCGTGTTGAGCGAGATGTAAGGCGCATGAACATTTTTGTTTTCATAAATAGAAACCCGCCTGGGGCTGGTGTTGGTAATACCCATGATGATGTCTGGTCTTCCATCGTGATTAAAGTCAGCAGCCTGAGGGGATGTGGGATAAGTGCTTCCTCCGTTGCCCTGATATTGATAAGCAGGAACAAACGCATTAGCATCAAACACGCCTCCGGCAAACACATTTTCGTAAATGCCCATGTCACCGTTATCAGTCGCCAAGATGTCGGGCTTGCCATCACCATTTACATCGGCAAGGGAAATGCCTCCATAAGTTGAGAGGTCTCCGGCCACAATAATATCTGAAGAAAAATCAGTAGCGGTGAGTGCGCCATCGGTATCTGAGTTGAGGCGAATGTGAACGCCCGCTTCACCCGAAACTTTATAGACTAAGTCATTTTTACCATCTAAATTCATATCTGCTGTATGAACAGCATACGTGTATTGGTTGGTTGTAATGGTAAAAGGATTGTCGAATGCGGGTGAGCCAGGAGTAGAGATATTGTGAAACACGGTAATTTTTGTTGGCCCGGTGTGGCAGGCGAGCAATTCGTCTTTACCATCACCGTCTAAGTCTCCGGATGTCACCCCTCCAAAGCCATCGATGGTAACAGGCCCAAATAGATTAGTGGAGATTCCAAAATCAATATTGTCTACTGTGCTTATATTCCGTATGCCCCACATCGCTCTCGCTGTCGACAAACCGCTCTGTGAACCTTCGCCAGATAACATTTCAGGGCGACCATCGCCATCTAAATCGGCCACCAAAGCAATTGGCGTTTCATCGCTGCCACCTACCCAATACTCGGGTGCTTCAAAAGCAATGTTTCCGGGTGTGCTGATGTTGCGCAGCGTTACGAACCCTGCTGCGCCAAATACAAACATTTTGTTTGAACTGATGGCATCTAATTTTCCATCGCCATCCAAGTCGGCAAACCAAAGCCCAGCCCCATTGGTACCACCCCCTGCCAGCGGAGGAATGGCAAAAGATACTTTTGTAGCAAATGAAGCAGTCGAAAGCGTTCCACCCAAACCCAGATTTCGATAGATGTCTATCGCATTATCAGCGTTATTGTTCGCTACTCCAAAATCTTCCCAGCCATCGCCATCTATATCACCCACAAAAAAACCTTCGATGTCGATAACGGAAAAGAAAAATTGGTCTTTGAACGAAGCAGGAATAATCCTACCGCCACCATCAAATAAGGGATTGAAGGGAGTAGCCGTCTTCGAAGAAAGCCCGGTGAGGATGTTTGTAATGGTGATTGGTCCGTAAGTGGCGCCCACCGGCACTACTACTTCTAATTGTGTAGCCGTTGAATTTTGCACCACTGCTTTGGTGCCGGCATAGGCACCAAAGGAAACGATGTTATTTGATGGCGTGACATCAAAACCAGTACCTGTAATGGTGATGACATCACCAGGTTTACCTGATGTAGCCGATAGAGTTGTTGCAACAGGAGCAGGCGTTAAGATGCGTTGTTCAAGCACCACATTATCTAACCCCGAAGTATACGTAGCATTGGTGCCATACGTGCCACGTATCTCTATACTGGTTACATTGGTTAATATACCTATGATTTGATTTCGAGTGGCAATTGTTGCTCCCGAACTGTATGTCCAGGAAATAGTTTCATCTAATGGTAAAGTATAGGATGACCAGGCGGGTGCTACTGCCGGTTTTACGGGTAAATTATAGTATATATAGCTACCTCCACTTTGAATGACGACATCAACACCAGACGCAACGCCTGCTTGCGATTGTTGCAGGTCAAATTTCAAATTCATACCCAAAGATCGCACGAGATGATTACCTAAAAACTTTGGTGGGGCGAACCATACCTGATTGTTGTTATTTGTATTTGCATTGGTAGTGCCACTATTAGAAGCATAGGTGACAGAGATGTATCCGCCCGGATTACCGTTGGTTGAGTTGTGGGTAACGCCTATGGATGTGAATGATGCATTATAAAAAGTCCAACCATCGGCATCCGTGTCAAATGTGCTGATGATTTGGGCGTGCAGGCTTATTGAAAGGATACTCAACAGGAGTGTAATCGCAATTTTCATAAGTAATAATTTTGATCCGCTCACCAATTCCGTGGAATCAATACCAATAAAGGTATTGCACCAGATTTATTTTTTATAGTAAAAATCCGAACTGTCTAAATCTAACTCACCAAATAGGATCGGCCCATTGAAAAGTTTCTCAATAGGTATTCTGAAGGGGTATGGCCTGTAAAACGTTTGAATTCCTTGATGAAATGATTTTGATCATAATACTCATTGAAGAAATCAAATTGACTCGGTATAGCCAAGCTATGTTGATAAAGTTTGTGCTCCACTCTCTTAAATCTAACTATTAATGAATATGTTTTTGGGGTTAATCCAACTAATTTTTTGAATTGAGCTTCAAGGTGCCGTTCGCTCACCTTTAAATGGTGAGAAAGGTCTTTAATCGACCCATGAATACCCTGTTGCATGATTTGCACAGCATAATCCACGAATGTAGAGCTTAAGAATTGGTGGCTGAAGGCGTGAGTAAAAAAAATATTGAGTAATCCTATCTTTTGTTTGATCGATGCGTTTTCTCCGATCTGTTCATGAAGGAGTAATAAATTCTTATTAAATAAGCTGCCATCAAATGTTTTGTTCTTAAACCCTGCCATGTCTTCATGCAAATATTTTGACAAAACAGTTGGTTTCAACAACACCCCTAGTGAATAGGAACCCGGCCAGTGAATTGCATCAAAGCGTTGATCGATTTGACCAAAAATACTAACGAGAGGAGTTGTATATTCCTCCTTTATAAGGAGTTTCCCCAAATTGCCATAGTTGAAGAATATCCCAGAAAATCCATTAGGGAACAGAGTGTGAGTGCCTTTCACCAAACTTGTTCTGCTATCTGCTTCCAGATAACCTTGAATATAAGGTTGCAAATTTTTTGCCGCTGGATGAATTTTGAACTCCGTCATTTTCTGATAGATAAATACCCTGTTTCACTTTTTCTTCCACTGTTGAATTCGATTTCATAAAAATAAGTACCAGAAGGAAGCTCACCACCACCATCATTCAATCCACGAAATGCCTTTGTAGTATTATTATAATCCGACACTTCAAATACTTTGCTTCCCCAGCGATTATAAATAGTTACTTTATTGTTTTGAGTGTCAGGCAACAGATCGATGTATCGGATCAGGAAAATTTCATTTTGATCATCGCTGTTGGGCGAGACACCATTGTAAATTTCAATGTCCCCGATTACATCAACCTCAAAGATTTGTTGCGTACAGGCACCGAAGATATCGCAGACTTCTATAGTTAACTGGTCTTTTCCCGCAAAGGCTACTGCACTGTATTCAATTGTAAGAAGACCATTGACCAATGAGGTACTTGCCCCGCTACCTGGCGGTTGCACTATTGTAAGTGAAGAAGCAACGAGATTATTATCGGCATCTGAAATAAGGTCGAGCAGATTAACTGATATGGTACCTTTAATGATAGTAGATAAGGGTGTTGTATCGATAACGGGTGGTTGGTTATTGCAAGGTGCTGGAATGACAGTTACTGAAATAACATTGGATGTAGGACTACTACATCCGGCTACGTCTGTAACTATTACCGAATAAGTCCCGCTGACACTTACGGTAATTTGCTGTGTGGTCGCTCCATTCGACCAGGCGTAACCAAACCCATTTGGTGCGCTTAGCGTAAGTGTAGTACTGCTGCAAATCGTTAGGGCATTTTCAACAGGAGCAATGCTTGGTGTGAGTACGGGTTGTGAAGGAATAGCATTGATTGTGGCCGTAACGGGAGTCCTGATACTTTCGCACACTCCATTATATAAGGAAACAAAGTAGGTAGTTGATGTAGATAGGGGTGGGGTAACAAAGGAACTATTTGTCTCTCCAGGTATCGCAGTGCCACCAGTGGCTGTGTACCAGCGATATTGACCATTGACTCCGCCTGAAGCACTGAGTGAAACAGGTGTGTTGAGTCCACAGGAAGAATTATTGATAGCAACAGGTGCAGTTGGCATAGGGTTAATAAAAGCAGTCACTGCGATTCGGGTACTCTCGCACGTTCCATTTTGAATGGCTACATAGTATGTAGCGGTATCATTTAATATTGGGGTTGTATACAAACCGTCCGTCTCCCCGGCTATGGCAATTCCTCCAATCGGTGTTTGATACCACGCATACAGTTGACTTCCTGTTGCACCCGATGCGAGAAGATCAACACTTCCATTTCCACATATGCTTGCGTCAACAACAATGGGTGACGAGATAGGATCACAAATAACAGCTGGTGTTAAAAAAGTGCGAACGGTCTCTGCACTTCGTATTCCATCTTTGTTAATCGCAGTAACATGAATTTCATAGGAGGTGTTTGGCAATAACCCATCGAGTACTGCAGCAAAATCAATCGTGACATCCTTGCCGGCTACGAAGCCATTATAAATCTTTATCGTTGATTTTGTTGTTCCATCAAAATAATAGTATTCAAGGGCCACGATATTGGATCCGGACTTGCCTGCAAAAAATGGTTTGGCACTTGGCAAACTCCAACGACCATTTACATCCTGTGAACGAATATATAAAATATGAAAACCTGATGTGGTCGAAGAAAGGTCAACTGAAAAGGATTGATCTATAGATGACGCTGATAAGGAAATACTCGTTGCATTGCCAGTTCCGGGATCAGTATCTAAAAAATATTCAAACTTCCTTAGGTTTGGAATGGCGCTAGTTTGCGCATTGCGTTGTACAAACACAGGCCGAGCGAGAAGCATACTCCATAACCCATTGCTGCTCTGCGCCCGGAAATACATGGTGTGAAAGCCTTCTGAATTGGCGCTTAAAGGAAGTTGAAAATCTTTTGTTATGTCTGCAGCTGATGTTATTGGTATTGAAAGTCCATTTCCGAACCCTGGATCTGTATCGAAAAAATATTCTACGCGATCTATTGAATACAGAGATGCGGTCTGCGCATTACGTTGTACAAATACGGTACGACCCGAGGGGATGCTCCATAAACCCGTATTGCTTTTGGCGCGGATATACAGTATATGAATTCCTTCACTAACCGTATTTAAAGGAACAGAAAAAGCACGCGTCAGATCTGCAGCCGCGGTTACCGGTATGCTTATGCCATTTCCAAACCCTGGGTCAGTATCAAAATAATATTCAACCCTGGTAATGGTTTGAGCACGCACCGTTGCGCTCACAAAAAGTAATATAAAAATCAGGCACCGCAACGTTAACTTAGTTGTTAGACTTCACTTTGATCTGTATCGGTAAGCCCGTATTCTTTTCTCCTACCGCGGGAGCAGCCAATGAATAAATAGTAGGGATAGGTGGAATGCCGGATAGCACATAGGGTTCTGGTCCGCCAAAAATACCCACGTCAACACCTCCAAAGCCTGCACCAAGTCCTGGTGATGTGGGTTTTAATTTCCATCGGCCATCGGTGCTGCCGGTGTCAACAAATCGTAAGCCTAGGGAACTGCTATTGATGTTTCCATTTCCTGCAGGCAGATAACCATTCGTATGAATGTTATTTCGAACAAGGGAAGCGGATGCGGTAAATGAGTTGTCGGAATTGAAGAAATTATTTTGGACAATGGCATTGGCAACGTTAATTCCACCCACAAAAATATTGTTTGAGACTTCAAGAGAAGATGTCGAAGGTGATTCAAGCGCCAAAACTCCACCCCCACAACCTGAACAACTATGAAAAAAATAATTGTTGCCGATTGCTATTCCGGATTTGCCTGCAGCAACTTGTATTAGCGGGACGGGTGCATTGAGATTTCCATCCACGAAATTTTGAACAAAGAGAATATTGGAACCATTTATCGTTACCATAGTCAGGCCGCAGGCACCTTCTTGTCGGATGTGATTTCGTTTGATTAGAATATTATTTGTGTTGATTACTAACCGCCCGATTATCTCAATGCCCATGAGCACCGAGCCTTCGGAACCAGCAGCAAATTCGAGTTCCTCACAGACACCTCCTGCAGTGTTGTTTAAGAAAGCCGAAGCCACGTTGGTTTGTGTATCCGGATTTTCACTTAGAAAATACCCTGGCCCGATGATGATCAACTTCTTGGTTACCGTAACTTTTGTAGTAATATAATTAACCGGTGATCCTATCAGGTATAATGTATCACCGGCCGTAGCACCGTCATGTGCGGCTTGCAGATTTGTAAAATCTTTGGCGGTACTTCCGGCATTACTATCCACAATCCAGATTTTACCAAAGGATGTAATGGAAGGTAAGAGGAGGCAGGTTAGAAATAGGATTTTCATGGTGTTAGGTTTATGACCAATTTAAAGTTAATATTTTTTGAGAAAGAGTTATCAGGGTAATGTTTTAAGCCCATTCCTTAGTCGAACCGGCATTTACGTTTCTAAACCGTTTTTCTTAGCTTTGAGTACTTTTTAAACTGATGGCTGAAAACACGTATAAATCCAACACCTTTAAGAAACCCGAAAAGGAAAAGAAAGCAAAGTCCCCCAAGTCCAAGTCCCGATTCAATTTTGATTTTTTCAAGGACCCACGGTTCATTTTGGCACTCGGTTTTTTTTTGTTGATTACTTCACTTTATCTTTTTACGGCTTTCCTTTCGTATCTCTTTACGGGCAAGGCCGATCAAAGTGTAATTCAGGCTTTATGGGATACCAATATTGTTGAATCAGGTAAAGAGGCTGATAACTGGTTGGGTTTGTATGGGGCCATCACCTCTCATTTTCTGATCTGGAAGTGGTTAGGCATTTCCGCCTTCTTTATTCCACCCTTACTTTTCCTGTTGGGATTTAAACTGGTATTTAAACGCGAACTGGTTTCTATCTTCTCGGCATTTATCCTTTCGGTCTTTGCCGGATTATGGTTGAGTTTGCTCTTGGGTTACATCACCCACAGCATGGCCGGTGTAACCGAAATAGGATTTATCAGTGGCGGCTTAGGATACGAACTTGCAAAAATATCTGATGGACTGTTTGGCTGGGGCACGTTTCTTATCCTGGTACTTTCTCTATTTATATTTATAATCTATTACTTCAATGTAACTGCGATCAATGCCTTTCAGGTGAAAGATCCAAAGCCCATGGGCAATGAAGCATTGTTAGCGGATGATGATTTTGTCATCAAGCCAACCTATTCAGATGAACGCGACATCTGGCCGGCACAACAACCGGAAGATTTGCCGGAACCTGTATTGATCATTAAACCTCCGGTAGAAGAAGTTCCTAAAGTTTCCAATGAATTGAAGTTGGATCTGGAGCCTACGAAACCAGTGAAAGCGGTAAAAACAGTTGAGCCTCTTTTTACCATTGAAGAGCCGAAAAGTGACACAGATGAATTAGCGGAACAGTTGGTGGAAGCTCAGGGTGTTTATGATCCTACCCTGGACCTCGGCAGCTATAAATTTCCAACGCTTGAACTGCTAAATGAGTATGAAGCAAGCAAGGTTCAGGTTACCCAGGAAGAACTAAATCAAAACAAAGACCGCATCTTAAGTACCCTTACCAATTTTAAGATTGGGATTCAGAGCATCAAAGCAACCATTGGCCCTACAGTTACGCTCTATGAAATTGTACCGGAAGCAGGTATTAAAATCTCAAGGATCAAAAACCTGGAAGATGATATTGCATTGAGTTTATCGGCTCTTGGCATTCGTATCATTGCACCGATTCCCGGCAAGGGAACCATCGGTATAGAAGTGCCCAATAAAAACCGCGAAATGGTGGGCATACGTTCAGTGTTAAGTTCTGAGCGATTCCAAAAGACAGATAAAGAACTTCCGATCGCTATCGGTAAAACCATCTCTAATGAATTGATGGTGATCGATCTTACCAAAATGCCACACTTGTTAGTGGCGGGGGCGACAGGGCAAGGTAAATCGGTTGGACTTAATGTTATTCTGACTTCTCTATTATATAAGAAGCATCCCAGCCAGATTAAATTTATCCTGGTCGATCCGAAGAAAGTGGAGATGTCGCTCTTCAGCAAGATTGAACGGCATTACCTTGCCAAACTTCCCAACAGTGAAGAAGCCATTATTACCGATACCAAGAAAGTAGTGTACACCCTCAATTCACTTTGTATTGAGATGGAGAACCGCTACGAGATATTAAAAGATGCAGGCGCAAAAAACATTAAAGAGTACAACGCCAAGTTTGTCGCTCGCAAACTGAATCCGAAGGAAGGCCATCGCTTCCTTCCTTATATCGTTTTGGTTATTGATGAGTTGGCCGATTTGATGATGACTGCCGGCAAAGAGGTGGAGACTCCCATCGCACGTCTCGCTCAATTAGCACGCGCTATTGGTATTCATTTAGTACTTGCTACGCAGCGTCCTTCGGTGAACGTTATTACGGGTGTTATCAAAGCAAACTTCCCGGCTCGCTTATCATTTAGAGTAACTTCGAAAATTGACTCGCGCACAATTCTGGATACTGGCGGTGCCGATCAGTTGATTGGTCAGGGCGATATGCTCCTTTCTACCGGCTCTGAGATTGTTCGTTTACAAAGTCCTTTTGTTGATACGCCTGAAATTGAAAGAATCTGTGATTTCATTGGCTCGCAACGAGGGTATGAATCTGCTTATCTACTCCCTGAATTTGAAGGTGAAGATGAAGGAGGAGCTTCCGCGGTAGATTTATCCGAAAGAGATGCTCTGTTCGAAGAGGCCGCCCGACTCCTTGTTCAACACCAGCAGGGAAGTACCTCTTTGATCCAGCGCAAGCTGAAATTGGGATATAATCGTGCCGGCCGTTTGATAGATCAACTGGAAGCAGCTAAAATTGTGGGCCCGTTTGAGGGATCCAAAGCCCGAGAGGTCTTGATTAAAGACCCCATGAGTTTGGAACAATTATTGAATGAACTGAAAGAAAAGCATAGTCAATCCTAACTCGTGATAATGAAAAAGCTCGTTTTTGCCGCCCTTTTGATGTTTGTCGGCACCATATCCTATTCTCAGTACGATCCTAAGGCCCTGGAAATTCTGGAGGCCATGAGTAAAAAATACAAAGCCATAAGTGCATTTGAAGCCAACCTTACTTCGGGCATGACCAACGAAACGGAAGGGGTTAAAGAAGAATTTAAAGGAAAAATCACTGTAAAGGGCGATAAATTCCGCCTGTTACTCGATGATCAGGAAATTATTAACAATGGCACAACAGTTTGGACTTACCTGCCCTCGGCCAAAGAAGTGAACATTGATAATTTTGATCCGGGTTCGGATGATGTGAATCCCACTAAAATTTTTGAGATGTATAAGAAAGGTTTCAAATACCTGTACCTGGCAGATAAAACAGACGGTGGTGTGGTATGTGAAGAGATCGATTTAGTACCAGAAAAGAAAGATGCTCAATATTTTAAGATCAAAATGATGATTGTAAAAAAGGATAAGAGCATTCAAAGTTGGACTATGTTTGACAAAGCCGGCAACCGCTATAAATACACGATCACCAAGTTTGTTCCCAACGTTAAAGTAGATGATGCTTTCTTCACCTTCGATCCAAAGAAATATCCGGGTGTGGAAATTATTGACTTGCGTTGATCTTTAAATGAAATGAAAAATTGGGCTGTCCTTTTGGATGGCCTTTTTTATGTTTAGTAGGAGTTAAATTTCTACCTTCGGGCCGCTAACCCTTTAACCTACTTTCCCGTGACCCGCCAGGAATTGTTTGAGCAGATAAAGAAAAAGAACTCCTATCTCTGTGTAGGACTTGATACAGACATTGAGAAAATTCCAAAACACTTGCTTTCCTTGCCTGATCCGGTGTTTGAATTCAATAAGCAGATCATTGATGCCACCAAAGAATTCAGCGTAGCTTATAAACCCAACATTGCATTTTATGAATCAATGGGTCCAAAAGGGTGGGAGAGTTTGCGCAAAACGCTGGACTACATTCCAAAAGACTGTTTTACCATTGCCGATGCCAAGCGGGGCGATATTGGAAATACATCTGCACTCTATGCGCGCACCTATTTCCAACAAATGGAATTTGATTCTATTACAGTGGCGCCTTACATGGGTGAGGATTCTGTTAAGCCCTTCCTTGACTTTCCAGGCAAGTGGGTGATTCTATTGATTCACACCTCCAACCCGGGTAGCATTGATATCCAGCAATTGGAAACACGTGATGGGCGATTTGTATATGAAGAAGTAATCTTTGCATCCCAACGTTGGGCTACTGCCGACCGAATGATGTATGTAGTGGGTGCAACTAAAGCCGATAAGATCGGAACGATCCGTGCCCTGGCACCCGATCATTTTTTTCTGGTGCCGGGTGTAGGTGCGCAAGGTGGTGATCTGGAAGCTGTATCAAAAGCCGGATTGAATGCTCAGTGTGGCTTACTGGTAAATTCCTCACGGTCTATCATCTATGCATCAACTAAAGAAGATTTTGCAGACCGGGCAAGGCAGGAGGCGCAGGCCTTGAAAACCCAGATGAAAGAATATCTTCATAAATTTATTCAGTAGCTTAATCTAGATTTTGCTGGTAGAGCCTCTTTGCCAGAAAGAATCCTGCTACTACCACCAGGTTCACACCACCGCTAACAATCATGATTTTAAAGTAATCGGTTTGATAGTGTTTGAAGATCATGAGCACCATAACTCCATAGAATAAAACCATTCCTCCAAATGCTTGTATCAACCAATCTTTGGTTTTCAGGATTTTAGCGGGCAGGTAGATTGAAATTGCAGGAACCAGAATAAACCAGAAAAGAAAAAGCGTAATCAGGTTCCACCCCATAATAAAGGAAAATGGAATCAATGCAATAAAAAGGGTGAGAACGACTACAAAAGCTCCCCGAAAGATGGATATGCATTTTGGCTCCATATAATTAATGAGTAAGGAAGATAGTATTATTTTGCTTTGAAAACGATGGTAATAGTTAATTTGGGATTGGAAGTAGGGCATTTCTATAATTTTCATGTTGCATGAACGAATCATTACTCCATTACCTGTGGCAGTTTCAATATTTCGATAAACGAGATTTAAAAACCACTGTGGGTGAAGCGCTGAATATCCTAAAGCCCGGCATTTTAAACTCAGACTCCGGCCCCGACTTCTCGCAAGTAAAAGTCAAGATTGATAACATCGATTGGGTAGGCAATGTCGAAATTCACGTGCAATCTTCCGGTTGGTATGAGCATAAGCATGATCAGGATCATGCGTATGAAAATGTTGTGTTGCATGTAGTGTGGGAAGAAAACAAACCTGTGTATCGAAACGATGGCACGCGCATCCCAACGTTGCAACTCAAAGATCGGGTAGAGGAGCATTT
>Ga0116178_10001945_pt1 | contig 16739 bp, 11 predicted proteins | sample AD_STIC12_MetaG_FD_89880 | JGI IMG/M metagenome (GOLD analysis project Ga0116178, IMG submission 89880) | Active sludge microbial communities of municipal wastewater-treating anaerobic digesters from USA - AD_STIC12_MetaG | ecosystem: Engineered > Bioreactor > Anaerobic > Digestate | place: USA... | reverse complement strand
TCCTCCGGCATGCGCCGCCGCAGTCGTGGTTCCGGCAAGGGTCTCTCACCGTGCTGGAGGAGCGGCGCCTCGACCCGCTCACCAGCCGGTCCGAGGTAGATGTGATCGTTCTTGAGCATGGCAAGGAACGCAGTTACCACCATTCCATCCGGCTGTATACCGCGGCGGAACTGGCGACGTTGCTCGCCTCCGTGGGCGTGGAGGTGCTCGACGTGTTCGGTGATTACGATGGCGCGGCCCTTTCCTTCGACACCCCGCGTATGGTGGTGGTCGGGGAGAAGCGGTAGCCCCTAGCCCCGGGGAACAGGTTCGGTCGTCTCGATACAACGAACCGGCCCTTCGATGGTTCGACAGGCTCGCCACCACAGGCTCCCTGCGCCCGATGCGCAGGCTCAGGGGCCGGTTCGCCACTCGACGACCGTGCAGCACCGCCGCGGGTCCCCGAGTGACACCGAGAACCTTGCTTCACTTCCGTTCTGAGAACGTCGCTTCGCTTCCGTTCTGGGGAACCTCGAGCGTTCTCGGGGTTGTATCGAGGAGCTCCGAACGGCGGACCTCGCATTGCTCGGTTCCTCTCGCCCCGGCGAAGCGCGACTCTCCACAACACATTTGTTCGTTGCGCGGTCCCTTCGACAGGCTCAGGGACCGTGCTGATTCAGCAACCCGCGCACTGCACAACCAGGCGCACCTGGCGTTCTCGTGAGTCCTCCACCGGAGCCGGCGGCCCTGTTACCGGGCTCCCGGCAGGCGTGAGCAGGCTCGGTACGTAGACGTCTCCAGTGTTCCTTGACATGCGCCCTTCCGGGGTCTATCATCTCTCTCGAAATGTCCGGCCGCGGCCGCCTCGAAAAAGGCATGCGATGAAACGAACGTATACGGTTATGTTGATACCGGACCCCGACGGCGGGTACGTAGTCGAGGTTCCCGCGCTTCCGGGTTGCGTATCCTTCGGTGACTCCCTCTCCAACGCCCTCGACATGGCTTCGGATGCTATTCTCAACTACCTTTTCGTGCTGCAGAGTGACGGCGAGGCGATCCCCAGAGAAGGCCCTCACATCGTCGTAAGCCTCGGGGATAACCGCGAGGCGATCCTGCGCAAGGTCGTCGTGGAGACGGAAGAGGTAAGCCAGGTTGCCTAAGCTTCCTCGCGTTACTGCACGGGAGCTTATCGGCGCTTTTGAGCGCGCCGGGTATGTCGTGCGCAGGCAGAGCGGCAGCCATGTCGTGTTGAGGCATCCGGGCACCGGGCAGATCCTCGTAATCCCCGATCACCAGGGAATCCTCGGCACGGGGCTTGTGCACTCCCTTCTCAGGCACGCCAAACTCAGCGCCGACGACCTTGTCCGCCTTCTTGGACGTTGACCCCGCTCGAGCCACCAGACCCTTTGCCAGCCCTGTGCGGGCCGTGACAAGGACGCGACGACAGGAACGTTCCCCGTTCTCGCCCGTCCCGCGTGCGCGGCGTGCTCGACGTGTTCGGTGATTACGATGGCGCGGCCCTTTCCTTCGACACCCCGCGTATGGTGGTCGGGGAGAAGCGGTAGCCCCGGGGAACAGGTTCGGTCGTCTCGATACAACGAACCGGCCCTTCGATGGTTCGACAGGCTCACCAGCCACAGGCTCCCTGCGCCCGATGCACAGGCTCAGGGGCCGGTTCGCCACTCGACGACCGTGCAGCACCGCCGCGGGTCTCCGAGTGACACCGGGAACCTCGCATTGCTCGGTTCCTCTGGACACGGCGAAGCGCGGCGCTCCACAACACGTTTGTTCGTTGCGCGGTCCCTTCGACAGGCTCAGGGACCACGCTGATTCAGCAACCCGCGAAGGACACGACGGAGCGTGTCCCTCCACGCCGGGTTGGGCGATCGCATTCGCAGACAGCCCTGCCGAAAGGCACGTCTCATGAGCCACCTCGACTCACTCGCCGCACGGGTCACTGAGCCTGTCGAAGTGCCCGGGCACAGGCGCGGCTGCAGAAGCGCTGCGAGCCGCGCGTTGCACGGTACGGTGTGCCGCATCGGACGCAGACATGGTCATACTCCGTGGTGCGGCGGGAAGCCGCGCCACAGGTAACGGAGCACCAGACCTGCTCCGGCCGCTCGGCGATGAACTCGACACCGCAGGCGGGACACACGCGCACGTGAACCCGGCTTCTCCATGCGCATTGCCGCGAACAAAACCGATGGTTAAACCGATTCGGTATGAAGAGGCTTCCGCACAACGCGCACTCCCGCAGACGATCGCGCAGCTGCCAGACGCGTGTGTTTCCCTGCCGCGGGTCGTCTTCGTCGGGTTGTGGCGCGGGGCGGTCCTTCAACGGGTGCGGACGCCCCCGGTCGGCGTTCTGGCGTGTCAGGATCTCATCCGGCACGACTTCCTTCGGACGGTATTCCCCGGGTGGAATGCGGCGGATGCGGGAGAGGTCTCCCCACCGGCCTCTTCCGGCCCCGCCGGAGACACCCGGAAAGAGTTCCAGGTCGGGTTCCTCTTCGATTGAACGAGGCTCCGCTTCGATTGAGCGAAGTTCCTCTTCGACCGGATCATATTCATCCTCGACCCGGTCGGGCCCGCCGTGGGGCGCCTTCCGCGCTGCCGGGAAATCAGGCCGCAGCAGCCTGTCCAGCGCAATGGGGGCGGTAAGGATGTCGCGGCAGACGCCGGGAAGATGGTTGTTTTCGTGTTCGCGTAATTCCGCGGGTTGACGCGTCATTCAGGGTTTCTCCTTCTCCGGTGGCACTTTTGTTCGGGCAATACTACCCGCATATTTACGTGTATGTCTAACACTGGAAAGGAGGCGTCTTCGTGTCAACAGTTCTGGCGAAAAAAGTTCAATCGGGGTACACCCGCGCTTCAATTTCCCCCCGGGCGGACATCGGAAGTGCGAAGCGTCCGCCGGATGGCCTCACCACGGTGCAGGACCGCCTTCGTGCACTGCGGGGCTCGACGGGGTACCGCCCGTTTGCCCTGCGGGTGGGCGTTACTCCCAACTCCGTGCGGCGGTATGAGCTCGGTATGGCCCGGGTGCCGGTGGATTACCTCGAGGCGGTGTGCAGGGCGTTCAATGTGTCGGCGGACTGGCTGATTTTCGGCGTGGAGGCGGCCGTTGCGCCGATGGAGCCGCTTGCCCGGGCTATCCGGGAGGAGAACGCGCCGGTGAAGCGGAGCGTGCTGATCAACGGGGAGCGGGTGCGGATTGTCTGCGTGCCGGTGTTGAACCGCGTGCCGGCGGGTGCTCCGGCGGAGATGCTCGATGACATGCCGGTGGGGTTCGGGCTGGAGGGGTTTGTCCGGGTGCCCGACCCCGGCGATCCGAACGCGTATGCGCTGACGGCGTGGGGGGATTCCATGGAGCCCCTGATCCGCGACGGGGAGAGGTTCGTCGTGAGCCCGCGGCGCGCACACGGGTTTTCCGCCGGGATCGCGGTGGTGCGTATCGGCGCCGGTTCGCCAGGAGATCCCTCGCAGGGCGATCTCTGCGTGAAGCATGTCCGGTTGCGGGGCGAGCGGGTGGAGGTAATGCCCGCAAATTCACGGTATCCCGGGAGGGTGTTTTGCGCCGGGGAGGTGGCGGTGCTGGGGAAGGTGACGATGGTTGTGGGCAACGAAGCGCCGGCCCTTCGACAGGCTGCCCCGTGAGCAGCAGGCTCAGGGACCGGCGAAGGGGTAGGGGTGGGCGTCTCGATACAGCGAACTCCGCTGCGCTTCGTTCGCCACTCGACGACCCGCGGTGTCGGCGCTGGACGACCGGCGGACGGTGCTCGTTCGTGAGCAACACGCTCAGGGACCGGCGAAGGGGTAGGGGTGGTCGTCTCGATACAGCGAACTCCGCTGCGCCTCGTTCGCCACTCGACGACCCGCGGTGTCGGCGCTGGACGACCGGCGGACGGTGCTCGTCCGTGAGCAACACGCTCAGGGACCGGCGAAGGGGTAGGGGTGGTCGTCTCGATACAGCGAACTCAGCTGCGCTTCGTTCGCCACTCGACGACCGTACGGCGGGGAACGGGAACTTTCCGAACGGCAAGGGAGGTAATGTTCCGTGCGAGCGAAAAATGCCGGACAAAAACGTGATGGATACGGTTCTTTTTTTACACCTATTGACAATATTAGTGCTTTCATAATATACTATGAGCGCCCATGTCTGCCTGCTGCAGTACGGTAACCAGTTGTTGCGAAGCGACTTAGGGCTCGTTTTTGTGAAATCCATCACATACCCGCAGGTTGGGTTGCCGCCTGCGAAGGTCGCGCACAGGTCAGCTGAGCACCGTTTCTGAGCTGGCGTGAAAGAGTCGTTCGGCACGCCCGGGGGTCGGTGGTTCTGCATGACGGCGTGATGGCAAATCCGCCGCGCGGCAGCGCTCCCTGCGTGTACAGTTTCCATGTTTTCATCTGAGCACCATGTCTGTTTACCCGTGGCGTGGCAGCCGTGGGATGCCCGGAGGGGCGGGGGTTACATGAAGAGATTGTTGACGATTCTGGGCGCCGTTGTGATGTTCGCGACTGGCGAGGCGTGGGCGGCGTCCGCGGCCAAAGTGACGATCGCCGTGGCGAGTACGCCTGGAGCGGGCGAACTGGACGCCAATACCAGCAACCTCGCGGTGTTTCGGTTTCGCCTCTACAGATCGTCAGGCGGCGATGCGGTAACTGCCACGTCGATCAGGTTTACCGCAGGCGGGACCGCCGTTGTGCCGACAGAGGTAGATCAGGTCAAGCTGTATCAAGATAGTGATAACGACGCGGTTTTTGACGTCGAGACCGACGCTCCGTTGGGATCCGCCCAGGTGTTCACCTCGGGCAACAACACCGTCAATTTTACCGGCCTGTCGTTGAACATCGATAACACAGGGCTCTACTTCTGGGGAGTGGTGCGCACGACCGCGAACGCCGCCGTGGGCAACACCTTCACCCTCGGAATCGCGGCGGCGAGTGACGTGAGTGTGGTAGGCGCGACCAAAACGGCGAGCACTACCGGCACGGCCTCCTCGAATACGTTCACTTTTTATGGCCTGAAGGTCGCGCTGGGCGCGAACACCCCGCCCGGGGACAGTGCGTGGACGAGTTCTCTTTACAAGGATATCCTGCAGTTTCAGCTCAACGCGTACGGCGAGAACGTGAACGTTACGTCGGTGAAGCTGACTGCCGGCGGCACGGCGGCTCTGGGCCCAAGTGGCGACATCACGCAGTTCAAGCTGTACCTCGACGCGAACAACAACGGCCGTTATGACAGCGGAGAGACGCAGCTCGGGTTAACACAAACGGCGGCGAGCACGGTCACCTTCTCCGGTTTCAGCCAGAGCGTGACTGCCGGCGGGTCAGTGAACCTTGTGGCGGTGTCCGTAGCCAACACGAGCGTGACGGCGGGGCGGACGTTCAGTTTGCGGGTGGCGGCCAGCGGCGATGTATCGGGCACAGGCGCCACCACCTCGAAGACGCGTTCAGGGCAGGGAACCGCACAGGGTAACACAATGACGTTCTCGCAGGGCAACCCCGCGCTGAACATCGCACTGGGGCAGAACAGCAGGCCCACAAGCGCACTTCAATGGAACGTCACGAACCAACCGGTCTTGCAGGTGAAGTTCAACGCGTTCATTGACGGAGTGAAGATCACCAGCATCAAGCTCACGCACGGCGGGACGACGGCACCGTCCGATTTCGGCACGGTGAGCCTTTATGTGGACGCTGACAGCAGCGGCACGGTGACCGGTGGAGAAACCGCGTTCGCCACCGCAACTCTCGGAGCCACGAACACCTTCAGCGGCCTTTCCATCGTCGCTCCAAGCGGAGGGCAGGGGCTGTATGTACTGGCCACGGTGAACAGCAGCACGACCGCATCGCCGGGTGAGACCCTGACACTGAGTATCGCCACGGAAACTGACGTGGTTGGAGAGGATGATGACACCCCTTCGATGGCGGCGTACGTGTCCGGTTCCGCCACGTCCAACACGATGCGGTTCCCGAAACTCTCGGTCGCGCTGGGTCCGAGTTCGCCGGTCGGGGGCACCGTGAAAAAAAACACGTATTACACCATGCTTCAGGCGCGGATCAGCGCGGCCGACACCAACATGTCAGTTACGAGCATCAAATTGACTCTCACGGGGACAATCCCGCTGAACGCATCTCCCGGGGTCGGCAATGTAGCAGTGTATCTGGACGCCAACAGCAACGGATTGTACGATACCGGCGAAACGATCTTCGGCACCAGTACGGCCTCGGCCAGTACCATCACCTACACGGGTACGGCGGCGGTGGCCAAAAACGGGTACATTGACGTCGTTGCGTACGTGTACATCAACAACAGCAAACTCACCGCGGGGCAAACGCTCCGGGTGAGCATCGCCGCCGACGCGGATGTCTCGGGTACCGCGGCGGGGTACCCGATCACGTCCCTCGGGACCGCCACCGGGAATTTGTTCACAACAGGGAACGACCCGAACAACATCCTTATCGAACCGGGCCTCGCACCGCCGGCCGCGGGACCCATCTACATCAGCACGAACGACCAAGCAATTTTCCAGTTCTCCATCTCAGCAACGAGCAACAGCGCTGCCAGCGTAACCAGCATCACGCTAACGGCGGGCGGCAGCGGCACCGTTCCCTCCAGCGACATAGCCGAGGTGCGGTTGTACGAGGACCTCAACGAGAGCGGAACGCTGGACGCAAACGACGGTGTGGCGCTGGGTACGCAGAGCTTCGCGGCGCCGTCGGGAACCACGGTCACCTTCGGTTCCCTCACTATATCGGTTCCCATCAACAGCCGGAAGGTGTTCCTCGCGGTGGTGCGGACCACAGCGACCGGCGGCAGTGGGAACACCTTCACCCTCGGGATCGCCAGCACGGCGGGTGTGACAGCGACCGGTGGCACCGTGACCCTGTCCACGACGCCGCTGAATTCCAGCACGTTTACGTTCCCCGGGTATCTGACGACGGCGCTGGGGGCGAACACGGCGGCGGCCGACACGATGCACACGTTTAACGGGGCCCATACAAAGGGCATTTTCCAGTTCGCGGTGACGGCGGTCGGGGAGAACATGAACCTGACCAGCGTGAAGCTGACGGCCGGTGGAACGGCGACGCTGCCCACGGAAATCGCGCAGATAAGCCTTTACAGCGATGCGAACAACAACGGGCAATTTGATGTCGGCGAGACGCAGCGCGGCACGACGCAGACCGCCGCGAGTACGGTGACCTTCACGATTTCCGGCCTCACGATCACGGCGGGGGCTACAGAACGATTTGTGGCGGTGGCCCATATTCCCAGCGACATATCGGCGTCGGCGAACGGGAAGACGTTCAGCCTGAGTATCGCCGCGGCGAGTGACGTCGCGGGGGCGAACGCTTCGGGGTATTACCGCGCGAGCGAAGGAACGGCGACCTCCAACACGATGACGTTTTACGATGGCACCAAGGGTGTGTTGAACGTTTCGAACAGCACGTCGAACCCGGGTGCGGGCAGACTGGAAAACAGCGGCACATTCACGGTGTTTCAGTTCAAGTTGTCGCCACTGGGCGAGGCGTTTGACCTGTCGAAGTCCGACTTGAGTTACAACAAGGTGGCGATCCAGCTTGGCGGTACGGCGACGTTTGGCGCCGGTTCCGATATCGTCTCGATGAGTCTTTACAAAAGCGATGGGACCACCCAGCTTGGTTCCACCCAGACCACCGCATCGTCGGGTGTGGTGACGTTCACGTGGACCTCCCCGGCGATCCAGATCGCCAGCGGAGGGAACGAAGAACTGATCGTAAAAGTCACCGCAGGAACCGGCGCGCAGGGGAGGACACTCACCCTCAGCATACCGGATACCGGGTACGTCGTTGGGCGGGGCGTCACGTCGGGCAAATGGATCGGGTCGGCGGGTACTGCCAGTTCGGCAACGTGGTCATTCTCCGACCTGACGGTTGCGCTGGGGCCGCACACCCCGGCGGCTGCGGTCCTGAGCAATTCCGCGACGAAAGTTTCGGTACTCCAGGTGAAACTGGGGGCGGTTGCGGAGAACGTGAATATAGACGGCGCGAGCAACTACCTGAAGGTGACGTTGAGCGGCCTTGCCGGAACGACCGGGTTCGGCACGCAGATTACCGGCGTCAGCCTGTGGGAAGACGCGAACAACGACGGCGTAGCGGACGCAACGCAACTTGGCTCGACGCAGACAACTGCTACGGCGAACGTCGTCACGTTTTCGTGGACAACACCGACGACCCAGGTCACAGGCGGGGGTTACAGTTATGTGGTTGTGGCGGTGAACACGGGCACGGGTGTCGCCGGGAACACGCTCGGATTGACCGTGGAAGCGGGGCAGGTGCAGGGAACCGGTGCCAGTACGAGCCGGACGCTGAGTTCCACCGGTACTGCGGTGTCCAACGTGTTCAACTTCGCCAACCCGACGGATGTCGTAGGCGTGAGCAGAGGGAACGCGCCGGTCACCGCCGGGCAGATCAACATCAATCAGGACAACATCCCGATGATGCAGCTCCGGTTGGCCGGCCCCGGGAACAAGGCGGCGACGGTCACCGGCATCACGTTCACCAACGCGGGGACATCCTGGGGCGCGTATGAAACGGCCGAGGTCCGGTTGTACTACGACAACAACACGGACGGGCAACTCGATGTCAACGATAACCTGATCGACACGCGATCGTTTGCGACCACGACCAGCAACACGGTCGCGTTTACGGGCTTGAATATCCCGCTGGCACAGAACGGGAGCAAGACCGTGCTGGCCGTGCTGAAAACGAATTCGAACGGCATCAGTGGCAACACGATCGCCCTGCAATTGCCAACTAACACGGCAGTCACCGCCATTTCTTCAGTAACTACGTCACTTTCCGAAACGCCGTTGACGGCGGCAACCAAGACGTTCGCCACGGGCCAGGTGACGGTTTCCAAGGACGCCGAACTGGCTCCCGCGGGGGTCAGCCCGGGCGCAAGGAACGTGGCGCTGATGCGCCTCAAGTTCACCGTCAGCGGTCCTGCCGTGAAGGTGAGCAGCATCAAGGTGGACAACACGTACTGCATCGGAACCTACGACGAAGCCGACATTGACTCTGTGGAGATATATCGCGACGGTGGAGATTTGAGCTTCAGCGCGACCGGAGATCTGCTGGTTGCCGCCGCCGGTGTGACGGGTTTGAACGGCGGATCGGGAACAGCCTCGTTCACCGCGGGAGTCGGGGACACCGTGCGCGCCAGCGCCGAGGGGTATTTCTACGTTGTGTACGATGTGGCAACAACAGCTGTCTCAACCCGGCAGTTCGGGGCAACGCTGGCGGACAACACGTACATCGGCACCAACAGCATCGGCACAATCGCGGCGACGAACTTCCCGATCCAGATCGGTGCGGAGCACTCCCTCCCGGTGGAGTTCGCGTCGTTCACGGCGGAAGCGGTGGGGCAGGCAGTGAAGCTGTTGTGGGCAACGGAGAGCGAAACTGACAACCTCTACTGGATCGTGGAGAGGAAGGAAGCCAGCGCTACCGACGCAACGTTGTCCGCCGAGGGCGGATACGTGCAGATCCACCGGCTGGACGGCATGGGCTCGACGCCGTACCGCACGGACTACGAGTTCGTGGACCGGAGCGTGGTGCCGGGTACGCGGTATGCCTACCGCCTGACGGACGTGAGCCGGTACGGGGTGCGCAAAACACACGACCCGGTGGAGGTGACGGCCGGTGCGGCGCTGGCTCTGGCGCTGGGCAACGCCTTCCCGAACCCGGCGAACCCGGCGACGGTGTGGGCGTATTCGCTGCCGGATGAGCAGTCGGTGCGGCTGGCGGTGTACAACACACTGGGTCAGCAGGTGCGGGTGCTAGTAAATGGCCGGGTTGCGGCGGGCACGCATCAGGCGCGGTGGGACATCACGGACGACAATGGCCGCGCAATGGCATCCGGCGTCTACTTCGCGGTGATGGAGACGCCCACGAGCCGGCTGGTGAGCAGAGTGACAGTAGTGAGGTAAGCACGCGTCTCCGGTTAAAGGGGGGCGAGCAGAAAAGGGTGGCCTCTGTGCGGGGAACCGCACGGGTGGGTCGCCCTTTTTTGTTGGGTGGCGGCGGGCGCCTTGGACAGGCAGGAATGCCTGTCCCACCGAGTCTGTCCGCTGCGCCAAGGGCGCCGGCGTCACTGAGCCTGCTCCCGCCGCTCGGGAGCCTGTCGAAGTGCCCGGCGCGCAACAGCGTTCGCAGCCCGGGTGGCGGGATGCGTGGTTGGTGATCTCGATACACCGAACCGGCAGACAATGTCACTTCCCCTCCGTTCCTCGCCGGTTCGCCACTCGATGACCGTGAAGGCGCGCGGGTCTCCGAGTGACGCGGCCGACCGGACGCGTTGTATCGAGGAGCCCGGCTGGACTGTGGCGGCCCGCTGCGTATACTTATCATGTGTCGTGAGCGGGCTTTGTTCGGGCATCACCCACGAGGATGGACATATGAGCGCTGCGTTGCCGATCACCGAATTCATGCTGAAGAACTACCGCAACTTCAACGCACGGGCCACGCGGGACGCATTCATCGCGTACTGGAGGCACCGCGAGCGCGGGGGAAAGATGTTCTGGGCGGTGGCCGGGGCGATGTCGTCCGCGCAGCTCGGGATTACTCTGGCGCCGGCGATCCGGGCGGGGCTGATCCACGGGATGTCGGTGACCGGGGCGAACCTCGAGGAATCGCTGTTCCGGCTGGTGGCGCACGAGCATTACCGCGATTTCCCCGATTACCGCTATTTCCGGAAAGAGGACGACACGCGCATCCTGAACGACCGCATGCGCCGCGTGACCGACACCAGTATCCCCGAAGACGAGGCCTTCCGCGCCGTGGAAAAAATCATCGTGCCGATGTGGACGGAAGCGACACGCAAGGGCGAGCGGCGGCTCTGGCACGAGTATTTCTACGATCTCGTGCGTGAGGTGGGGCCTGAGCTGTGTTCCGGCCCGCGGGAGGAGTGCTGGCTGGTGGCGGCGGCGGAGGCGCGGTTACCCATCGTGGTGCCGGGGTACGAGGATTCGACCTTCGGGAACATCTTCGCGTCGTATGTGAAGACCGGCGAATGCAGCGCGAGCATCGTGAAGTCGGGCATCGAGTACATGGCGTGGTTCTACGACGAGTACACAAAGCTTTCCCAGGGGGCGGGGGTCGGGTTTTTCCAGATCGGTGGCGGGATCGCGGGGGATTTTCCCATCTGCGTGGTGCCGTCCATCAAGTACGACCTGCAGCAACCAGTGAAGCCGTGGGCGTACTTTTGCCAGATATCGGATTCGACCACGTCGTACGGGTCGTATTCCGGTGCAACGCCGAACGAGAAGATCACCTGGGATAAGCTTACCGAGCAGACGCCCATGTTCGTCATCGAGTCGGACGCCACCATCGTCGCGCCCTTGATGCTGCGGGCGCTGCTTGAGTGCGTGGAACATCCGGCCGAGGCAAACGCGATGATTGCCGCGGCGGGGTAACGCGTTTCGAACGGCAGGCGAGCGAACGAGCCCCGCGCATGCGGAACCGCCCCCTACTCTTCCAGAGCGACGGTGATGGTGCGGGGGTTTTCCCCTTCCCGCACGTCACGCACCAGTACGGCGAGGGCAGAGCGGGTCCGCCAGACATGGCAGGGCCGGCCAGCGTTGTCCATTCCCTCGAGCAATCCCTCCGGAACGTTGTTCAGCGGCTCGTTCCAGAACACCACCGGCAATGCCTCAATGGCGGCACTTGCGTCGAACGAGAGGGCGATGGTGAGAGTGCCGGCCACGTTCTGCTGCCGGACTTCCACCCGGGAAAGCGCGGGAACCGTCTCCTCAGGGTATTCCCCGTCTTCCGCGAAGGGGTACGCATCGGATTTCGTGTAGTTGTAAAGAATCTTCGGCACAGGAGCCGGCTGTTCGCAAATCCACATGAAATCCTCACCATAGTAGGCAAGATGCGGCGGATTGGGTCTGCCGCCGCGACCCCACAAGGGATTCTTCGCAAACCGCCGCGGAATGTCCCCCACCAGCGACGCGGCCTGCATTTCGGCGTGGCAGGTGAGCGGGTCGTCCATTTCGATGAGCTGGTACGGATGTTCCTCAGGCGCGAACCGGCGATTGAGCCACGCGGCGATTTCGTCCATGGTGGCGAACGTTTCCATCCCGTGAACCTGATCCACGAATGCCTCCAGCACGTCGTTGCTGCCGTGGATGTGGGAGTCGTGGTCTTCCTGGTGAACGAGGAAGACGTTGACATCGTGATGGGGGAGGTTCCTGCGGTATTCCTGCAGGAGGCGCGCATAGTAATCATCCTGAAAGCGTGGTATTCCGTTGTACCGGATGTCGTCGGCGTCCGTGGAGAAGGTGGTGGAGCCGACCGTGGGGCGGAAGTAGGAGGTATTCACGATATCCCGCGTGGTCCACTGGAAGCACCAGAATGCACTGCCGGCTCCGGGGATGCGAAAGTTGCCCGCCTTCGGCTTGAATACGTCCCACGGCGCGCCCATGTGGTACATGCTGGTGTCGCAGGTCTGGTGGTCGTATCCGATGCCCCAGATTCCCTCGAATCCCATCTGCTGAGCTGCTTCGACAAACACCCCGCCCGGGGAGCCGACCCACTGGTCTGCTCCCATGGTCCGGCAGTACGCCGGCCATCCTGCGTGTTCGAACGCGTCAAGAAGCGCAGCATACTGCGGTACGAGGATTTCCCGCGTTTCGTCCGGCGTCTGAGTGAGGTTGTAATTGCGTTTGTTGTAGTAGAAATACGAACGCGGCAGGAAGGAGACCCCGTCCCCGTATTTCCCGTGCCATTCGGCGATCTGCGGTGCCTGCTCGGCCGCCACGGTGTCATCTATCAGCCAGGTGACCGGGGTACCGTGTTTGTGGAAGATGCGTTCCAGTTTGCGGGCGTGTACCCAGGCATGGTTGCCGCTTGTGTCGTCGTCATAGAGGACGAGGTCTTCATCGAGCCGGCGGTAGTACTGTGCCATGGGGCGGGGATCCCATCCCACGTGCGTGTTGCTCGACTGCACGAGACAGATGAAGCTCATCCGCGGCCCCCAAACCCGCACGGGAAGGGAGATCTCGCCGGTGTCACCAGTCGTCTCGTCCGTTACGCGGAGTCGCAGCGTCCCCTTTTCGATCCGCCTGGTTGCCGCGAAGTGAACGGGCACCTCCCCGGTGCCTCTGGTGGTTGCCTCGCGCGGGCGCAGACCATCGGGCACCGCGGCTGGTTCGACGCGGAGGGTGTCGGGGGAGCGGAGGGTTACCGTAGCGCCGCGGCCGATGATGCCGACAACGGACTGGGGAACGCGAACAGCATTCATGGGGCCAAACCCTTTGTGTGTTCTGGCAAGGGATGAACGGGAATTCAGGGGGCGTGTTGAGGATTAAGAATCGGGCACTCGGTGGTGTGCGTCAACGGGAGCGGCACGCCGTGGGACGCACCTTCGATGTCGGCGAATTGACGCGAAGGGATGAATGCAACATGGTTGCCAAGTACTGCCGCCGCGGTTGCCGCCGGCAGCCGACACAAACAACTGAGAGCATGCCAGCGTGCCGTGCGGTAACACGCCGGGGACTTCAGTGCCGCATTGTTGCGGAACATTCGGGCTCTTCAGGCGCTCAAAATAATAGTCGGCCGGCGAACTCAGCCTCGCGGATCGCGAGCGCTGTGCCTCCGTCGCCTGATTTCTCTCTCGTCTGTTTCGTTCTGCGATGTCCTATGGTTGTCTGCCACAGTGGAGGAAGTGCCATGCTTGACACAACGTGGTACAAGATTTCCAACGGGGCACGAGCGGTACGGCGCTGGGTGGTCCCCTACATCAACTCGCGCATCCACAACGATGACTTTCGTCCGATACTCGCGTATCTGTACACCGACTGGAAGTGCAATATTGACTGCCATTACTGCTTCCAGTATAACAACGCCCTTCCGGGCATGTCTGTGGAAACCGCGAAGTCATCAATTGATTGGCTCAAATCGATCGGCTGCCGTGTTCTCGCCATCATGGGCGGTGAACCGCTCATCCGAAAGGATTTCATTCTGGATATCGTTCGTTACGGCAGTCAGAATGGCTTTTTCGTGTATCTCCCGACCAACGGTTATCTGATGGATCGGCAGTTCATTGACGAAGTGGGAAAGGCAGGCGTGGCTGCCATCAATCTTGCGGTGGACTGCATTGCCCCGAAAAAGGGGCTGCCAAAAGCACTCATGACTATCGAGCCACAGTTCCGGTATCTGGTGGAGCGCCAGAAGGAATACGGCTACATCCTGTTTTTCAACATCAACATCTGCAAAACGAACATCAAAGACGCAAAGATGCTTACGGAAATTGCGCACCAGAACAGGATCGCCACGGATTACCACCTGAACGAAGCGCCTCAGAACTTCGTGGACGTGAATCACTTCGCGCACCGTTCTTTTGATCTTGCCGTGGGACCGGAACAATTCGATGAGGTGGATGCGCTGCTGGACTGGTTGATAGAGAAGCAGAAAGAGGGTTGGCCGATGGTGAATTCCATCAAGCACCTGCAAACCTTCAAAAAACGGATGCGAGGTATCCCGTTGGAATGGGATTGCCGTGCCGGCCACAACGGCTGTCTCATCCGTCCTGACGGGACACTGTCCCCTTGCTTTGATCTTATCGGGTTCAGCAACGACTGGGGGCGTATCTGGGAGCCGAAATTTGACGAATCTGCACTGCGTGAGACGAAGAAGCGGTGCATTCCTCATTGTTCCTCGACCTGTTTCCATACGATGGGAGACTATTACAACCCCCGCATGGTCTCGCAATGGGTTCGAAAACACGTTCTCGTAGGCTGATACCGGTGCAACGCGAGACGAATCTCGAGGACACCGCAAACTGCTGCGCCCCCGACATTCTGGCGCGTCGCCGGAAGTGCGAGAGGGGTATCGCTTGCGCGCAAAGGCTGCTAGTTCACACATACCTCCCCTGTTATGCAGGACTTATGAGCATTCTCCTCACGGTGCCCTCACTGTGGAAGGGTCTGGTTGCAGATGACCTGATGCACAGGACGAAACTCCTCACGATGCCACTGACGCGGGTGATGCGGGATCTTTTTGTTTTCGTGGACCAGCGGAACGGTGCGCGACTGCTTGACTCTGGCGCGGGGCCGTGGTGGAGCCTGAAAACTCTTCATATCGCCTTTTTCAGGCCGGTGACGGCGCTTACCCACTGGCTCGATTACCAGCTCTGGCCCCATTCCCCGATGGTGATGCATGCGCACAGCATAGCCTGGTACGGGGCAGTCTGCGTTGTCGCGGCGCTTCTCTACCGGCGGTTTTTGGGGGTGACGTGGGTTGCCGGACTGGCGACACTGTTGTTTGTCTTTGACGACGCACACGTGGTTCCCGTAACGTGGCTTGCCAATCGTAACGCATTGGTGGCGGCATTTTTCGGTCTCCTGGCTCTGTTGGCACACGATCGGTGGCGTCGGAACGGCTGGCGGCCCGGCGAGTTTCTGGCCCCCTGCTGTCTCGCGCTTGCGGTGTTATCGGCAGAGATCGGGGTGGCGGTCGGTGCGTACTTTGTCGCGTACGCCCTGTTCATTGACAGCGGTACGTGCCGGCAACGCACGCGCGGCCTCCTTCCGGGCGTCACGGTGCTCGGAATCTGGTGGTGTGCCTACCACCAGATGGGGTTTGGGACCTGGGGATCCGAATACTACGTCGATCCGGGGCGAGAACCACTGCGCTTCGCCACCGCACTGCTCGAGCGTGTCCCGATTCTGCTTCTCAACCAACTGGTGGGCCCCGCCGCCCGGCTTTACGTCATGCTGTCCGAGCCGGCAGGTTATGCGCTGTGGGGATTCAGCCTCTTGGTGATTGCGTGGCTGGCCTTCGTGGTGTTTCCCCTCCTCCGTCGAGATCGTGTCGCGCGTTTCTGGGTTGCCGGCGCGGCGCTGGCCGTCATCCCGATCTCGGCCAAGGACGCAACGACGGGCGCGACCCTCATTTTCGTCGGGATCGGCGTTACCGGCATTGTTGCGCAATTTCTCGCCGGGGTGCTGGACGGATCTGAGTGGGTGCTGTCTCCCGGCGCCCGGCGGGTTTCCGCACACGTGGCTTCTGTGCTTCTGACGGGTATCGGGCTTGTCTGGGCTCCCATTCAAATGGTCGGGGATACAGTGGGTTCAGACCCGGTCGGAACTGCGGTGGAGCGGTTTTCGGATCTTGGTCTGCTGCCACACGCAGCCCGGCAGGATGTGATCATCGTCAACGCGCCGAGCCCGCTGAGCTTTGGCTATCTGCAGGACCTGAGAAGCCTCCACAACCAGCAAGTGCCGGCCCACATACGAACCCTGGCACCCGGATACTTCTCCGTAGAGATTTCGGTTGTGGATTCGCACACCGTGGTCGTCCGTCCCGAAGACGGCTACCTTCCTCCGCCCGGAGGAGGAAGAAGGTGGGATAAGCAACCCCCGATGCATCTGGTGTACACGATTCAGCGAATGGACCGACTGTGTCGGAGCAGCGCATTCCCGCTGGCGCTGCACGAAAAGGTCCGGTTGACCGGTATGTGTGCAGAGGTGACCGCGCTGACGGAGGACGGCCGCCCCGCCGAAGCCACCATGCGATTTGACCGCCCTCTCGACGATCAATCCCTCGTGTGGCTCCAATGGAACTGGGAGCGGTGGGCGTACGAGCCGTTCGCACTTCCCCCCATCGGGCACACTGTGCGGCTGAAAGGGCTTTTGTAACCGGGTCGCGCGGGTTATGCCGGCGCAGAGAAAAAGGGCTCCCGATCAACGACCGGGAGCCCTCAGAACTGGTTGCCC
>Ga0116178_10001944_pt1 | contig 16741 bp, 20 predicted proteins | sample AD_STIC12_MetaG_FD_89880 | JGI IMG/M metagenome (GOLD analysis project Ga0116178, IMG submission 89880) | Active sludge microbial communities of municipal wastewater-treating anaerobic digesters from USA - AD_STIC12_MetaG | ecosystem: Engineered > Bioreactor > Anaerobic > Digestate | place: USA... | reverse complement strand
CCGAGCGCAGTAGCGGCCTGGTGCGCCTGCGCGCCACGCTGGCCCAACCCGAGGCCGGTGGGGAGCGCCTGCTGGCGCAGCGCAGCTTTGTGGTGCAGCGAGCTGCCAGCAGCGCCGATGCAGCGGGTGGCGTGCGGGCGCTGACTGCGGCGACCGATGCGTTGATTGGGGAGATAGAGCAGTGGGTGGGGCAGGTGGAAGGGGCGCAGGCCGCGAAGTGAATCAGCTGGATGTGACTCATCAGCCGCGTTGATGCCACCTTAGCCTTTCCTTGCTTGACACCTGAATTTCCGTGCCTCGTCGGAAAATTGGAGGCCTCATCGGAATTGCGTTGGTTTCGGATTTCCCAATTTCTATAGTCTTGCCTGCAGGTCAACATCAACTCAGCGCAACGCCATGCGCGGTGGGCCGGATGTGCTCGGCGTTGAACAGCGCGCCAGTGGCCCAGAGTATCAAGAAGTCAGCAAAAGAAATGAAAACGAAGCCCAAAGTAACGGACCAGAGAATTAATCGATCACCAGAGAACCTGCTGGCATGGGGTGGCTTGCTTGCTCTGTTTTTGAGTGCGTTGATTGCACTAGCGGATCGCGACACAAGCGGCGCAAGCACCAATTCATCCGGCATGCTGGTCTTTCTCACCCTGCTCTATGCAGTCGTTATGCCTTTCTATCTTTGGATGCGAGAGGGCTTCACCGTCTCGGCAGTCAAGCGGGAGTTGGCTGCGTTCGACAGCAGTGTCATCACGTTTTGTCCCCGATCGGCATGGGGACAAGCCGTCTATATCGGTACGTATTTGGCATTGGCGCTTTTCGCAATGCCTTTCTTTCGCACTATGGGCATCGCGAACACGACTTCAGGACCGTGGTTGGCGATAGTGCCAATTTTGGGGGCAAACCTGTTTCCAGTGGCGGTGATGGAGGTCTATCTGCTTCGGCGTTACGCAGGCTCTCCCACAGAAGATCACTTTCGGCGATTGATGCCACGTGCGCTGGTAATGGGGTTTCTCTTGAATGCCATTTGGTCTATGGGTTCGCGCGACACCAGTGAGTGGCATCTTCCCTTGTTGGTTCTGATACCAATGGCTTATGGGATCTATATATTGCGGTTCCGAACGGCAAAGCAATGGCGGCAGTTGATTGACGCAGAGACACATCGGGCCGATGCTGCTGAACAGGGTCGCCAAATTGCCGAAATGCAATTGTCGCTGCTACAGGCTCAGATTGAACCGCACTTTTTGTACAACACATTGGCCAGCGTCCAGTACTTGGTCAAAAAAGATGCCGTTCTTGCGGATCACTTACTCGCGCACCTGATTCGATATCTTCGCAACGCCATGCCCAGGATGCGTGCGGCGATGTCGACCTTGGGGCAAGAGTTTGAACTCGCCGATGCCTATTTGCAAATTGCGAATGTTCGGATGGCTGGCAGGCTGACAGTGATGGCATCCATACCGGACGCATTGAGACCCGTTGACTTTCCGCCATTGATACTTCAAACGCTGATTGAGAATGCCCTCAAGCACGGCGTGGAACCCAAGCCAGGTCCGGTCGAGATTCAATTGTTTGCACGGCAAGAGGACGATGCGATAGTGATTTCAGTGGAAGACAATGGGCTTGGGTTAGGCAATTCAACCAGTGCTGGCAGTGGAACAGGGCTTGTCAACACGCGCAACCGGCTGAAGGCTATTTATGGCGAGCAAGCCAAATTGGTTATCACCAACCGTACTGCCGGTGGCGTGTCCGCTTCCATTCGTATAGTTCAGAGAGCACAAGACGGAGACTTGCATGGCGAAGGCAGTATTGGCAGATGATGAACCCATCATGCGCGCGGCATTGCGCGAGCAACTCGAGATGCTCTGGCCCGAGTTGTTGATCGTTGCAGAGGCTGACGATGGACCGACAGCCCTGCAAAAGATAGAAGCCTTTAAGCCCGATGTGGCTTTTCTGGATATCCGTATGCCTGGGCTTAGCGGTCTTGAAGTTGCAAAAGCCATAACGCAGTCGACGAGCATCGTATTTGTGACAGCGTTTGATTCGGATGCGCTGGAAGCGTTTGAGGCCAATGCAGTCGACTATGTCCTCAAGCCAGTAGACCCTGTACGCATGGCAAGGGTCATTGCCAAAGTCAAGAAAAACCTGAGTGATGGAACACCTGCCGACATCGCTCAGCTTATCCTGACTCTCGAACGCGCTGGTCTCTCAACAACGGGCAAGTCTCAGGCCGCATCGATCTCTCGCATGGAATGGCTGCAAGTTGCAGTGGGCACACAAATACGCATGCTCCATGTCAGCGATGTCATTTACTTTGAATCCGACACGAAATACACGCGTGTTGTAGCTGAAGATTGCGATGGACTCATCCGCATTTCTCTCAAGGAACTGCTGGAGTCTTTGGACTCATCGACCTTTCTGCAAACGCATCGAAGCTCTTTGGTGAATCGTCGATTCGTTCATAGCGTTCACCGAAAGGGGGAGGTTGTTGAGATCGAATTGAAGGGCCGCCCTGAGCGGCTCAAGGTGTCTATCGCGAATCACCACATTTTTAAGGCGATGTGACCAGACGTCTATAGCTGCGCATTCGACACCAATTTTCCCAAGCTCGTCGGTTGTTCCCCAAGTTCGTCGCAATTCGGATGAACGAGATGGATGTGACAAATAGAGTTACTTCACCGATGCACTCATGCGAGTGCAAAGGCCTAGCAAAGTAACCAACCGAACCAAGGGAAAACATGAAAGTCACACCACGCCAAACACCCAGCGCCATCCTGTCCACGGGGCGTTTAGGAAAGCAGATTGTCAACGCTGCCCTCGCAAGTCTTCTGGCAGTCACTGCTACTGCTACCGTGGCGGACGTAGCGTCACGGGTACAGGAGTCCAACTCCTCCGCGCACCATGGCGTATTGGCCTTTGTGAGGGATGCGAGTCCGCAAGGCCTCAGATTGGAGCAACACTTCTTTGGACAAGGTTTGCGAAAAGTAAGTGCTGTGGCACCGGACTTCCAGATTCAGATCGCGGAGTCTGAAGACATTCCAGGCGGCGCGCTTCCGGGAAGTTTCGTCGTTTTGACGCGAGCGGGTGATCGGGTTGTGGCGCTGCAGCATGGTTGCAAAACTGAGACTGACTTGCGAGCTTTGGTCGCAGATGCAAGAGGCGCGCTGGGCAACTCGGCGCCGGTAGTCGCCGCGTATTTTGAGTACGACCACTGATCGCGAGGCAATACTATGCAGAGCATCAGTGCAGCAGGATTGGACGGCCATTGGGTCGATGTCATTACGTGGATCTTTGTGCTTGCAAACACGGGACGTTTGCTGGCCTACTTGCCACAATTTGTATCGGCTTGGAATTGTCCTCATGGAGCAAAGAGCGTATCGATACTGACTTGGTCGTACTTCACTTTTGCACACTGCACCGCTCTCATGTATGCCTTGCATGTGTTACACGACTCGAAGTCCGTTTGGATATTTGCCGGAAATCTTGGCGTGACCCTATGCTTAGTTTCGCTGCTATTGTGGAAACGACTGACATTCATCCGAGCGGTGCGTCGTTCTTTCGACGAAGCAGACACTGAAGCGGCAGATGTCGTCAAAATTGTGCACTTCGTTCGCAACGTAGCCGCATCGAATGACGATTGCTTCGACTTATCCATGGCAAACAATTAGGGGAGATCTCTTTTTGTCTGCAGCCCGCTCTTTGTCCGGTCAAATCAATTGCGCTTGGAACCCACACCCGGAAAGGAACTGGCCCAAGCATCCTCAATCCAGTCACACAAAATGCCCCGCGTTTCGCGCGGGTCAATGATGTCCAGAATGCCGAACTTCTCAGCTGTGCGAAACGGCGAGGTCATGTTGAGGTAGAAGGCTTCCAGCTCGGCGCGCTTGGCTGCCGGGTCGGGTGCGGCGTCGATTTCCGACTTGTGCGCAGCCATCACCCCGCCTTCGATGGGGATGGAGCCCCAGCGGGCGGACGGCCAGGCGTAACGCAGGTTCAGCGCCTCGCCGTACTTGGGTGCATGCAGTGCACCGGCCATGCCGAAGCAGCGGCGCATCAGAATGGACATCCACGGTGACTTGCATTCGTTCAGGGCCTGGCCCACGCGCGTCGCGCCCAGCAAGGTGCCGCCGATTTCAGCTTCCACACCGGTCTGGTTGCCGGGCTGGTCCACGAAGTTGACGATGGGCAGGCCAAACAGGCTGCACAGGTTCACATGGCGCTCCATCTTGTAGGCCGCTTGCGTGGTCATGGCGCCCCCTTGCACCTTGGGGTCGTTCGCAATAACGCCCACAGGAATACCGTTCAGGCGGGCCAATGCGGTGATGACCGAGCCACCCTGGTAGCGACCGATCTCGAACACGCTGTCCTGGTCCATCACGGTGTTCAGAATTTTGCGTGGGTCGTAGATCTTGCGGCGGTCACGCGGAATAGCGTCCTTGAGCCAGTCGTCGGCGCGGTTCGGATCATCGGTGGGCGCCAGTACGGGAGCCCTGTGAAACACACTGCGCGGCAGGTAGCTCAAGAAGCGCTGCACCTGGCGCAGGGCGTCCATCTCGTCCACCGCCTCGTTGTGTACCAAGGCGCTCTTGCGGTGCACCATGTGGCCACCCAGGTCGTTCTTGTCCACGTCCTGCGCATAGGCCTGACGGACCACATGCGGCCCGGCCGCCATCACCTGTGCCTGCTCACGCACCATGACCGAAAAGTGTGACGACAGTACCTTGATGGCGCCTTGCCCGGCACACGCACCCAGCGCCACGCCCACCACCGGCACGGTCTTGAGCAACTCATTCGCGGGCCAGCTGGGGTACTCCGGAATTTTGGTGCCGCCAATTTGCATCAGCAGCTTGACGCTGCCACCTGCAGAGTCGACCAGCCGGATCAGCGGCATGCGCAACTGGTGTGCCATCCGTTCGATGTAGATCCACTTGTCGGCAATGGTGGCCTCGGATGATCCGGCGCGAATGGTGAAGTCATCCACATGCAGGGCCACCTTGCGGCCTTCGATGCGGCCGGTGCCCACAATAGCATTGGTCGGGTCCAGGCGTTCAAACACTCCATCGCGGCTGTAGTGGCCCTTGCCGGCCAGCGACCCCAGCTCGCGGAAGGTGTCGGTATCCAGCAGTGCGGCAATGCGCTCACGCGCGTTCATGCGCCCACTGGCTTTGAACTTGGCTAGCGCTTCGGGTCCGCCCATGGCGAGTGCAAAGCTGCGCCGGTGTTGCAACTCCTCCATTTCGGTGGCCCATTCGCCAGACGGCTCAAAGGTATGTGGAGTGCTCATAGCGCGTTCAGGCCAAGGCCTGCGACCAATTCTTGTGTGAACTTGAACTCGCTCTGCATGTAGCGGTGCGAATCCACATAGCCCTTGAACAACGGCTTGTTGCCGGACTTTTCAACCATTGCAATCCACTCGGGAGAGGCTGCCACCTGTTGAAGCGCAGCTTCCCAAAACCGGATTTGCTCGGCGTCCACGCCACCGGCCAGCAGCACACCGTTGTAGCTGACATAGTCGGCGGCTACCCCTTCTTCGCGCCAGGTCGGCACTTTGGCCAGTGGACCGGTGCCCCGCTCGGGCGCTGCACTGACCAGAATACGCACCTTGCCGGCCTGGGCCATGGGCACCACGGTGGGCCCGGTTGCAGACACCACATCCACATGCCCCCCCAGCAGGGCCGCCATGGAGTCGGCTGACGAGCGGAATGGCGCCACGGTGAGCCGGGCGACGTCCACACCGGCGAGTTTGAGCGGCTTGGCAATGGCCAGGTGGGTGTTGAGGCCGCGCAGGGGGGCCACCGCAATCTTCAGCGACTCGGGGTTGCGCTTGAGGGCGTTGACCAGATCTTTGGCCGTTTTGAGGGGTGAGTCCATGGGCACCGCAACCAGCGTGGTTTCTTCCACCAGCATCGCCACCGGAACAAATTCGCGGATGTCGGCCTTCAGGATGCCCGTGACTTGGCCCGCCACGCTGCCGGAGTGGAAGGTGCACAGGTAGTGCGCGTTGCCACGGTTGCGCTGCAGCTGTTGCAAGGCCAGCAGTCCTGCAGCGCCGGGTTTGTTCTCGGCAAGGATGGTCTGGCTGTTGGCCAGTTTCAGGCTCTCCAACGCCTGCTTGATGCCGCGGGCATACAGATCGACCGAGCCGCCCGCTGCCACGCCAATCACATAGTTGATGGTCTGCGTGGGCTTCCAGTTGGCCTGTGCCTGGGACAGGCTTGGCCACAGGGCTGTGGCACCGCTACCGGCCAGCAGGTTCAGGGCATGGCGACGGCTTACAGGGGAATGTGTCATGGCGATTCCTAAGGTTGATGTGGGGTGGTAGCGGGTAGGTGCACCGCGCCTTGCGCGGCCAGTTGCTGGATGCGTTCGGCGTCGAGCTTCATGTCGTTGGAGAGAATGTTCAGCCCGTTTTCGCCCAGTGCCGGCCCGGTGTGGCGAATCGTGCCAGGCGTGGCCGACAGGCGGGGCACCACACCCGACTGCGTGGTGTGACCCAGCGTGGGGTGGGGGACTTGGGCCAGCATGCCGCGTGCGGCGAAGTGCGGGTCGGCGTAAATGTCTGCAATGGTGTAGACCCGCGAGGTGGGCACTTCACCCTGGCGCAGCATCTCTTCCAGCGCTGCGGCGTCAAAGCCGCGTGACCATTCGCTGATGATGGCGTCTATGGCCTTCATGTTGTCGGGCTTGCCGCGCTGCTGAATCGTCTCGAAGCGCGGGTCGGTGAGCAGCTCCGGTTGCTGCATGATGGCCACCAGCCGCTTCCAGGTCGGGTTGCTGTTGGCGGCAATCAACACCCAACCGCCATCACGGCTGGGGTACAGGCTATTGGGCGCCATGGACGGCAGATTGGCACCCTCGCGTTGGGGCACCACGCCGAGTTTTTCGAAGGCCGGAACGACCGGCTCCATTTGCGAAAAGGCCGCTTCATACAAGGCCACGTCCACCACCTGGCCGCGCCCGGTTTGGGTTCGTGCGTGGATCGCGGTCATGGCACCAAACGCCGCGTAGACGGATGACAGGTAGTCCGTGGTGGCCAGGGCCACGCGGGCGGGTGGGCGGTCCGGGTCGCCCGTCATGTGGCGTACACCGCCCACGGCCTCGCAAATGGCACCGTAGCCGGGACGCTCAGCGTAGGGGCCGGTCTGGCCGTAGCCGCTGATGCGCACCATCACCAGTCCCGGGTTGCGCGCGGACAGGGCGTCGTACCCAAGACCGAGGCGCTCCATCACGCCAGGGCGGTTGTTCTCCACCAGAATGTCGGCGCCTGCAATCAATTCCTGTGCAATGGCGCGGCCTTCCACCGACTTCAGGTCCAGTGCAATGGAGCGCTTGTTGCGCAGAATGGATGCCGCATAGAGGGAGACGTCACCCACGTGTTGACCCATTTGGCGTACCGGGTCGCCTTCGGGCGGCTCGATTTTGATGACGTCGGCACCAAAGTCGGCCAGCAAGCGGGTGCAGGCGGGACCGGCAATGGTGGAGCAGATTTCAATGACCTTCAGGCCGGTCAGTGCGCCGGCGGATGTAACAGGGGTCATGGGGTGCCTCTCGTGTTCTGTTGCAGTGCCAACTGGCGAATGGCTTCGGCCCCGGACTCTTCAATCCGCTGGCGGGTCAGCGCCAGCATGCGCTCCACGTCGGCGTTCTCCAGCGCCTGTGTGGCCTGCCGCCACAGCTTGGCGGACTGCAGGCGACGCTCGGTGGACGCAAGCCCCATCTTGCTGTAACGCAGGGTTTGCAGCGACAGGGCAGTGAGCATGCGTTGCAGTCGCTTGTTGCCACTTTGGCGTGCGCACAGAATGAGCAGACAGTATGTGGTCTCGGCGTATTCGTTGCCTGCGTCGGCCAGGGGAGCCAGCGCTTCAAGCCGCTGCACCCCGGCGCGCAGCATGGCCAGCAATTCGGGCCGGGGGTTGACCGCCAGCTTGCGCACCACCATGTCAAAGAGACCGGCGCGTATTTCCAGCAGCTCTTGCAATTCGGTGGCGCTGAGCTCGGTCACGATGGCACCCCGGCGTGCCAGTATGGTCACCAGGCCTTCACGCTCCAGAATGCGCAAAGCTTCGCGGATGGGTCCTCGGCTAACGTTGAACTCGTCCGCCAGTTCCTGCTCGGAAATGCGCGCCGCTGGCGGCATGGCACCCGACAGGATACGGTCACCGACCTGCGCGGCGATTTGCTCGGATACGGTCAGAGTGAGGTCTTCCTGGTCGGCAAACAGCCGGAAGGCCACGGCACTCTCCCACTGTGCGAACAGGTTTTGCGGCATGTCGCTGGGTTTCATGGCGGTGCTAACCCAGCATCAGGATGACCTGGTCATCGACCACGGCCTCACCCTCGGCCACGAGGATCTCGGTGACCGTGCCGGCTGAAGGGGCGGTGACCGGAATCTCCATCTTCATGGACTCCACTACCACCAGCGTGTCACCCTCGTTGACCTGCTGACCGACCGTGACTTCGACCTTCCAGACGCTGCCGGAAACCTCAGAACGTATTTTGCCCATGGCTCTTCCTTTTGTAGATTTTGTGATTGTTAACAATTTTGACTAAATAAAATCAAGGGAAAACCCTTGATCTTGGGGTGAGCCATCCGTCACATTGAGGGATGCGATGGCTCTGATGAACCGTGTTTGCCTAATGAGGGGCGACAGACATTGCATGCGTTGCGTGCTGGCCGGTCACGTCAGTCCAACGACTCCGGGTTGCGTCCGATGTGTTGAGCTGAGAACTTCTGCCAAGAGAGCGCTGCAGGATTTCGCATTGTCTTGCGGCCAGAGCCGAGGCGATTAATTCCAGCGCAGGCCGGTACGAACAGGCGTTCCACTCGCTGTAATCGCTGGCGGCAAGCAAGACACGCTGTGCCGACTCTAACGAATACACCCGCATGCCGAAATGGATGGCGTCGCGTCTGGCCAGGTCCACCACACGCTTCATGGACATGCCGCGATGCGCAGGATGCACAATGTCCTGATACGGAAAATCCGCCACCAAGATCGGTATGTTGTCAGGGCCCTGTGTCGCGGCGAAGGATGCGTTCAAAGTTGTGTTCATACAGGACACAACGCCGCAAACCTAGCATCCGATGACAGCCTGCTCCAACGGAGTCTGACCGCATCCTACGGGTCAGACCGAATTCCCGCACGCTTGAGAAATGATCTGAGATCAGTAGTGTCCCGACGTTGTCACCTTGGAGCGTCGCAAGTTAATGAATTGCTTGTTCAGTCTGATTGGGCCGCCCGTTTTGATATTGCGCTGATCCCCTCTTTTGCTCAGCAATCCTTGGTCTGTGTCATCAGTGCCCGCACTCACATGCATGGTCAATCCCGTATCATTTGCTTTCACCTGTTCCGTATCAACACTCCAAGGAGACTTTATGGGCGACACAATCTGGGTGCGTAGAAAGTCACGCGTCGGCACCGATGCGTCGGGCGACGACTTTGATCACTCACTTTTTTGCAAGGCTTCCGAAGAGTTGGACAAGCTCGCTGAGAATCTTGGCGTTCGCAGGCTCTCCGATTTCCTGGACACAACGGACATGCAGTACAACTTGTCGGACGAGGACCTGCCGGAGTCGTGGATTGTCGAAAACGAGAAGTGGTTTTCTCCCGTAGACGCATTGTCTTCACTCGCAAAAATTGTCGAACGGCTGAAGTCCGGCGAAGTGAAAGGCATCAAGGAGAAGATGCGCCCTGAATTGCTGGAAGAACTCGAAGACTGCCTGGTGAAAGTGTCTGACGCCCAGCGAGATGGAGACCAGTTTCATTTTTGCTTGGTGATGTGAGTCTTGGGCGCAGTGAAAGCGCAGGAACTGGCCAACACGGCCGCCGCTTCCACTCAACGCCCCAGGGCCGGGAACAGCTTCATCAGCCCGTCCGACATCACCTCAACCGCCAGCGCCGCCAGAATCAGCCCCATTAACCGCGTCATCACATTGATGCCGGTCTTGCCCAGCACGCGCGCAATCGGTTGGGCCATAACAAAGCACAGGGCGGTGGCCAGGCCGATGACTACGCCATAGCCCACCAACGTGGATAGCTGCCAGAAGGTCTTGGCCTTTTCGGCGTAGATCACCACGGTGGACATGGTGGCCGGGCCGGTGAGCAGGGGAATAGTCAGCGGCACCACCGCTATGCTGGCACCCATCGCTGCCTTCTCGGCACCGTCTTCCAGTTCATGCGAGGCGGGTTTTGCTTCGGCTGGTTGTGCGTTCAGCATGTTCAGCGCCGAGGTCAACAGCAGCATGCCGCCGCCCACCTGAAAGCTGGCCAGCGAGATGCCAAAAAAATCCAGAATGTGCAGCCCAGCCAATGCGCAGGCGGCAATCACCACAAAGGCACTGAAGGACGAAATCACAATGGTGCGGCGGCGCTGCTCTTGCGAAAAGCCCTGCGTGTAATGGATGAAGAACGGCACGATGGCCAGCGGGTTGACGATGGCCAGCAGGGTGATGAGGGGTTTGTAATCCATGGGTCGTTCGTGGTTGTCTAGCGGCCACCAGCCACGTCCAGCAGGCCACCGGTGGTGTAGCTGGAATCACTGCCCAGGAGCCACACTATGGCCTGGGCAACTTCCAGCGCGGTGCCCGGGCGCTGCATGGGCACCTGCGGTGCCATTTGCCAGGCCCGTTCGGGCTGGCCGCCGCTGGCGTGGATGTCGGTGTCAATGATGCCGGGCCGCACGGCGTTGACGCGGATGCCCTCCTGGGCCACTTCCTTAGCCAGTCCCAGGGTGAATGTGTCGATGGCGCCCTTGCTGGCAGCATAGTCCACATACTGACCCGGCGAACCCATGCGCGACGCTGCGCTGGAGACATTGACGATGCTGCCACCCTCGCCGCCGTACCGTGTGCTCATGCGCCTGACTGCCTCGCGAGCACAGACAAAGCTGCCCAGAATATTGGTGTTGAACATGCGCTGCAGGCGCTCAACGTCCATGGCGTCCACCCGGCTCGCAACGTCCACCACACCGGCGTTGTTGACCAGCGCGGTGAGGCGGCCCAGTTTGGCGTCCACCTTGTCAAACATGGAGAGCACCTGCGCCTCCACCGCCACGTCAGCTTGCACGGTGATCGCGCTGCCACCTGTCGCACGTATGCTGCGTACCACCTCGTCTGCCGCCAAAGAGTTGCTGGCGTAGTTCACCGCCACGGCGTAGCCCTGCTGCGCCGCCAAACGTGCGGTGGCGGCGCCAATACCGCGCGAGCCGCCGGTGATCAGGACGATTTTTTGCATGGAAAGGCCAATGTATCGCCCAGCCTAGAGCGGGCGGATGCTGCCTTGCAGTACGGCGGGCGGGTAATACTGCTGGAAGCCTTTCCACACCATGCCCGAGCGGGCCGCGCGCTCCAGAGCAGCCAGCAAAGCGGTCTTGTCTGCGGCAGTTAGCGCGCTGTTGGAAACATAGGCGCCGCTATCGCCCCATGGCAACTCGCGCAGTGACTCAAATCGCAACTTGTCGAGCAGGTCGCGCACCCGCTCGTCATCCACCATGGCACCAGCCAGGATGGAGGGCGCCATGATGGTGGCATCCACCGTGCCGGCTTTGAGCAGTCGCGCAACCGACAGGCTGTCGACCTCCATAATGACCCGGCCCTGGGCCTCCAGGCTGGCAACCAGAGCCTGATAGGCCTCACCGTAGTCAAAGCCACGTACCAGTGCGACCTTGAGGCCGGGCTGGTCGAGCAACTCCTGCGCTGACTTGATTGGTGCTCGGTTGGACTGCACGGAAATCAGCATGGCCCGGTTGTGGACCAATGGAATAAAGGTGCCGTGGGCATCGCGTTTGGGCGTCTTGCTGGCCGGTATCAGCACATCCGCCCGCCCGGTCTCAAACAGCACCTCCAGCCGGGCGCGCGGCACGGCGGACAAGGCCACCGTGCAGCCTTCCTTCTCTGCGAAGGTGCGCAACAGGTCGGGGTATATGCCTTTGATGGTGTCACCGTCCACGATGACACTTTGCCCGGTGGCGGCAATCGGCACGTTGATCACGCGTGAGCATGCCGCGTGGCCCACCAACGGCAATAAAAGGCACAGCGCAAGTGTCAGCTCAAAGGTGTAACGCGTATGCGAATGCATCAGGGTGGGGCTCCATGGGCGACGAAAATTGGTTTCGATGGGAAAAGCGGGCCGTCGCAGGCGAGTTTATCCATGAAACCACATAATGCGCTTTTACCGCGATGCCTACCATGACAACTGACCTGCAAATCACCTCCGATGATGGGTTTTCGTTTCCCGCCTACGTAGCCCAGCCAACAGGCAGACCACGCGGTGCCATCGTGGTGTTGCAAGAGATTTTTGGTGTCAACGCACACATCCGCGCCGTAGCCAACAGTTACGCCGCGCAGGGCTACGTGGCTATTGCACCAGCCACCTTTCACCGGGTGCAGGCAGGCGTGAACCTGGGCTACACGCCCGAGGACATCAGCACCGGCGTTGCCCTGAAAGCATCTGTAGAGGCCCTGCCTGCATCGGGCGTGCAGCGCGACATTGCCGCCGCCGTTGCCTATGCCGCACAGTTTGGCAAGGTGGGCGTGCTGGGCTATTGCTGGGGTGGCTTGCTGACTTGGCGCGCCGCGTGCAGTTTGCCAGGCATTGCTTGCGCGGTGCCGTATTACGGCGGCGGCATGACAACGCCTGCCGAGGTGGCTCGTGCAACCCTGTGCCCGGTGCTGGCCCATTTTGGCGAGCAGGACCATGCCATTCCGATCGACGGGGTGCTGGCGTTTCAAAAGGCACAACCTGGCGTTCAGGTTGCGATCTACCCCGCCCTGCACGGCTTCAATTGCGACCACCGGGGCGCGTTTGACCCGGTAGTGGCGCTGCAAGCCACGCAGCGCACGTTGGCGTTCTTTGAAGCCCACTTGCGCTGATCCGTCATCACCCCATGCATACTGCCAAATATATATGCCAAATTGGCCTCTAGCCCTCATAGTTGTTGCGCAAACAGCTATTAGTTTGATAGCATTTTCGGCGCCTGCCCGCGCCGCGGACTATGCTGGCCCGCTGTTCGACGCCCATCTGCATTACAACCAGGAAGCTTGGAATGGCCAGACCGGTCCCCATCCTGTGGCTGACGTGTTGGCCCGCGTGCAGCAAGGCGGTGTGCGCGCCATCGTCTCCAACTCGCGGCCCAACGACGGCACCAAGCTGCTGGCCGACAGCGCGCAGACCCGCCAGGCGGGTGTGACCGTGGTGCCCTTCATCCGCCTGTACCGAAACCGTGCCGACTACGACAACTGGTTTCGGGACGAGACCATCTTTGACATGGTGCAAACCGAATTTGCACAGGGCACAGGCGCCGGACCCTATCGGGGCATTGGTGAATTCCATCTGTACGACAGCGCCAACGCCAATGGCCCTGTGGCAAAGAAACTGATGGTGTTTGCCGAGGAAAAGAACCTGGCCGTGCTGGCCCATGTGGACGATGTGGCTATCGACCTGCTGATGGCCAACACGCCTTCAAAAGGACAGAAGGCCCGCATGATCTGGGCGCATACCGGCATCGGCGGTGCTTCAGCGGCCCGGGTGGATGTGCTGCTGGCACGCTACCCGCTACTGATGGGAGAACTGTCATACCGCCCGGGCCTGACGTGTTCGGAAGGACAGGGGGCGGAACGCCTGTGCCCAGAGTGGCGCGCACTCCTGCTCAAATACCCCACGCGCTTTTTGATTGGCTCGGACACCTGGGTCAACCAACGCTGGCTGTACTACGGCGAATTGATGAAGGCCTACCGCGCATGGCTGGGCGATTTACCCGCCGATGTCGCCCGCAATATTGGCTGGAACAATGGCGCCCGGCTGTTTGGGTTACCGCTGACTCCGTAATGTTTGAAGTGAAGGAAAAACCATGAAGCCTACCTACCAACCCGATCCCAAACTTGATCTCAGCTTCACCCGTGTGGTTGATGTGCCAAGGAACCTGGTCTGGCGGGCGTGGACCGAGCCCAAGTTGCTTTTGCCCTGGTTCTGCCCCCTGCCATGGAAGACGATTGACTGCGACATCGACCTGCGTCCTGGTGGCATGTTTCGCACCACCATGCAGTCACCTGAGGGAGCTGAATTTCCCAATGCGGGTTGTTACCTGGAAGTGGTGCCCAACGAAAAACTGGTGTGGACCAATGCACTGTTGCCCGGTTTCCGGCCAGCCATGGTGAGCGCAACCTGCGGCTCTGATGATGCGAACTTTCTGTTCACCGCCATGGTCGAAATGGCGGATGAGGGGCAGGGTACGCGCTACACCGCCACCGTCATCCATGCCGACGAAGCCGGCTGCAACAAGCACGCCGAGATGGGGTTTGAAGCCGGTTGGGGCGCCGCGCTGGACCAACTGGTCGCGATGGTCAAACGGGGAGTCTGACCGTTCACTAACGGAAGCAATTACCGCCCGGTGCGCGCCAGGTAGCGCTTGTTCCAGAACAGGGTCACCAGACCCACTGCGACGATCACCATGAAGCCGGTCGCCATCCAGGCGCCACTTTCGCGGTGGATCAGTGGCAGTCCGTCGAAATTCATGCCGAAAAAACCGGTGATCAGGTTCAGGGGCAAGAAGATGGCGGTCAACACGGTCAAAGTGCGCATGATGTCGTTGGTGCGGCTGCCCTGTACGCTGAAATGCATTTGCACGGCAGTCTCCACGCTTTGCTCCAGCCGGCGCACATGGTGTACCACGCGCTCAATGTGTTCCAGTACGTCGCGGCTGCGCACGTGCAGGAGGTCGTGCTCTCGGTGGGCTACAGGGTTTTCGGGCTCGGGCCAGGTCTTGAGCGCCTCAATCCAGTCCTGGATCGCGGCACGCTGGTCTTCGCAAACTTCGTCCAGCGTGTGCAGTGAAATGCGCGCATCCAGTAGAGAGCTCCAGTTATTGAAGCGTGTTTTGGGGTTGAGTAGCTCTGCCTGCCAGTGGTCTAACTGGTGCGTGAGTTCGCGGCGCAGTTCCAGGAAACCGTCCACCATCAGGTTGATGATGCGCAGCATCAGGTCGGCCGGGCTATTGGGCAAGCGCGCACCCGTGGCGCGCGATTCCGCGCTGGCCGCCATCATCAATTTGCCGGCATAGACATCGCGCACCGTGCAGTCGGTCGGGTGCACGGTGAGCAGCACCCGGTCGAACACGGCAAAACCCACCGGGCTGGTGTCGATGCGCCGCAAAATGGGTGGGCCGCCACGTTGCGGCACCTGCGTGAGCGGCTGACCCGGGTTTTCCAGATCGGTGGGGCGGTTGCCGGCCGCCAGGCGGCGAAACACCAGCACGTCGTACTGTGAGGTGTAGTCGTAGTGCGATGGCAACTGGTTGTTCATCAAGTCCGAGATGTGCAAATCCACCAGTTGCTGGCCACACAAGGCTTGCAGCATGGTTTGGATTTCACCTTGCAGCACCTCAAACTCGCGCCGAGCGCACGCCACCCACACCAGCCCCAGCGCGGGCAATCCGCCAGCGGTGAGCGCCTGCAGGTCGTCGCTTTCCGTCACGCTAGTGTTTTGGATGTGAAAGATGCGCATGGCGGACCGATGGTGGGTTTTATACGTGAATCAGGGCTCTAGCCCCCGAAGAAATTGCGCACCCAGCTTCTATTTTGATAGCAGCTTGGCGGCGTCGATAGCGAAGTAGGTGAGCACGCCGTCGGCACCGGCGCGCTTGAAGGCCAGCAGGCTTTCCAGCATGACGGCATCGTGGTCCAGCCAGCCGTTGTGGGCAGCGGCTTTCAGCATGGCGTACTCGCCACTGACCTGGTAGGCGAAGGTCGGCACCTTGAATTCGTCTTTCACCCGGCGCACCACGTCCAGGTAGGGCATGCCGGGCTTGACCATGACCATGTCGGCACCCTCGGCAATGTCCATCGCCACCTCGCGCAATGCTTCGTCGGTGTTGGCGGGGTCCATCTGGTAGACCTTTTTGTTACTTTTGCCCAGATTGCTGGCCGATCCCACCGCATCACGAAACGGGCCGTAGAACGCGCTGGCGTATTTGGCGCTGTAGGCCATGATGCGGGTGTGGATGTGGCCTTTGGCCTCCAGCGCAGCACGGATAGCTTTGACGCGCCCGTCCATCATGTCGCTGGGGGCGACGATGTCCACGCCGGCGTCGGCCTGGGTCATGGCCTGCTGCACCAGCATGGCCACAGTCTCGTCATTCAATATATAGCCATTTTCTTCGGGGCGTTTGTCCGGCAGACCGTCCTGGCCATGGCTGGTAAAGGGGTCCAGCGCGACATCGGTCATGACGCCCAGGTCGGGAAATTCCTTCTTCAGCGCACGCACCACCCGGGGAACCAGGCCATCGGGATTGAGGGCCTCTGACCCTTCATAGTTCTTGAGCGACTGATCGATGACGGGAAACAGCGCCATCACCGGAATCTCCAGTTTGACGCATTGCTCTGCCACCGGCAGCAGCAGGTCCAGGCTCAGGCGTTCCACGCCGGGCATGGAGGCAATGGGTACGCGCTGGTTCTGGCCATCCACCACAAAAACCGGATAAATCAGGTCATGGGGCGTTAGCGTGTTTTCGCACACCAGGTTGCGGGTAAACACATCGCGGCGCAGGCGGCGCGGGCGGCCAAGGGGGTAGGGGGCATATGCAGTCATGGGGAAAATTGTGCCTGATTCTGAAAGGCGTGCTCTTGTCCTGTGGACCAACCCTGTCAAAAAACTGAAACCCAATGCGGGTAATGCGCAAAGATACTTGCCAATTGCCGCAAACTTTGCTAAATTGGCTGTGGGTAGCTTGCTGCCTCCCGCTTTTCCTCCCTGAGCGGG
>Ga0116178_10001938_pt1 | contig 16780 bp, 10 predicted proteins | sample AD_STIC12_MetaG_FD_89880 | JGI IMG/M metagenome (GOLD analysis project Ga0116178, IMG submission 89880) | Active sludge microbial communities of municipal wastewater-treating anaerobic digesters from USA - AD_STIC12_MetaG | ecosystem: Engineered > Bioreactor > Anaerobic > Digestate | place: USA... | reverse complement strand
GCCCGAGGTCATGAAGGCCCTGACCGAGATGCCTGGCGCGGCAACGTCCGGGAGCTCGAGAACGCCCTGACCCGGGCCGTCATCCTGGCCAAGGGCGACGTCGTCCTCAAGGAGAACCTGCCCCTGGAGCCGGACGAGCGGCGGGCCTTCCCGGACGATCTCGTCTCCCTCGAGGAGGTCGAGAAGAAATATGTCCAGCATGTCCTCAACGCCGTCAAGGGCAGCAAGACCCGGGCCAGCCAGGTCCTCGGCATCAGCCGCCCGACCCTCGACAAGAAGATCAGGGAGTACGGCCTCGAGGTCGGCGATTAAGAAGGGGTCAAACCTTTAATTTTTTAATTTTCTCCGTGCGCCGGCTGAAAAGGGCGACAGCCCATCGGCAAAATTAAAAAATTAAAGGTTTGACCCCTTCTTCCTTGCTATTGCTTTGCCCGCCTTCTCCCCTTTATAATCCGGATATTCCCATCAGGAGGTCGACCCATGACCGCTCCGTCCCCCCTCTCCCGGCGGGCTTTCACCCGCGCCCTTCTCGCCGGTTCGACCGGCTCGATCGCCGCCCTGGGCGGGCTCAACGCCGCGATCGCCCAGAAGATCACCGCGCTCAACCAGAAGTTCCTCGACGACGAGGCGCCCGACGGCGTCTACTGGGAGGAGATCCGCAGGCTCTACGAGTTCGAGGACCGCTTCATCATGATGAACAACGGCACCCTCGGGCCCATGCCCAAGTCCGTGTTCAACACCCTCATGCGCTATCACCGGGTCCAGGTGACGAACCCCTACGACGGCTACAGCATCCTGCCGGCCGTCCGCGAGTCCCTGCGGACCAAGCTGGCGGCGTTCGTCGGCGCCTCGCCCGAAGAGATCGCCATCACCAGCAACACGACCGAGGGGCTCAACTTCGTCATCGGCGGGCTCGACCTCAAGCCGGGCGACGAGGTCCTGATGTCGACCCTGGAGCATCCCGGCCACATCGGCCCCTGGAAGCTCAAGGAGAAGCGGGCCGGGATCGTCATCAAGGAGGTCCCCCTCAGCGCCACGGCCAAGACGGTCGACGAGATCGTCGGGGCCTTCGCCGCGGCCATCACCCCCAAGACGCGGATCATCAGCATCAGCCACACCGTCTTCATCACCGGCCTGATCATGCCGCTCAAGGAGCTGAGCCGGCTCGCCCACGACAAGGGCCTCCTCCTCCTGGCCGACAGCGCCCACGGCATCGGCATGCTCGACCTCGACATGAAGGCCCTGGGCGTCGACTTTCTCGCCTCGAGCCCCTACAAGTGGCTCGGCGCCCCGACCGGCGTGGGGCTCCTTTACGTCCGCAAGGAGGCCGTGGACAAGGTCTGGCCGACGGTCGTCAGCTCGGGCTGGGAAGCGAACGCCGCGGCGTCCAAGCTCGACCCGTCGGGCCAGCGCTCCGACGCCGCGCTCTACGCCCTCGGCGAGGCCCTCGACTTCAACACCCGGATCGGCAAGAGCCGGATCGAGCGCCGCATCAAGGTCCTGGCCGCCCGGCTCAAGCAAGGGCTGGCCGAGGTCCCCGGCGTCAAGGTCCACACCCCCGCCGACCCCTACCTCAGCGCCGGGTTGACCGCGTTCTCCATGGGCGGAGGCCTCGAGCCGAAGCTCGTGGATTTCGTCCGGGAGAAATACAACCTGGTCGTCCGCACGACCGGGAACGCCAAGGCCGGGACCTACGGCATCAGGGTCTCGACGCCCATCTACGTCTCGACCAAGGAGGTCGACATGGTCGTCGAGGGCGTCCGGACCCTCATGGCCCATAAGGGCCGAGCGACGTAAACGTTTTTTACCGGACGGCCAAGGGAATTTACGCCGGCGGGCCGCCTTCCTTGCGGCCTCAGGGGGAGCCGGCTGGCATAAAATATGCATATTTTCGGGCGTGTGCGCGCTTGACGGGACCCGCAACGCCCAAAGAGTTCCCGATACCCTTCCATAACCCTCCTTCTTTTTTGTTCCCGGAGCGAGGGGCGCCTCGGGGGCGCCCCTCCTCCCCTTGTTCCCGATCGAGCGCTGTCCTTTTTCGGTTCTCTTCCATTTTCCGCGGGTGGCTAGGGGATCGGTTGCCAGGGCGTGTCGGGACATGTACCGCCCCGGTACGTGTCCCGTAGGCCTGAATGGGGACATGCGCCGCCTCGCGTCCCCTGACTTTCCGTTATTCCGGTTGACAGTCGCTCGGCGCCCCCTTATAATGCCCTCAAAGGGATAATATGGGTATGGCGAAGCGCCTGAATGCGCGGCTCGCCCGACTAATACGATATGTTAGCGCCAGTGGAGACCCTTGTCCGAAGACATGAATGTCTCCCCCCGAATAAGGAGGAACTCATGCCGACCGATCTCCCGTGCCGACACTTCTCCCGGCTCCTCGTACTGGCCCTGCTGACCCTCGGGGCCGCGACGACCCTTTCCTCGGCCGTCGTCTTCGACTTCGTCGCCAAGGCCCCCGAGGCGAAGTGGTACCGGTCGCTCTCGCCCGCCGGCGAGATCCCCTGGAACGGGCCCGATTCCGACAGCCGGGGCTTCGCCCGCCATCTGACCGACGCCGCGCTCGAGAACGGCAAGACCTTCGCCCTCGTCCTGGAGACCCATCCCGAATGGAAGAACGGCGGCGCGATCTACGGCGTCTATTCCAACGTGGCCGTCCCGGCCGGGGCCAAGTTCACGGCCCTCGTGGGCTTCCTGAAGGGCGCCGCGACGACCGACGGTGCGACCTTCCAGGTCCACATCTTCGACCAGGCGACGGGGGCCCTGACGCTCCTGGCCTCCAAGGCGGCCAAGGCCGACGGCGTTCTCGACGAGCTGGCCGCCGATCTCGGCCCCTACGCGGGCAAGACGGTGACTTTCCGTCTCCAGGTCGGCGCCGGCCCGACGGCGACCCAGGACTGGGCCGTCTGGGCCTCGGCCGGGATCGCCGCGGACGTCGCCCTCGTTACAGCGAAGCCCGTCGCCGTCGCCAAGACCGCCGGCTTGGCCAAGATCCCGGCCCAGCAGCCCGGCCTGGCCGCCGTCCAGAAGTTCCAGCCGGCCGTCATCAAGAGGATCCCCCTGACGCCGATCGGCGCCCTGCCGCCCAAGCACAATATCGAGGACGTCGGGCCGCTCCCGATCGAGGAGCCCCTGACCCTCCTCAACCGCGTCTACAAGGACAACCAGAAGGCCAACACTTATTATTACCTGCCCCGGGAGATCAACCTCGTCCGCGAACAGCCCGGCGGCGACTACCGGATCAGCGCCGTCTGGACCCAGGACCGGAAGATCCGGACGACCCTGACGCTCGAGGCCAACATCGATCCCGCCGACGTCAAGGTCGTGGAGGAGGCCCTCCGGGCGTCCAAGGGCCCTTCGGCCGTCCTCAAGTCCATGCCCTACGACGAGGCCAACATCATCGACATGAAAGGCTGGGAGGACTGGCAGATCGAGGACATCCGCATCCCCACGTTCGGGTCGCTCGAGACGGAGCTGCCGATCAGCATCGCCATGACCCCGGAGACGCTGGCCCAGCTCAAGCCCCTCCTCGAGAAGGAGGGCTTGACCGCGGGCATGCGCATCAAGACCGGAGCGATCGAACGGGAGATCCCCATCAAGGTCGGCCTCAAATACTTCACCGGGCGCTGGTATTCGCCCCTCGAGGAGCTCGGGTTCTCCTACGACGAGAGGGCCTCCCTCCTGACCCTCCACAACGTCCGCAACTTGTCGGACTTCCCCCTGAAGATCGCCAACGTCAGCCTGCGCTTCAGGCTCCCCAACGGGGAGGAGGTCTACAAGAGCCTGGCCTGCCAGCCGGAGGTGACCATCCCGCCCGGGGAATCCCGCGATGTCGAGGCCCGGCTCACCCTCCGCGGGCAGCTCCTGGCCGAGTACCGCAAGCTCTACCCGACCGCGCCGCCGCCGCCCAAGAAGAAGAACCCCCTGCTCGAAAAGGCCCTCGGCGCGCTCAAGGACGAGGTCGAGAAGAGGCTGGACAAGGACAAGGAGAAGGAAGCGGCGCCGGAGGCCGTGAAAAGCGCCCCGGCCGATCCGAAGATGGACGACTTCTTCAAGACCCGCGCCCGGAGCTACTGGCTCGAAGCGGACCCCGACTTCGATTGCCAGGAATGCCTGGACAAGATCTGGGGCTCGATCGAGGTCGTCTCCTACATCGAGCGGATGAGGAAGGTCAACGTCGAGGCCCTGGCCGGCGTCTTCGATCCCTCGGCCTACGAGACGCCCCTCGAAGTCGAGAAGCTCCACCTCGAGATCCGCTCCCCCTACCTCAGCGCCAAGGCCAAGGAGGGCCTGCTCGCCGCCGTCGATCTCAACAAGGGCAAGCCCAAGGAGGAGGTCACGGTCTACCTCCCGCTGGCGAGCCAGGAGACCTTCGCCTTCGAATACAAGATCAAGGCCGTCCTCAAGACGGGCGAGTCGGCCGAGTCGGCCGATTGGGAGAAGGTCGTGGATTCCCTGGATCTGACCCTGGGGACCTTCCACGTCGGCAAGCTCTTCCAGAAATGAACGCCGAAGAACGGGAGGACACCATGAAACGGAATCGCCATCTCGCCCTGGCCCTGGGCCTGGCCGCGGCGCTCCTGCCCCTGGCCCTCCGGGCCGAGGTCCTGCTCGACGTCGAGCCCATCCAGGCCCCCAACGCCCTGCTCTTCCGCGACCACGCCGACCCGCACGGCTATCACTACATGCCGCTCGGGCCGCGGATCGCCGCCTGGCCCGACGGCAGGCCCAAGTTCAGCTTCATCCAGTACGTCCGCAGCGGCAAGGACATCACCGGCGGCATCCTCCACTTCCTGTGCACGTTCGGTCTGACGACGGAGGAGCTCAGCCAGGCCCGCCGGGAGCTGACGAAGGCGGACAAGGACGGCAAGATCCTCGGGCCGGTGATGTTCACCAAGGGCGACTTCCACATCATCTCGGCCTCGGCCGGCGAGGGCGGCGTCTTCGCCCGCAAGGTCGTCGGCACGGGCAAGGCCCCGCTCCTGGCCGGCTCGGAGGCGGCCGTCTCGATCGCCCTGACCGAGGAGGGCTCGACCCTGCTCCTGAACTCCTTCAAGCAGCCGACCTCCGATATCTCCGTGCAGTTCGTCATGACCTACCAGGGCCTGACCCCGGCCTACCAGGCCAAGCTGACGGTCGATTGGGACAAGGTCTACGACCACAGGGAGTTCAAGATGGACGCCGGCCACCTCTTCGTCAGCGTCCAGATCCAGAAGATCTACGCCGAGCTCCGCGAGCAGGGCGCCATCAAGCTCGAGGTCATCGGCGAGGATACCAAGATGGACGAGCTCCTGGAGACGGCCTACAACACCATCGCCAAGATGATGTTCGACGCCAAGCCGGTCAAGGCCGATGACATCGGCAAGTCCCAGGCTTCGACGGGCGGCAACTGGTTCGGCAAGCTCTTCGGCCAGGCCCACATGGGCTACTACCAGAAGACGGTCAAGATGACCGGCACCTACACCGTCGACCTGACCCGCCGCAAGCGCGACAGCCGCGAGCTGCCGCTGACAGGCAACATCGGCCATTTCTACAAGGACCACGGCAACGACCCGGACCTGTTCACGGTCGTCGACCTCGACGACCCGGCCTTCGAGGAGCGGACGGTCAACGTCATCCTGGACGGCGAGGACCTGGAAACATTCAAGCAGTTCGTCAACTTCGCCGGCATCACCTTCAAGAAGGAATACCAGGACCCGGACATGAAATCGGTCACCGAGGACCTCGTCTTCGACAAGACCAAGTTCGGCCAGAACGGCAACAAGCTCTCGCTGAAGTACCGGCGCAAGGGCGACGCCACGGAGAAGTGGCTCCAGTACCAGTACAGGCCCGTGTGGAGCTACAGCGGCGGCCTCGAAGTCGACGGCGACTGGGTCACGACCGACCAGCCGGTCATCACCCTGACCCCGCCCCACAAGTACCGCTACATCGAGGTCCTGGCCGACGAGGAGAACATGGCCTCCCAGGGCGTCATCCGCATCGCCGTCCAGTTCCGGCACAGGAACTTCGGCCGGGAGCTCCGGAAGGAGGTCGTCCTGCGGAAGGGCGATCCGCTCAACATCCAGTACGTGTATTTCCACGAGCCCAACAACCTCGACTACGAGTACAACGTCACCTGGCTGTTCAGGGACAACACCAAGGCTTCGACCGGCTGGGAAAGGGCCACCGACCCGTTCATCTACGCCTATTACCGGAAGTAGGACATGGGACGAGCGGCGGCCGCGATCGGGCTCCTGGCCGTCCTGGCCGGGGCGGGAGCGGCTCCGCTCCGGGCCGACCCGCTGCTTTCCCGGCCCGAAACGGTGGACGGCCGCGTCCTCATCTTCCCCGACCATAGGTCGGCGAACGTCTATTATTACGTGCCGGCCGGCCTGGCCCTGGTCCGGACCTTCGGCAAGCCCCAGTTCTTCTTCTACAAGTACGTCTACGTGAAGGCCGACGCGCCGGGCGGGCCGCAGACGGTCGCCGGCGGGGTCCTCACCCTGGCCGTCGAGTTCGCCGACGAGACCGAGGCGCTGCGGAAGGCCAAGGGAGCGTCGTTCGAGTTCCGGCCCGTGCCGGTCGAGGAGCTGACCTGCGTCCTCAGCTACACCCGGCTCGAGGGCGAGGGCGGCGCGGCGGAACGGGAGGAGCTGGCCAAGAAGGAGCTCCTCTGGACGCGGAAGAGCTTCACCCTGCCCCTGGGCGGGGATTCGGCCGGCTACCTCTGGAAGATCTTCGAGGACGCCAAGGCCACCGGCCTTTCGGTCGAGTGCTCGTTCGCCTTCAAGGGCTACGAGCTCGACGACGAAGGCAAGCTCAAGGACGGCGAGCGCTCGGCCCGGCTGTCCTTCGCCGTGCCCGTCAGCATGGCCGCCGACCCGGCGCTCTTCCAGGTCGTCAACCTGGCCGGCAAGGTCTCCTTCAACTACCGGCGCCTGAGCGTTATCTGCTTCGACTTCGTCAACGGGACGGCCGGCAAAACGGTCAAGCTCGCGGTCGAGGTCGAGATCCTGACGGCCAAGAAGCAGCGGGACTTCCGGACGGTCGCGTTCATGGCCGGGTCCGAGCCCCAGGTCGACCTGGCCTTCGACATCCCCGAGGCCAGGGGCGGGACCTACAGGTACCGGCTGACCCGGATCTTCGCCGACGGCCGGTCGGAGAGGGGCGAGTGGACGGCGGGCGGGGAGATGTTCCTCGACCTGTCGACCTACGATATCGTGGACAAGGACTGACCGGGGCGGACGGGGCCCCGGCGAGGGAGGACGTCATGAGACCGAAAGCGATCCTGGCCGCGGCGGCGTTCCTGCTGGCCGCGGCGGTCGCCGCGACCTCCGAGGTGGCCCTGGACGAGGTCGTCCAGGCCGGCCGGTTCGTGCTCTTCCGCGACCACGCCGACGCGCACAAGTATTACTATGTCCCCGACGCGCCGCGCCTGGCGACGAAGCGGGACGGCACGCCCGAGTTCGCCTTCATCAAGTACTCCAAGACCGACGGCGCCACCAAGGGCGGCGTCCTCCACTTCCTGGTGACCTGGGGGATGACCGAGGGCGAGCTGGCCTCGGCCGAGTCGGCCCTCCGCCTCAAGGACCCCCAGGCCAAGATCGCCGGCCCGGTGCCGTTCAAGGAGGGGACGTTCAAGGTCGTCTCGGCCACGGCCGGCGAGGACGACCTCTTCAACAGGAAGATCGTCGGCGAGGGCAAGGCGCCCATCATGCCCGGGCAGAAGGCGGCCGTGTCGATCGCGCTGACCGAGGAGGGGGCGTCGCTCCTCTGGGAGTCGTTCAAGAACCCGACCTCCGACATCTCGGTCATGTTCGCCCTGAAGTTCGCCGGGGTCACTCCGGCCTTCCAGGCCAAGCTCAAGGTCAACTGGGACAAGGTCTACACCCAGCACGACATCAAGCTCCAGGCCGAGGGCACGATCAAGGTCGTCAAGCTCCAGGCCGACGTCCGGGCCATCCTCGAGAGCCTGCGCCAGCAGGGGGCCATCCAGCTCGACGTCGTCGGCGAGAACGAGAACATGCAGAAGATGCTCGACGCCGTCTACGGCCACCTCATCACGCTCATGTGCGACAAGGTGCCCGTGGGCCCCGGCGAGGCGGCGAGCCCGCCGGCAGGGAGGCCTACGGCCGGCCTGAGAACAGTACCGGAAGGCCGGCCGGTTCTCCGGCTCGGCGATATCATGCTCAGCGCGGCCGGGACGGACGCCGAAGGGCACGCACTGCCTTGGACCGCGCCGTCCGCCGCCGAATGGCACGGGCCGGAATCTCCCGGCTCCGGCCCATATCCGGAATCCCTTCACTACGGTCCCGTGCGGGACGGCGAGTCCGTGGTCTGGAACGGGCAGGAACAGGATTGCGATGAGTTGACGAAAATGGCCGCGGACCTTTTCTATGTAAGAGCCAAAGCCTTTTTCGCAGCCGGAAATTACCCGAATGCACTGGCGGATGTCAATAAGGCCCTGGAAAAATGCCCGAGAGAACCGGCTTTCTTATTACTGGCGGGAGACATCCATTACGAGACCAGAGCGTATCCCTTGGCCGGCGATTATTACGCAAAGCTCCTACAACGAGCCACTCCGTTCACGAAGATCGACGGAGTGCCGCTCGACAAGGATCGCATACGCCGGAGGATTCATGCCATCGACCGTTATTCAGAGCTGATGGCGTCCGGGAATAATTCAATCGCCAATAAGAAATACAGCGAAGGAATCGGGTCTTTTCTTGCGGCCTACGCTTTCACACAGGACCCTAACGCTCTATTCGCAGCCGGCAAGGCCTGCTATGAGCAATACCTCGAAACCAATCTTTTGGCTTCGATGCGCCTGGCGGAAACTTACATCGACCAGTTCCTCTCTGAAACGAAGAGCAAGTACCCCGGCACATACGAGAGACGCGAAGGTAACGTAGGCGAGGCCCTGCGCATCCGTGACGACCTTGAAGAACGATTGATTGAGGCGGCCAGAGCCCTATCAGCCCAGCAAGACCGGGAGAGAGAGCGACAGGCCGGCGGGCAGCAGGTCCGCGCGGACCAGACAGGCCAGCAGGCCGCGACGGCGGGGGAAACCCAGCGCAGCGAGGCAGACGCCAGGAGGGCGCGCCGCCAGCAGTCCCAGGGCGGGGCTCAGCAAGGCGGGCGGCAACAGGCCGAGCAGACAGGTCAGACCCAACGCGCCGAGCAGGCGACTGCCGGCGCGGCGGCGACCGGAGCTCAGGCCGCGGCCGCCGGCCAGAGCGGCAAACCGCCCGGCACCATCGACGGCGGGGCCAAGCCGCCGACCGGCCAGGCTCAAGGCGGCGATGTCGCCGGCGGGCAGGCCCAGCAGGGCATCACCGCCGCCCAGGGAGGCAAGCCCCCGGACACGGGGGGAGGCGCCAAGCCGCCGACGGGTGCGACGGGGCAGGACGCGACGACGCCCGCGGCCAAGCCCGCGGCCGCGGCCCCCGAGGTCAAGCCCATCGTCAGCGTCCAGGTCGGCTACTCGTTCAAGCGCGTCAAGATGTCCGGCAACTACGAAGTGGACATGCGCAAGCGCCTGCGCGAGGACCGCGACATCGTCATGAGCGGCAACATCGGCGGCGTCTTCCAGAGATACGGCGAGGACCGCCGCTTCTTCAGCGTCGTCAGCCTGGACGACCCGACCTTCCAGGAGCGCGCGGTCGAGGTCATCCTCGACGGCCAGGACGCCGCGGACTTCAAGAGCTACATCAACGCCGTCTCCGTCCTCTTCCGCAAGCAGCGCTTCTCGGGCCCGCCGATGACCGGCGAGGTCAAGTTCGTCGACCAGCAGTTCGCCCAGAGCGGCAACCGCCAGACGTTCAAGTACGGGCGCCTCAACGAGGCCGCGACGGAGTGGCTCGACTACGAGTACAAGCCGAAGTGGAGCCTTTACGGCGGCGTCGAGTGGGAGGGCGAGTGGACGAAGACGTCCGACTCCGTCCTGACCCTCTCGCCGCCGGTCCGCCGCCGGACGGTCGAGATCTCGGTCGACGAGGACAACATCCTCAAGAGCGGCGTCAAGGCCCTGGCCGTCCAGGTCAAACACTCGCTCTACGGCAAGGACATCCTCAAGGAGGTCGTCATCGACTACGACAAGGGCGACCCCCTGCAGACCGATTACACCTACATGCACGAGGACGGGAACCTCGGCTACAGCTACAAGGTCGTCTGGCTCTTCCTCGACGGCCGGGAGGTCCACACCGACTGGACGGCCAAGGAGAGCCCGTTCATCTACGCCGTCTACACGAAGAAATAGCCGCCCAAGGAGGCACCGATGGCCATCGTCAAGAGACTCGTCGTCACGGCCGCCGCGCTCCTTTGCGCCGCGACCTTCCTGGCCGCGGAGGTCGAGCTCGACTCGGCCCCGCTCCAGATCGGCAACGCCCTGCTCTTCAAGGACCACGCCGAGGCCGGGGCCTATTATTACATGCCCAACCAGCCCCGCTTGGCCTATTGGCCCGACGGGACACCCAAGCTGACCTTCCTCAAGTACACCAAGGCCGGCAAGGAGGAGGCCAAGGGCGGCATCCTGCATTTCTTCGTCAAGTACGGCCTCGACGAGCAGGAATTGAACAAGGTCCGCCAGGAACTGGCCAAGAAGGCGCCCGGGGCCAAGCTCAAGGGGCCCATCGTCTTCAAGAAGGGGACCTTCCTCGTCGTCTCGGCCGCGGCCGGGGAGGGCGGCGTCTTCACCCGCAAGATCATCGGCGAGGGGAAGGCCCCGCTCATCACCGGCTCCGAGGTCTCGGTGTCCATCGCCGTGACGCCCGAGGGCGCGGCCTTCCTCGAGGAGGCCCTGCGCCAGCCGACCTACCCGGTCAGCGTCCGCTTCGACATGACCTACGAGGGCCTGACCCCCAAGTACCAGGCCAACGCGACCATCTCCTGGTCCAAGGTCCGGAACTACTTCGAGCAGTACAGGAAGTGGAGGATCTACAAGAAGAAGAAACTCCTGTTCTGGGAGTGGTACGTCCAGAAGGGGACGGGCGAGGAGACGCGCATCTCCGACGACCTCCGTTCCGTCGGGGCCGTCAAGATCGACGTCACCGGCGAGGACCAGAACATGGACGCCATCCTCCAGACCGTCGTCGACCAGGTCATGCGCGAGATGTTCGACGTCAAGATGGAGCTGCCCGGCGAGGGCCAGGAGGCCGAGGGCGAGGGCGGCGGACCGTCCCAGCAGCAGAACAAGCCCTACGGCGTCAGCACGACGATGAAGAGCGTCACCCGGTCGGACAACTGGACGGTCAACCTGACCAAGAGGCTGCGCCAGGAGCGCGAGACGGGCCCGATGGACGCCAGCATCGGCGACACCCTGCGCAAGTTCAAGAACAGCAAAAAGGTCTACGACATCATCAATCTCGACGACCCGGACCTGCAGGACCGCCGGGTCCACGCCATCCTCGACGGCGAGGACTTCGACACCTTCAAGAGGTACATCAACTTCGTCACCGTGAGCTTCCGCAAGACCCACCCCTCCGGCGAGCCGACGACGAGCGACCTCATCTTCAACGCCAAGTCGTTCGCCGAGCAGGGCAACATGCTCGAGTTCGTCTACCCGCGGCTCGGAGAGGGCGCCTCCTGGCTCGCGTACGAGTACAAGACGACCTGGAGCTTCATGGGCGGCATCAAGGTCGACGGCGCCTGGACCCGGAGCGATGAGGCGATGATCAACCTGTTCCCGCCGCACCGCTACCGCCTGGTCGACGTCATCGCCGACGAGGAGAACGTCAGGTCCCACAACATCAAGCTCATCACGGTCGCCTTCAAGAACAGGATCTTCGACCGGGAGAAGGCGGGCGAGGCCAAGATCCTGCCGGCCGAGACGCTCATGTCCAAGTACGAATACCTGCACAAGGACGGCGACATGAGCTTCCAGTACGAGGTCACCTGGCTCCTCGGCGACGGCCGGCGGGTCAGCTCGGGCTGGCAGACGACGACCGACCCGTTCGTCTACGCGCTGTACCAGGAGAAATAGGCCCGGGCCCGGCCGGGCGGCGCCCGGGCCGGGGCGATTGACTCGGGCTCGGGGGCTGGTGTAGCATGAGGCGGCCCTGCGGGGGCGGGCTTCGCCCCGGAGGGCCCGTCATCCTCGAAGGAGGGCCGCCATGCCCAGCCCCGCCAAGAGCCCGCACCTGCCCTTCGGCGACCAGCGCACCGCCCCCTGGTACGGCAAGGACATCATCTCGGTCAAGCAGTTCAGCCGCCAGGACCTCGAATACATCTTCGGCGTGGCCCACGAGATGCGGGTCATGGTCGAGCGGGTCGGGACGTTCGACCTGCTCAAGGGCAAGATCCTGGCGTCGATCTTCTACGAGCCCTCGACGCGGACGTCGTCCTCCTTCATCGCCGCCATGGAGCGCCTCGGCGGCAACGTCATCAACATCAACGAGGTCCGCTACTCGTCGGTGGCCAAGGGCGAGAGCCTTCCGGACACCATCCGGACGCTGGAGTGCTACGCCGACGTCATCGTCCTCCGCCACCCCGAGCTCGGCTCGGCGGCCAAGGCGGCCGAGGCGGCCCAGAAGCCGGTCATCAACGCCGGCGACGGCGTCGGCGAGCACCCGACCCAGGCCCTCCTCGACGCCTTCACCATCCGTGAAGAGCTGGGCCGCATGGACGGCCTGACCGTGACGATGCTCGGCGACCTCAAGTACGGGCGGACGGTCCACTCGCTCTCGCGGCTCCTGTCGCTCTACGGCGCCCGGCTCCACTACGTCTCGCCCGACATCCTGCGGATACCGCCCGAGATCGTCGCCGAGCTCGAGGCGAAGGGCGTCCGGCAGACGGAGCACACGGCCCTGGACAAGGTCCTGCCGGAGACCGACGTCCTCTACGTCACCCGCGTCCAGCGGGAGCGCTTCGAGAGCGAGGCGGTCTACGACTCGGTCAAGGGGGCCTTCGTCATCGACAAGAAGGTCATGGCGGCGGCCAAGGACAAGATGATCGTCATGCACCCGCTGCCCCGGGTCTCCGAGATCGGCCCCGACTTCGACGCCGACCCGCGGGCCGCCTACTTCCGCCAGATGGAATACGGCCTGTATGTCCGCATGGCCCTGCTGGCCATGGTGCTCGGTAAGGCCTGAGCGTCGCCCCGTCCCTCGGATTGACCGCGCCCGGGGGATGTCCTAAACTGGCCCCTTCGAGACGAGAGGAGGCCAGCCATGACCGACACCCGTTGGACGAGGATCGTCCTGGCCGCCGTCCTCGCGGCCGGCGCGGCCGCCCCGGCGCTCCCGGCCCAGAGGACCGGCTACACCCCCGAGGAGTTCGCCCGCCGCCGGGCCGCCCTCATGGCCGAGGTCAAGGACGGGGCGATCGTCCTCTTCGGGGACGCCGCGCTCCCCGCCGGGACGCACTTCCGCCAGGACAACGACTTCTTCTATTTCACGGGGAACGAGGACCTCGGCGGCGTCCTGGTGATGCTGCCGGCCTCCCGCTCCTCCTGTCTTTTCCTGCCCAAGCGGTCGGCCCGCGAGATCCAGTACGACGGCCCCGGCCTGCTCGAGGACCCGGACGGCGGGGCCAAGGCCGGCTTCAACGACGTCCTCGCCGTCGGCGACCTCGACGAGTACCTGGCCCGGAACACGGAGCGCGCGGGCAGGGTGTTCCACGTCCGGCTCTCGCCGAGGGACTCGCTGGACGACGCCCGCTCCGAAACGGCCTTGTGGGACGGCCGCCGGTCCAGGAGCCACTACAACGCCCAGCTCTCGGTCGACCAGTACCGGATCGCCAGGCTCCGCGAGCGCTATCCCCAGGTCGAGCTCCGCGACGCGGCGCCGGCCATCGACGCCCTGCGGGCCGTCAAGACGGCCGAGGAGATCGAGATCATGAGGCGCAACGGCCGCCTCTCGGCCGAGGCCGTCAAGCAGGCCATGTTGGCGGGACGGCCCGGCGTCTTCGAGTACGAGATCGAGGCCGCGGCCATGGCGGTCGTCCTGAAAGGCGGGGCCAAGGGCGCCGCCTACGCCCCCATCGTCGGCTCGGGCCCCAACTCCTGCATCTTCCACTACGAGAGGAACGACCGCCGCGTCGGGGAGGGCGAGGTCGTGCTCATGGACTTCGGGGCCGACCTCGACCACCTGGCCATGGACATCACCCGGACCTGGCCGGCCTCGGGCAAGTTCAGCGACGAGCAGCGCGAGGTCTACCGGATCGTGCTCGAGGTCCAGAAGGCCTGCATCGCGGCCTACCGGCCGGGCGCGACGCCCCGGTCCGTCCGCGACGAGACGGCCGCGGCCATGAAGGCCAAGGGGATCGATCCGCGGGGCCTGCAGGGCGGTTTCGGCCACGGGGTCGGCCTCTGCGTCCACGACGTCCCGCTCGGCGGCGTCCTCAAGGAGGGCATGGTCATGGCCATCGAGCCGGCCCTTTACTACCCGGAGAAGGGCTTCGGGGTCCGCATCGAGGACACCGTCCTCATCACCAAGACCGGCTGCGAGGTCCTGACCAAGGGCGTGCCCAAGGAGATCGACGAGATCGAGAGGCTCCTGGCCGGCCGCGGCCGGTAGCGGGGTGCACGGCCGTGGAGCCCCGCGAGGTCCTGGCCCGGATCGAGAAGGGCCTCAGGGCGCCGCTGCCCGGCGTCCCCGCCCAGCTCGCCATGGCCCCGGAGCCCCGGCCGGGCCACAGGCCCTGCTTCGAGGTCGAGGACACCTGCCGCAAGGCCGGGGTGCTCGTCCTGCTCTACCCGAGGGATGGCCGGCTCCGCGTTCTCCTGACCCGGCGGGCGGAGAGCGTCCTTCACCACCGCGGGCAGATCTCCCTCCCGGGCGGGGAGCGCCACCCCGGCGAGTCCCTCGAGGCCGCGGCCCTGCGCGAGACCTCCGAGGAGCTGGGCATCGATCTGGGGTCGGTCCGGGTGCTGGGCAAGCTGACCCCTCTCTACATCCCGCCGAGCAATTACTGCGTTTATCCCGCGGTGGCCCACGGCGACGCGCCCCTCGAGTTCCGTCCGCAGCCCGGCGAGGTGGCCGAGGTCCTCGAGCCGCCCGTCGGCCACTTGGCGGACCCCGTCAACGTCCGCCGCGAGACCCGGCGCTATGGGGGCCAGGACCACGTGGTCCCGTTCTACGATTTCGAGGGCCACAAGATCTGGGGAGCCACGGCCATGGTCCTGGCCGAGTTCCTCGCCCTCCTGTGATACAATACCCCCGAAACGAGGTCGTCCATGAGCCCACGCAAGCGCATCCTGAGCGGCATCCAGCCGAGCGGCGCCATCCACATCGGCAACTACTTCGGCGCCATCGAGAACTGGGTCCGCCTGATGGACGACTACGAGTGCTTCTTCACCATCGTCGACCTCCACGCCATCACGATCTCCTACGACCCGAAGCTCCTTCAGCGGCGCGTCTGGGACGCCGTCCTCGACAACATGGCCGCCGGGCTCGGCCCGAAGAAATGCACGCTCTTCATCCAGAGCCACGTTCCGGAGCACACCGAGCTCTGCTGGCTCCTCAACTGCGTCACCCCGCTCGGCGAGCTCAACCGGATGACCCAGTTCAAGGAGAAATCCGAGCAGGAGCGGGAGAACGTCACGGCCGGCCTGCTCAACTATCCCATCCTCCAGGCCGCCGACATCCTCATTTACCGGGCCGACGCCGTGCCGGTCGGGGAGGACCAGGCCCAGCACCTCGAGCTCACCCGCGAGATCGCCAGGCGCTTCAACGGCCGCTTCGGCGGGTATTTCCCCGAGCCGGCGACGCTCGTCGGCCGCGGGGCCCGGATCCTGGGGATCGACGGCGCCGCCAAGATGAGCAAATCGCTCGGCAACGCCATCGGCGTCACTGAGGATCCCGACGCGATCTGGGAGAAGCTCCGCCCGGCCAAGACCGACGAGGCCCGCAAGCGCCGCCACGACCCGGGCGAACCCGACCGCTGCAACATCTACAGCTACCACAAGCTGGCGACGCCCGAGGCCGAGCGGGCCGAGATCGCCAGGGGCTGCCGCGGCGCGACGATCGGCTGCATCGACTGCAAGAAGATCTTCCACCGCAACCTGATGGCGGTCCTCGACCCGGTCCGGGAGCGCCGCCAGGCCCTGGCCCGGGACCCCGAGGCCGTCCGGGAAGCCCTGCGGCAGGGGGCCGAGCGGGCCCGGCGCGTGGCCCGGGAGACCCTGGACGGGGCCAAGAAGCTCATGGGCCTTCTCTAAGGGAACCTTTCCGGGCTCCCGTTCGTCTTTCGTTTTGAGCGTCGACGTCCAGGAGGTGTCCCGTGTTCCGAGTGAAAGCCCTGATCGTCCTTTGCCTGACCGTCCTCTTCTTGGCCGTGTCCTGCATCATCGCCGGGGAGGGGCACCGTGAGGAATTCTCGAAGACCCTGCCCCTCAAGGCGGGCCAGCGCTTCTCCCTCGAGAACGTCAACGGGTCGGTCTCCCTGACCACCTGGAAAGAGGACAAGGTCGAGATCAAGGCTGTCAAGACCTCCCGCCGGGGCGAGGAGGAGCTGGCCAAGGTCGAGATCCGGGTCGAGGAATCGGCCGGGGGGGTCTCGGTCAAGGCCGTCTGGCCCAAGTTCCCCCGCCGGGCCCGCGTCAGCGTCGAGTTCGAGGTCCGGGCGCCCGAGGACATCGTCCTCGACGGGGTCGGGACGGTCAACGGGAGCGTCGAGGTCTCGGGCCGGTTCGAGCGGGGCGACATCGGGACGACCAACGGCAACGTGACGGTCGCGGGCGGCTCGGGCGAGCTCGAGGTCTCGACGACGAACGGCGGCATCCGGGTCCGGCGCTTCGACGGCCGGGTCGCGGCGAGAACGACGAACGGGAACATCCGCCTCGAGGGCCTGACCTTCGGGGGCG
>Ga0116178_10001930_pt1 | contig 16839 bp, 14 predicted proteins | sample AD_STIC12_MetaG_FD_89880 | JGI IMG/M metagenome (GOLD analysis project Ga0116178, IMG submission 89880) | Active sludge microbial communities of municipal wastewater-treating anaerobic digesters from USA - AD_STIC12_MetaG | ecosystem: Engineered > Bioreactor > Anaerobic > Digestate | place: USA... | reverse complement strand
TTTTGAACGGGACGCACTTCTCCTGTCGTTGGCTGCGAAGCAGCATTCCGACGGACCTGACCGCTCGATCGCATCGCCCCCGCGCCGTTGAACATCGCGACTGCCCTCCATGCGGAGGCGACGTGGGCATTATCACTCAGGTGCGAAGGGGTGGGGATGGAGGTTTGTCTATCCCCCAGCTGGCGGAGGTTAGTGGGTTGATTGGGTTGGGTTTGGCTTCGCGGGATTCAGCGGAATCTGTAGCGATGCCTTCCAGCAAAATGGGCGAAACTTCGTGACGCGCCGATCAGTTCGTTGGCAGGTAGTCAGTTGCTTCAACGAGCTTGAAGCCCGGCATCTCTCTCACGAGGTGGCGTAGCCAGTAGCTGTGCCCGGCGCCGTAAATCACGATGATGCGGTCGCCGGGTTTGGCGACCTGCAACAGCTTCGCGAAGATCATGGCGTTGCGGGCGTACCAGCGGCCGTTCAGGATCGCGCCGGGTTGCTGCGTGCCTGCGCCGAACTTCATCACTTCCATGTAGAAGTCATTCCCGCCTTCGCTCATGAAACTGTCGGGCGCGTTGTAGCCCGACAGCAAGCGGCCGACGGATTCGGTTTTCTGGCGGGTTTCGAATTCAGCGATCTCTTTTTGCACGACGACGCCCATGGCTTGCAGGTCGTCGGCTCGACCGTTGGCGGTCGCCCAGGCGTCGACTTCGTCATAGGGGAAATACGAGACCTCGCCCTCATGATCCTGCTCGTCGATGGCGTAAACGCGGTCGAGCCCGAGCTGGCTGGCAAGGCGATAGCCGATCTGGACACGTTCATCGCCCTTGGCGAGCAGGTCGGCCGGTTTGAATTCGGGATAGCGGTGGTCGAGCATTGTGGTCGGGTCGGCGGCGATACGTTCGACGGCGATAGCGGTCGGCTTGAATCGGGCCAGGGCGTCCGCGACTTGCTGTAGTTGCGCCTGCTTCTCCGGCGTGGTGACGGGGTCGACCTTGGCGTTGTTGAGGTCGGCTCCCGGATTGCCCATGTGGAATGAGCCAAGGATCATCACCTCGATCGTGCTGGAATCGGCTGGGGCAGGCGCCGGAGCGCTGGTGCAGGCCGCCACGGCGAGTGCCGCAGCCAGCGCGAGAAATCGTTTCATGTAAATTCCCCTACGGACCGACGACACACTTATCGAGGCCGTCGCGGCGGACCATGCCCATGAGGGCCTGGATCTTCGTGTTGCGGCGGCCGGTGGCGTAGTTGCCATCGATCTTCCAGCGGTTCGGGCTGGGCAGGACGGCGGCGAGAGCTGCGGCCTGTCTTGGCGTGAGGTCTTTTGCGGAGACGCCGAAGCGTTCCTGCGCTGCGGCTTCGGCGCCGAAGATGCCGTCGCCCCATTCGGCGACGTTGAGATAGATCTCCATGATGCGCGGCTTGGTCCACATCCATTCGCTGAGCACGGTGAAGTAGGCTTCAGCGCCCTTGCGCGCCCAGCCGCCGCCATTCCAGAGGAAGACGTTCTTGGCTGTCTGCTGCGAGATGGTTGAAGCGCCGCGCAGGTCGCCGCCGTTTTCGGCATCCTGCATCGCCTTCTGGATTTCCTTCAGGTCGAAGCCATCGTGCGTGCAGAAGTTCTGATCCTCTGACGCGATGACCGCGCGCACGAGGTGTGGCGAGATATCCTTGAGGTCGACCCAGGTGGAGCGCACTTCGACGCCCTTCATGGCGACGCCGGCCATGTTGAAAGTGGGGGCGGGGCCGGTCCAGCCGATGGTGAAGACGGCGAGCAGGCTGAGAATGAGAAAACTGCCGACGGCGATCGACGTCCATTTCACGAAGCCGACCAGCATCACGCGCCAGAGCGGCTTCTCGAAAGTGTAGGGATCGCCTTGCGCGGTCATGCCCGCGCGCCAGCGGCCGAGCATGCCGCCCTTGGGTGCAGGTCCGCCAGAGCTGCCCGCTCCGGAAGATGGCTCTTCACGTGGCGCGCCGCCGGAGGCGTTGTCTGGATCAGGCGTGTCGTTCTGGTCCAGCATCCCACTCCTCACAAACACCGGGATCGGATTCGGCGTGACGTCGGCTACGGCGTTCAGTTTCAAAGGCGATTGGAGACAGCGACCCCAGAGCCCAGACAGAAGCGCCGCGCACCAGTGGCGAGGCGTCGTCCAGCCTCTGGATACACAACTCGACGAGTCGCGTCTCGCCTGTTTTTGGGCCTGAATTTCCGATCGCGATCATGACATTTCGTACAAACCTGTCCCGCCCGATGCGCTTGATCGGGGAGCCGGCGAAAACTTCGCGGAAAGCAGCGTCGTCCAGTTCGGCGAGGTCAGCGAGAAGCGGCGCGGTCAGCTCCGCCCTGGGATGAAAGGCCGCATCCCGTGCAGTGCTGGCAAACTTGTTCCAGGGGCAGACGGCCAGGCAGTCGTCGCAGCCATAGATGCGATTGCCCATGGCGCGGCGGAATTCGCGCGGGATCGGCGTTTTCGTTTCGATGGTGAGATAGGAAATGCAGCGACGCGCATCGAGCTGATACGGAGCAGGGAAGGCGCGCGTCGGGCAAATGTCGAGGCAGGCGGAGCATGAGCCGCAGGCGTCTTCGGCTGGGGCGTCGGGTTCGAGGTCGGCTGTTGTCAGCATCACGCCGAGGAAGAGCCATGAGCCGTGGTCGCGGCTGACGAGGTTCGTGTGCTTGCCCTGCCATCCGATACCGGAGCGGTGGGCGAGGGGCTTCTCCATCAGCGGCGCGGTGTCGACGAAGATCTTCACGTCGTGGCCGGTGGTCGTGGCAAAGGTCGAGGCGAGCTGTTTGAGGCGTCGCTTCATCAGGTCGTGATAATCGACATTCTGTGCGTACACGGAAATCGTCGCGTGTTCGGGATGGGTGAGCGGTTCGAGCGGGTTGTGCTTGGGGCCGTAGTTCAGGCCGACGACGAGGGCTGACTTTGCGTCAGGCCACATGGCGGTCGGGTGGCTACGTCGTTCCAGCGTCTCTTCCATCCAGCCCATGTCGCCATGGCGGCCTGCGGCCACGAAGTCGGAGAGGCGGCCTCCGGCCTCCCAGGCGGCGTCGGCGCGGGCGATGCGGGCGACATCAAATCCCGCCTCACGCGCAATTGCCTTCAGATGATCCTCGACGGTGGACATGCGGCGGTGTCTATCATGCTCTACGGACAGGGCTTTCCCTTTTGCTGCCTAAAGTTTAGGCAGGGATGCCTGCAGCCGGAAAGGGTCAGGCCGGGCGCCTTCACAGGAGCCCGGGTCCGGCTAGGACTGGGGCGGCATGTACAACGAAATGTTCGCAGACGACCGAGCGGTCCGGGGCCCCTATGAAAAGGTGGCTGAGTGGATCAGTGCGGCAGGGGTGGATTTGCTGAAGCTTCGCCAGAGCGAGGCTGAGGCGATATTCCGCAAGATTGGCATCACCTTCGCGGTTTACGGCGAGGGCGGGGATCCCGAGCGGCTGATCCCGTTCGACCTGATCCCGCGCGTGTTCGGGGCGAGCGAGTGGCGCAAGCTCTCGCGGGGGATCAAGCAGCGCAGCCGGGCGCTGAATGCGTTTCTCTACGACGTCTATCACCGGGGCGAGATCCTGCGGGCGGGGATCATTCCCGAGGAGCTGGTCTATCAGAACGAGGCCTTCCTGCCGGACATGGTGGGCGTTGATCCGCCGGGGCGGGTCTATAGCCACATTGTCGGCGTCGATATCGTGCGGACGGATGGCGACAAGTTCCAGGTGCTTGAGGACAACTGCCGGACGCCGTCGGGTGTCTCCTACATGCTGGAGAACCGCGAGATCATGATGCGGATGTTCCCGGAGCTGTTTCACGCCGGGATCGTCGAGAGCGTCGACAGCTATCCGAGCATGCTGAAGAAGACGCTGGAGGAAGTCGCCCCGATCAAGTGCGACGATGATCCCACCGTCGTGCTGCTGACGCCGGGCTCGCTGAACTCGGCGTATTACGAGCATTCTTTCCTCGCCGACCTGATGGGCATCGAGCTGGTCGAGCCGCAGGACCTGTTTGTCGACAACGGGCTGTGCTGGATGCGCACGACGCGCGGGCCGCAGCGGGTGGATGTGATCTACCGGCGGATCGACGACACCTATATCGACCCGCTGGCGTTCAAGCCGGACTCGCTGCTGGGCGTGCCGGGCTTGTTCAACGTCTATCGGTCGGGCGGCGTGACGCTGTGTTCGGCGCCCGGAGCGGGCGTGGCCGACAACAAGGCGATCTATGTCTTCGTGCCGGACATGATCAAATTCTATCTCGGCGAGAAGCCCATCCTCGAGAATGTGCAGACCTGGCGCTGCGCGCAGCCGGATGACTGCAAGTATGTGCTTGAGAACCTGAAAGACCTTGTGGTGAAGCGCGTCCACGGGTCGGGCGGTTATGGCATGCTGATCGGACCGCACGCGACGAAGAAGGAAGTCGATGCGTTCCGCGCCAAGATCAAGGCGAACCCGAACGAGTTCATTGCCCAGCCGACGCTTGATCTGTCGACTGCACCCATTCTGGGCGATGCTGGGATCGAGGACCGCCATGTCGATTTCAGGCCGTACTGCCTCGTCGGCAAGGATATCCGGCTGACGCCGGGCGGCCTTACGCGCGTGGCGCTGAAGAAGGGGTCGCTCGTCGTGAACTCGTCGCAGGGTGGCGGGGTCAAGGACACATGGATTCTGGCGGACTGACATGCTGAGCCGCACCGCTGAGAACATGTTCTGGATGGGCCGCTACATGGAGCGCGCCGATGCGACCGCGCGCCTGATCGAGATGGGCTATCGCATGGCGATGCTGCCCGGATCGAACGAGCTGGAAGAGTGGCGCTCGGTTGCGGCCGCGTCAGGCTCGGCGCCGGACATTGCCGAGGCGACGAAGCTGCATGCCGGCTCCGTCGTGCAGCGCCTGCTGCTTGATCCGGACAATCCATCCTCGATCCGGTCGTGCCTGACATCGGCGCGGGCCAATGGGCGGGCGATCCGCACGGCGCTGACGCAGGACATGTGGGAAGCGCTCAACGATGGCTGGCGCAGCCTTGGGCAGATGGATGCCGAGACGGCGCTGAAGAACCTGCCGACATTGCTGGAGTGGACCAAGAACCGCACGGCGGCTTTCCGGGGCGCGTCTGAAATCTCGCTGCTGCGCAATGACGGCTATTACTTCCTGCGCATGGGCGGGCTGATCGAGCGGGCGGACATGACGCTGCGCCTGCTCGACGTGAAATACTATGTGCTGCTGCCCGAGACGGACGTGGTTGGCGGCGGGCGGGATTATCACCAGTGGACCAGCGTGCTGCGCGCGACGTCTGCCCTGCGCGCGTACCATCACGTTTACAAAGGCGACTACACGCCCTGGGGCATTGCGGATTTCCTGATCCTGAATGCGACTTTCCCCCGGTCGGTGTCGTACTGTTATCAGGCGATCAAGCGTTTCCTCGATGACATGAGCGAGCTTTACGGCGAGAAGAGCGAACCACAGGGGATCGCGGCCGAGATGGTCGAGCGCCTGAACAAGCTCGAGATCGAGGAGCTGTTCCAGAGCGGGCTGCACCAGTTCATCTCGGATGCGATCGACACCACGCGGCGCCTGTCGCACGAGATCAGCAAAGCGTATCACTTCTAATGCGTCTCACAGTCCGCCACGCCACGACCTACACCTACGATCCGCCAGCCGACCGCTGTGCGTTGCGCCTGCGCCTGTATCCGCCGACGTTCAGCGGGCAGCGCGTGCTGAAATGGACGGTGAGCGTCAACGAGCAGGTTGTGCCTGCGCTGATGACAACGGCGACGGGCGATCGCGAGTCGATCTGGACGCGCGCGAACGCCGGCGCTGAAATCGCGGTCCTGGCTGAAGGCGAGGTTGACACCGACGACACAGCCGGCGTGCTGCGCGGATTGAAGGACGCAACGCGGCCGCAAATGTTCCTGCGCGCGACGCCGCTGACCGAAGCCGATGCGAGGATACAGTCGCTGGCCAAGGACCTTGCCGGCGAAAAGCCGCTGGACCGCATGCATGCACTGTTCAACGCCGTCGCCGACGCAATCGCGTACAAGCCATCGACGACGTCCACCAGCACGACGGCGGCGCAGGCCCTGAAGGCGGGCAAGGGCGTTTGCCAGGATCACGCCCATGTCTTCGTCAGCGCGGCGCGGTCGATTGGGGTGCCGGCCCGCTATGTCGTCGGTTACCTGCTCGCTCAGGACACGAAGCTGACCGAAACACACGCCTGGGCGGAGGCATGGGTGCCGGAAATCGGCTGGGTCGGGTTCGATGCGGCCAACCGGCTGTGTCCTACGGATCGCTATGTCCGTCTTGGTTGCGGACTCGACGCGGCGGACGCTGCCCCCATCCGTGGAAATGTGACAGGAAACTCCCAGGAGCGGCTTAGCGCCTCGGTCGACATCAGTCAGACAACGGGCCAAAGTCAGTCCCAGAATCAGGGCGGCGAGATCCAGAGCCAGACGCAGCAGTAGCTGGCGCGGGATTTCAGGGAACGGATAGCCAGGCCTTCTGGCGGGGAATTGATACGGGCATGACGTACTGTGTTGGCCTCAAGCTCAAGGCTGGCCTCGTCCTTCTGTCGGACACCCGCACCAATGCGGGCGTCGACAACATTGCGCGTTTCCGCAAGATGTTCCTGTTCGAAGAGCCGGGCGAGCGCGTTGTCGCGCTGATGGCGGCGGGCAATCTCGGCATCACGCAGGGCGTCGTCACGCACCTGACGCAAGCGGTCAAACAGAGCCGGATCGATCCCGAAATCGAAAGCCTGATGACGTGCGATACGCTTTATCGCGGCGCGCAGATGGTCGGCGAGGCGATGCGCGAAGTGCAGAAGCGCGATCGCGCCGATATCGAGGCGCAAGGATCGGCAGCCGACGCGACCATAATCATGGCCGGGCAGAGGAAGGGCGGGGAGTTGCGCCTGTTCCTGATCTACACCGCCGGCAATTTCATCGAGGCGGGCGAAGATACGCCCTACATGCAGATCGGCGAGCACAAGTATGGCAAGCCGATTCTGGACCGCGTGATCCGCCCGGACACGACGATCGAGGAGGCGGTGAAGGCGGCGCTGGTGAGCATGGATTCGACCGTGAGGTCGAACCTGTCGGTGGGCATGCCGCTCGACCTGTGCGTGATCCCGGCGAACGAGTTCAAGGCCAAGTCGCAGCGTATCGAAAGCGATCACAAGGAATTCCGCCAGATCAGCGATTCCTGGGCTGCATCGCTGCGCACCGCCTTCAACGCATTGCCGGACGTGAAGATCTGATCTTCGGTCGCCACTGGCGCGAGCCTTGCACGTTCACGCGGTTAACGCACACGACCGGCGGGGGACGTTGATAACCATGACCAATGCGAGCTTCTTCAAGCGTTCGCGCCCGTGGGTGCTTGGCGTCAGCGCGGCCATCCTGCTGGCCGCCTTCCTGGTTCGTCTGATCGGCATTGATGGCCGGTGGATGTGGTATGATGAACTGCTGACGGGCACGTTCGTGGCGTATGACCTGCCCAACACGATCGTCACCAACCTGCGTTTCGATATCCATCCGCCGCTGTACTATTTCCAGCTGAACCTCTGGACGCTTGGTGGGCATGGCGATCTCTGGCTGATGCTCAATACGGTGTTGTGGAGCGTGGCTGCGATTGCGCTGCTGATGTGGCGTGTGCGCCGGGTTTACGATCTCCAGACCGCGTGGATCGCGGGCGGGCTGCTGGCGTTCTCATCTGCGGCGCTGGTCTTCGGCGACCAGGTTCGCATGTACGCTTTCCTGATGGTGATGATCCTGTGGACGTGGATCGCGCTTGAAGACTGGTTGAAGGCCGAGCGCACGAAGCGCTTTCCGTGGAAGGCCTCGCTCAATGTGATCGCCAGCCAGACGGCGGTGGTCTATTCGCACAGCGCGGGGATCGTGATGATCTCGGGCTGCATTCTCTATGCAGCGTGGCAGCTGCTGCGTGATGGCGATCTGCGCACCCGCATCCATTGGGTGGTGACGGAAGCGTGCGTCGCCGCGCTGGCGGTGCCGGCGCTGGTGCTGGTTGCCGTGCGGGCGGCGGGGCATCCGGTTGCGCCGGGGCTCGATGAAATCCTGCACACCTGGCGGTTCCTTGCGGCGGGCGAGCTTGGCGTCGAGACGATCGGCGTCGTGATGGGCTTGCTGCTGCTCGGCGTTCTCGTCTGGTTCGGCGTGATGCAGCCTGCGAAGCGGGCGCCGATCCTGACATTGATCTTCGCGCCGCTGGTGATTGCCGCGATCATTTCCTACGTGAAGCCGATCTGGCTTGACCGCATCTTCGTTACGCTTGTGCCGTTCATCTGCCTCTACCTCGCATTGTTCGCGGTCTGGCTGATGAAGACGTGGCGCATGCCCGGCAGGGTTGTCGCCATTACGCTGGCGCTGCTGTGGGCGGGCGTAGGCATCGCGGGACAGATGACGCGCGAGAAGGGCGATGGCTACAAGCCTGCCGCGGCTTACGCGCATGAGATGGTCAAGCCCGGCGATGTCGTGCTGGTCGATGGAGACTTCGGCTACTGGTGCTTCATGTGGTATTTCGACGGTCCGCGCTGGGGCTATCCGCAGCAGGCCGCGATCGTCATGCCGAAATGGCAGAGCCTGATCGACAAGCTCGGCCCGACGGCCGCGAACCTTCTTGGCTTCAACGAACAGAAGCGCAGCGTCGATGTGAACGGCGTCACGGCCATCATGTGGGACCGCAACGCGCCGGTTGAGCTGACGGCAGGCAAGGTGCTGACGGTTCGCAGTCACCAGGCGCCTTCGCTGGACCTGCCGGGTTATACGCTGATCGGCACGCAGGTCGAAAAAGACCTGGCTGTCGACACGTGGCAGAAAGCCGGCTGAGGCGCGATAAGCCTCAGCGACTAGGAAGCTCGCCTGCGCCGAGTTTTTCGCGCCAGTGACTGGCGCGTTCTTCGAGCAGGATTTCCAGCTTGTGCGGATTGTCCTCGCTGATCACTTCGAGGATTTCATAGCTGAAGGCGTCTTCGCCGTGCGCTTTCCATGACGGATAGATTTCCGTCACGCCGTGGCCGCCGCCGGCGCGCAGTTCGAACCAGATTCCGTTCTTCCGCTTGTCGAGCGAGCGTGACCAGGCGACCCAGCATTGGCCGGTCGCGGCGCACTTCACCGCGAACACGCCCACACTCGGTTTGCGTTCGGCGTATTGCTGCAGCAGCTCCTTGCGGCGCGAATTATCGACCATTGAGGCATCCTTTTTACCCGGGTATTATATCCGGGTAAAAATGGCAAGCTTCAGCTGTCAGGCTGCGCCGCGTGGTCCCGGCCAGTCGTCACGTGCTTCGGGATCGACGATCGGCATGTCCTTGCCGTCGGCAGCGCGCACGGGGAGGGAGGACCAGTCGAAATCGTCGAGGGCCTTCAGGTTTACGCCGTAGTGGTCGGGCATCGAGCGCTTTCGGTGGAACGGATAGATGCCGCATTGCGTGCAGAAGTAGTGCTTCGCGATGCGGGCGTTCCATTGGTACAGGCCGAGCTTGTCTTCGCCTTGCGTGATGGTCAGGCGGCTCTCGTGGACATTGGTCATGAGAGCGTTCTTCTTGGTGCAGAGCGAGCAATCGCAGGTGTAACCCTCGGTAATCTCGCCTTCGAGCGTGAACCGCACCGCGCCGCAATGGCAGGACCCGTGATAGAGCGGCATTGGCGTATTTCCCTCCGGGCCCGGCTTGGACTAGTCTTTCGCTGTTATCGGACCGGCGGCCCGCAAAGGGAACTGCCGAAAGGGAGGACAGGATGGGACTGGATCTGGATCTCGCGACGCTTGCCGGCATGGCTGGCCTCGGCGGCAGCGCCATTGCCGGGCTCGGCACTGCGTTCTTCTTCAGGGGGCTGATCACGCGGATTTTCGCGCAGATTATCGCGACGACAATCCTGTCGTTCGTTGGCTTCGTGGCGCTGTTCCACGTGCTGGGCTTCCAGATCGTTCCGCCGAAGCAGATCGCGGGCATCAACATTCCGGGCGCAAGCAATTTCTCCGTCCAGAGCGTGCCTGATCCCGCAGCCGAAGGCGGCTACACGATCAAGTCACCCTGGTCGCAGCAGAAGCCGGAGTAGGGACATCTTCGCTATTGTGGCGAGTTCGCGCCAACACCTCTTGGCCACGGGAGCAACTGTGCGATGTCTGAGGCTATCGATCAGCAGCACCCGGCAGCCACCGACAAACTTCCGGGCATTCACGCGCTGAGAGTTCTCGCAGCAGTGACCGTTTATCTGCTCCACGTGTTGAACCTCACGGCAACCCAAGTTGAATCGGCGACGAAGTTCTCCAACAACCTCCACTACGGCGTTCCGCTTTTCTTTGCGGTGTCGGCCTTCTCGTTGATGTATTCTACGCAGAGCTACCGTGGCACGGGTGGCTGGGTCGGAAAATTCTACGTCAAGCGCTACTTCAGAATCGCCCCCCTGTTCTATTTCATGCTCGTGGTCGACGTCCTGCTGACGTCCACGATGTCCTTAGGCTTTTTCTTCCCACAGATGACTTGGCCGACTTGGGATGCGGTACTGCTGAATCTGACCTTTTTATTTGGGCTGTCGCCGGCGCACGTCTCAAGCCTCGTGCTGATTGGCTGGTCGGTCGGCGCAGAAATGCTCTTCTATCTTCTGTTTCCACTACTTCTCATTTCGCTCCGGAGTGTGTGGAGCGCGTTGGCGTTCGTCTTGTTCTCGCATGTGATAGGTGAGGTTTCGCGTCCACTTCTTGATCCGCTCGTGAGCCTCGGTTTCACGGTGGTTTTGAGTGATCTGCATGTCCTGCCGAATCTTCGCTATTTCGCATTCGGCATTCTTGCATTTCATATCTTCGCGCGACTGCGCGCCACGCGCTTCGCGACAAAGGACGCTGGCATTCCAAGAGCTGCGGGGTTCCATCTGGTGTGCGCAGCGATGGCGATCGTGCTGATCACCTTGCTGGTGTATTATGCGGCGGAGCTGAAGGCGCTCTGGCATCTCGATATGGCGGCGTGGGGAGCACTGTTCTGCATACTATGTGTGTGGCTGACCATCCGGCCGGTAAAACTTCTGAACTATGCCCCCATCCAGTATCTCGGTGAACGAAGCTACAGTTTATATCTCGTCCATTTTCCGACCATGCTGCTGTTGACGCCCTTCACGACGTGGGTGTTCAACGCGCTTCAGCCCGCTATAGGCGCATGGGCAATCGCGGCTTCCATAGGCGCGACCTATATTCCTGTCGTTGTCATTTCTGCGATAACCTATCGCTTTATCGAGCGGCCGGGGATGGATCTGGGGCGGACGTTGTCGCGTCGCATCGGACGTCGCGATGTCGTTATACACCCTTCTGCTACGGCAGAATAAGTTACTCCGCCGCCTTTAGTTCCAGCGGCGCTGCGAGGCGGCTGATCGATTCTTTTGGGACGACGTGGACGAAGTTGCGCAGTTCCAGCGCCCAGTTGTCGAGGATCGTCTTGCCTTGCAGCGAGCCGGTGCGGCGTACGTGCTCTTCGATCAGCGTGCGCAGCGCGCTGCTCCAGTGATCGGTGACTACCGGGCGCCAGATGATGGTTTCGGGGTTGGCCATCGTCTCGAAGCGCTTTTGCGGATCGTAGAGGAAGGCCATGCCGCCGGTCATGCCGGCGCCGAAGTTCTCGCCGACCGAGCCAAGGATGACGGCTGTGCCGCCGGTCATGTATTCGCAGCCGTTCGAGCCGCAGCCTTCGACGACGACGGTTGCGCCGGAGTTGCGCACGGCGAAACGTTCGCCCGCCTGGCCCGCCGCGAACAGCTTGCCTGACGTGGCGCCGTAGAGAACTGTGTTGCCGATGATGGTGTTGTCCTTGGCGACATAACGCGCAGTCGATGGCGGGCGGATGATGATGGTGGCGCCTGACAGGCCCTTGCCGACATAGTCGTTGGAATCGCCGATCACTTCGAGCGTCAGCCCTTTGACGCCGAAGGCGCCGAGCGACTGGCCGCATGATCCTTCGAGCGTGACCCAGAGGCGATCTTCCGGCAGGCCATCCATTCCGTACTTGCGCACGATGTGAGACGACGCACGCGTGCCGATGGCGCGCTGCACGTTGCGGACGTGATAGTCGAGCTGCATCTTCTCGCCGCGCTCGAAGAAGGGTGCGCCGTCGCGGAGGATCTGTTCGTCGAGCGCGGCGGGGACTTCGTTGCGCAGCGTCGGCTTGTAGGTGACGCGCGCTTCCGGGTCTGCGCGCACGAGCAGTGGCGAGAGATCAAGGTCGTCGAGCATGGCGGAGCCGCGAGAGACCTGATGGAGCAGGTCGGTGCGACCGATCACTTCGTCGAGACGCGTGAAGCCCAGCTCGGCGAGGATTTCGCGGACTTCCTCGGCGATGAAGGTCATGAGGTTGACGACCTTGTCAGCCGTGCCGGTGAACTTGGCGCGGAGGCGTTCGTCCTGCGTGCAGACGCCGACGGGGCAGGTGTTGGAATGGCACTGGCGCACCATGATGCAGCCCATGGCGAGCAGCGATGCTGTGCCGATGCCGTATTCCTCGGCGCCGAGCATCGCGGCCATGACGATGTCGCGGCCGGTGCGCAGGCCGCCATCGGTGCGCAGCGTGACCTGATCGCGCAGGTTGTTGAGCGTGAGCACGTGATGGGCTTCGGCAAGGCCGATCTCCCACGGCAGGCCGGCGAACTTGATCGAGGACTGCGGAGACGCGCCCGTGCCGCCGACATGGCCGGCGATCAGGATGACGTCGGCTTTGGCTTTCGCGACGCCCGCCGCAATCGTGCCAACGCCGGAGCGCGAGACGAGTTTCACGCAGACGCGACATTCGGGGTTGATCTGCTTCAGGTCGTAGATGAGCTGGGCAAGGTCCTCGATCGAATAGATGTCGTGGTGCGGCGGCGGCGAGATCAGCATCACGCCGGGAGTCGCATAGCGGTTGCGCGCGATGAACTCGGTGACCTTGAAGCCGGGCAGCTGGCCGCCTTCGCCGGGCTTTGCGCCCTGCGCGACCTTGATCTCGAGTTCCTTGCAGTTGTTGAGATACTCCGCCGTGACGCCGAAGCGGCCTGAAGCGACCTGCTTGATCATCGAGTTGGCGTTATCGCCGTTCGGCATCGGCTTGTAGCGCTCGCGCACTTCGCCGCCTTCGCCCGAGACGGACTTTGCGCCGATGCGGTTCATGGCGATGTTCAGCGTGCCGTGAGCTTCAGGGCCGAGCGCGCCGAGCGACATGCCGGGCGTGACGAAGCGTTTGCGGATCTCGTTGACCGACTGGACTTCGTGCAGCGTGGCAGGCTTGGGCTGCGGCTTGAAATCGAGCAGGTCGCGCAGCTGCACCATTTTCTTCCGCGCGTTGGCGAGCTTCGAGTATTTGCGGAACGCGGCATACGAGTTGGTGTCGCAGGCGTGTTGCAGCGCGTGGATCAGTTCGCCCGACAGCGCGTGGGTGTCGCCACTGGCGCGGACACGATAGAAGCCGCCGATCGGCAGGACGGCGACGGATGTGTTCCACGCCTTCGCGTGAAGCTCGATCGCCTTGCGCTGCAGGCCCGCGAGACCGATGCCGGAGATCCGGCTGGTCATACCAGGGAAGTAATCGGCCACGAGTGCACGGGATAGGCCGAGCGCTTCGAAGTTGTAGCCGCCCCGGTAAGACGAGATGACGCTGATGCCCATCTTGGACAGGATTTTCAGCAGGCCGGCTTCGATCGCTTTCTTGTAGTTCAGCACGATCTTGCCGAGCGGCTTGTCGCCGAACAGGCCCTTGGCGTGGCGATCTGCCAGCGTCTCCTGAGCCATGTACGCGTTCACGCACGTCGCGCCGACGCCGACGAGGACGGCGAAGTAGTGCGTATCCATGCATTCGGCCGATCGCACGGTGATCGAGCAGAATGTGCGCAGGCCGTGGTTCACGAGCCATGAGTGGACCGCGCCCGCGGCGAGGATCATCGGGATGCCGGCTCGTGTTGCGCTCTGGCCTTCGTCGGTCAGGATGATGTGGCCACGACCGGACGAGACCGCGACGCGTGCTTCCTCGCGGATGCGCGCGATGGCGTCGCGCAGGGCGATGCCAGGCGAGCCGCCGGCATCGACCTCGAAGGTACAATCAATAACCGCGACCTGCTCGCCGATGGTGTCGAGCATGCGCGTGTACATGCCGTTGGTCAGCACGGGGCTTTCCAGAACGAACACGTTCGTTTGCGTTGCGTCTTCGGCGAGGATGTTGCCGAGGTTCTTGAAGCGCGTGCGCAGCGACATCACGCGTTCTTCGCGCAGCGGGTCGATCGGCGGGTTGGTGACCTGCGCGAAGTTCTGGCGGAAGAAGTGCGACAGAGGTCGGTGGTGGTCTGACAGAACGGCGAGGGGGCTGTCATCGCCCATCGAGCCGATGGCTTCCTTGCCGTCTTCCGCCATCGGCGAAATGATCAGCTCGACGTCTTCCATTGTGAAGCCGGCCGCGTGCTGGCGGCGCAGGAATTCCTGCTTGTCGTTGTAGAGGCGCGCTTCCGGCCCCGGGCCGATCACGGGCTCAAGCTCGACAACGTTCGACAGCCATTGCTCATACGGGTGGTTGCCGGCGAGCCGGTCGATCAGCGCCTTGTGCTCGTAGAATTTCCCGTCGCGCACATCGACAGCGATCATGCCGCCCGGCGGCACGCGGCCCTTGCGCACGATGACTTCGTCATCGATCGAGCACATGCCGGCTTCCGAGCCGACAGCCAGAACGCCGTCCTCGGTCAGTGCATAGCGCATCGGGCGCAGGCCATTGCGGTCCATGCCCGCGATGGCCCAGCGGCCATCGAACATGGCGAGCGCGGCCGGCCCATCCCATGGCTCCATCACCGAGTTGGCGTAGGCATAAAGCGCCTGATGGCTCTTCGGCATGATCGCCTCGTCTTTCGACAAGGGTTCAGGCACCAGCAGGGTTTTCGCCATCGGACCGGAGCGGCCGGCGCGCACGAGCAGTTCGAACGCATTGTCGAGCGCGGCGGAGTCCGATCCGCTGGGCTGGATCACAGGCTTCACATCGTCGCCGTGCTCGCCGAACACATCCGAGACCATCTTGATCTCGTGGCTCTTCATCCAGTTGATGTTGCCGGAGATGGTGTTGATCTCGCCATTGTGCGCGAGCATGCGGAAGGGTTGCGCTAGGCGCCATTGCGGGAAGGTGTTGGTGGAATAGCGCTGGTGATAGATCGCCACCGCCGAGATGAAGCGCGGGTCTTTCAGGTCGAGATAGAAATTGTCGATGTCCTCGGCGAGGAACATGCCTTTGTAGATCAGGGCACGCGAGGAGAACGAGCAGAGATAGAGGTCAAGGTTCGCGGCGCGTGCGCGGTTTTCGATGCGGCGGCGGCAGATGTAAAGCGCGCGCTCCAGCTCCGGCGGGTCGCGACGCAGCTGGTCGGTGAACAGGATCTGTTCGATCTCCGGCCGGGTCGCGTTGGCTTTCAGGCCGATGATCGAGGTGTCGATCGGCGGCTGACGCCAGCCATAGATGTAAAAGCCGAAGCGCACGACTTCGGTTTCGATGATCGAACGGGCCTTTTCCTGCTGGGCGAGATCGGTGCGCGGCAGGAAGATCTGGCCGACGCAGATCTGCTTGTCGCTGGCGATGGTGTGGCCCATGCCGCGCACGGCGTCGCGGAAGAAATCCTGCGGAACGTCGACGCGGATGCCCGCGCCGTCGCCGGTCTTGCCGTCGGCATCGACAGCGCCGCGGTGGAATACGGCCTTGAGGGCGCGGATCGCCATCTCGACGACTTCGCGGCGCGGCGTGCCGTCGATCTGCGCAACGAGGCCGACGCCGCACGAGTCTTTCTCGTCGGCGGGGTCGTAGGCGTTCGCGTCGATCAGCGTGTCGCGCTCGGTCGTGTATTTGCGGAGCCAGCGTTCGCCGGGAGTTTCGGTCAGGAGTTCACGTGTCATCAGAAACGCTCCTCGCCATGCTGGCGGTGGGCATCGGGGAAGTCGCGATAGAGTGCGGCCTGGAAGTTCTGCACCAGCGAGTTGACGCCGTAGTGTGCGCCTTCGACGGGCTCGTCGCGCCGCGAGGCTGCGGTGAAGGCCTCGTCGAGTTGCGCAAGGTTGTGCGTCTCGATCAGGATCTGGAACTCGCCGAGGCCGGGCATGCCAAGGCCGAGCTTGCGGCGCAGCAGGCGCCAGCCTTCGATCTTGCCGCCGGTTTTCAGGCTGCCGAGATAGCCATCGAGCGCTGCAACAAACTGATGGTCGCGCACGCCGGGCTTCAGGTCGCAGGAGATCTGATAGACATCCATCATGCTACTCCGCGGCGATGCGCGAGGCAGTCGCCTTCGCGCGGAGGTAGGTGTCGATGGAGGCGGCGGCGTCGCGGCCTTCCTTGATCGCCCATACGACCAGCGATGCGCCGCGCACGATATCGCCTGCTGCGAAGACGCCGTCCATCGACGTCATCATGCTGCGGTAGTCGATCTTGACGCCGCCCCAGCGGTTCACGCTCAGGGCTGTTTCAGAGAACGCGGCGGGCAGGTCTTCGGGATCGAAGCCGAGCGCCTTGATGACCATGTCGGCTTTCACGTCGTAGTCGCTATCCGGAATTTCTTCCGGGGCCTGGCGGCCTGAGGCGTCCGGCGGGCCGAGGCGCATGCGGATTGCGCGAACGGCTTTGGCGCCTGCGCCTTTTTTCTCGACGACGGAGAGGGGAGCGGCGAGCCAATCGAATTTCACGCCTTCTTCCTCGGCGTTGGCGACTTCACGTTGCGAGCCGGGCATGTTGGCGCGGTCGCGGCGATAGAGGCAGGTGACGGATGTAGCGCCCTGGCGCACGGCCGTGCGCACGCAATCCATCGCCGTATCACCACCGCCGATGACGACGACGCGCTTGCCAGCCGCATTCATTGCGCCCGAATCAAAC
>Ga0116178_10001929_pt1 | contig 16844 bp, 29 predicted proteins | sample AD_STIC12_MetaG_FD_89880 | JGI IMG/M metagenome (GOLD analysis project Ga0116178, IMG submission 89880) | Active sludge microbial communities of municipal wastewater-treating anaerobic digesters from USA - AD_STIC12_MetaG | ecosystem: Engineered > Bioreactor > Anaerobic > Digestate | place: USA... | reverse complement strand
CCAGCCTTCCGACCCCTGTGGAGTACGTAAACTTTCTGGCGAACAACGACTACTACCTGCAACAAGCCGTAAAATCTGACGATATAAAAGAACCTCTGGCAGTTGGCAAAATTTCAAGCATTACGCAGAAGGAACACTTGGTATCTTTCTCCATTAGCTCCCCTGCAGGAGAGTTTAATTTTGTGGCCGCCAACATTAGGGATTTAACGGAAAAAATTTCTCTATCCAGCCGGTCCGAATTTGAACAGTTCTCCAACTCCTACAACCTTCTCAAAGCGAAGATTGACCATTCCCTTAACGTTAACCCTTACTTCCCCGCTAAAGAACAGGAAAACCTTAAACCCCTCGAAAACACCATGCCCTTCATTCTTTCCGGGGATAAATACACGCTCCGGGAAATAGATCAGCAAGACTTAAAAGAACTCTCCTCCCAGCACGGATTTAGCTACAGCATGATTTATCGCGATTACGAAGATATGCTCAACAAAGAATACTTCATCCTGACAAAAGAGGGCGTTGATTTTGCTAAAAATCACAACGTACAGCCCTACGCTGTCGCAGACTTCAACATGACCTCTCAGGAAAAAGCCGTTTGCAATACGATGAATAATGCTCATTCGAAGAGTTCTCCCTCTAAGGACAACTCCCTATCCGTATAAAATTTTATCTTTTTTTTTGGGCGATGTGTTGTTTTTTCGCTCCTTTTTCTTTTAATTTGTAGTACAAAATATTCTACCTATGCCAAATATTAACGTTCAAAAGGTTGTCTGCGACATACCCTCCGATTTTAAAACTAAAATCTCCTCTGCGGCTGGTCTCAGAGGGCTTTCCGTTGGTAAGCTGTTCACCGACTACTTCGAGGAGTACGTGAGCTCCGGCCTGGACTTCGACTCGGAAACCTTCTGGGAGGCTCACTCCAAGAAATACTCGGATAGCTCTCTCTCACAGCTTAAACCCCTTTCATTCTACATCCCCAACGATTTTCACTTTAAGCTGCGCTACATTGCCCAGATGAACCTTCGCTCAATTCGCTCCCAAACGTTCCACTTCGCCTGTTTTGTTTACTCTAAACTTTAGTCTTTTCTTAACTCTAATCCTATGGCCAAGAATAGCTCTTACCCCGAAAAGTACACCCAGCTAAAAATTTCCTTCAACGAAATTCCCGCAGTTTGCGAATTCTTACTCCCAGATATGGATAACTTCAAGAAGCTCTACACCCTTCGAGAAATGGGGCAGCACCCCTTCTTTCTCTACATGAAAACCGAAAAGGTGCAGAACTCCAGGGTTGCCTACCTTGCGGCCCAAAAGGGTAAGGATGATGTGAAGATTAAACTCTCCGATCTGGAGTACAGAACTTCTAAAAATTGGTCTATCCTAGCCAGCCACCGCTACGGCCTTCCCGATAACTTTGATGGTCTGGTCTGGAACTACATCCTTAACTTTATCTCCTCCGTTTACAACAAGACAGGAAAATTCTACTTCATCTACTTCATAGACCCCGCAGATATTGTTCACTACCTCGTGGGGAAGAAACTTTTCGCCAAGTCCTCCTTTCTCTACCAGAGGGTTAGAGATTCCATATACAGGCTTAAACACACCAACTACTTGAACTCTCAGGGCTTTTTCGATAAATACTCCGGTAAAATGAGAAAGGACCTTTCCTTCTCCCTTATAGACTCCATCTACGATCAAGGAGCTACGCTCCCTGACGGCACTGTGGCCTCCTCGATGGCTATCGGTCTTAACCACCTTCTTATCATTAACTTTTCCAACAACCACTTCCTTATTCTCCTTAATAGTTTCCGCGCTAACCTCTCCAACTACGGTAGCATGATTCTTTTCGATAGGCTCTCCTTTCTGGCCTTTAACGCAATTACTCATTTCGACTTTTCGATTGCTAAGGCTCATAATTTTCCCTATATCGTCGTGATGGGCTACTCGCAGCTCTGTGAGTTCTTCGGCTTTAAGGAAATTTCTAAGAAGTCTCTTTACGCCTCTAAGGTGGCGGAACAGTTCGAAAAGGTGGTGGATGAGCTGAAAGACCATAAGTGCCTTGATGATATGCTCGTGGATTTCGTGGATTCCGATAAGATTCGCCTTATTTTTGTGTTTAACCGTGATTTTATTGATAGCTCTATTGAGCTGTTCTCCCAGGATAAGGTTCTCGCCTTTAAGTCCTATAACCCCTCAATTTCTGAGGCTAACGCTTACTTTTCTAAAATGAAAAACTTAGTGGTTTCTGAATCTTTACGCAAAAAACTTTTCTCCTCGGATGCCTACCTGCTGGATAACGCCCCAGATTTGTCGCCTGTTGTTAATCCTGACGATTTTCCCAGTGAATTTTCTCCCGCAGTTGAACTGGACGAACCATAAATACTAGCAGGTTTTCTTTTTTCTTTCCAGGCTTGCCCCGCACAAGCCTTTCTTTTTGCTTCAACTCCTCGAAAAATTTGCGGAGCTCTAGCCTGCCGGCTTGCGCTTACTCCCCTCGCGAAGCCCGCAGAAGAGCTCTTTTCCAAATTTTTTCTGTGGGGTTTTCTCAAAAATTCATTCCCCGCAAAAAACCTCCCTAAAAATTAGTGAAGTTTCAGGGAAGCCCTCTAAAATCAAACAGTACAGAATGCACGGTCTGGGTATTCGCCCCACCGCAGTACCAGCACCACGAAAACCCCGACCGTAAAAACGCAGGACAGTAACCGCCTTACCATTGCCTTTAAGCACCCAGGAACGCTCCGCTTCGCTCCACGACTCTGGCTGCTCCGGCACAAGGCGGCCACAGACCTGCTGGGAAAAGTTTATGGAACCAATTTTTCCAAAAAAACAAAAACCCAGTAAAATCCAGTGAAGTTTCAGGGAAGAAGAATAAAACAGCACCAGAAAAAAAACAGACAAACCCCCAAAAACGCAGCAAAATTCAGTGAAGTTTCAGGGAAGAGGCAAAAAAAGCACCTGCAGTAAAACCCTAAGAAAAAACCCGGAGAAATCCAGCAACCTGTTAATAAACTGGCCAAAATCGGTTCAAAACCCTGTTAGCCCAAAAAAAATCGTGAAGTTTCAGGGAAGGATTTGTGAAGTTTCAGGGAAGAACCTAACGAACTGAAACAATGCAGCTTGCAAGTTTCAGTGAAGTTTCAGGGAAGAAATAGTGAAGTTTCAGGGAAGAGCCAACCTCTGTAAAACTCTGAAAACTAAACTCTTTATATCAAAAAACGCACCACTATAAACCTATTTATTCTTTAGATAGAATATATATATATAAACGAAATATTATAAAGTACCCTGTTAGTATGTTAATAACTCCTACTGCAAACCCCTAGTATTTCCCCTCTGCAGTTCTGCAAAGTTAGAAATACATTTAGATTCCCAGTATAATTTCCAACCTTATGTTTTAACTGTTGGAGAAAATCAGGGGTAAGTGATTGATTTACTGATTGTTTAGTTTTTTCTTTTACGCCGAGTTTTAACAAAAATGCGGGTTAACTGCTTGTTTTATAAATCCTTATATAGTATCTTTGGTAAAGAAACAATGAGATACACAGATTTATAAATGTTCCATGTGGAACAATTTGTTCTACCTTTTTAAAAGTTCTTTGTTTAATGTTCTCCGATGGTAAGGAGCAAGCCGAATGGTTAAGAGGTCAACAGCTGCACAACGCTTAGAGGAGGCCGAGCCGAAAGAATGAACTTTTTTTTGGTTTATGGGATAGACTTTTTTTTGGTTTATTCGTGCTAGGGCGATAGACAAGCCCCGAAAATAGCCGAACCGCTTAAACGATAGGCACACCCCAACCCAATTAAATTGGGTTTAGCCTGTAATTAAGTAGAACAAAACATTCTACTTAATGAAGTTTTGTTAAAAAAACTTGCCGGACGGACAAGATTTTGCCGAAGGACACGGCAAAATCTTGTCCGCCTATTTCTAGAATTGAGATTTTTTCTTTTGTTCTTTTTTTCCCTTCTAAAATTTTACTGTTATGAAGAATTCTACTGTTAACTCTAGTGCGCTGGACGATAACTCTCCAATGCCTTACGGAATTTTTAAGAATAAGCCTCTTGGCGCTGTTCCTCCTAAATACCTGCTTAACCTTTACGAAAGCAATAAGCTGGATAGGAAGGTTAAGAACTACGTGAAGGAAAATTTTCTGGCGCTTCTCGCCCAGGTTGAACAGCTAAAATTCAACCGAAAACTGAAATTTGAAAACTCACAGGAGGTATAAAAACAGCTCACAATAAATCCCTAAAAAGGAGCTACAAGGCTCTTTCCCCCAAAGAAAAAAGAATTATGAAAACCATCGAGAGGAAAGAGATTGCCGAAAGATTCCTTTACGGATTTAGAGGTTTCTATAAAACCGCCCCTAGATTAGGGAATGGCGCTGTCGATTGGTCCAAAGTGGACGACGACACCCAAAAATTGGTTCAGATCTCCAACAGGAAGATTACTCTTTTCCATAAAATTGATGATGAGCTGATCCGTGAAGTTTCGAGGAAGTTCTACGCCTCCCAGTTCACGTATAGCCAAAGTTTCTAAACTCTTCTTTCAAACTTCACCATGAAAAATTCTTACACTATCGTTAAGTCCAACCAGAAAACCTACGTGGACTACTTTCTGAGTAAACCCTCCGCCCAGTTGGTCGAGGACACAAAGCTCTGTAAGATTATTACCTACGAGGATATTGTTAAGGGTACCTATAAACCCTGCCTGGCCTGCTTCGTGGGTACTCAGCCTAAGCCTAAGCTAAACCTTTTCTTTCCTTCCTTCGAGGAACGGTTTAAAACCCTGGAGGACTTTAAGTATTCCACCATTCTCAGCAACAGACTCCGCAACGAGCGCCGTAAGCTGAGAAGAATTTTCGCTAAAATGAAATCAAATCAAATTAACCCTTAAAATTATACCACCATGCTTGCTGCCATGTATTCAGATGCTAACGCTTTTGCTAGTTGCGTTCCTAACCCAAAAGCTAATTACGGTTTTTCTAAAAGCCAATTCGCAGAGCTCTACAAACCCCTCGATGGGAACTCCCTCGTGAAACTTCTTTACAAAATTAGAAATATTTGGGTTTGTGAGCTGGTTGACACCTGCCAAACCGTTGAGCTGAAAGAAAGTGATTTTTACATCCTGTAGAGAGTTAACCATAGAACAATTATGCTGTTAAGCTAAACAAATGTTCTCTCTTCCCTGAAACTTCACTCTTTTTTTTACCTCTCGGTAGTACGTTTTATACTACTTCTTTTTGTTTAACCAATAAAATTTTTCTCCATGTCTACTAAGTACCTTATCCCTAAAAATTTCAATGGTTCTATCGTTACTGTTTTCTCTAACGGTATTTGCGATTACTCCAAGCTTTCCCCAGAGGACTACTTTGTTAAAAATAATCTAGACCCCAACGATTACCTTCTGGTTAACCCTGGAGATTTTGATATTCAGTTTTTACAGCCTTTTATAGCGGGGAAACAGCTTCCCTGGGAGGAAATCACCGAGGAAAAATACTTCGAATGGCTGGAGGTTCTGCCCCCCAAGCGCAGGCACTACCTCAATGAGAGTATTTCAATTTTCTTTGTTTCAGAGGCCATCTACTACTCCCTGCACAGGGCTTGCATCTTCGATGGAAAAACCCAAAAGTTCTACTCTGCGATTCGGGATATTTCCATTCCTTCCCCGAAACTTCTTGAAAATTTTTTATCCCAATTCACTAATTCATAAAGTTATGACTGACGAGCAAAAACTCAAAAGAAAATCCCTCCAGGACCTATCCAGGATGATAGGTCTACTTATCAAGGAGGGTGTTTACAGCACCATTAACGAGGGCCTTATGGCGCTCTACGCTGATACAGAAAACCTCTCCCCCGACGACTTCAAAACCTTCCACCAATGGAAACACGAGGGTTTTCATGTAAAGAAGGGAGAGAAAGCATTCATGGTCTGGGGTTCTCCCATCGGAAACAAGAACAAGGAAAACCAGCCACAACCAGAACCCGCAGACAAGGGAGAGGATACTGAAAACCTTTTCTTCCCCATCTGCTACCTATTCTCCTCCAAGCAGGTTGAAAAGAATACTGCAGAAATGGAGGAGCAAGAACCGCTTAAAAATGCCTCCTAATCCTTTACCGATATGTACGAAAAAATTCACTACATCCAGAACCCGAGAAAATTCACCAACAGGGAGAGAATTTTTCTCAGGAAACTTAGAACGTTCCTCAAAAAACCGTTCAACGCCTTACCTAATACCAAACTTTTCTACCTAAAGTTTGAGTATGCAGGTTCTACCAAAATCGTTCACGTCTACAGGGATGAACAGTACGTAGCGAAAGTTACCGCCTTTCATCCCTACATAGCCGACATGAAAACCATTAATGCCCAGTAGTATGAACTTAGTTGTCAACCAAACCATCATTTGGACCGAACCTATTTTCTCAGGTTCATACCCAAAATCTGAATACCTCGGAGAAAGAACCACCAAAGCCGTTATCGTGAAGGATTCATACGGCTCCCGAAGAGGTCAACACTCCTTTTCCCTTAGAGTTATCTACAGCACCGGGGTACAACCCCTCGTTGCCGGAGAAACCTACCGACGTTTAGGCCGAAATCTTTACAAGACGGCCAGCGTTATCGAACAACCCGACAACCTGGAGGAGCTACAGGCCGACAAGGAGAAAAGGGCTAAGGAGGCAAAGGAGCGAAAGTTCTACACCTGGCTCAATGAGGCAGAATTAGAAGGGAAAGAGTGGAAACTCGAAAAGATTCCGTTCTGGTTCATCCAGCAGAATAAGGAGGATATTCAGAGAAACTTTCCCATTTGCTGCAGTAAACTATCCATTCACTAACTCTAATACTAATTTTATGGCTAAAGTTACTTTTGTAGGACGATTAACCGCCAACGGCATCGAGAAGATTGACCCGGTTATCCTACCAAGACTTACCAATGTTTTCCACATTGATGGATTTAATGGGGACTGTTACGGAGCAATAATTGAGGAACCCAACATCTCAGGACGACAAAAATGCGTCTCTTTCTCTGAGAGTAATCCCAGATTTTTCTCCATCACCGAGTACGCCCTTCCTCTCTCCAGAAAGTTCGGAATAGGAACGTACTACCTCGATGACCTTTCCAAAGCAGACGAAGAAAAAGTGAGAAGATTTATCGCTCTGGCCGAGGAATCAGAACTTCGAGAGGAGGAAAAGAAAAGGATTCAAGCCGAAAAGTCCAGGAAGGAATGTGAGGAACTGCCCGCTAAATTTCCTTTCCTTAGACCGCTAACGGCTGAGAGTAGATCCCATGAGACAAAAGCCTGTATTGCGAATGTTCGCTTACACCTAAAACACGAATTTCCAAACTTCAAGTTTTCCGTAAGAAAAGAGCATTACGATTGCATCTATGTTAGCTGGGAGGATGGCCCAACTAGGTCGAGCGTTGAAGAAGTAATCAGCCGTTACAGCGACCACCACTTTGATAGCACCGGGGATTACATGGATTACTCACCATCTAATTTCAATAGAGTTTTTGGAGGTGTTAAACATATTTTTGCTCAAAGAGATATGTCGGAGCAAACTAGAACTTCCCTCAAAAGTTGGGCGGAATCCCTTAATGACCAAGATGATCTTTACGGTTGTAGGGATAAATCAGCGCTAACGTATTCCCTATTCTGCTCTTACGATATTTACGGAGAAATATCGGTAGAAAAGATTGAAAAGATTAGTAACGGTTGTCGTTACGAACCCGCTTCATTCTGGAGAATTGTTTCAACCAAGAAGTAGGCCCTAATCAGGGCTTTCTTCTTTTAATGAACTTACCATGAATAAAGAGTTCACCGTTTCCATTCGCTACACCTTTGAGGGTAGCTTTAAGATTATCGCCGAGAACAGGTCAACCGCCATCGAGCTGGCTACTCAGCACTGCGGTATGACCACGAGTAAAGGCATACACACCTCTCTTCCCGATGAAACGGTTCCTGATTGGAACTTCCCGGTTCATCCGAATAAGAAATTTATTTCCTGTAAACAGAAAATTGACAAGTAAAATGTCTCAGTCCTACCAAGAAATCGCAGATGCTCGAATGGTTGAAATAAAACGCCTAAGAACAGTTTGCCATAGCAAGGACGAAAATATTGTCCTGGCATGGCATAAACTCAACAGAATTGCTCTCGACAAGAATACTCCAGAAAATATTAGTAAGGAAATTCTTGCAATTTCAGAAGAACTTCATAAAACTATCGGTTAAAACTATGATTGATAAAACCAACGGTCAGCTTTCCCTGATTAAATCCCATGCAGAATCCCTCGGTTTAACAGATGAATTAAACCAATCGCTTGAAGAACTACGCAAATTTGAAGAAAAGGGCTTAAATGTGGTTCTTTTTAAAGATTTCAAACCGTTCTCCATCTACTTCGAGATGTACCAAAACCACTCCCTGCAGAAAAATGGGAGTTTGGATATTCTCGACAGTAGCTCTCTTCCCCGAAACTTCACCACACAATCAGATAGCTACGTTGATTCTTGTCATTTGGTTAACTCCTAATCGCAACCCTATGAGAAACAAACAAACTGTGGGTAATTTCTCTAAAATTACCGTAGATGAACTTTCAGTTCTCGCGAGAGTTATTCATGAAGCAAATGGAGAAGATACCGAAAAAACACTCCTGGAACTAGAGCTAATCGATGATCTTCTTTTGCTTCAAGATTCAAAACTTCTCCTGAATAACTTAGGAAGAAAAACCGAGAAGGGATTTCTTCGAAAGAACTTCAAAAATTTCTCTGCAGTCCTCGATGGAAGAATTGGAAAGTACGTCGAGGATATTAAAGAACTAGAAAAACAAAACAAAGCCCTGCCATTGCATTGAACAGGGCTTTATTTTTTAACCTAAAGATTATACTCCATGAACAATTTTCCCACTCTCGAAACTTTCAAGGATATGAACCTTGTAAAGATTCACAACGCTTTCAAAGCAAAGCAAGGCTGGACTCCAATCAGGAGAACATTCAGCGATACTCTAATTGCTAGCCTCATAAATCAAGGCTTTACAAAAGTTTGCATCTACGTCAGGAGGACACAACACTCAAACCCCATGTATGCAAACTTCGACATTCAAGAGCTGATTGTGGCTGAATCGCTTCCAAAACAGAAGAAAACCAAAAAGAGCAAAGTATGAAAGAGCTCTCTAACGCCGATTCAATCCAGTGCGCTTTTGATTTTATCTGCAATTTTCCTCCCAACTTTATCGAAGAAACTTGGAGGGATGATCCAAACCTGCAGAGACACCTAACAGAAAAATTTTCCGGCTTTTGTACCAATGATGGCTTTGCCTCTCCCAACACCGTTGTTAAATTTTTCTTTACTCTCTCGTCGCATAACAAGAAAAAACTGTGCGAGTTCATCCACAACTACTATTCACAGAAGCAGGAGTAATCCTGCTTCTTTTTCTTAACTCATAATAACTATTCCAATGGCTACAATCAATAAAAAAACTATTCTCGATTTCGCTAAAAATTTTAAGAATTCCCTAGAAGTTCTTAACAGAACCATGCTGCAGCATAACGGTTCTATCATATTCAACGATCTCGAAAATGAAATCGAGTTCAAAACAAAACTCTTCGAGGAAGATGGGATTTACCTGTTTAACGGAAAAAAGACAAATTTTTCCATACAGGATTACCCGAGAAATAAAGAGGTTAACCAAAACGACATCGAGCATTCTTTATCTCCTAAACATATTGAAATGCTCCTGAAAGCTCTACCTTTTGGTATAGAAAAGATGAAGTCTAACGACCCGGAGGCTTTTGGAGGAGTTTGGATTCAGAACGGCATGATAGCCGCATCAAACGGACTCTCAATTGTCCGCTTTACCTTTCAGGAGTCTTTCAAAAACGCCATCATTCCCATTGGCTTTATCAAGCAGTTCGGAAAATTCTTTGAGGATTCGCATAGCTTCATTAAAATGGATGGAGAAAGATTTGTGATAGAAAATTCTATTGTTAAAGCTTCTGGAAAACTTATCGATACAAAGATTCCAAACCTTGAAGCGGTTATAGATAACCCCTCCAGGTACACCCGAAAAATCACCATTCCGCGCGAACAGATTCTTAACTCCATAAAAGAGTTTAAACTGATGGGTTGCACCATTCAAAACCTGTTCTTCAACCTAGAAAAACGAATATGTTTCGTTGCCGATGTTGACTACAGCATTTACCAAGAATGGAAAATACAAATTTCCGAGGCCAAGTTTGTCGATACTACTCTTTTCTGTGGAGTTACCAAAAACACAAGCGATTCAGATTTCGGTCTTGTTGTAAAAAGTCTAGTTTACGAAAATATTTGGGTAAGCGACGATTACAGGTACTTTTTCGCCCAACCTGTTCCATCGATGAACTTTGCTTCATCCCGGAACTACCACATCCTTCCAGAACACTCATTTTTCCTTCAAAAACCTGAGTTTCCTGTTCTGGAGAGAAAAATAGAAGCAACGCCCTCCAGGTACTTCTCCAACTCAGAACCCTTCGAGGAGGAGTACTTCGACGATGATAACGAGCTAGATGAAGATTAAACTAACTCAAAAAAACAAAGCCCTGCCATTCCATTGAGCAGGGCTTTTTTTTCTAAAAACCTAAAATTTATTTTTATGAAAACCTACAGTTCTTCAATTCCAGAAATTAAACTTAAAAAATCAAAAACTGATTTTAAAAAAGTTAAAATCACTCGCTCCCAGGATGCCGCTGATTACATTCGTCAGTTTTACTCAGATGACATCAATATTTACGAAAGTTTCTTTATCCTATTGCTCAATAGCGCTAACAATACTATCGGCTTTGCTAAAATAAGTCAGGGCGGAGTTCTTGGAACGGTTGCTGACCCGAAAATCATAGCGAAATACTGCATTGATAGCTTATGCTCCCAGGTAATTTTATCGCACAACCATCCAAGCCAAAACCCTAATCCCTCTGAGGAGGATAAAAAGATGACTTTTAGAATTAAAGAAATTCTAAGCCTCCTGGGTGTAAAAGTAATAGACCATATAATCTTAACGGGCGAAGAAATCACTCACTACTCTTTCGCTGACGAGGGAATGCTTTAATTCTTTAATAACCAAATCCAATGAAAACCAAAATTTGGCAAATCGTGGATGATAAAGGCGTCATCCACTCCGCTTCTCAGGAAGAAGTTCAACTTATATGGGATTTAATGACAAGAACTATTGATGATCTCGCCAGCGAGTACAGACATACCTACTCAAAACGTAAACTGATACAACTTAAAAAGGAGTTAACTATCAAATCCTGGGCTGGCGACCTTAAATTAATTGAAGTTCATAATGTTTTTCGCTAATTCCCGACTTTCAAATTAAACGCGAAATAGAAATCCTTAAACACGATATCGATACTATTTCCCACTATTCCGCTTTACTTAAACTTTTAAAAAAAGAGAACCATGAAAGCAACAGAAAATTTTAAAAAAACTATTGAAGCAAAACTCCGTGAGATTGCTTCAAAAGATGAACTTTTTGCTAAGAATTTGCAAAAAGAAAACAAAAACATTGACGACTGCATCACATACATTCTTAACTGCGTTCAAAAAAGCGGTTGTCAAGGTTTTGCCGATGATGAAATTTACGGAATGGCAATTCACTACTACGACGAAGATATTATAGATATTGGAAAGCCTGTTTCCTGCAAGGTTGTCGTTAACCACGTTGTTGAGTTAACTCCAGAGGAAATTCAACAAGAGAAAGAAAAAGCCAAACAAAAAGTATTTCAGGATGAAGTAAATCGACTTTCTCCTAAAAACGTTCCTACCAAATCTTCCAATTCTGATAAAACTCAACCAACAGCTCAACCCTCTATGGGATCGCTTTTCTCTTAAATATTTAAACTATGAAACCCAAAACTCAGCTCGAAAAAGAAACTGTGGCTTTGAGCGCAAAACTCAGACCAATCACCGAGAAGCAGAAAAAATGGGCCTTTAAGAATAGTCATATTCATTACGGAAGAAAATCACGAAACACTCTTTTCTGTCATGAGTGCGGTCATTCTTGGAAAGTAGATAAAACTTTTGATAAAGAGAGTTCTCCAATCTGCCCTTGCTGCAGTAAAAAACTTACCCTTACTAAATCATGGTTTACAATTCATCGTTCCTACTTTGGTATTCTTACCACAAAAAACCGTAATCAGGTCATAAGAATTTTTTCTGTTCAGAAAACACTAAAGGGTTCCAATAAAGCTGAACTTTCCATTTCAGAAGTAATACAACATTGGATAACCCCAACAGGAGAAATTACCAGCCTATCCAAATCCACAAACAATATGTCACAATACTATGATTGTTGGGATTTTTCCTCAAATTTAGAGATTCGCATGGATTCGTACAGGGATAGACTACGAAATGATATTGCTCCTGAGAAATTTTACCCCATCCGTTCCATTCTTCCAGAAATAAGACGCAACGGCTATAATGGAAAGCATCACGGATTTACCGAACAGAAGTTATTTTCCATGCTTCTAAAAGACAGAAAAGCAGAAACGCTTATTAAAACAGGACAAATACCGATGCTTAAATACTACAATAACTCTAGAAATATAGATATTCTCTGGAACAGTATTAAAATTTGTATCCGCAACAACTACATTATTCCTGATGCCTCTCTTTGGGAAGATTACATTGAATTGCTCCGCTTTTTTGGAAAGGACACTCTCAACGCGAAATTTGTTTGCCCTGTAAATCTTAAACAAGAACACGACAAACTGCTTGAAAAGAAAAGAGAATACAACAAGCAACAAAAACTAAAAGAAAAAGCAGAACAGATAGAGAAAGAGGAGGAAGAATACCGTATTAGTAAAGAAAAGTTTTTGAATCTATGCTTTAACTCTAAAAACATTACCATTGAACCTTTAAGGTCCGTTCGCGATTTTCTTCTCGAAGGAGAAACACACCATCATTGTGTTTTTGAAAATGATTACTTCAAAAAAGAAAATTCTCTTATTCTGTCGGCTAAAGTCAACGATGAACCTGCAGAAACTATTGAACTATCTCTAAAAACTTTGAAAGTTGTGCAATCGCGAGGAAAGTTCAACCAACCCTCAAAGCACCATAAGCAAATACTTTCTTTAATGAATAGGAGTATTCCAAAGGTTGCTGCTCTTTTATGATTTATAACTTAAAACTATACGAGGCGAGATTTTCTCGCCTCTTTTTTTAACCTTTAATATCATAACTATGTTTGGAAAAAATTTTTACCCCACTCCCCAGAATCTACTTGAGACTGTTTTATCAAACATTAACATTAAGGATAAAATAATTCTAGAACCATCTGCCGGAAGCGGAAATATCATAGAATACCTCAATAAACGAGAAGCAAAAGAAATTCTTTGCTGTGAAATAAATGTTGAACTAGCTCGAATTTGTTCGCAAAAGGCGCATCTCATAGAGAGAGACTTTTTTAATCTTAAAGCTGAACAGGTAAGCCACATTGATATAATTGTGATGAATCCACCTTTTGATGCAGACGAAAAGCATATACTTCACGCTTTTGATATTGCCCCAGAAGGTTGTGAAATTTATGCTTTTTGCAATTTCAACACATATAGAAATCCTTGTAATTCGTGGAGAAAAAATCTTCAAAACCTTATAAACGAAAATGGAACTATAACAAATTTAGAAAATGCTTTTGCGTTCGCCGACCGGCAAACAAACGCAGATATTGGTTTCATTCAACTATTTAAACCAAAGAGTTCTTCTGAAAATGAATTCGATGGATACTTTGATCTATCCGAAGAACCCGAAGAAAAACAGGAAAACGGACTAATGACACACAACGATATTCGAGAAATCGTGAATCGCTATGTTGCTGCTGTTAAAATGTTCGATTCGGTCAATGAGATTAACATTAAAATAAACGATCTTATTGGCCCAATTAACTCTAGGGATAAATTGACTTTCGGAGCATTTATTGAGGACAGCCATAGGGATTTGAGAAAGATAGACCGGGACCGATTCAAAAAGGAACTCCAAAAATCAGCCTGGGCTACTATTTTTTCAAAAATGGAAATGCGCAACGCTGTCACCTCATCGGTTATAGAGGAGATTAACAAATTTGTGGAACTCCAATCAAACGTTCCTTTTACTATGAGGAACATCTTTCTAATGCTCGACATGATTGTTGGTACAAAGAAAAGTAGGATGGAAAAGGTTATCGTGGAGGCTTTTGATAAAATCACCAGCCACCATTACGATAATAATAACCGATTCATAAAAGAAGGATGGAAAACTAACTCGGAGTACATCGTCAACAAAAAGTTTATTCTCCCTAGAATTGTAGAGAAAAACTTCTCTGGAGAAATGCGCTCCAGCATTTATGACCGTTACACTATGGACGATATTCATAAGGCACTTTGTTTTGTAACCGGGAGGAAGTATGAGGATTCTGATTCTTTCCAAAAATTTTTTTATAGACAGGTTTACCGGGATGGTTCTAAAGGAAGAATTCTCACAGAAGAGGAGGTTTTGGAAAGGAAAAGTACCAATAAGTATATGCACGAAGAAACTGTCTATGATTTAGAGTTTGGGAAACTCTACGAGTGGGGATTTTTCAAATTTCGTGGATATATGAAAGGTTCTATTCATTGCGAGTTTAAGGATGAAAATGTATGGAAAGAGTTTAACCACATTGCCGCCAAAGCCAAAGGATTCCAACTTGCAAGCAAGTTTACATCTGATTTTCGGGTAAAATCTAATGAAGTAACCATATTCAGGCCATCTATTGCTGTTTAACCTAAACTACTCACCAATGAAATACGAACTAAAAAAAATCACTGGACCTTCTAAGAACGAAGGTCTAGTGAATGAAATTAAGGAAAACCTTCTTTTCTTCATAAAGACAGATTTAACTATTTATGGAGAAATAACCGAAGCAACTAAAAAAGAAATTAAGATTCAAGGTTTTGAGCTTATTGAATTATAATTAATTATTATCTTTGTTATGAGAGACACTCTATAAACTGCGTAAACTATGGACTACACAAATATTCTACCCAGAATAAGGAATAAAAAGAACAAAGTTTTTTTCCCTTATACAAGAACAACCATCACCACAGAACAAGGGCTATACTTTAAAATGATCGAAAGAGTAAAGAAACACTGCAAAACATACTCTTCTGTTGATCAGGTCAACCTTGATGATGAAGGAGAAATATACATTTTTAAAAAATCAGTTGATTCCAAATTTACAAAAGGTGTACTAATTAGTCGCTTGCAAGTCAACAATGGAAATAAACAAGGATTTTACGGATATGTTGTTAAAGTTACTTTTTTCACTAAAACATTTTAAATTTTTATGCAAACAACCATCTACGACCTAAAAGACTACTTTCAATCCTACCTTATCAAGAATAACGTTGTTGATATGCTTTTCGAAGAAGCGGATAAAAACGAAATAGCCTACTTGTCGCACAGACTTTTAATTGCCCCCTGGGATAAACACAACCGAACATTTATTTTTCACGACGTCTTTGATTTAACACCAACCCAACAAAAATTCTTAGATAAAGTCGGGAAGAAATTCAACCTTATTCAAGGAAGGATGAAAAACGTTACAGTTCATGGAGAAAGAACAAATGTTTACTACCTCACTCACCCTGTTGATATTGCAAGTATTCTAAAGGAATCAACCAGAATTAATAGGAAAGAATAAACGAAATAAACACAACCAAAAATGCCAAAATCCATGTTTCAACAAAATAAAGAATACTTCGTTCTCCACTACTTTACGATAAAGGTTCTCGACAAGTCAAGAAATTCTGTAGAATTCCTAAAGTGGGCCAATTTAAGGTTTGAACTTCGAGTTAAGTATGATTGGTATTTTAAGTATAGAGCAGCACTCCTGCAGATAAAATATCCAAAACACACAGTTCAAACACATTGGGGAAGCGAACCCGCGCTGGGGAAATTTTTAGAAAATTTAAAACGGAATAAAATCATTGCAAAAAAAAGGAAAATTACCGAATTCGAAAATAAACTTAAATTAGCTGAAAAGAACTGGAATAGTCTATTTCCGATTCATGAGGATATTTTCTACCAAAAAGCAACAGCAAAAATTGAAAGACTAAAAAAAGAACTTGTACTACTAACCTTATAAGACAATTTAATCGAATAAATAGTAAAGCGATGAAAGAAATTATTGTAGAATCCTTCGAGGAATCAAAGAAAAAGGCCATAAAAAGAATAGCGATTTTTTGGCTTTTAATACTTGTTTTTGCTGTTACTCCTAATGTTGTGGCTTTACTCCTAAATGGTAAGGCGTGGCTTTTCAACGTTATCTGTATTGCTTTTGCCGTTGTTGTTGCGGGTTACGTCTCTTACAGGATATACCCAAGAATACCAACAGGACTAAAAGAACACCTTGAAAACTTAGAATAGGAGGGAATTATGGCTTACAAAATTTTAGAAGCCCATTTTGTTTACGAAAAGGGCAAATTGCACGAGGTCGCTGTTTTGTGGGATGATAACGGCTTTATAAGGGCTACATACAGCAATTTAAAACCAAGCGCAGGATATGAAACCCTAACCGAAAACGATGAAATAAGCCCTGCATTGCTTCAAAGGGTTGCGGGTGGAGGTTCTTACGTTGATGAAGTAAGGAGGGAAAAGTATTTTCCCAATAAAAAGAATTGGTCGAGATAAGGAGGTAACTATGGACAAAAAGGAAGCAAGAGAAAGAATAGGTAAAAATTTTAAAGATATAGGTAATACTAGCTATAAAATTTTAGTAGAGGTTAAGGGACGTTACCTAATAGAAAATAACCTAGTGCAAGAGTGGGCTATATCGAGAGGAATAGACCCAAAAGTAATTACAGATGATTGG
>Ga0116178_10001928_pt1 | contig 16847 bp, 11 predicted proteins | sample AD_STIC12_MetaG_FD_89880 | JGI IMG/M metagenome (GOLD analysis project Ga0116178, IMG submission 89880) | Active sludge microbial communities of municipal wastewater-treating anaerobic digesters from USA - AD_STIC12_MetaG | ecosystem: Engineered > Bioreactor > Anaerobic > Digestate | place: USA... | reverse complement strand
GCTAGCAAAGAGTTCGCGAATGGGAGTAAAGGCGCCGGTATAGGTAGCAGGGTTAGAGCGAGGAGTGCGGCCAATGGGGGATTGGTCAATTTCAATTATTTTATTAATATTTCCTACTCCCTCCAGGCGGTCATAAGCGCCGGGTTCATCGGCGGCTTGATAAAATTTTTTCTTTAAAGCTCGACCTAAAGTTTCAGTAATAAGGGTAGATTTACCTGACCCGGAGACACCGGTTACGGCGATGAATTTGCCTAGAGGAAAATTAACTGTTAAGTTTTGTAGATTATTTTGTCTAGCCCCGATAACCGTAAGAACCTGTCCATTGCCGGACCGGTATTTAGTTGGTAGGGGGATGGATTTTTTTCCAGATAGATATTGGCCAGTCAGGGAATTAGGATTGGCCATAATATCTTTAGCCTTGCCTTGAGCCACTACTCGGCCGCCATGTTTACCAGCGCCAGGGCCAATGTCAATAATTTGATCAGCGGCAAGCATGGTGGCTTCATCATGTTCTACTACCAGGACGCTATTGCCCAAGTCACGCAATTCTTTTAAGGTGTTAATGAGTTTATCATTATCTTTAGGATGTAGGCCAATTGAGGGTTCATCTAAGACATAGATTACACCAGTTAGCGCCGAGCCAATTTGCGTAGCTAGTCTAATACGTTGAGCCTCACCATTAGAGAGGGTGGCAGCTGGCCGGTTGAGAGTTAAATAATCTAGACCAACATTGAGCAAAAATTGTAGTCGGTTAATAATTTCTTTGAAGATAAGTTTGCCGACTTGTTTTTGTTTCAGCGTAAGCTCATGGCTGGTATTTAATTTCTGGAAAAAGTCATAATTTTGAGCAATAGTTTGTTCACCCACTTCATAAATAGATCGCCCGGCAATAGTAACAGCTAAAAATTCCGGTTTGAGACGCGCGCCATGACAAACAGGGCAAGGAATAGTGCGCATATATTTTTCAATCTCATGGCGGATGAAGTCGCTGTCTGTTTGCTGGTAACGCTCATAAAGATTATTTAAAACTCCTTCAAATTTAGCCCTGACAGTGCCGTAACCGTTAGTGCTAGGGAGAATATAGACATTATCGCCAGTGCCATTTTCTAGAACAGCTAATTGTTCGGGCGTTAATTTATTTAAGGGAGTATTAAGGTCAAAGCCATGGGTATTAGCTACAGCACCCACCACCCTGGTAAGCCATAATTGACTAGAATAACTATAATGAGACCATGGTCTAATGGCACCCTGAGCAATGGTTAAGTTTTTATTAAATACTAACTCCGGGACAATTTCTAATTTAGTGCCAAGCCCTGAACAGTAAGAGCAAGCGCCATGCGGTGAATTAAAAGAAAAATTACGGGGCTCCATTTCTGGTAAACTAATATTACAGCGGGGGCAGGCAAATTGTTGCGAATATAGTTTTTCTTGGGCTTTTTCTTCAGTAAGCTCAATAGTGCCTACTAGGCCGTTGGCTAAATCTAGAGCCTTATCTACGGCCTCAGTAAGACGACTTATGCTATCTTCGTTATTAGTAATTGTTAAGCGGTCTATTACTATTTCAATGGTGTGTTTTTTTTGTTTATCTAAAGTTAGACCTTGGGCTTCAGCTAAATCGTAGAAATAATTATCTAGACGTATTCGGCTAAAGCCAGCTCGTCCAATAGCCATTAGGACATTCTTGTGTTCGCCCTTTTTGTCGCGTACCAGTGGGGCTAAGATGGCAATCTTTTTACCAGCCGATTGTTTTTTAATTTGCTCGACAATTTCGTCTAGGGTATTGGCCTTAATGGGGTCGCCGCAATTGGGACAATGGGGCTGACCTAGACGCGCGTAGAGTAATCTTAAATAGTCATAGATTTCAGTAATAGTCCCAACGGTGGAGCGGGGATTGTGGGAGACAGCTTTTTGGTCAATAGAAATAGCTGGAGACAATCCTTCAATTGAATCTACGTCTGGCTTATTCATGAGGCCTAAAAATTGCCGGGCATAGGCCGACAGAGATTCTACATAACGACGTTGGCCTTCGGCATAAATAGTATCAAAGGCAAGTGAGGATTTGCCCGAGCCGGAAAGTCCAGTAATGACCACTAATTGGTTTCGGGGAATATCCACATTAATATTTTGTAAATTATTAACACGAGCTCCCCGAATTTTTAACCAATCATGGTTATGTTTAGAAGGCATAGGTAAAACTACGTAATTTAATTAAATGATTATTATAACTAAAAAAAAGCGGTTAGTCAAAGCTCCTAACCTTGTTGTCAATTTATTAAGATTTATTTTGTAGTCTTTAAAATTGGTCGCAATTACTGAACAAAGCGCGAACCTTTTTTGAACAACAATTTCTGCCTTAATGGACAGAAATCCGTCCTTGTTTTTTACCGCCGTTTGTAAATTAACTGATTTTGTCCGCAAAATCAGCAAAATTGTCAAACCAGTATTTTCTGTAATTTTCCAAAACTTCAGCAATCCCTCGTCGTGGCTTCAATAAAAGTTTTGTATTTATGGTCAATCCATTATATGAAAATTTTTTGCTTTCTTTTTGTTCGCCAATTTCAAATATCTTTGAATAACCGTCAATTTTTCTATATCCGTCTGCGTGTTCTGTCCCTTTGGGATCAACGAATAAAATTAAATATTGTTGGTTTTTTTGCATCCAAAAAATGAAGTCGGGTTTGAAATTGGCAATATTATTTTCCTTTGGATTGTAATAAGGAATTAAAACCTCGTCTAGAGTTTGGTCAAGTTTTGAAAACATCCACCAGTCAAATTGCCTAAACACATTGTCCGGTTTAGTAAGGTATTCTTCCAGTTGCTCAATAAATTTTACCTCGCTGTCAACATTGATAATATGATTCAGGTAGTCAATTTTTTCTGTGTCCGAAACTATTACCGGAAGATAATAATGATTAGCTAAATACTTGATTTTGATTTTTTGATTTTTTATTTCAAAATTCTCCGCCTCTTCAAACAGAGTCCTTTGTTTTTCATATTCTTTTCTGGGAATTTTGCCGTACTGCTTATTTAACTCTTTTTGCCTTTCGGGATAGTGTTTGGCTTCTTCTATCTTCCGTCTAATTTCTTCGTATTTCTCACCATCGCTAAACCTAACTTTTTTGAAATGCACAATTTCGTCTTCCAACTCCTTAAATTTTTCAAATTCTCTGCTTTTAATTCCAAAATAGTCAAAAATCCGGCTAAGAATTAACTCCGGTTCAAGAAGTGATGGCTCGTCCTTGTCCAAAGTATAATATCTATCTTTATTTGATTCAGCAAAACTTTCACTTGTCTTTTTTAAGACATTAACTTCGCAATCATATTTAGCTAAAGCGATTTTATCGTCTAAAAATTTGTAGAATTGCGAAGTTATGTTAAAATCTTCACGGCTGATAGGATATTTTTGTGGGTCTTTTTCCTCAGCAAAAATTCTCTCAGCGGTTTTATACACCGGCACTAAAAGAGTGTGCTTTTGTGCTTCTGGATTTAAAATAAATGCTTCACCCAAATTTTTATCTTGCTTCTCTGCTTTTAGTGTGGCAATTATTTCCTTCAGGTTTTCGGCGTTAGTGCCAAAAACAAATAAGCTTTCAATCGGCAAAATCAGATTTTTTACTTTCTCAAATAATTGCTCTTGTACAGCTTCAACATTAAACAAATTTTGGAGACGTTTTCTTTGGTTTTTTAGCGGTTCGATTCTTACACCCCGGCCTACTGATTGCAGGACAAATTTTTTAGCGTCGCTTCCAACCCCGATATTTATGAACAAAAGCAGGTTTGGCCTGTTAGAATCCCAGCCCTCATAGAAAGAGCGGGAACCCATTAAAATATTTATGTCAGAATCATCATAATTAATTCGTCGGAAATAACTTTCATTTTCAAAACTTTCATTTATCTCATAGTTATCAAGTTTATCTTTTAGCCAACCGGAGATATCGCCGATCTTGATTAAAGCAAACGGTTTATCAGCTGTCATTAATCGAAAAATCAATTCTTGCCTATTACCAGGAATTTTCAAAACTTCAATCTTGCCCGGCGTGTTTGCGTTCAAAACATATTTCAAAATATCCTTATAATCTAATTCTGAAATTAAATCAGCGTTGATAACGCATTCCAACTCTTCAAATATAAATCTAGCATTATTACTAAACTCTTGGATAAGTTCATCTTTTGCTTTTTTGAGTAAATCGGCTTTAACTTCATTTTTCGCGATTTTTTCTAACTCTCTGAAAAACAACTCTAAATCAGAATCTTCTGGATTAACAGAGTTCACTAAGGTTAAAAGAAGCGGGCGATGATAAAGTGTACTATCAATCTGCTTTATTTTTTCAAAATGTTTATTGATATAAGTTAAAAGTAAAAGTGTTTTTAGAACAATTTTCTGTTTTTCCTGAGGCGCAAAATCTGTTTTATCTTTAAACGCTAGTGCTTCTTGATCCGAAACATAAATATGCTTGCCATACCCTTCTTCAACGAAGTTTGAAAGATTGAAGTTAAAAGCACAGGTCGCAAAGTCTCTCGGATCAGTAAAAGTCGCGGAAAAATTAAATAAAAAACCATTTCTTGAAAGTATAGAGTATAAAATCTGCCGTTTGCTGTCTTCTTTATCACCCTTGTGGGCTTCATCTAAAAGAATATACCATTGTCCATTATTGTCGTAATTTTTGAAATTAATGAATTTTTCTTTTTGCTCGTCGGAAATTAAATCTGAACGGTAATAAAAAACAGTAATTTCGTTTTTGGAAAATGGTAGGGTATTTTCGCGCTTGACGCTTTCATAATCTCTCAAATTTTTGAGATTGATTCTTGTGTCAAAGTTAAAGCTGTTAAACTCCTCAACATGAGCTTTAAATTGGTCCAAAAGATCATCACGGTGAGCTAGAAATAAAATATCCCGAGTCGGTAACTCTCCTTTGGCAATGAGTTTACCTAAAAGCTCAATCATTTTAACAATAATCAATGTTTTGCCTGAGCCAGTCGCCATCCAAAAACTCATTCGGTTGATGAAATAAGCAAAAGAAATTTTTGAGTCTATAGCGGGATAATCTTTATCATATTCTAGGAGATATTTTGCCGTTTTTTTGCCTTCTTTCTTTTTCAAGTCGTAATCAAAATTTTCCGTAAAATTATTATCTTGATAAAGATTGAATAAACTCTGCTTATTAGCTTTTTTATCTATAAAATAAAGCCATAGACCCTTGAGTGCATTTTGAAGGCCTTGCTTTTGAAAATCAAAAAGCGTTTTGTCTTTTGAAAATCGGCTTAAATCAAATCCCTGCCACTTGATTGGCAAGTTTTCAAAAGAAATATTTTTTACGATGTCTTGCAAATATAATTTCATAATGCCAATAGATTAGTAACGATTTTTATTAATTTATCTTTTTCTTTAGGAACACTTATTGCAACCAAAAGTGCCAGTGTAGTTAATGTATTATCATTAATTTTTTTCTCTCCGTTTTCTTTATATAAATAATTGTTTTTATTCAGATAATAAATAAATAAAAAAGAACCTATGCGTTTATTGCCATCAACAAAAGGATGATCTTTGATTACCAAATATAATATATGAGCCGCCTTTTCTTCCAAAGAGGAATATAATTCTTTACCATCAAAAGTCTGGTAAATATTTTTTATAATAGCCTTAAATCTATCTTCATTTTCTTGTCCAAAAAGGTTACTTGCTTCATTTTTTGCGATTAGGTCTTTTTTAATTTTATCAATCAATTTTCTTGCTTCATCATATTGCACGACATACTTTTCTTTAGCTTTTTTCGTAAGTTTAAGTTTTTCCTTGTCATATTGCTCAAGCAAAGTAAGTGTTTTCGAGTAAGAGGAAAGCAAACTTAAAATTTCCTGTTCCTGTCCGACAAGCAATTCGTGTTTTGATTTTTCCTGTAGTAGAGTAATTGTTTCCTGTAAATCCTGAAAAGAGTTTTGATATTGCAAAAGCCTTTTTTCGTTTAAAGTGTATCCCTTAACTAAATGCTCTTTTAATGTTTTTGTTGCCCAGATACGAAATTGTGTAGCACGATTAGAATTAACGCGATATCCCACAGAGATAATTGCATCTAAATTATAAAACTGTGTTTTATAAGTTTTTCCATCGTTAGCAGTATGTTCCAAAATGGAACTAACTGAATTTTTATCTAATTCTCCCGATTTAAAGATATTATTTAAATGTTTGGTGATTGCCGGTCTTTGCGTGCTAAATAAAAGAGCAATTTGATTTTGCGTAAGCCAAACAGTGTTTTCTTCAAGACGCACTTCTAATTTTGGTCCTTCTTTAGATTTATAAATAATTACTTCGCCCTTTTTAATTTCTTGCTCTTTCATAGAATTTTATTTCCACCAAATCAAGGGTTTAATGAGATAGTAATTTAATCAATTTTTCAAATATATAAATTTCTCTTTTTCTTTTTGGCGGGACAAAAGGAACTAAAATTTTATATTCTTCAAGTTTTTTTATTAGCCGTAAAGATGTGACCTTGTTTGCTTTGATGTTTTTATTTAATTCGCTATTGGAGAAAATTGGATTAGAAAATATAAAATCAACAATTTTAGAAATATATGGGGATTTTATAGACTCTGTTATGCCATTAATTTCTTCAATGAGATTTCTTATTTGATAAATTAACTCTTGGGTTTCTTTCGCTTGATTTTTAACAGAAATTAAAAAAAATTTTATCCACTCTTCGTAGTTATGCTCTTTATCAACTAAATGAAGATAATTAATATAATCATCTCTATGTTTCTCAAAATAACCGCTCAAAAATAAAATGGGTTGGTAAAGCAATTCCTTTTGGTATAAATATAAAGGAATAAGTAGTCTGCCAATTCTTCCGTTTCCATCTTCAAAAGGATGAATTGCCTCAAATTGATAGTGGATAATGGCCGATTTGACTAAAGGATTTTCGCCGTTTCTCAAAATATAATTTTCTAAATTTTCCATATAATCCCTTATTAAAATCGGTTCAGGGGGGACGTAGGTGGCCTTTTCTATGGTTGCCCCTTTTTTTCCTATAAAAACTAAATTTTCTCTAAACTTACCTTTATAACTTTCCCCCCTTGCTCCTTCTAATAAAACACTGTGTAGTTCTTTGATAAAAGCAATATCAAGCTTTCTATATTTCAAAGCATCTATTGCTAAAATCATTGCTTTCCTATAATTAAAAACTTCGATTGTATCATCGTATTTTCCTTCTTTTGTCGCTTCATAGAAAAAAACATCAGAAATAGTGCTTCTGGTTCCTTCTATTCTTGAACTCACGGTGGCTTCTTTAGTGATGAGTGGAGATATTAATAGAGAAGGATTTGGAAGATCTCTTTGTAATCCGTCCAATTTTCCCAATTCAAAAGAGGCATTAGCCAATTCCTCGGCAAATTTACCAAGATCAAGTTTAATTGGAAGTTTTTGAGGCCTTGCAGTTTTAACCATAAATGTTACACTAAATCAATTTTCTGTTACATTTTAATATAAATGTTACACTAATGCAACATTTTTATGAGACTTCCCACCAAATTAAGGGCTTAATGAGTTTATAATCTAAATCTTTTGTATTAATTTTTGTTCCGTCTTCAAACTCTACTTCATCATCACTGATTTTCTTAATCCATTTGCCGGTAAGATTAGACAATGTTTCGGCAATGTCTATGTTTGGATAGGGTTTTGCTAAATCAACTTTGACTTTTTCTTTTTCATAATCAATTTCTAAAGCATCAAGCATTTTTTCATCTTTCATAAAGACATATTCTTGATAAGGAGTCTTTGATGGTGAATTAAACAAATCACTGTCTTCATATTTACATTTTGCCAATGCTTCCTCGTATTGTTCAAGTTCATAATATTTAAAAAATCCACCACCTTGCCAGTTAACATTTTTAGTTATACCACAGGGTTCGTGATTTCCTTGGCCTGCTAAAACTTCTTTCATCCTTGGCAAAACTACATTACAAAAATGTTCTCCCATTTCAACCCCAATCCATTTTCTGCCAAGTTTATGTGCAACTGCTGTGGTTGTGCCGGAACCAAGGAAGAAATCCAATATTATGGAATCATCAACTGTAGAGCATTTTATGATTCTTTTAATTAATTCCTCAGGTTTCTGTGTCTTGAATCCGAAAGTCTCTTTACCGTCACGCTTAACTTTATTTATATGCCACGTTTCACCAACCTGTTTTTCGAATGTCCTTAGTCCTCCGTTATAGAGATAGTATTCAACATTGTCTTTTACTACGATTTGAGAATTTGCTTTTTTTTCATTATAGAGATCAATATCAATTTCTTTTTCATAATTAAAAATTGATTCTGATGAATTTCCATAAAGGATAATCCTATCATGATCCTTAGAAAATTCATTCGGGTATTTTCCAGAAACGAAGTATTTCCATATAATGTCATTTTTGTAACAATCTGAACCAAATAAATTCTGCAATAGCAATCTTCCAAGGTAATCTGCATTTCGATCTAAATGCAAAAACAAACTACCCCTCTTGTCTATCAAATCTTTTGCTCTTTCTAATCTATTTTCTATCAAACTCAACCAACTTGAATCTTGAAACCTATCAACATAATCAAAGTCATCTCCCGTATTAAACGGCGGATCAATATAGATTGTCTGCACTTTTTCTTTGAATTTCGGCAGAATGGTGTTTAATGCTTGGTAGTTTTCACTCTTTATCAGCCAGCCATCTAGAGATTTATCTAAATCATCAAACTGGCTCAAAATTTCTAACTCCAAATCTTTGAAATACTTGGTATCAATCGGCGCTTTAGGATTATCTTTGTCTATGCCTAATTCTTCCCATTCTTTAACCTGCTCTTTATAGTTTGTATGCTTTTTGATTTTTTCAATCAGTTTTCCATCTTTTATTCTATCCAGCGTAATCACATAATTTGAGTTTTTAACAAACTTTGGTTTGTTCCAGATTCTTACTAGTTCATCTTCAAACTGCGCGATGAAATCAATGATCTTAAAAGCAATGTCTTTTAAGATTTGCAGTTCATTAACTCTGTCAGCGTTCCATTCTTTTGCTCCTTCCCAGAAATATTGATAACTCCAAAGTTTAAACTGTTCCTCTAAAAATGATTTAGCATTTTTGTTAATAAAGAAATCAACTTCACTTTGTTTTGCAAAAATATGAAAAGCACGCTCCAGTTGTTCTTCGGTAATTGCGATGCCTTTTCTTTTTATGGCTTTTAATATCTCATCTTGTTTTGTTTTTGTTCCCTTTTCGGAATATTGCACACTAAATACAATCGTGGTATCTTCTTTGACTTTATCTAATTCAAAAATGAGTGAGCGTTTTTCGTTAGCTTTTTTGCTTTCTATTTTTGAAGCGTCAAAGTAAAATTTAAAGCCATCGAACTCAACTGGCAAACTTCTAAAAATTCGGTCGGTTTTGACATAATAAAGCATCTGTGTTTTCCAAAAGAGGATAACATCTTTTTCATCAGTATAAACTTTTTCGTAAATGTTGTTATGAAATGGTGTTGAATTGAAATAGATTGAACCGTTTTCCGTAAAATAGCGGCTGAAAAATGAATAGAGTTTGTCAAAAAGTTCGTCCCTAAAATTTGGATGGTTTGTTAGCGCTGTTTCAATATCTTTTTTGAGAATATCCTCAATTTTACAGTAGTAATTTGATTTTATCCTCATTAAATTAACAAAACCGCCTTTGCCTTCAATTCTGGCTCCAATAAAAACATCCTGTAGCGCTTTGTAAAATTTTTGTTCTTTAGTCATAATTTTATTTCCGGCCTAAATCAAATTCCTGCCACTTGAGTGGCAAGTTTAGATAACTTGTCTTGTGACAAACCCCTTGTTTTCGCAATTTTTAAATATTCTTATAAATGATTAACATTATCTTTATAATACACGATTTAGTTTCTTGTGTCCATCAAAATTAAGGGGTCCTTTGTTGTATGAATATGATGAGACAAGGCGGGCAGGACAAACAAACATACTGTCCATAGAATTCGCAATCTTTAGATTGGTCGGGGTGACCCGATTTGAACGGGCGACCTCAGCGTCCCGAACGCTGCGCGCTAGCCAACTACGCCACACCCCGTGACTATACGAAATTTTTTGATCTTATCTGTAGTATAATTCACATTTGGCCACTTGGCAATTTTCTGTTTTGGTCTACCTCGTTTTATTTTTCTTCGGAGTCCAAAAAGTCAGTAAATGGTAACATCCTGCGTTTTTAATATAGCCCTGGGGGATTAGACGGTGTCCAACTTACTCTGGTGGACTTGGTGCAAAACCGGTGGAATAAAATACTGCAAAAATTGATTAATTGGCGCCAGCTAGGTGAATGAGCCATCATGGCATCACGCGCTAAAATTTGTTAACAGATCATCTGCTTCCTCCTGCGTGTACATTTTGGTGTTGTTTTTTTTGTATTTTAACGACCCCCTCAAACCCGCCAAAGGTAATGCCCTGAAATTTAAATACTGTAAGATGCATGTTTTTGATATCAAGTGGTTCACAATACATTCCGGAGCAGTGGTTTCCATAGGCTCTGACTTTAGGAATATTTATTTGTTTAAGCTCGTTTATATTAAAAATAGTGAGGTCGCCTAAAGTGACTACCGGGTCTATATTATTTTGAGAAATTGTTTTTAGAATGCTTGATTTTGGTGGATGATCAGCTATGGCTAAATTTTCATGCGATTAGTTAATTAATTTTTCAAATTATGTATTTATGCCAGATTTACTTTCAAGAAGCCATTTCCAGAGCGGTTTGAATTGTATGGTTTTTCCGTTTCGTTTTATTTCGCGCTCTTCATCCCATGTGAGTACGGTGAGATTATCTGTCTTTAGTTCGCCACTCGCTTCTATGAGGGCTTTCGCTTCACGATCTTCCACGGCTTGATTTACCGATTCATAGCAGACCTGATAAAGCCCGAGCACTTCAATTTCTTTTTTCACGACAAAATCTATCTCACGGTTATTTCGAGTTTTGTAATAAAACAATTCACGTTCCGGTTCAAAACCGCGCTTCACTAATTCCATGAAAACGAGATTTTCCATAAGCTTGCCTCTGTCAGGCGAATGCTGTATGGCTTTTGCGGTCACAAAACCATTGTCTACGGCATACACTTTTCTTGGTGATTTTATGCGGTAGGATGATTGGTGTGAATACCTGGAAATAGAAAAGATAAGATATGCCTCTTCAAGATAGTTTATGTATTTTTCTGTCGTTGTCGCACTCTTCAGATCCAGAATGTCTAAAAGTTTTCGCGTTGTGTAAAGACTCGCGAAATTATTTATAAGATGCGATCCAAGGACGCTGACCTTTGTTGAAAATTTAACTTTATGTCTTTTTACCACGTCTTTGAAAAGCAGAGCATCGAAAAGCACTTGCAGATAATCTTTTGGATCGAGATTGCTTACCACCACCTCAGGAAATCCGCCGTTATATAAATATTGCTCCATCAAATTGAGAAGTATTCCACGCTGTTCCGGCAAAGAGGCATATTGCGGATCTAGGGCGAATTTTTTCGCACGCAAAAATTCGTCAAAATCGAACGGCAATATTTCTATCGGCATGTGCCTGCCGGTAAGATGGGTAGCGAGCTCCTTAGACAACAGGTTCGCATTCGAACCGGTTAGTACGAGATTATATCCTTCACGGTGCAAGCGGTTGGCAAACAATTCCCAGTTCGGCAAATTCTGTATCTCATCGAAAAGTATGGTTTTTACATCGCCATACGCGGCGTGCAATTCTTTCATCAACTCATGGGTATCGGTTGCGTTCATGGTTGCCATTGCTTCCTCGTCGAAATTGAAATACATGAACGGCCGATCTTTGAGGAGCATGAGGGAATAAACGGATTTTCCAGCTCGGCGTGGTCCCAGAACGACTTTTATTAAACTCGAATCCAGCCATTTCTTGCCGAATTGATCTTGGGTTCTTGGCACGTATTCCACGGCTAAAAGCTGTTCTTTTTGCCGTTTTTGGTTCAAAACTATGTCTTTTTGCATATTATTTTAAATATAGTGGACAAAAAGTCCTTATTTTGTCCAGTAGAAGTATTATAATATATGTGGAAGGTAAATACAAGAGTCCTGGAGGTAGTTCACAAATTAGTGAATTGAGGCTTAAATTAGCCTTTATTCACTAAAAAATGAGCATAACAATGAAAATACTCAAAATAGCGGATTACTAGCCCCATAAGGTAGATTCTTTGCTGGCCGAAAATAAAGAATATAAAAAGTTAGGCACCAGTGACAGAAAAAGTTTGTTCAAGAAAGAAAAACCGGTCGCATATTTTTAATGATGGTATGATTTATCGCGAGCTGATCGAAATCACCGGACTATCAAGCAGGAAGTCTATGGGAAATACAAGCTACCGAATCCGAAAAGCGGTTGAGAAAAAATTGGAAGTTGAACAATTCATCGACGGCTATCAAGACTATGGCTACTGGATAAATCCAATTTGGTGGTGTTTGCTGGAAAAAGTTCGGGCTTTTACCGAGAAAACCCTGACGCTAATTTCTGAAAATTCGTCCCGCCCGCCCGACGTGGGCGACACAAAGGAACTCCCTTGCTTGATAATTTTCAATTTACTAAGTTTTAATTTTCTGATATTATAGTAATAAATTAACAAAGCTCAACAATTTAAATATAGTAATATATTATATTACAATGAAGTCAGACAACGAATCCATAATAGCCGATAACATCAAAAAATACAGGCAAAAAAATGGGGATTTCGCAAGATAGGTTGTCAAAAATTACCGACGTTACCTATGAGACAATTATCAAAATTGAGTCGGGGGCGAACAAAAACCCGACGATAAAAACTTTGGCTAAAATCGCCAAAGCGTTAGAGGTGGCAGTTGATGATTTAATAAAATAAAACTATGCCAAAAATAAATGACCTAAACTTAAAAAATTGGAAAGAATATCAAGACCTTTTGACTGATAGTTTGTGGATTATTGGCGAACGGGATAAGTCCGGTTCGCATAAGGGTGATTATCACGGAAATTTTATTCCTCAAATTCCGAACCAACTAATGAGAAGATTTACAAAAAAGGGTGATGTTGTTTTGGATACTTTTTTAGGAAGCGGAACTACTTTAATTGAATGTAAAAGGTTGGGGAGAAACGGGGTAGGAATCGAGTTATTGCCAAAAATTGCAGAAATGGCCGAGCAAAGAATCAGACAGGAAACACTATTTGATTCTAGAGATAAACTATTCTCAACAATTTTAGTTGCCGACAGCACCAAAGAAGCTACGCGAAAAAAGGTTGAGGAAGTATTGAAAAATCATAAGAAACAAAACGTTCAACTTATAATAATGCACCCCCCATATCACGATATCATTAAATTTAGCGATAGAGAAGATGATTTAAGTAATGCTAAATCAGTTCAGGAATTTCTAAAACTTTTCGGCGATGTTGTTTCTAATTTTTTGAATTTGCTTGAAAGAAAACATTATTTAGCGGTTGTAATTGGCGATAAATATACAAATTCCGAATGGGTACCGTTGGGATTTATGACTATGCAAGAAGTATTAAACCGAGGCGGCTTGATACTAAAAAGTATTTTAGTTAAAAACATGGTTAATAATCGTGCCAAAAGAAACCAAGAACATTTATGGCGATATAGGGCCTTGGTCGGGGGCTTTTATATTTTTAGGCACGAATATATTTTATTATTTCAAAAAAAATAATTATGTTAGTTTCAAAAAAGGAATTAGCGAATCTAAAATTAGGGGCTATCAAATTAGATGATTTAAAAGAATTGGCGAGAACTTTAGGCGTTGACGCAAGAGGCACTGCTTCAAATCTTATTAAAAAACTCATTGATGTTCCGCAAAATAAAATCGATGAATTTATTAAAAGAAAATATCAAGAACAAGTTGAAGAAAGGCAAAAACTTATATCAGATGAGGCATTAAAGCAAGAGGTATTAAAAGTTCAAGAATTTAGATGGGGCGTTGTTCAAGGACAATTGGACCAAAAAATTCAAACCGAGTATGTCCGGAGATTTGTAAGGTATGAAGATTTAATTCAAGGTGTAAAAAGCAGACTTCATGATGATATTACGCATTATGTAATCGCTACTTGGTATAATCACTGGACAACAGTTTTAATTGAAGACCACATCAGCCAACATTCAAAAGTTATTCCTACGCTTAAAAATAATTTTGGCGTTGATATTTTCTTTGATGATCAACCGTTTGACTTAAAAATTACTTATCTACCAAAAAATTTTACTCTTGAGCAAGCTTTGAAAAACCCAAAAAATTTAATTGTTTGGCTTTATGAAAATCAGGGCACACAAAGATTTGGGGCAGATAATAGGTTTTTCGTAGTTTTGGCAAGTAAAAATAATTTAGAGGAAAGCTGGAAATTGAAAAGAGATTTTGATTTTGTATTTAGCGAAATTGATAAATTTTTTGATAACGCCTTAGTATCAACAAAAGACGAAATTGTTTTTAGTTTTAAGAAAAAAACCTACACAACAATTTCTAAAATTTTAATAATTACGAGATGAACTTATTTGAAGACTTGGGGGAAGTAAAAAACAATGAAGAATTAGCAAATTTGCAGAAGAAGTTTCCAGCGTACGACATCAGTTATATTTACCAAGCTGCTGACACGTCTCGGCGTAAAGCGAAAGAATGGATGGAAGAGTTATGGCGACAATATGAACCATATGCCGATACCCAATTTCTTAACGATTTCAAAAAACAATTTACGCAACGTTCGTGGGAATTGTATCTTGGGGCAACTTTGCTTAATAGGGGATTTAAATTAGGAAAACATATTAGTTCCGGTCCCGATTTTGATTTGCGAAGTGGCGAAAATAAGCGACTTGCCTGGATTGAAGCGGTAGCGGCGGAAAAAGGTAGCGGAAGCGATAAAGTGCCAGATATAGTTTATGGAACCGTGCAAAATGTGCCGGAAGAAGCAATGTTGCTTCGTATCGCCAATGTGCTGGACAAGAAATTTAAAAAATATCAAGCTAAACTTACGAGCGGTATTGTGAAAGAAAATGAACCTTATGTGATAGCGGTTAATCGTTCGGCTATTGAGCATGTTGAACCCGGCCTTCCGCTAATTCTAAAATCCCTTTTCGGAATTGGGCATCTGACCTTGCCCATTAAGAGTATTAGACAAGAAAATCCAGAATCATTTTGGTCTAGCCGCCCCACAATCGGAAAGCGTAGTGGCAAAGATGTGCCAATGTTGTTTTTCGAAGACGAGGCCCATTCCGGCATTAGTGCCGTAATTTATTGCATAGACAGCATCTTGAATAGTCCGCGTTCGCCGGAAGAAATGGGAGAAAATTTTATCATCGTTCACAACCCGTTGGCCAAAAATTCCTTACCTTATGGATTTTTTTCTTTCGGAGAAGAATGGGCAAGTAATGGATATGGATATATTAACAAAATTCGGGAAAGAAAAAATTGGAATAAACCAGATTGATTTTAATTGCCGCCCGCTCGCAAAAAATTTTTGGCGAAGCTCAAGCGAGGGGCGAGGAAAAAAAGAAATCGTCTAATGTGGACTTAGCGAGAATCGAACTCGCGTCTCTGCAATGCGAATGCAGTGTCGTACCACTAGACCATAAGCCCAATTTTATTCAATCAATAAAATGATGTTTCGTCAAGTTTAAACTCGATGTTGTCGTCTAATACGTCTATCTTCTGTCTGACGTTCTTCGTCAATAATATTTTTGGCTTGTTGACGCAACTCGTCTAGATTTAGGTTGAGCAGGGGCTTGGCCATCGCTAGCAGGGTAGAGGGTTCATTGAGTTTAGGATCATTAATTACGTTAGCCAGTAGGACATCTAAGAGAGCCCCAATTTGTGGACCAGGTCGTAAGTTAAATTCTTTCATTAAGTCAGTGCCGTTAATTTTTAGCATTTTCACTGAAATCGGGTCATGGCGGACCTTGTCAAACATATACTCTAGGTGCCTTAGCTTATATGGTTTGGCTTTAGCTGTACCTGAACCCAGGCGGTCAGCAATCCGCAAATCAATTAAATCAGCTAAATTTTGTTCGCCCGTTTTAGCAATGAGACGGCGCACTGAGGCTTCTGTTACCTCGCCAACATTATAGTAAAACATATGGTTGCGCACCAAGTTAGTTACCCGGTTAATATCGTCCTTGGGGAACCGTAGTCGGGTCATAATGTTTTTAGTGAGGTTGGCACTAATATATTCATGGTTATAGAAAGTTATTTGGCCGTTAATAATTTTTCTAGCTTGTGGTTTGCCAATGTCATGAAATAGAGCAGCTAATCTTACTAGATAGTCTTTACTGGGACAATATTTAAGAGATAGCAAGCTGTGGTCAAAAATAGTATAAATATGATGGCGGTTTTGGGGAATACCATAGCCAGCCTCTAATTCGGGTAAAATATATTGGAGCAGTTTAGTGTCATGAAGCTGGCACATACCTTCATAAGGATTAGGACTAGCAATAATTTTAATGAGTTCATCGCGGATTCGTTCATTAGCTACCAAAGTAATACTTTCTGCTAGTTTGCTAATAGCCTCTTTGGTTTGTGGTTCAATTGTAAATCCTAGGGTGGCGCTAAAACGAACTGCTCTCATCAGGCGGAGCGCATCTTCTTTAAAGCGTTCTAGGGGATCACCAACGGCACGAATAATTTTTTGTTGGATATCTTCCTGTCCGCCATAGTAATCAATAATTTGGCCATCTTTGTCCATGGCCATAGCATTAATAGTAAAGTCGCGGCGACTTAGGTCTTTTTCTAACTTATCTTCAAATTTTATTTCGCTAGGATGGCGGTGGTCATCATAATTAGCTTCACTGCGGTAAGTGGTTACTTCAACGACTTGGGTTTTATCTTTATCATGGT
>Ga0116178_10001918_pt1 | contig 16889 bp, 8 predicted proteins | sample AD_STIC12_MetaG_FD_89880 | JGI IMG/M metagenome (GOLD analysis project Ga0116178, IMG submission 89880) | Active sludge microbial communities of municipal wastewater-treating anaerobic digesters from USA - AD_STIC12_MetaG | ecosystem: Engineered > Bioreactor > Anaerobic > Digestate | place: USA... | reverse complement strand
GAAATGAAAATTAGTAATAGCCTTGGCAACATCCCGGCATATTTCAAAAAATGTATTGCCCATTATCCCTCTGAAGATAAATCAAATGATTTTATGCCTACCATTACCATTGGAATCGAAGACATTTTCGATAAAGCCTGGGAGTCCGGAGCCGTATTCAAGTTGTTTAATATCGATCCTCGTTATGCTTGGATAGATTCTTGTATTTGGCTAAGATACATTCAATTGACTGATACCTTTGAAGATGACTTGAAGAAACTGCTTGAGGAGATAAAGCTCTATCACCGGTTGGGAATGTATAATACTGTGGTAGCTCGAGAATACCTAGATATGATGATAAGGAGTCTTCAGCAGAACTACATCAAACAGGTCGGAACAGGGGACAGAGGCCACGCAGAAGACATCACCCCTTATACTTATCACTCCGAATCCGTGTTGAGAAAACGGGCACGGGCTATTTATAATGAATTATCGGAGTATATAAAACATCCAAAAAGCAATCCCGTCTGGAGATGCCTTCTGGTGGATGATCATGGTGATGTCCCATTATCAGATTGTCCTAAGGGTTCTCAAACAAGGACTGTTAAAGAAGTATTAAATAGCTTGCTTAATGATCTTGCCCAAAAGAGTATATCAGAAGATGAGTCACTTGCCAAAGTTGACCTTGTAGATCAAGATGGAGAAAATGACAGTTACGTTGACTGCGCATGCAAGGTAATAGAAAAAGCATCAGGAACAAAGGGGTATGAAGCCATCATTTTAGATTACCTTTTAAAGTTTAAAGACCATAAAGGGAAAACTTGTAAAGAGTTTGGCACAGAGCTACTTAAAAAACTTAGGGAGATGAAACACCCACATCGTGGACCTTCCGATCGTTTTTGGATAGTCCCGTTAACAGCTCACAATACTGCTTTTCAGGACGAACTGATAGTTCAGGAAATCCCCCATTATAACGAGGATTGGTATATTGCAGAAGGAGCAGATTTAGTTTTAACACCAAACAAATTCCTTTGGATTCTGCTCAGCACCTTCAAAATCCAACTTGAGGAATCTATTTTTGAGTTTAGGGAAATAGTTGAGTTTTTTGAGAGTCATCCATATATATCCGGTAAACCAAAACAAGAGAAGACAGCCAAAAATGACGATAAGCTGCAAGAATGGGCATCCTACGCACTGGGCAGCTTTGTAAACAGATTTGGCAAGCATACAAGATACATGATGGGAGCTCCGGAATCAGGATTTGGACGTTTAGTCTATAACTACTACCAAGACAATCCTGATCTGCGGTTCTACTATACGAACTTTGTTAATCTCCTTATGCTGATTTCCTCAGGTTCTAAAGCCGATTGGAGGGAAATATATGAGCGCATCACTAGGATAGAGAAAATACTTAAAAGCAAACAGACGAATCATAGCTATGATATCGTTACCGAAACGTTTAATGAAGTAAAGAAAACTCTAAAAACATGGGCAACCTCCACACAGTGATTGGAAGTGATTCAAGATGAAGACAGGCTTATTTTTTGAAACCGATGGCGAACCTATACTTGGCAAAGGACAGGTTTACTTCAGCTATTTGGCACTCAGAAGGAATGAGGAAAACGCTACCAAGGTTTCCCATGATTACCCGATCAACTTGAGAATTACAGAGAATGCGTTGGAGTTTCGTTTCAGGGGCTTTAAGCAAAATGAATATCAAGAATGCTTGGTTTTACGAGTTCCACTTGATCTCAGTCTGCGTCCCGATCTTAGTATTAATCCAATTTTAAGACGAAGAAAAATCGGGTTTGATGTAGGGGATGAGTATTCTTTTGTCAAAAAGCTCGATGACATCAGGACATTTAGAGAATGTGTCTCCTTGAAAGGCAGTAAAACTGAAACACCGATAACACTATACCATCATTTACTTTTGGATTTTCTCTATGATTTTGTCCATTCTAATGTTTTTTCTGTCATCCCTAACTATGGACGTATCAGGGAATTGATTCTTAATGACGTTTTTTTGTATGCGTTGATCTCAAAGTGCGAGTTTCACTACCTATTAAATGAATTCTCCGAAAAGTATAAAAAGGGGAAGGAGGAGACTTTCGAAGCAATGTTATTGGCAAGGCTCCTTTTCTCTGCGGAACAGAAATGGCTGTCCATAATCCATGATGATAGGTTTGGGAAAGTCTTTTCTGTCGACAGCATATGGTTTGATAATATTGAAGATGAGTATGTTGGCGTTCTGTGTCTGAAAAAGAGCCAAACAACCGGCGGATATATAAAAAGAAGGAACTGGATCAAACTTCTAATAGAGGAAGAATCAAAAAATGACTTTAAACAATATTCCCGTTACAATAAGAAGATTTTGTCAGCTTCTGCCAAGTGGCACAACAGCCGGTATATGTTTCGTTCCTCTCTCAATTGTATGAATATGGCTCTTCAGGGTAACACCAGCAAGGCCACCCCACTATCTAAGCTGAAGACCTTACTAAAATTGCCCCCGTTTTTTCCATTCGATATCTGGTTGATTATACTAATTTTGTCATCCTATGATAGTCTGAGCAGTGCGTCTATCTTGGAAGCTATCTTTTACTGGAGTTCTGGAATCATTTCGGCTGTTATCGGTTGTATTGCCGTTTTTTGGATTGAGCGTAATCTGCCTTATAATATGCTTAGGCTTTTTATGCCGCGTCTCATTATCGGATTAGTATCTTCTTGGTTTGTTTTTCTTACATCAAACACGCTGATGGCTTTAATTTATAACATGATCGGTAGTTTTACCTGGTGGCATTGGATCTTGTTTTTTGCTATTGTTGGAGCAGCAGGATGTTCACTACTAATGATGAACCTCAGACACCAAATCTCAAACTACAAGGTCAACAGGAAGCGTGGATATGGGATATTATTAAAGCGAGTTTTGGCGTTGGTAGGAATAGCGTATGTTTACTCAATAATAATCGGTTCAGTACTCACCAGCAGTATTCTACCCACCCTCATACAAAACGAGATTGTGTTGGAACAGCTTAAACCTGCAGTAACTAATCTGATTGCAGAATCACCAGAAACAAAAGTTCAATTATCAGATTCAGATAATAATCTTGAGGAAAACCAAGAAGTTATTGCCGTATGTATGCCATTAATCGGCAAGTTTCTTGTCTTTCCTCGCATTTTGCTGATCACTGCTTTTTCAACGGTGTTTTTTGGAGCTTTTATTGAGTTGCTCGTTCATAACAAACCAATCACTGACGCCTGCACTCCTTCAGACGTATTAAGTGAAGATGTATAGACTTTATTGTCTGAGTGATGTATTGAGTCTCAAAGGCTGTTGCTAAACACCTATCTGAGCATTAAAGTGCATCTTGACCACTCACCTAGCCTCCCTCCCATGCAGGATTCGTATTTTCCGATAGTAATACAGGCAAAAAAGATTATCTTATCCTCAGGACAGATAATCTTGTAACAAAGGAGTACACCATGAAGAACAAGATCATTCTCAGCATCTTGCTTCTGCTGATTGGCACAATGCTCTTGGCAGAAGACTGGCTCACCATCTACAATGATGACCTGTCGTTGGTGCGCAGCACCTTCGACATCGAGATTGAAGCCGGAAGGCAAGAGTACAATTTTGACCAGATCACCTCACGCATCCAGCCCAGCAGCGTGATCGTAACTTCCAAGATCCCGGGCTTTAAGGTAGCAGAACAGAACTATGAATATGACCTGGCAGACCGCATGGCAGTTTTGGGCAAGTATCTGAATAAAGAAATCACCGTTTACATGGAGGATGGCTCAAAAACCAGCGGCTTCCTCAAGTTTTTTGACCACAGCACCTATGGCATCGTGGAGAGCAAAACCGAGCGGTTCATCATGATCGCTGCGGACAAGGTGCAGACGGTGCAATTGGTCAGTTTGCCACCCAATTTCTATGTGCGTCCCACGCTGCATTGGAGCTTGATTTCGCCCAAAAGCGGCCGTGTCCCGATTCAGCTCAGCTATCTCAGTGGCGGCTTCAGTTGGGATGTGACCTACAACACGGTTTGGGATGGCAAGAAGCTGGATTTCAACTCCTGGGTAACGATCAACAACCGCAGTGGCCGAGCCTTTGAAAACGCCAATCTCAAGCTCATCGCAGGCGAAATCAACCGTGTGCGTGAAATCACCATACGGGGTGGCAGATCCAGAGAAGTGAACTTCAAGATGAGCGCAGATTTTGCCGGAGGGGCTCCCTCTTTTGAAGAGAAGGCGTTCCACGATTTTCATATGTATACCCTGGATCAGAAAGTGAGCTTTGCCAACAACCAGACCAAGCAGCTCAGCCTCTACCCCACCATGAATGTAACTGCTGAAGGCAGATATGAATATGAGGTCTTTGATGATGCCGTGAGCAGCATCATCCAGTTTAAAAATACCGAAGAAAACGGCATCGGAGTGCCGCTGCCCAAAGGCGTGATCAAGGTCTACAAACAGGATAGCGATGGAAATATGGAGTTCATCGGCGAAGACAGTATCAATCACACCAGCCGCAATGAAGAGGTGAAGATCAAAACCGGCAAGGCGTTTGACATCGTGGCCAGCACCCTGAGCAAAGACCATAAAGACGTCTCCCGTAACGCGTCTGAGAGCACAATTCAGATCACCATCCGCAACAACAGCAACGAAGAAAAGACCATTGATGTCATCTACCAGATGGACGGCAACGAATGCATCATCAGCTCCGACATCAAGCCCGAAATCGATACCAACAACAAAGCTACTTTCAGCGTGAAAGTTCCCGATAACACGCAAAAAATCTTCAGTTTCCGGGAAAGAACCGAGTATTAATAAAACCATGAAAGATAATCTTGATACATGTATTTGGAGCACTTCGCCCTCGCACTTTGGTGCGGGATTTGGATTTCCTGATAGTAATATGGGTAACAAAGATTATTATATCTCGCAAGACAATTTGATTTGAAATAAAGGAGTATCACATGAAAAACAAGATCTTAGTCAGCATCCTGCTTTTGCTCATGAGTTCAATGCTCTTGGCAGAAGATTGGCTCACCATTTACAACGACGATCTGTCGTTGGTGCGCAGCACTTTTGACATCGACCTCGCCTCCGGCAGGCAGGAGTACAATTTTGACCAGATCACCTCGCGCATTCAGCCCAGCAGCGTGATCGTAACTTCTAAAATACCAGGCTTTAAGGTAGCAGAACAGAATTATGAATATGACCTGGCAGACCGGACAGCGGTTCTGGGCAAATATCTGGATAAAGAAGTGACCGTTTACATGGAGGATGGCTCCAGAACCACCGGCACACTCAAGTTCTATGATCGTAGCACCTACGGCATCACCGAAAGTGGTACCGACCGCTTTATCATGGTTGACGCAGGTAAGGTACAGACGGTGCAGTTGGCCAGTTTGCCTGAAAACTTCTATGTGCGTCCCACACTGCATTGGAGCTTGATTTCTCCCAAAACCGGCAAGGTGCCGATTCAGCTCAGCTACCTCAGTGGCGGCTTCAGTTGGGATGTAACCTACAACACCGTTTGGGATGGGAAAAAGCTGGATTTCAACTCCTGGGTGACCATCAACAACCGCAGCGGCAAAGCCTTTGAAGATGCCAATCTCAAGCTCATCGCAGGCGACATTAACAAGGCACAACAATATACCAGAACCACCTCCAGGTATGAATTGATGTATGAAGAGGCCGCCGCGGCTGATTATGCTGCAGCACCCTCCTTTGAAGAAAAGGCTTTCCACGACTTTCATATGTATACCCTGGATCAGAAAGTGAGCTTTGCCAACAACCAGACCAAGCAGCTTACCCTCTACCCCACCATGAACGTAACTGCTGAAGGCAGATATGAATACAATCTCTGGGGTAGTGGCGTAAAGAGCGTAATCAAGTTTAAAAACACCGAAGCAAACGGCATCGGAGTGCCCCTGCCTAAAGGCGTGATCAAGGTCTACAAGCAGGATACCGACGATAACATGGAATTCATCGGCGAAGACAGCGTCGAGCACACCGGTCGCAATGAAGAGGTCAAGATCAATACCGGTAAGGCGTTTGACATCGTGGCCAGCACCCTGAGCAAAGACCAGACAAATATCTCACGCAACGTCACCGAACGCACCATTCAGGTGACTATCCGCAACAACAGCAGCGAAGAAAAGACCATCGACGTCTTCTATCAATTAGGCGGCAACACACGCATCCTCCGATCCGACATCAAACCCGAAATAGACACCAACAACAAAGCCACTTTCACCGTGAAGGTTCCCAAAGACACCCAGGCAATCTTCAGTTTCCGGGAAAGAACCGAATACTAAAGCCATGAAAGATAATCTCTATACCAATCTCTTAGGGATTCAGCGTGCCATGCTGAAGGTCTTGGGCGAGGTTTCTTCGCTCACCAGTAGTCCCATAGCCGTTGAAGACGCCATCGATGACCATTGGCACCCCAAATGTGACGTGTTTGAGACCTCCACGCATTGGGTGATCGTGATGGAACTCGCAGGCATAGATAAAGATGAGATAAGCATCAAGCTCACAGACGATTACCTGCGCATCAGCGGCACGCGCATCTTCACCACCGATGGCGAACGTGCCAGCTATTACAACATGGAGATCGAGACCGGCAACTTCGACCGCCGTATCCCCTTGCCCGACACACCCATAGAGAAGGACAACCCCAAGGTGCAATACATCAACGGTATGCTCCGGATTGCTTTCCCCTTGGCGCCCATCGTAGAGAGAATTATCCCGATTTCATGAGCTGAATCATACTTCATACTCCTCATACTCCCTGCAGACAATGCTTGACAAGCTCTGCAGGGTTTTTTTTATGTCTTCAAAATACAATCAATAAAGGATGTGAAAAATGAAGATTCTCGTGATCAATTGCGGTAGCTCCTCGCTCAAATATGAGGTCTACCAGATGCCTGAACAGATCAGCTTGGGCAAAGGACAAGTGGAACGCATCGGCCTGGAAAACAGCTTCTTAAACCAGGAATGCGGCGGCGAAACCTTCCATCTGGACAAACCGGCACCCACTCACAAAGAAGCTTTTGAGATGATGATCGATGCGCTGCTCAGTTCAAAATGCAAACTCATCGACTCTCCGGACGAAATTTCCGGCGTCGGACACCGGGTGGTGCATGGCGGCGAAGATTATGCCCGCTCCGTGGTCATCGACGACAAGGTGATCAAAGCCATCGAAGACAACATTGAACTGGCTCCCCTGCACAATCCAGCCAACCTCATTGGCATTAGACAAAGCATGGAAATCTTCAAGGACATCCCGCAAGTGGCCGTCTTTGATACCTCTTTCCACCAAACCATGCCGCCCAGCGCCTATCTCTATGGACTCCCACGCGAACTTTATGACAAATACCGCATCCGCAGATACGGATTTCACGGCACCTCACACCGCTACGTGTCAAACGTGGCTCTGCAACTGATGAAACGCTCCGCCGAAAACACCAATATGATCACCTGTCACTTGGGCAACGGAGCCTCCATCACGGCAATTCAAAAAGGTGTATCTATCGACACTTCAATGGGATTCACTCCCCTTGAAGGGCTGATGATGGGCACGCGCAGCGGTGACCTCGATCCCTCCATCATCTTCTATCTGGAAGAACGCGGCTACAGCATGAAAGAACTCAACATCATGCTCAATAAAAAGAGCGGACTATTGGGGCTTTCCGGAATCTCCAGCGACCTGCGTGATCTGGAAGCCGCCGCTGAAGCCGGAAACGCAAACGCCATCCAAGCCCTCGACACCTATGCCTACCGCATCAGAAGATACATCGGCGCCTATGCTGCAAACCTGGTCAAACTGGATATCATTGTCTTTACTGGAGGCATTGGCGAAAACGGCGTCAAGATGCGCCATAGAATCTGTAACAGACTGGAAAACATCGGCATCCACATCAACCCCGAACTAAACAAGGAAGTGGGCTCACAACCCGGAGTCATCTCCAGAGCCTATTCACCCGTCACGATCTTGGTCATCCCCACCAATGAGGAACTGCAGATTGCGATGGATACGCATGAGCTGGTTTCTGTAAGTTGTTAGTTGGCAGTTGTTAGTTGTTAGCGGCTGTCGCTGGCTGTGAAGATGTGGGTGATTGTGGTGTGGATTCGCATTATTCTGGAGCTCCTTAGTTTTTCCACGAATTACACCAATTACACCAATTAGGGGCTGGCAAACGCTGGCCCTTTCATTTAAACTCAGATAACGCAGTAGATCCTGCGTGCCTCTTGCTGGCTTCCTCCTTGTTTAGCCGCTTGGTATGGTTCCGCGACCGCCCCTTCCTTGCTTACCCACCCGGTGATTACTCGGAGCCACCCGGGAAAAACCCGAGTATCTCCACGGCATCACCCTGCGGGTAAGCAAGAGCCAAGTAAGCGGGAAGGCTCTAAAGATAAACGGACAGCAGATAACTCTACTGTATTATCTGGACTCAATCAGAGCTTTACTGCTGGGGTTTCTCCACGGGTGGCGTATCTTCCGGATTAGCCCTTTGGGCACGTTTTTGGACTGGTAACCAGATCTCAACTACGGATTTCTCGGATTCACCGGCGTAACGTTCGCCATAGAACTCAAACATATCACCCATGGCGGGGATAAAGCCTGAGCTTGCCAGCCATTCGCCAAAGATATACCCGTAAGCCCCGCCGATGTCGTTGATGCTGCCAATATATTCAAAGACAGCATAATAGCCACCGGGAACCTTGTGGATCAATAACTCCTCCGGCATTTCCACCGGCTCCTTGATCTCCATTCCCACAAAATACTTGCTGCCTTTCATGGTCTTGGGATCATAATCCTTTCCAGTATAGTGGATTCCATAGCAGAAGTCGCCAACGGGTTCGGGAATCTTGTCCCTGAGGGAAATGAACTTTGCCCAGATTGCTGCCATGGCCTCGCTATCCATGGCATTTTCAGCTTCCACACCGGCTACGATGAAGGGCTTGCGCTCTTCAAACCTGACTTTCATCGGTTCCTTGGGCTCCGGCTTTTCAGCCTCTTGGGCTGCCAAGGGGGAAAGTGCCACTATCAGCACCATAAGCGTAATAAACCAACGCATAATAAACACTCCTTGAATGAATAAAGATGTTGGGTGCTATGGTAGAAAAGCTGACGATTATGTCAAGGATAAAATTCAGCTAAAGCCTGATGGGAATGATAGTTCCTTGATTCAGCTTGAGGGCGGGCTTGCCGTGGATCATCATCACGATGCCCAGTTCTTTTTGGCAGGAGGGGCAAAGCGGTCGGGAGTGTGTGGCTGCTCCTTTGAGGCCCACAAAGTCGTCTGTGAGCCTGTCGATCATACACTTGATCAGTCTGCCTTTACCGGCTTTGTAGTAGCGGAAAAGCAGGTAGCCGCATTTGCATTGGACGTCTAAGATTTTGGCCAAGGTGTTAGGATTGTGGAGATTTCAGTTGCTCCATCTGTTGTAGGGTGATGTCGATAAAGTATTGTGCATTGCAGCTTTGGAAGGTTTCCAGCGCTTTCTCCAGCTTCTGAAGGGCAGAGTCGTTAAAGCCCTGCTCTACGTCTAACATCGCCAGATTGAACCAAGTGCGTCCCACATCGTCTATGTCATTGACCTGGATGGCGATGCGCATCTGTTCAAAGTAGAGCTTTTCTGCTTTGGCATATTCTCCCTTTTTCTTGGCCACGTTGGCGACGTTGCCCATGGAGTGCGCCTTGCCTTCCATATCCTGCAACTGGTGTTGGATGCGCAGGTTAGCTTGGTAGATAGCCAGGGCTTTGTCGTAGCGTCCGTGTGTGAAATTGATGTCACCCAAGGCGTCGTAGCAGAAGCTCATGCCCACTTTATCGTTGATTTCTTTGGCCAGTTCCAGTGAGCGGCTCACGTATTCTTCGGTCTTATCTATTTGGCCTTCATAATAATACATCTCTCCAATGTCATAGAGAACGATGGAGATTTGCATCTTGTTGCCGATGTATTCGGCGAGCTTGAGGCTTTGTTGATAGAGCTCCAAAGCTTTGGCGTTTTCGCCCATGTTGCGATAGTAGACGCCGAGGTCAAGCAGCACCTTGCTGTAGCCATTGCGGTCTCCGCTTTTGGAGGCGAGATCAAGCGCCTTGTGGTAGTGTTTGAGGGCTTGGACTTTCTTGCCCATCCGGGAGTGGACGATGCCGAGTCCGGCGTGTCCGATGCGCATGGAGACTGGGTCTTTGAGCTGCATGCCTATCTTCAGCTTTTCAGAGTAAAACTCTTTGGCTTCGAGGTAGTCACCCTTATTAGTGTAAAAACTGCCGATGATGCCCGCCAGGGTATTCATAGCCAGGCGGTGTCCATGCTCTTTGAGGCGGTTCCAGAGCGGCAGAGCCTTGCTTTCGATCGCTACCGGATCCATGGTGAAAAGGATGGCTTCGCAGTGGTCAGTATCCACCTTGTCCTTGATCACGGGGTCTTTGATCTGTGCGCTGTATTGATTCAGAAACTCACCCAGTTCGGGATATTGGGCACGGTTGATAAGCAGGCGTGACTTGAGGTAAATCCACTGGTCTTTTTGGGGTTTGTCTGTATGTAGAAGCCTCTCATGCTCTTTGAGGATGGCTTCCGCCTTGTCGTTATCGGCCAACAGCAGATGCAACTGGGCGCAGGTGAGCTCTGCATTGATGGCGGCGGTCTCATCCACGGGAAATTGGGCGATTTGCTGCCACATCCTGAGGCTGAGTTCCAGCGCACCGCTATATAAATAGTGCTGGGCGAGTTTGCCACACCAGCGGGCGATTTCTTCTCTATCCTGAGCCCTGATCCAGTGGTAGGCGATGAGATCCCACACCTGTTCATCCTCGCTGGCTTTGTCGGCGTAAAAGGAGGCTATGTGTCTGTGTATATCCTGCTTTTCGCCAAAGAGGATGCTGCGATAGATGGTTTCAGAAAAGAGGGGATTGACAAAGCCGATAAGCTGCATATCCGTTTCCTCATACTTGAGGATGCCTTTACTGAGGAGGCTTTCGGAGGCGGCAACGGTTCTGGCAAAGTCATACCGTACAAACAGCGGTTCAACCTTGCTGAAATTCACCGGTTTGCCGTAGATGGAAGCGAGGCGGATATATACCTGTTCATCGGGTGGGAGGCTCTCATATTGTGCTTGGAGCAGGTTTTCCAGATCATCTGGGAGCAGCCCTTGGGTTCTCATTTCATCGATGATCTGATGTGTGATGAGGTCGCTGGATGCCGCCCAGTGCTTTTGGATGTGTGAAAGCAGGTCTCGCAGAAAGCGGGGATTGCCATGGCTGATGCTAAAGAGGCGCTGTGAGGCGTGGGAAGTGATATTGGGCACAAAGTGTTTGATGTAAGCCTGAGCAGTCTCCAGGGGCCAGTTGCTCAAGCCAACTTCTCGGATTTCAAATCCTTGCAGAGCCTCAACCTCAATCATCTCCAGCGAGGTGATGATGACTTTATCCTTTTGGTAGAGCTTGTGCCGCACCAATTGCAGGATGAGTTTGCGGCTTTGGAGATCAAAATTGTGATAGTTTCCGACCACTAAGATGCGGCCTTCAGGGTAGAGGTGAATGAGCATTCCCAACACTGTCTGCAGGGCTGCTTCCTGACGTCCGATTGAGCTGGGCAGACCGAAGACCAGTTCCTTGAGCATAGCTTCGTCAAAGACAATGCCCTTGGATTTTGCCCAAGCGGTGATGGTGTCAAACTCATCTCTAAAGTGGATGATGCCCAGTTCCTGGCGCATGCTGTGGAAGAAGATTTCCAACCTGAGCGAGGAATAATGCGGCTCTGCAGCGAACATCTGGAAGGCAGGTTCGCTGTCCCAATAGGGTTTGCAGAGTTTGTAAGCCATGTGGCTCTTGCCTGTGCCGGCGCTGCCATGGATCACGCATAGGAACTCCCTCTCCGAGCTCATCCCTTGCTGCAACTCTGCAAAGGCTTCAGAATCATAAACTAAGGGATCGGAATCATACTCCTGAGCCAGGTTTCCCCATCTGGCAGGTAGCTCACGCACGAGTTTGTAGATGTCCAGAGGTTCTTTGATGCCCTTGAGTGTGGTGCTGCCCAGGTAGTGCGTTTCAAAGCGTCCCACGAGATAGGGAAGCAATTCTTTGGAGAGGCAGACTTCACCGCCGTCGGCATAGTTCATCAGTCGGGCAGCGATATTGACCGCATTGCCGATGATGCCATATTCATAGCGTTTTGGAGCTCCGATGACGCCAAAAAAGGCATTGCTGTAGGTGATGCCCACGGAGATTTCTATGCCCGCTCGTCTGATGCGTGCGATGCGGTAAGCCACGGTGAAAGCACGGAAGATGTCGTTTCCATAGACAAAGGGCACGCCGAAGGTCACCAAGATGACGTAACCCTTGTCAGTATAGTCTATTTTATTGATCACACCCATGTTTTTGATCACGGTGGATTGCACCTTTCGATACACAGTTTGGTAGTCTTCCGGGGTGATGTCCTCACTTTGGCTGGGCACCAGTTTGATGAAGAGGACGGTGGCGTTTCTCAGTTCGGCGGGATTGCTCTGCAAGCTGAGTTTGCGGATGATGTCCTGCGGCAAAAACAGGTTAGCCGATCTCGAGGTGGGCAGCTTCTGAGGCTCAAGCAGCTCTTTGGTGAGCGGAATCTGACAGGCAGGGCCCAGGAGCTCATCTGCCTTCGCCTTTTCTGCCAGCTCATACACGGCTTTCAGTGCCGGAGAAGTGAGATAGTAATCCAGGTGCCACTTCGTTTCTCCCACCACGCAAAGCTTGACGGGGCCTATTCCCCAGGCGCCGTGGATGTGAAAACCAAAGCCATACTCCTTACTGAAGCGGGCATCAAGGACGACAGTCTGCGCCAAGACCTCCCCGCAGATCTGCTCCATATCCGGAATCTTGCCCTCATGGATGGGAAAGATGATGAGACAGGCATCGCCACCATATTTGACGATCTCGCCGCCATGCGGTTTGATGATCTTATCCACATCGCCAAAATAGCGGTTCAGCACATTGGTGATCAGCTCAACGCCATAGTGACTGCCGGAAGTGGCGGCTTCCGTGATCTTGGTAAAGCCGGAAACATCCAAAAACATGATGCCGGCATAAAAGTCACGTGTGAAAGGTAGAGATGATTTGGCTCTGACCCCACCCAAAAGTCTGGAGGGGATCAGAGCCTTGGAAACATACTGTTTTTCTATTGGTTAGTCCTTGAGTTTGGAGTCTCTGGTTTTGACTTGAAGGTTGGTGTCTGCATCTGGCCGGGCTGCAGGCTGCGGTTTCCATTGATGAAATCTATCATCTCACGATAGGTGCCGCAAAAACCGATCACAAAGTAGAAGCGATGGCTTGCTTCACCCGCTTGAACATCTGTAAAGCTGTAGTTTCCATCGGTGGTATAGCCTACGTAATCAAAGAATCCATAGGGATTGCTGGATGCGTAAACTATGTAGTATGGCACCTCAATGGGTGTTCCATCGGTCGTAGCGAGCACAGGTTGCCAAGAAATCTGGAAGTTGCCTTCCACTCTGCTAAGCTGCACTCCAGTGGGAGCTTGCAGTTGGTTTTCCTGCACGATAACGAGGGCGGTATACATGCGCTCATCGTTCAAGATGCCGGTATTCATCGTGAGTTTGAGGTTATAGACTCCGGTTTCGTTGAATTGATAGCTCCAGTCGCGGCTGGTGGCATCGACCACACCGTCATTACCCAGATCCCACTCCACGGTGGTAAAGGGATAATCGTGACCGATAGAGGCGTTGGTAAATTGCACCACGGTTCCCGGCAAGATAAATCTGTGGCTGGGCTGGATTACCGCCTGATGCAGATAGGTATAGGCGCCGATGTCCGAGATGGTTCCATCGCTATCCAGAGGCTCATCCGGCGAACCGGCATCGATACAGGTGCTGAAAGGCGTGAGCGAATAGTCTCTTTGCAAAGCATTGGTAAACATGGGATCGGCTGTAAAGTTACCCATCCCAGTGTGTTGACCGGCGATGGCGATGTTGTTGTAGTTAAAGTTGATCTCGCTGCCACCCTCGTAGATGAAAGGCTGATCGGTAGCAGGGCTGGAGGTGCCGATGTTGTTCAGGAACACAACCTGCGCATCGTTTGCCTTCAGATAGTGCTGCATGCCCACCAAGGTGTTGTTGTGAATCTTCCAAGGCCCGCCTCCCATGAGGTCAAAGCCGGTGAAAGTCCAATCCTGATGCTCGCCGATGAAGTCAGGCTCATTGATGATGTAGTGGCCTTTGATCGTCTTGGCCCGGCTCAGCGAAGCTGCCTTGATTCCCGTGGCGCAGTTGTAGACCTTCAGGGGATGGATGACGGTACTGTTGCCATCTGCAAGCATGAGACCAACCTTGGCTTCCTCGATCAGCGACTCTTTGAGGAACCCACCCACGTTGTTGCCCAGGAGGATGCCGACATTGTCAAAGCGGCTGGTTTGGGTGCTGTTACGGACGCGGATATAGGTCAAGGTGGGAGTGGAGGTGGTTCGATAACCCTGCGTGTTGCTGATCTCCAAGCCAAACTGGTAGTCGGTGATCTCCACATCGTTTAAGTCCACCTTATCCAGGTCGATCAGTTGCACGCCACGGCTTTCGATGCGGCTGGTCTGGGTGCTGTTGCGGACGCGGATATAGGTAAGAGTGGGCGTGGAGGTGGCTCTGATCTCCGGATCGCCTTCATATTTGAGACCAAGCGAGTAGTCCTCGATCAAGACATCATTCAGACGTGCTTCCACGCGGCCGGAGATGTCTATGCCGAGTCCCTCAGCTCTGCTGGTTTGGGTGCTGTTGCGCACACGGATGTATGTCAGAGTGGGCGTGGAGGCTGTCTGGCTTGAGTTTTTGATCTGTATGCCTTTGCTGTAGTTCTCGATCTCGGCATCGTTGATCATTACGTTTTCCACGTCCTTGATCTGGAGGCCATATTTGTCGGCACGGCTGGTCTGAGAGCTGTTGCGCACCCGGATATAGGTGAGTGTGGGAGTGGAGCGGAAGCGGCTCTCATCGCCCTGGATGAGGATACCCCGCGGCATGTCCACTATTTCCACATCATGGATATTGGGAGCTGCACCATCTTCAATCAGCATACCCAGCGAATTGTCTTCCTCACGGCTGGTCTGAGTGCTATTGCGCACACGGATATAGGTGAGTGTGGGAGTAGCGGTGGCATTTTCGCTGCTTTTCACCTCAACTCCCGTCTCGTAGCCGGCAACATCCAGACTGTCGATAATCACGTTGCCGCTCACCTTGGCGCCGGTGGTGCCTTTGACCTCTTCTTCACGGCTGGTCTGGGTGCTGTTGCGCACACGGATATAGGTGAGCGTAGGAGTGGTACCGGTATTCGAGTTTTTCACCTCTATACCCGTATCATAACCCTTAATCTCGACGTCACTGATGGTTGCCGAGCCTTTCAAGCTGAGCCCGGTGCCCGTAAGGCCACTGCGGCTGGTCTGAGTGCTATTTCGCACGCGGATATAGGTGAGCGTGGGTGTAGAAGAACCTGAGGCCGCTTCGTTATCGATCACAACACCTTCCGGATAGCCGTCTATCTGCACGCTGTCGATCTGCGCTGCAGAGTTGGCGCCGATAAAGATGGCGGTTTCTGCATCTCTGATGTCTCTGGAGTCGGTAGTATTGATGGTCAAGCCGGAGATATTGGGGCTGCAGCCCAAAATCTTCAAGGGAGAAGCAGCGTCCACGATGGTGCAACTGGTCAAAGAGCTGATGTTGCGGTCATCGCCTTCAAAAACAAGTCCTGCCCAACCGCCTGCCGCCGGACCGGCAAAGGTGACGTTGTTGGCGATCAGCGTTCCTTCGATGGTCAAAGGCTCATCTCCAAAGACGTTGATCACCACTCCATCCATGATCTGGAAGATTTCGCCTTCATCAAAAGTGATGCCATTGAAGAGGTTGTAAGGCGAGCCGGCGGGATTCCAAATGGCAGGCAGAGCACCTGGAATCACATAAGTGCCTTGCATGGTGATATAGGCTGGCCGCGTGACGCTATCTTGTTCGTTTGCGGTGTTATGTCTCACGGTGAGGCTCACGGTATAGGCGCCTGCGTTGGTATAGATGTGCACTGGGTTTTGCTCGGTAGAGCTGCCGCCATCGCCAAATTCCCAGAGCCACTCGTTGGGATTACCCAAAGTGGCATCCAGAAACTGCACTCTCTGCCCGGTGTATTGATAAACCATATCGGTGCCAATGGCCGCCTCAAATTGTTCCAGCACGTGCATATTGAATTCTGCGCTGGCGATTGCACGCCTGTGGAAATCGTTCACCGTGAGGCTAAAGCGCGCTACCTGTGCAGCTTCTGAGACAGAAGAGAAGACCACGGTATGCTGACCGAGGACGTTGGGCTGATTGTCTGGATCGTAGACAAACTGGATGTTCTCACTTCCGGAAACATAGCTCAGAGTGATACCCAGATTGCTGATGTCATCATCCAGATCGGTGATATATTGCGAGAAGTCCACCGTATAGGTGCTTCTGTGGATAAAGTATAGGTCTGCCGGCAAATTCAGTATAGGAGCTGCGTTTACGTGGTTCACGTTCACTGTGATCTGATGCGAGGCACTGTTGCCATATTGATCCACCACAAAGACGGTGATGACCTCGCTTCCCCACCAGTCGTCGCTGGCATTGAGGTAGAGATTGCCCCATGCATCCACGTTTCCGGTGATGTGATCGCTACCCTGCACTCTGTATTGAAGCACGGCATAGTACGGCGCCTCAAACACCTGTGTGAGGGAATAAGGGCCGCCGGTCTCGCCCTGATTGAAATACACCACGGAGAGCGGGTTTTGCAGCACAGTCGGGCCGGCATAGCCCACGCTGATGTAGTTCGGCATCACATACTGAACGGTTGCGCCGGTGGGAAGCATCAAGACCAACCTCACGCTGTAGACGCCGGCATTGGTATATG
>Ga0116178_10001904_pt1 | contig 16957 bp, 14 predicted proteins | sample AD_STIC12_MetaG_FD_89880 | JGI IMG/M metagenome (GOLD analysis project Ga0116178, IMG submission 89880) | Active sludge microbial communities of municipal wastewater-treating anaerobic digesters from USA - AD_STIC12_MetaG | ecosystem: Engineered > Bioreactor > Anaerobic > Digestate | place: USA... | reverse complement strand
TGGAGCCGAGACGGGCCTGATAAGCTCGTGACTGAGTATGCGGCGCAGTGCAAGAAGGTGCTGGGGCGGTTCGTGAACTTCGTCCAGGCGCAGAATCCGAAGGCGGTCGAGATTGCGCTGGTGACGCGCAAGCTCGCCCAGGCTTTTATGGGCGCGGAGGCGGAGCGAGGGGTTGGCGCGAAGACCTGGAATGACACGCTCAAGCTGCTCCGCGCCACGTTCAAATATCTGCTGCCCGCCGGCGCGGGGAATCCGTTTTACAACATGGTGACGAAGGATGCCGAGACGGTCTTCCGCAAGCCGTTCACGCCGGAGGAACTGAAGGCCATTCTGGACGCGGCCCAGGATGATGATTTCATCCGGCCCATTATCATCACCGGGATGTGCACCGCGATGCGCCGGGGGGACTGCTGCCGGCTCAAGTGGAAGGATGTGGATCTGGCGCGGCGGTTTATCACGGTGAAGACGGCCAAGACCGGCCAGACGGTGAGCATCCCCATTTTTCCGCTGTTGCTGGGCGAGTTGGCCAGCCTGCCGACGCAGGGCGGGGAACTGGTGTTCCCGGAGCAGGCGGAGATGTATAAGACTGATAGGAAATTGCTTTTTACGCGCCCGCATGTACTCAGCGCTGCGTGGGTGATAGTTTCCGTGACAGGCCGCGCTCGCTCCCCAACACTTCGGGCACGGTGTAGTTAGTCCGGAGCGTTTTCGTCGTGGCCAGATGGTCCACGTTGAGCAAAACTCCATCCCGCATATCGCCAATGGGAATGGTCTGGCGGTCATGAAACATTCTGCCACCGCATCCGGTCACTCTCTGGCGCAGTTCCAGCGTCAGGACGGAGCGGTTCCGGCTTTGCCCGAGTCGGATTCCGTATTCCGGCGCGGGCAGGCGCACGAGGATTTCATCCCGCAATACCCCACCCGGACTGGCCACGGGCAATCCGACGTATTCGACAAGCACGTTCCACAACGGCTCGCGGATTTTGTTGTAAACGTAGTTCAAGCAGTTGCGCTCATATACGCGCTGATGGATTTGTGGCATGAAGGAAATCATAGCTCAGTATCCTTACTGATAGGAATTTGCTTTTTGCGCGCCCGCATGTACTCAGTGCTGCGCGGGTGAGCTCATCGCGGCGCGCGAATTCCAGCGGCAGCCGCGGCTGCTGATCGCGGCCCAGCCCACGCGCGGGGTGGGCGTTGGCGCCATTGAGTCCATTCACACACGCATTGTGCGCGCCCGCAACGAAGGCGCTGGCGTTCTGCTCGTGTCCTCCGAACTGGACGAAGTCCTGACCCTGTCCGACCGCATCCTCGTAATGTTCGAAGGTCGCATGGTGGGTAAATTCCGCCGTGGCGAAGTCACCGAGCGCGAACTGGGCCTCAAGATGGGAGGGGCGTGAATTGGAGGGATAGTGGAGCCGATGGGCGCCGAATGCCTGGCCGCCTGAATGCCATCGGGTTGCGAGTGCAAGCAGGCGTGCTGTTTATCATGGCAAAGGTGCAGCCGTCAGATGGCGTCTAATGCCCTTACTGGCTTTCTCCAAGGCGTATTCGCCTTGTATGCCTGGAAGGCGGAGGCAGCCACAACTCCGGAGGGTGATCCGGTGTCACGTGCCGCTGTGGCATTCTTGCCTTCATCAACCTTTCGGGGTCGGGAGGCCTCGCGCAGCATCAAACCTGGCCTGTTCACTCCGGAGGATGTTAGTCGCTTAACGAAAAAATGTCGCGCAAAATGCGCAACATTTTCCGTGCAATCGTGAGTCGGGTTATGCATGATGACGACGCTCAGATTGAGCAATGTTTACGCGCCTCTGGCGCTCGTTCACCTGCAAGCGCAGGAACATCGGATGGCAATGTGAGAAGGCAAACATTGCCGTCACTCTTGACAGGCCGATGGCTATGCATACCTGGATTTTCAGATTTTAACTCTTGGTTCCGGCTACGCCGGGTTAGGTATCAATATAGTATAAAGATTAAATATTTACTAAATGCGCCGAGTTTATCACAGGCCAAAACCTGAGTCAGACATGAAAAAATTTAGGGTTAATCAGCAGATCCGCGTGCCGGAGGTTTTTTTAATTGATGAAAACGGCCAGAGCATTGGCGTCATGCCGACAGCCAAAGCTTTAAGCTTGGCGCTAGAAGCCGGTTTAGATGCCGTCGAGGTTAACCCTAAAGTTCAACCGCCCATAGTTAAAATTATAGATTACGGGCAATGCAGATATAAAAAAGAGAAAGAAGCCCAGAAACAGAAAGTCACCCGCGCAGCGCTGAGTACAGGTGGGCGCAAAAAGCAAATCAGTTCCGGGCGCTCCGAGTCCAAGACGGCGGTACAAAAGGCTCTGTCGTGTCCGTTCCGCTGCCGTCTTAAACTGAGCCGCGCACTGATGATTGCTGCGGCTTTCAGCCCGGTCACATCCTTGGCTGGTTGGCGCAGGATTCTTTCGCGGCGTTGGTTGAAGAAACAGTGGCGGATTCTTCAATGCCGCATCCGCCGACGCCTGTTTTGCAGTGCAACAGTCATTGCCGTCACGGGAAGTTGCGGCAAGACCAGCACAACGCACTTTTTGGGCAAGATTCTCTCCGCCGAACACTCATGCCGCATCGGCATCTCAGATAATGGTCAGGAAGCAATGCTGGAAAACTTGCGCCGGTTAAACCGTTCACATCGGTTTGTGCTCCAGGAAACAGGGGTCAATGGCCCGGGGTCTTTGAACGAGATAGTGCCGATCCTCCGTCCGCATATCGGAATTGTGACGAGCATCGGCCAGGATCATTACCGGAACTTCCGAACATTGGAAGCGACTGCCGCCGAAAAGGGGATTTTGATCGAATCTCTTCCTGATTCGGGGGTTGCCGTACTCAATGCGGATGATCCATATGTGATTGCAATGGCCTCTAGAACCAAGGCGCGCATACTGACCTACGGTCTGTCCGACAGGGCAGATGTTCGCGCCACCGATATACGCAGTACATGGCCGGAGCGCCTTTCACTGACTGTGACCTATCAGGGTACATCTATCCGTATTGAGACTGGGCTGTTCGGAACACTGCTGTCCAACTCTGTTCTGGCAGCGGTTTCAGGAGCCCTTGCAGCAGGCATCGGCCTGAAGCAGTGCGCCGCTGCGTTGAAATCCGTCGAGACATTCTCACGAAGGATGGCGATCCACTCCACATCCCGGCGTGTCTGGTATATCTTGGACACGGTAAAAGCCCCCTATTGGAGTATCGGTAAAGTTCTTGCGCTTATGGCCGATGTTGATGCCCCCAGAAAAACAGTCGTGATCGGTTCTTTTTCCGACGCTCCGGGATCGGATTCAGACAAGTACCGCTGCCTAGCTAGAGACGCCTTGAACATTGCGGATCGGGTACTTTTTGTCGGTCGCAAGGCTATCCACATCAATAAGATGCTGACTGCTGAGACGCATGGCCGCCTTTTTGCCATGGAATCCCTCCAGGAAGCCGCCAAACTGTTGGCTGACGATGTTGTGGCCGACGAGGTCGTTTTGATAAAATCCGGAAACCTGGAGCATGCTGAACGTCTGTATTTCAGCCAGGACAACATCTTGAGGTGCTGGAAGCCAAGCTGCCGCTTCCGCTCCAGCTGCGAGTACTGCACGGAAAGTGGGCTGTCAGGATAAACTAACTACTGATAGGAAATTGCTTTTTACGCGCCCGCATGTACTCAGCGCTGCGCGGGTGAGGGAGAATTGGTTTTTGAGCTCACCAAGCATGTGGCGGCCTTATCAGGAGCCGGCTGGGACGTCAACGCATTTATTTGCCTTTTCTTGCGGCAATTTTTGCCCACCTGGAAGCTCCCAACGGCCCATCTTGGGCGCGGAGGGTGTCGCGGGGTGTGAATGGAGCCCAAAGGGCCCGGTGCATGGGCGCACCTCACCCCGAGCCGTCTGAGGCGGCGGCAGTTGTTTCAGTCGGTCAGCACGTTCTCGTAGTCGGGCATGGGGTCCACGTCGTCACAGGGTTCGTAGGTGTAGGGCCCCGGCACCCGCTGCGGAGGCGGCCTGGGGGGAGGGTCATGCCAGGCGCCGAGGTGGCGGAGAATCTTCTCCGCCACCCGTCGGTCATCAATGACGGCGATGACGCGCATGGGGTTCTGGCAGACGGGGCAGCGGAGCGGGTTCATGTGCCAGACGTGCAGAATAAGGGCGCGCAGCGTTTGGTGGGAAGCTTGACCGACGGCGGCGAATGTGGTGGCGCTGCCGACAGAGGCGGCGGTATGAGGGGCAGGCGCCCGCACCCGTCGCGCGTGTTTCAACCGCGTCGCGTGCGGCTACGCAACCAGAAGAGGATGCCGCCAACGGTTAGCGGGGCTGAAGCGGATGGCTCGGGGATGGCGCCGCCAGGATGGAGGCATCGGGGCGCGTATCCCACGCCCACGCTTCAATGCTTCCTGCCGGATAATCGGAAGCGACATTCAGCAGCACCCACCATAATGCGTAGCGCCGCCGCATCCGCCAGTTCCGCCGCCGGGGCGACGGGTGGATGCTGCGTTTCCTCCGCGTGCGCTGCAACCGCTGGGACGAGCTCCAGCGCCTGCGCCGCTTCGGCGTGCCCCAAGTCACCCCCCGCTGAACGGGTGCCGGGCAAAAATCTCCGGCGGCGCGGCCGTCCGGGGCGCCCGCGGCTAGGACGTGGGCGGCGGATCGGCGGCGGGAGGTTCGCCCATCGCTTCCAGCCGCTTCTCCAGTTCCTTGACCCGGCGCAGCAGCTCGGGCAGTTGCTGCAAGGCGATCATCTGCCGCTTGGCCTGGCGGTCGGGTTGGGCGGGCGTCCAGAGCCACTTTTCGCCGTCGGGGATATTGTGCATTACGCCGGACTGGGCGGCGACCGCGACGCGGTTGCCGATGCGCAAGTGCCCGGCCAGGCCGACCTGGCCGCCGAGCACCACGTAGTTCCCCAGCCGGGTGCTGCCCGAGATGCCCACTTGCGAAACGATGATGCAATGCTCACCGAGCGTCACGTTATGCGCGATTTGCACCAGGTTATCCACCTTGGTGCCCCGCCCGATAAAGGTCGGCCCCAGCGCCCCGCGGTCCACCGTCACATTCGCCCCCAATTCCACGTCGTCGCAAATAATGACATTCCCAATCTGCGGCACCTTGCGGTGGACGCCGTTGTCCAGCACGTAGCCAAAGCCGTCCGCGCCCACCACGGTGCCGGCGTGAATCCGCACGCGGTGGCCGACCTCGGTGCGCGGGTAAAGGGTGACGTTGGGGAACAGGTTGACTTCCTCGCCCAGCACGCAGTTCGCCCCGATATGATTCAGCCCCTGCAGCACGGAGCGCGCCCCGATCCGCACCTGCTCGCCCAGCACGCAGTAAGGCCCGATGTGGGCCGTGGGATCCACCTGGGCGCTCGCCGGCACCAGGGCCGTGGGGTGGATGCCCGGCGCGAAGGGCGTTTCCGGGAAAAACAAGGGGAGCACTTTGGCAAACGCCACGCGGGCGTTGGGCACCCGGATGAGCGTCTTGCCGCGCGAGGTATAGGCGCTGTCCACCAGGATGGCCGACGCCGCGCTTTGCTCGGCGCGGGCAAAGTAATTCGCGTTTTCGGCAAACGTCAGGTCGCCCGGCTGGGAACGATCCGCCGGCGCAAACCCGTTCAGCACCAGCGACGCGTCTCCCGTGATTTCACCCCCGGTTAATCGGGCAATGTCAGCTACAGTATAAGGCATAAGCGGTTGACTGGGACAACGCGGGCCATTATAAAAACCACGGCCGCGCATTCAACCTTTAACTGCGGGTTGAAGCAGCCGGGGCGTTCGGGCCGTGAGCCCGGGCCGCCCGCCCGGCAGGCTGCGGATCCATTCGGGCGGCAAAAACAAACAGTAACAAAGACACAATCCAGGAGCATCAATATGTCGAACAGACCTCTGAATGTCGGTTTAGTCGGCGGCGGCAAAGGCGCCTTCATCGTTCACCCCCACCAGCGAGCCATTCACTTTGACGGCACGCGGCGCGTCGTCGCCGGCGCGCTCTTCCCCGATCCCCGGATCGCGCGCGCCGAAGCCGCCCAGTGGCCCTATCCCCTCAAGGGCTACGGTTCCTACGATGAAATGATCGCCGCCAACGCCCAACTCCCCGAAGCCGAGAAGCTGGACTACATCCTGATCGTCACCCCCAACTTCGTCCACTTCGACCCGGCGATGAAAGCCATGAAAGCCGGCATCGCCGTGTTCTGCGAAAAGCCCCTGTGCCTGAACCTCAAGGAGGCCGCCGCCCTGGTGAAAACCGCGCGCCAGCTCAACATCCCCTTCTGCGTCGCCCATACCTACGTCGGCCACTGGACCAGCCGCCTGAGCCGCTATATCGTCCGCAGCGGCCTGCTGGGCGAGGTGCGCTGGGTGGATAGTTCCTACCTCAGGGCTGGCTGGCGACCCGGCTCGAAGCCACCGGCCAGCAACAGGCCTCCTGGCGCGTGGACCCCAAACGCGCCGGCGGCTCCGGCTGCGGCGGCGACATCGGCACCCACGCCCTCATGCAACTCCGCTACGTCACCGGCCTTGAGGTCACCGCGCTGAGCGCCCAGCTCGAGACCTTCGTCCAGGGCCGCCAGTTGGACGACCACTTCACGATCTATTGCCAGCTCAGCAACGGCGGCAAAGCCCTCGTCCGCGCCTCCCAAATCTGCATCGGCTACAAGAACGACCTCGGCATCGTCGTCGCCGGCACCAAAGGCACGCTTTGCTGGCGCCAGGAAGAACCCGAGTCCGTCACCATCAAGCTCCCCGGCCAGCCCGACCGCGTCTATTGGCGCGGCGCGGTCACGCCCGGCGACGGCTTCCTGCCCAAAAACGTCCCGGCGGATCTCATGGCCGAGCCGACCATCCCCTCGGGCCATCCCGAAGCCTTCCACGACGCCTTCGCGCGCCTGCATCGCTGCTTCGAGGCCGACGTGCGGAAGTGGAAAGCCGGCAAAGCCTTCAAGTGCGACGGCGCCAAATACGCCAACGTCGAAGACGGCTGGACCGGCATTGCCTTCATCGAAACCTGCGTCAAGAGCAGCAAAAAGAAGGGCGCCTGGACGCCCATGCCCAAAGCGATCTAACCGTCGCCCGGCACAAATCTCTGGGCCAGCCCGGGCCGGGAGCGCGGCCGCTCCGGAGAACCCGGGTTGCCCGGCTTTAAGAAATGAGGGAGCCGGCGCGGCCTCGCCCAATGGCGCACCCCGCAACCGGCCACCCCGCCCGCCTCGCGCCGCCGCTGCCATTTACACCTGCCGGGTGAATCGGAGGCGCTCCCCGGCGCCATAGCCGGCCACGCCCCTCGTCTTCCCTCCCATTCCCGCGGGCCGGGATCATTGCGCGGACAGGTTCATCCGCCGCCCGCCCGCTTCGCCGTTTATCGGCGGCAAATCCTCCTGCCAATTATTTTATCCGTACTTATACGGAACTGACGGTAATTGTCCTACCCATGGTTCTAAGCTGGGCGAAAACAAATTGAACCTATGACGATAACAAACACGCAACTGGAACTGAGCTTGGGAAACCGTCAAACCCATCGGCTGCCGTCCGCCACGTCCAATTCGTCCGGCCACCGCGCCCAGTGGTGGTTCCGGCGGATGCGGCAGATCGTGGACTGTGCGCTGGACTGGCAGCCCGCCCCTCCGCCCCGGCCGCAGCAGACTTCCTTCGCAAGCATGGATTTCAGCGCCTGGACGGCCTGAGTTCATTCCACCGCCACACGCCTGGGTTAGCGTGACCGCGAGTCAATAACCCTCCGGCAGCTTTCTTCGCTGCCATCCTTCCCTCACGTCCGGGCCTGGCCCGGACTGTCCATTTATTGGACACTCTCCCATTCCCAGCTTCCGGCAACCCCTTTTCTCCCTTCGCCCGCCAGAAAGCCCTTTCACCGCCTACCGCAGCTTCTGGCCGCCTTCGGGCTGCTTTCAAGCCGTGTACAAGGGGTGTACAACGGGTGTACCAGGGGTGCCCACCGGAAAAACAAGGGAAAATCCGTAGTACATCCGGGGTGCATCCGTTGTACACCCCTTGTACACGGCGCATTGGGATGGGGAGAATGGCGGGATTGCGGGACGGGATGGGCTGGCTTTTGGGCTTTTGGGGGGAGCGGAAAGGGGCGGCGGCGGGGCGGCGGGAAGTTCGTCCTTGACGGAAGGGGGTTATCCGGGTGCGATAGAGGCAGACTGAGAACAATCGCAATCGCAGATACACCTTACTATGAGCAATCAACTGGCAATTAACGGCGGCCCCAAGGCCGTGACAAATAAACTGCAGAGCTGGCCCCAGTTCGACGAAAACGCCATTAAAGCGGTCGAGACAGTTTTACGGTCCGGCAAGGTGAATTACTGGACCGGCAAGCAGGGCATGGAGTTCGAGAAGCAGTTTGCCGCGTGGCAGGGCAGCAAATATGCCGTCAGCGTGGCCACGGGCACGGCGGCGCTGCATGTCGCGCTTAATTCGCTGGGCATCGGCCCCGGGGACGAGGTGATCGTGCCGAGCTATACGTTTATCGCCAGCAGCTTTTCGATCGTGCAGGCGGGCGCGATTCCGCGGTTCGCGGATGTGAACCTGGAGGATCACTGCCTCAGCGTGGCGTCGGCGGAGAAGCTGGTGACGAAGCGGACGCGGGCCATCATGCCGGTGCATCTCTATGGCAACGTTTGCGATATGGACCAGATTCAGGCGTTTGCCCGGCGGCATAACCTGTATGTGATCGAGGATAACGCCGAGGCGTTCGGCGGCGTGTATAAGGGCCGCAAGACCGGCACGCTGAGCCACCTGGCCGGCTGCAGTTTTTGCCAGAACAAGACGTTCACCACCGGCGGCGAGGGGGGGATGGTGACGACGGACGACGAGGACCTGGCCTGGAAGGCGCGCAGTTTCCGCGATCATGGCTACGATGTGAAGCAGCGGTTGAGCCTGCTCGAACTGGAGCAGAAGCTGCCCTACATCCATAACATGGTGGGCTGGAACTACCGGATGACGGAGATGCAATCGGCGATCGGACTGGCCGAGTTGGCGCGCATGGATACCTGGAACCTGCCGCGGCGGCGGCGCAACGCGCAGATCTTAATCAATGCGCTCAAGACGTCGGAGCATATCAAGTATTTTCCCATTGATACGCCGGAACGGCAAAACGGGTGGTATGTGCTGGCCTTCTCGCTGGAGGTGGAACGGATGAAGTGCGACATCAAGCAGTTTGTCGCCGCCGTCGCCGCCGAGGGCGCGCCGGTCTGGAAAGTTTTCTGGCCCCAGTGCCACACCGAGCGGGCGTTTCAGGAGCACCATGCCTTTGGCCGCACCGGGTTTCCGTTCAAGTCCCGGGAATATGCGGACCCGGCGAGTGTGGACTACCGGGAGGTGGAGGTGCCCAATGCCCGCTGGCATGAGGCCCACACGTTCACGTGCTTTGCCTATCCCACCTTTACCGAGTCCGACATGGAGCAGATCGCCGAGGCGATCCTGAAGGTGATCAAGGCGTACGCGGCGTAGCGGCGCCGGCGAGCCGGTGCTGGCAGGCTTCCTGGAAGACCTTGCCGGGGTCGTACCCGAGCTGGTCGGGCGCGTCGGCGCGCCCCGACCAGGCGTATTCGGCGGCGAGCACGAACGCGGCGAACTGCTGGGGCTGGCTTTCCAGGGCGCGCTCGTCGGGGAAGAACCCCATCCAGGTGGTCTGCAGGAGGCCTTCGACGCCGGCCTGGAGGGCGGCCTGGGAGAGGCGGCGGATGTTTTCCGGCGTGTACCAACTGGCGGCGATGACGCGGAAGCCCGCTTCGTGCAGGAGCTTGAAGCTGCGGTCATCGGCGGCGGCCGCGTAATGCCAGTCCACAATGGTGATCCGCTTGTTGATTTGCGCGCGCCGCTGTTGGGCTTCGGCCCGGGTTTTGGCGTGCGTGGCGTCGCTGGCCTCGCCGGGCCCGAGCAACATGTCGCCCCAGATCATGCTTTGCACGCCCCGCCGCTCCAGCCACCGGGCGAGGCGGTTGGCGTGCTCGACCACCAGGGTGGTGACCGTTTCATCCCGGCAGCGCGGACATTCCGGGTTGGGGAAGCGCCCGCGCATGGTGACTTCGTCATGGCCGATGTGGCAGGATTGGGACTGAAAGATCGGCAGGCATTCTTTGAGCACGTCGCGGATGAAGCGGAAGCTGTGGGGATGGCGGACGCAATAGGCGTAGGGGGTCTGCGGGTCTTCGGCGAAGTCCAGGTTGCTGTGGTTGCGGAATATCCATTCGGCGTGGCCGGGGACGTTGATGAGCGGGACGGGCTCCTGGTAATGGGCGCGGCACAGCTCGACCAGGTGGCGCAGGTCCGGCTTGGAGATGGCGTTGGGGGCCGTAATTTCCGGGTGCTTGTCCCAGCGGGCCGCCTCGCATTGGATGAGGCTGTGGTTGAATTTCAACGCGCTGAAGACGTTGGTGATGAGCCGCTGGTGCATCGGCGCGCCGGAGGCGCTGGGAAACCAGTGCGCCCCGCGAAAGCGCAGGGCCGGCCAGTCGTCCACTTCGAGCGCCGGGCAGGTGCGCGCGCGGCCGGCGGGCGCCCAAAGCTGCGCCAGCGTTTGCAGGCCGTAGAAGGCCCCCTGCGCCGTTGAGGCGAGGATGGCCAGCCCGCCGGGTTCCACCACCAGCCGGTAGCCCTCGGGGTCCTGCGCCCAGCGGGCTTGCCCGGCGGGGAAAACAGTCTGGCGGGGCGAGCCGATTTGCAGGACGACGCCCGGCGAGCGGCTGCGGGTGAAGGCGCCCGGGGCGCCGGGGAACGCGGCTTCCGCCGCCTGCCAGAGCCGCGGGTCGCGCGCCGCCGCCCGGAGGGTCCATTTCATTCCCGGTTCCAGCCGGAAGGTTCCCGCGCCCAGGCGTAGCGATTTGGGCTGGGGGATGATGAGCGGTTTGCCGGGCGCGGAGACGGGAGCCGCCGCCGGGGCCGGCGGGGCCGCCAGCAACAGCGGGACGCAGAGACCGATGGACAGCAGGGAGACGCAGTATTTCATGATGCGGCCGTTTATACGCCAACGGCGCGGCAGGCGCACGCCCGAATCACCGGGCCCGCAGCATGAGGACGGGCACGCTGAGGCTGTGCTGGACGCGGATGGCGGTCGTGCCGAGCACCAGGTCGGCCATGAACTGGTGGCCGTGCGTGCTCATGGCGACCAGGTCGCAGCCCTTGCGCTTGACCCACTTGACGATTTCCCTGGCCGGTTCGCCGTAGGCGAGTTCGGCGCTGGCCGGGATGCCGGCCGCGTTGAGCTCGGCCCGGACTTGCTCCAACCAGGCCTTGCTCTCTTCGATTTCTTTGCCCGCGGCGTCGGTCCGGTGGTATTTGGCCGGCACGCCGCTGGCGACATGGAGCAGGACGACCCGGCTGCGCATGGTTTTAGCCAGGGGCTTGATGTGCTCGATGATCGCCCGGTCGGTGGGAGTACCTTCCATGGGGACGAGGATGGTCTTGTAGAGGCTCATAGGTTGACAGGAGTTAAGGGATGGGATGCATGGGAGATTATCGGCCCAGGAGGATGCGCCAGGCGGTCTGGAGCGACTCGGGCAGGCTATAGAGGTCCAGGGCGGTAATCAGCAGAACGCTGCCCCAGCCCAGGAGCCCCAGGAACCAGCCGTTGGCCCATGGGCCCATGCGCCGGCGCGAGGAGGTAAAGATCAGCAGGGGAAACAAGGCCAGGGGCAGGACGAGGCAGAGGCTCACCTGGCTGAGGTTGACGAGGTCGGTCACGCTGCGGGTGCCGCGGATGCTGACGATCCAGATGGCCGGGATGACGGCCAGGAGCCGGGACAGCATGCGCCGGATCCAGGGGCGCAGGCGCCAGCGCATGAAGCCCTCCATGACGACTTGCCCGGCCAGCGTGCCGGTGATGGTGCTGCTTTGGCCGCTGGCCAGGAGCGCCACGGCAAAGAGGGTGCTGGCCAGGCTGGTGCCCAGCAGCGGGGCCAGCGTCAGGTGCGCGAGGCGGATCCAGTCGCTGTCCGCGGTGAACCGCACCATTTCGCCACCGGGGAGGGTCACGCTGTCCTTGCCGTAGAAGACCAGGGCGGCCAGCACGAGGATGCCGGCGTTGATGAGGAAGGCCAGCGACAGGGCCACGGCGGAATCCAGCGTGTTGAACCGGATGGCGCTGCGGATGGAGGGTTCGTCGCGCTGCAGTTTGCGGGACTGCACCAGCGCCGAATGCAGGAAGAGATTGTGCGGCATGACGGTGGCGCCGATGATGCCGATGGCGATGACGAGCATGCCGCGCTCGCGCAGGCCGGGTTGGAGCAGGGCCTGGCCCATCTCCGCGAAATCGGGCTGGGTTTGCGGCAGCGCAAAGATCTCGATGGCATAGCAGATGCCGATGGTCGCGACGAAGACCGCCACCACCGCTTCGAGCATGCGCATCCCCAGCCCTTGCAGGGCCAGCAGCAGCAGCACGTCCAGGGCGGTGATGAGGATGCCCCATTGCAGCGGGATGTGGAACAACAGGTTCAGCGCCACCGCACTGCCGAGCAGTTCGGCGAGGTCCGTGGCGGCGACGGCCAGTTCCATCGCCAGCCAATTGGGCCAGCGAGTCCAGGCTGGAAACCAATCGCGGCAGCATTGGGCGAGGTCTTTGCCGGTGGCGATGCCCAGCCGCGCGGCGATGACCTGGAGGATGACGGCCATGAAGCTGGCCAGCCCCACCACCCACAGCAGGCCGTATTTGAACTGCGCCCCGGCCGCCAAATCGGTGCCCCAGTTGCCCGGGTCCATATAACCCACGCTGACGAGTATGGCCGGGCCGACAAAGGCGCGCCACTGCCGCCAGAAACCGGCGTGGGGCGGGGGCACGGTGACCGTGCTGTGGATGCCCTCCAGCGAGACGTGGGAGCCGGACGCGCCCGGCGCCGGGGCGGCAGGCGGCGCGGGCGCGGGCGAATCAGGGGGCGGCGGGGGTTGGCTCATGGCGCGCCGTTATCGCCCGGTTTCCCCGCGCGGCGCCGGCCCTTGCCGAGCGTTGCTTCCCAGCTTTTCCATGATTCGCTTCTTAGCGTGCCGTGGGGGTGAAGTCAACCACCGCTTGCACGGCGCGGGGAGGGCGAGGTTTCGCCGGCCGCATTCCGCGCTGGCGGCCGGGGCGCAAATTGCGGTAGCCTGACCGCCGGTCTGGTCGTTTCCGTGGCGAAAACGCCGCGGCGGGCCGAAGCTATGTCAAACGATGGCAAACATTGCGGGATAAAGCGGGAAGAACCGCGGGAAGCGGGCTGGGAAAACCCCGCACCCGCGCGCCCGCGCCCGGTGGGCGGTTCGCGGCGGTTCCGGTAGCAGGCCATGCCGCGCGACGACCAGAACGCCGCCCCTGGTTTGGCAGCGGTGCCCGAGGAAACCGGGGCGACGGGGTTGTTCCCCTGGCGGCAGACGTTTGCGGCGCTGCGGCATCGCAACTACCGGCTGTTCTTTTTCGGGCAGATGATTTCGCTGGTGGGCACCTGGATGGAAAACACGGCGCAAAGCTGGCTGGTGTATCAGCTCACCGGTTCCAAGCTGATGCTGGGCACCGTCGCCGCGGTGGGCTCCGCGCCGTTGCTGCTGTTCTCGACCTGGGGCGGTTCGGTGGCGGATCGGCATTCCAAGCGGACGGTGCTGTTATGGACGCAGAGCGGGATGATGCTGCTGGCGTTTGTGTTTGCCGGCCTGATTTGGAGCGGGCAGGTGCGGCCCTGGCACGTGCTGGTGCTGGCGGCGCTCGGGGGCGTGGCGATGGCGTTCGACATCCCGGCGCGGCAGGCGTTCGTGGTCGAGATCGCCGGCCGGGAGGACCTGTTGAACGCGGTTTCGCTCAACAGCTCGCTCTTCAACGGCGCGCGGGTGGTCGGGCCGGCGGTGGCGGGGTATCTGATTGCGCAGGTGGGGATGGCGATGTGCTTCTTTCTGAACGGGATCAGCTTTCTGGCGGTGCTGGCCGGGCTGATGCTGATGCGCCTGCCGGCCTTTGTGCCGCCCGCCGCGCCTGAATCCACCTGGCAGCACGCGCTGGAGGGGTTTGCCTACGTGGCCAAACACCGCCAGGTGCGCACGCTGCTGCTGCTGGTGGCCATTGTCGGGGTGTTCGGGTGGTCCTACTCGGTGCTGCTGCCGGCGTTTGCGACGGACGTGCTGCGCGTCGGCAGCCGCGAATACGGGATGCTGCTCAGCAGCAACGGGGTGGGCGCGTTTTGCGGGGCGCTGGTGGTGGCCACTTACGGCCGGCGGCTGCCCCTGCCGCGGATGATTTTCGGCGGCCTGGGGTTCTTTGCGCTGATGCTGTTGCTGCTGGCGGCGACGCAGAATTACTACGTGGCGCTGGTGTTCATGGGCGGCGCCGGCTGGGGCATGCTGCTTTACCTGTCCACCAGCAATACCGTGGTGCAGACGAGCGTAGCCGATGGCATGCGCGGGCGCGTCATGGGCATTTGGACGCTGATGTTCGGCGGCATGATGCCGGTGGGTGGATTGGAGGCGGGCCTTCTTTCCCACTGGATCGGCGTGCCGTGGGCGGTGGCCATTGGCGCGATGATTTGCGGCCTGGCGGCGCTGGCGGGATGGTGGCAGTTTCACCACCGCCCGCCCAAACCGGCATGAACGCCGCCCGCCCCCGGCCGCTGGCTTCCGGCAGGGCCAGTGGATCGCCCGCGCCGAGGATACGAACTCCGGGCTTTGGCGGATGCTTGTCCGAGGCTGGCCAGGCCGTTAACGCTTGCCGCCGGCCCTGAAGAAGCGGCGCCCCGTACGTATTAAAAGCCGGCACCGCGAAGGTGCCGGCTTGTTTTCAACAACTGCCTTCAGCCCCGCGCCGCCGCGGGCGGCGCCATTCCCCACGCGCGTCCGCGCGTTAGAAAGTGAACATTACCTCGGCCCGCAGGAAGGAAATCATCTTCTGGTGTTCGTAGTAGTCGCCGGGGAAGAGCAGTTCGCCCCAGAGATGACCCTTCATGTGCTTGCCGAAGGTGTATTCGACCATCGCCGCCGCGAGGTGGCCCCGGAAATGGTCGTCATTGCTGAAGAGGCCGGGTGCGCCGCGGGTTGCCGCCTTTTCCATGGCGAACAAGGCGTAGTAGCTGGAGACGAAGCGCATCCGATTCTTGATCGGGTCAATGGACCAGGTGGGGCCCAGGCGCAGCAGGTTGGCCTGCTGGCCAATGCGCGCTTCGGCGGCGACGCCGTAAAGGCCAATTTCGCACCAGCGCGGCCAGCGGCCCCACAGCGAGTCGAACATCTCATCCTGCCTGGTCTTCGGGTCGTCGCCGGAGAGCAGCTCGCCGGAGAGCGTGAGCTGATTATTCAGTTTGTCATTGAACTGGTAGGTCAGCCGGGCGTTGACGCCGTATGCCGACAGGTCGCGCGAGGCGGTGCTGGATCCGGCCGGGAACTGGACCCGGGGATCGGCTTTGCGGCCGAACTGGTAGGCGCCTTCGATCCAGTATTTCCAGTGATCATCGAGCAAGCCGTTGATCCGCGCGCCGATCGTATAAATATCCGCGTCATCCCCCACCGTCGGGTAGTGGATCGAAACCCGGTCGTCGTTCTTGTAAATAAAGTAAGCGGCCATATTCGCGGACTTGTGGGAGGTGTTGGCGAGTTGCACCACCACGCCCTTTTCGCGCTGGTCGCCCTGCGGCAGGTTCTGGTTGTTGAGGGTCGGCAGCCAGCCGTCATCACGCGGGTCCTGGGCAATGCCCATCGCTTCAAAGGTGGTATTCTGTTCTTTGAACTCGTATTTGAGCCGCACCGCATCGAAGTAATAGGTCCAGGAACCATCCCCCGGCGTGCCATCCGCCAGCAACCAGCCGTCGCCGGCCAGCGAGTCCCGGCCCGGGATCAAGTCCTGCCGCCCCACCTTGATGGTCAACGGCAGTTCCGCGATGTTCTTATATTCCACCCACAGATTGTCAATGATGCCCTCCCGCATATCCAACCCCTTCCGGCCGGTCGTGGGCGAAGTTCGCATCGGCGTATAGCCGGCATCTTTCATCCACTCGCGGGGCTCCGCCGCCAGCCGCACCGAGAAGCTCAGGTCCTCCACCGGGGTGATGGTGGCCCAGAGACGCGCCCGGAACCGGAAATAGTCCTGTTCGTGCAATGGGTTATCCCGGTTCAACGTCAACAGGTTGTTGAAGTACTCATTGCGGATTCGCAGGTCGGCTCCCCAATTCAGCCAGGAGGTTGGATTTTTAATATCCTTAATCATCTGCTCCGTGGCGGAGAGCTTTGCGGGCGTGGCCCCCGTTTGCGCGGTTTGCGCCTGGGCGGACATGAGGGTAACCGCCAGTATGACGGCGGATATGATTACTGCGCGAGCCTTACTCATTTTTGGTCGTTCCTTTCAAGTCTTGCTGCTTTTAGTGGAAGCGAGCATTGATCAGTTGTTTAAGTTTCAGGTTCTTGCCTGCATTGCGGGGTTGGTTTGCATTGCTTTCCGCACCCACAATACAACGGCCCGGATTTTATGGTTTTAGGCCTGAATGTCCAGCTTTTTGCAAAGATTTTTTTCGGCCACGCCATTGGGCTACCAGCCCGTCTAATTCCATGATAGGGCAAAGTTATCTCCTTTCTGACAGTAAAATTAATTATACTTTTCGCCAGTCAGGCCCGAATCCGAGACCATGAACCCATTAAAACCGGGGAAGAATACTGGGCGCCCCAGTCTTGAACCCAATTCAACCCGCCAGCCTGGGAACCGGCGGCCGTTTCAGACTCCAACAATCACCCGATAAACATCCAGGGAATCCACATGGAGAAGGCGGGCATCATTGATATCCCCGATTTCAGTGCCCAAAAAAGACAGGCCGCATAGAGCCTCGCGCCGCTCCCAAACCGTCCTGCCAGGGCCATGCCCGATTCCCAACGCCGTTTTCCGTTTAACCCCCGTCATTCCAGCCACATATAACCCTACCATCAAGCCATGTACAAGGGGTGTACAAGGGATGCCCACCGGATGTTCATCAGATTTTCCGATGTTCATCCGGCGAG
>Ga0116178_10001899_pt1 | contig 16974 bp, 12 predicted proteins | sample AD_STIC12_MetaG_FD_89880 | JGI IMG/M metagenome (GOLD analysis project Ga0116178, IMG submission 89880) | Active sludge microbial communities of municipal wastewater-treating anaerobic digesters from USA - AD_STIC12_MetaG | ecosystem: Engineered > Bioreactor > Anaerobic > Digestate | place: USA... | reverse complement strand
CGGCCTGGAATCCATTCATCAAGGAAAGCGGCCAGGCGTTGCTCGCCGACGGCCAGCAGGAACTCATCGAACTGCATCGGTCCAAGGTGAAGATACTCAATCCTGCCGACCGGTACGGCAAACCCCTGGGAGCCAGGCGCGAATTCAAGCAATGAACCGGCGGCGACCAGGTGCAGCTCGGGCATCTGCTCGTAAAAATACCGCAGGGCCACAAAAACCGCCGGCGCAGCCTGGATTTCGTCCAGGAACACCAGAGTCTTGCCGGGCGTGATGGTCGTGTTGAACTGCAGTTCCAGCCGATCAACAGTCAACCGGGGATCGTTTGATGTAAAAAGATCCGCAAGATTGGACGCGGTCTCAAAGTTCACTTCGACCAGGTTGTCGAAATGTGCCGCCGCGAACATCCGGACAAGATGGGACTTGCCGACCTGCCTGGCGCCGCGGATAACCAAAGGTTTTCGCAGGGGTTTATCCTTCCATTCAACCAGGTCGTTCAGGGCGTTTCGATGCATTGCAGACACCATTCTGCCAGAATCAAGGGTAATTTTGACAGACTTTATGCTAAAATCAAGGGTGATTTCGACAAGACTTATGTCAAAACTAAGGGTGATTTTGACACCGCAGTGATCAGGCCCCCCAAGATATCGAGGCGGCTGCAAGGATTCGGACGCCGGCATCATTTGCATTCTGCCTGCGGCAAAGTGAAAGTCGATTTTCAGAATAACAGCGGTAAAGTGAAAATCCGGCGCTTGGGCCAGTGGTCAACCACGAAGGGCTCGAAGGACGGCCAAAGGCTCACGAGATGCGACCTGAAGTAACGCCATGGCCGGACCATCGGGGACGCGACGTCCCTGTTCCCAGTTGCGAAGGGTGCCGACGCTGACGCCAATCATGGCGGCAAAATCGGGCTGGGTAAGATTCAAACGGCCGCGGATGGCCTTGATGTCGGCGGACTTGAATACGAAACGCCTGGATGGTTCCGTCTCGCCGCGGCGGATGGCCCCTGCCTCCTTGACGGACGCGAGCAGTTCTTCAAAATCGTTGTTTTTCATTTGAACTCCCTCGAAGTCAGGTGTTGCGTGACCAATCTTGTAAAGACCCGCGTCTCAATGAACTGGGTTAGTTTATACGTCATTGGCGTATCCATTTCAAGCGTGTGAACGAGAATGTTTCGAAGTAAGGGGAAAGGTGTACCAGACAGGCTCTGCTGACGAAGTTGGGTAAACACCCCCACGACTGAAGCTCGGGGCGTAGTGCCCGGAGGGGCCGCGGGGGTACCCGTAACGGAACGCCTCGGAGGCGCGCGACACCTTGCGGGGCCTTAATGACCGTCGCGCGCCGAGAGCACGAGAAGCGCCCGTGGGGCGGGCCCCGCGGGCGACTTCGTGTCCGGGACGGGTTACCCCCGCAGGCCCCTTAGCACACAACGACGGGCGGACGTCAGCTCCTCGCCCCCCGAAGCGAAGCGGATGGCCCCACGGGCGAATTTTCATTCGCCCTTACGGAGCGAGGGGCAAAGCGGCGCCCCCCTGTTCCTATTGTGACCAACCCCAATTCCAATTAAGATACGCGCGAACTGAAACCGGGGAGTCCGGGATGGGCGAAACCAACAAGATCGAAAAGCGCGTGATCATGGATGCGCGGGCCGTGGAACTGGCCGTGTCGGATCTGGCGGGCCGGATTCGGGCCACCAGCGACGAAGACCAGGTGTGCCTGATTGGCATCCAGACCGGCGGCGTGTACGTCGCGCAGCGCCTGCACAAGGCGATGGAAACGGTCGGCTTCAAGGACATCACCTTTGGCCGCCTGGACATCACGCTGTACCGCGACGACATCTTCACGGCGCTTCAGCAGCCGGTCGTCCGCAGCACGGACATCAGGTTCGACCTGACCGGCAAGAACGTGATCCTGGTGGACGATGTCCTGTACACCGGGCGGACGATCCGTGCGGCGCTGGACGCACTGGTTGACTTCGGCAGGCCCCGCCGGGTGCGCCTGGCCGTGCTGGTGGACCGCGGACTGCGGGAATACCCGATTCAGGCGGACTTCGCCGGCAGGACCGTCAACACGGACGCCAACGAAACCGTCCAGGTCGAACTTGTGGAAATGGGCTTTGAACGCGACCGCGTGGTCGTCTATGAGAGACAGTCCTGATGGAAAATCCCAACACGCTGAATCACCTGCTGGCCCTCGAGGGCCTGTCGAAGGAAACCGTGACCTCGATCCTGGACCATGCCGTCGGCTTCAAGGAAGTCAGCAAGCGCCGGATCAAGAAGGTCCCGCCGCTGCGTGGCGTTACCGTCGTGCTTTTCTTCATCGAAAACTCGACGCGCACCCGCATCAGCTTTGAAGTCGCGGCCAAGCGCCTGTCGGCCGACACGCTGAACTTCAGCGCATCGACGTCGTCGCTGTCCAAGGGCGAAACCCTGCTGGATACCGCCAAAAACCTGATGGCGATGCAGCCCGACATCATCGTCATGCGGCACTTCGCCCCCGGCGCGGCCAAGTTCCTGTCGGAACGCATCCCGGCCGGCATCGTCAACGCCGGTGACGGACCCCACGCGCACCCGACCCAGGCCCTGCTGGACATGTACACGATGCGTGAAAGGAAGGGTCGCCTGGAAGGCCTGGAAGTCGCCATCGTCGGCGACATCGCCCACAGCCGCGTGGCCCGTTCCAACATCCACGGACTGCTGACGATGGGCGCCAAGGTCCGCCTGGCCGGCCCGCGCACCATGCTGCCCACGATGATCGACCGCTTCCCGGTCAGCGTCCATGACCGCATCGAGCCCGCCATCGAGGGCGCCGACGTCGTCATGATGCTGCGCATCCAGAAAGAACGCATGGGCAAGGACCTGTTCCCGTCCGACCGCGAATACGCCCGCGTCTTCGGCCTGGATTCCCAGAAGCTGAAGCTGGCGAAGCCGGACTGCCTGGTGATGCACCCGGGCCCGATGAACCGCGGCGTCGAAATTACGCCCGAAGTGGCCGATTCGACCCAATCCGTGATCCTGGAACAGGTCGAAAACGGCGTGGCCGTCCGCATGGCGGTCCTTTTCATGGTTGCCAGACACCTTGGCGTGTCGGAAGAATGATGGTGACGGTTATGCGTACGCGTATTGTGAATTGTCAGATTTTCGATCCAGCGACCGGCGGCGACGCCTTCCCCGGCTGGGTCGAGTTCGAAAACGGCGTCATCACGGCCGTCGGCAAGGGCCAGGCCCCTGCCCCGTCCGCCGGAGCCGAAATCACCGACATCGACGGTCAGGGATTTACCCTGGCCCCGTCGTTCGTCGATATGTATGCCAATTTCTGTGAGCCCGGTTACGAATACCGTGAAACGGTTGCTTCCGGTTCACGCGCCGCGGCATCGGGCGGTTACACCGCAGTCTGCCTGCGCCCGGACACCGACCCGATCATCCAGCGTAGCGACGTCGTCCGGTTCCTGCTTGAACGCGGCGTATTCGCGAACATGGTCGATATATTCCCCATCGGCGCCCTTTCCATGAACATGGAAGGCCAGACCATGGCCGAAATCGGCGAAATGGCCGCGGCCGGCGCACGCCTGGTCGGCGAAGGCAACACGTTCGTGAAGCGGACCGGATTCCTGCGCCGCTGCATGGAATACGCCGGGAACTTCGGGCTGGTCGTGATGTTGACGAACGAGGACCCTTCACTTGCCGAAGGCCCCTGTCACGAAGGATTCATGTCCACGTCCCGCGGCCTGAAGTGCACGCCGGTCCAGGCCGAGGAAATCGCGGTCGCCCGCCACATCGCGCTGGCCGAACTGACCGGCACGCCGACCCACCTGGTGAAAATCAGCAGCGCCGCCGGCGTCCGCCTGATCCGCGACGCCCGCGCACGCGGAATAAACATCACTGCGTCCGTGTCGATACACAACCTGGCCCTGAACGAAGACGCCAACGCCGGTTACGACGCGATGACAAAGGTTTGGCCGCCACTGCGCGCCGAAGAAGACCGCCGCGCACTGCTGGCCGCGCTGGAAGACGGCACGATCGACATCGTAGTGTCCGATCACGACCCGCACGTCATCGAGGGCAAGGAAGTCGAATTCGACCTGGCCACGGTCGGCGCCAGCAGCATCGAACTGACCTTCGGCGTGCTGAACACTCTGGTCGAACGCGGCGAGCTTAAGTTCGCGACGGTTATCCGCGCACTGGCGACGGCGCCCAGGAAGATAATGCACCTTGACGGCGGCGTGATTTCCGCCGGCATGCCGGCCGACCTTGTCCTTCTGGATCGCAAGGCCGTGCGCAAGGTCTGCGGCGCCGAACTGGTGTCCCAGGGCGTCAACACGCCGTTTGATGGAACCGACCTTGCGGGTTGCCCCGTCATGACCTTCCGCCGCGGACGCATTACGTTTGCGGCTTGACCCGGCTCGGCCCCCCTGCCCCGGAGGTATCTGGCCCATGGAAATCCGTGATCCGATTCATGGCCCGATAACGACGTCCCAGGCGGAGATGGATCTGATCGCACACCCGCTTTTCGAAAGGCTGCGGGGGATCAGGCAACTCGACTTTTCCGAATACACGTTCCCGGGGGCGACGCACACCAGGTACATTCATTCCCTTGGAACCATGCACCTTGCGGGCCTTGCGTTCGACATGATGGCCCGCGATCTTGGCCAGTTCGTCCCGGCGACCGAGATGCCGCGTCTGCGCCAGACGGTGCGCCTGGCCGGGCTGCTTCACGACCTTGGCCATCCGCCGATGTCGCACACCGGGGAACGGCTGCTGCCGGATCTGTCCGGGCGGCAGATCGGTAACGCCTGCTGCTGCGGGCACACCGACCACGAAACCCTGACCCGCTACCTGCTGCTTAATTCAGACATCCGCGGGCTTGTCCGGGATTGGTTTGCGGACAACGGCGTCCTTGCCGAACACGTCGAGGCCGTCCTGAGTCCCGTTGATGAGGACGTCGATGCCGCGCCCTTCTGCTTCGGCGGCGTCAATGTTCTGACGGCGCTGCGGCAACTGATTTCCGGCGAACTGGACGTTGACCGGATGGACTACCTGCTGCGCGACAGTTACTTCACCGGCGTCGCGTACGGCCGGTTCGACAAGGACTGGCTGCTTTCCCACATCGGGGCAACGGTCGAGGACGGCCGCGCCTTCATGACGCTTGAAGCCAACGCGGTCTTCACCCTGGAAGATTTCCTGCTTTCCAGGCACCACATGTTCCTGATGGTTTACAGCCACCCACGGACCCAGACGTACCACCGGCTGCTTTCGCGATTCCTGGACGCAACCGGCCTGCGGCTGCCGTCATCCCTTCAGGGCCTGGCCGCTTTCGACGATGCGTGGCTGATGGGGGAGCTGCGGAAATCGAATCACCCGGACGCGATACGCATCTGCCATCACGACGTGCCAAGGCTGATTTTCGAGGCGTGGGGGGACGAGGCCGACCGCCTTGCGTCGATGCAGGGGCGCATCGAGGCCGCATTGCCGGAAGGCGTGATGGTGCAGGACAGCAACCTGGCCTTTTCCAGGTACTTCAGCCGTGGCCAGCGGACAAGCGACGCCCCGACCCTTCGGGTGCGCCAGGTGACGCCCGGCGGGCTTTCCAGGATACTTCCGGTCGAGCAGTACAGCGACATGTACGAACGCCAGGCCAGGCCGCGGCGCAGCATCCGGATTTTCGGGGACACCGGACTTATCACCCAGGTTGAAACGGTCATACGGGATCTGGCCCGCCTGGGCTGATCCACTGGATATTCACGAATGGCACGATACAACGACTCGTTGCAGGCCCAGCTTGACGCGGCCCAGGAAATGCTGAACGCGAACCTTCTGGAGGACGCGTGGATAGTACTGAACCGCCTGGACTCCGCATATCCCGATTCACCGGAAATCATCGCCACGATGGGCGATGCGGCGCTGAAGGTCGGGGACTTTGAATTCGCATACGAAATGTTTGACCGCGTCATCGAACTGGAGCCGGTGTGGTCCGAGGCGTGGTCCGCCAGGGCGCGCTGCCGCCTGGAGATGTGCGAATTCGAGACCGCCAGGGCCGACCTGGAACACGCCATCGCGCTTGATCCGGCCAACCCGGAAGCCCATTACTGCATTGGCATCCTGGCTGAATTCGATAACGATGAAGTCCAGGCCAGGCACGAATTCGCCCAGGCCGCCATGATCGACGGCGAGCACTTCATCATCCCGTTCAGAACCGCGACGGCCGTTGATTTCGAAAGGCTTGTCCTGAAGGTGATTGGGAAGCTGAAAGTGCCGGCCGGTAAGGGCCGTGCAATCAAATTCAGCGTGCACGAACTGCCGTCGGTCGTCTTCTGCGCCGAAACCGGCCTTTCGCCCTTGATAACGTTCTACCGGGCCGAGCCCGACGAAAAGAACCCCAACCCGCCATATCTGTTCTTCCGAAGGAACATCGAACGCGTTTCCCGCAACATTGACGACATCGAGATTGAGATCGATGCGGTCCTGGGCGGTGATTTCGAATACGCCGACGGATATGCTCCCAGCGCGCCAAGCGCGGCGAATCAGCACGACACGGAAGATCTTCACTGAATTCAGTGGGCAATGACCTGGTACGGAATCTGGGTGATGGTCCAGTCGGTCGAGGGCAACTCGGCCAGCGGCAGCAATGCGGCGGACAGGATTTCAAGCGGTCCGACCTGGCTGCCGGCCGAATACGGATTTGTAAGCTTCGAATCATCAAGCCACATCGGCGACGGGCGCAGCGTACTCACCGCGATTACCAGGATGGATTCGGTCACCTGGGTCATGCCGGTCGGAACCTTTGCGCGGATATGAACGCCACGCGACGTCAGTTCCGGCCCCGGAAACACGGTCCTGACGCCGGCCTCGACGCCGACCCTGGGGGTGATCGAATTCGGCGCCAGCATGCTTACGCCCTGGTCGGACACGCTGAAAATCGATATCCAGGCATCGCGTGACGAGGCGATTGAAATCTTGATGTCCTCGCCGTCGATGAAGCGGCGGTCGCCCAGATCGACATCCAGCTTGAACCCGGCCCCGCCGACCTCGCGCAGGTCGATGACCCTGGCCTTCAACTGGACGTCCAGCCTGAAACCACCCTGGAAAGGAACGACCTTGTCGGGCCCCCGCCTTTCCTCGACGATCAGCGCGGTCGTGCGGTTGACGTCGATTGACTGGACCAGTCCCTGGTCACCGGCGCCACCGCTGCTGTTGAAAGACATCAGACCCGAAGTCACGGCAACGCCGCCCACGCTTTCAATCGCCTCGCGCCTGGCCGCGGCAAGGGCCCGGTTGACGACGGTCGCCTTTGATTCGGCGTCGGTTCCGATGACGCTGACCCGTACATCCACCCAGCCGCGATCCGGCAGCTTCGTGACAACCGGGGCCGGCAGTTCGGGGGCCTGGGAAACGGGCTTCGTCACGGTCGTCGCGGGGCGGCCGGACGCACACCCGACAACCGCGGGTATCGTTGCCACGGCACAGACGACCGCAATAACTGTCGTGAAGTTACGGTTCATTCATACCCCTTTTCACAAAACCCGCGCGACTACGGCGCGTCCCTGGCAACCCTGAAGCCGGTATAAACCGATCGCTCGGTGGGAAGCACCCCGCCGCGGCTCGATGCGCGCACGAATTTCGGTCCGTTGAACCACGACCCGCCGCGCACGACCATCTTCACGGTCGTATCGCCATAACCATCGAAGCCGGAAGTGGATTCGGTCGCCGGCGGGACGTATTCGGAACTGGTCCACTCGCGGACGTTGCCGGCCATGTCGCAAAGACCCTGGACGGAATTCCCGGCCGGCTTGGAACACACAGGAAGGGTCGATCCCTTTCCGCAGCCGGATCCGCTTGCGGGATCGTCCATGATGGCGCGCTGACACGTCGCCGAATCGTTGCCCCACGGATACGCGGAATCCTGGCCACCGCTCTTGGCTGCGTATTCCCACTCGACCTCGGTCGGAAGGCGGCCGCCCGCCCACTTCGCGAAAGCGGTGGCCTGTTCGTAATCCACGCAGTTAATCGGATGGTCATCGACGCCTTCACGGTTCCAGTTGCAATCGCGACCCGGCCCCGGTTCGGTGCATACGCCGATTTCCACGCATCGCCTGTACTGGGCGACGGTGACCTCGGTCACGCTGAGTTCAAAATCCGCCACATTCATTCGCCTGACCGGGCGTTCGTTCGGCATCCCGCTGACGGAACCCATCGAGAAGGCGCCGCCGCCAAGCATCGCGAATTCCACCAGGACGGGAACCGTTCCACGCGGAAGGTAAGGCGCAAGCAGCGAAGCGTACGGGTTGTCGGAAAGCGAAGTGCCATAGGCATCGACGAACATCTTGGCCCACTGACGCTTGTCTTCTTCCGGAACGACTTCCAACGGAAGCGCCTTGCGCAGCTTTTCCCAGTCACGATCACGGCTTTCCGCGCGCTGGCGGCGAATCTGCTCGGCCTGGTCAATCTCTGCCTGGTACTTTTCCCATTCCTGGGCGCGGGAAATCGCAAGCTTTTCGTACTTCGGGGCCTTGATCGCCAGATCGCGCCACGCGCGGGCCTTTTCCATCGGGGTCAGGCCACTTCTGTCGGCGCGAATGACGCGGTCGTACTCCTGAAGATTCTCAACGTCGTTCAAGTCGAACTTCAGGGCGTCGGCGTCCAGCGCGCGGACGGTGCTGACCTTGGGAACAGTTGGAAGCTGGGTTTCAACGGCAAAGCCCTTGTTAAGCTTCAGGATCAGTTCGCCAAGATCGGGCGCCGGCTCGCCGGTTGCCGGTGAAAGCATCGAGTCCTTTTCGCCGACAAGTGTCGGTTGCTGTTTGCGGTCACGGATTATGGACGAAAAGACCTGTTCGACATAACCATGCGCTTCCGCGGCCGTCACCAGCCCGTCAAGATTCGAATCGGCCCAGCCGCGCAAGGCGCCAAGAACCAGATAACTGAAGGCCGGACGCGTCGCCCCGGGAAGCGGGCCGGCGTACTGGTCTTCCTTGGCGGCGGTCATTACGACGAACCGGGGATCGGCCACCGCGGAATCGGCGGCAAGGACGATTGGCTGCAGGCCCTGGACGATTGGCTTACCGGACGTGCCCAGACCGGAAAAGCATGCGTCGATAATTATGCGAACCTGACCGGCTGACGAAGACTGGGCAATCCGCATCAGTTCGTTGCGGGAAAAGGATCGATCCTGAAGACTGGCGACCGTCTGGCGGGCGTCCATGCCGATAAGAAGGCCGTCATGTCCGTCGGAACTGGGTGCACCGTGCCCGACGAACACAATCCACAGGGTTCCGGCCGGATTCGCCTTGGCGACGACTTCCTGCAAGGCGTTGCGCATGCCTTCGACGGACGCGTCCTGATCCAGCACCAGGCGGATATTGCCGATCGGGACTCCGCGGGACTGAAGCATCCAGCGGTACCAGGACTCGACGTTTTCGCGCGCGCCCTCGACGCGTGGGACCAGGACGTAGTCCTCGATTCCGATAAGCAGTGCGACGTCGTCGCGACCGCCACCAACGGCCCTTGCCGGCTTGGTCAGGTCGGGCCACCCGACCGATGATTCCGCGGCCGATGCGGAAACGGCCGCCATGGTCAGGACGGATGCCACAAATATCAGCACTGAACCGGATATGCGAGCCAGCCTGCATCCGTTGTCAATCATCGCAAACCTCCGGAAAACGAAATGGCGAATTTGGATGCGCCATTATACACATTACCATCGACCTTCTTCACGACCGCCGGGAACAACCTGGAATACCATGCCGCCGTCGGGCGAATTGAACGAAAGAAGGTCCCCCGTATCAAAGCGGAACTCCTCGCTGGCGCCAAGCTTCCTGAACTTGGACGCCCCGGAACACCGCACAAAGATCGGTGAATGAAGTTCGCTGCCAAGCAACACAAGCCAGCCGGATGCGACACGGAAGACCGCGTGCTCGCGGGAAACGAACCGGCAGTCCAGAACGATGTCGTTGCCCTGGGCCCTTCCGACACGATAATTGCCCCGTGAAAGGACAATTTCATGCCGGGTCCAATGATTTTTTGACGTTGGAATAAGGCGCCATACATCGGACTGGCGTTGATACCGACCCGGCTGGCCCTGGCAACCGCTGACGGAAAGTACCCTCTGACGCCTTCGCAGGAAGGCCGCCAGAACAAGGATCAATCCCGCCAGAAGCAGCGCGAGAACGATCAGTTTTGCAACCATCGGATTCATAGAGTCAAAGCCTGAAACTCAGTTCGCTCGGGAAGCCGACGAATTCGGCAAGAGCACGAAACCGTCACGCCTAGTTGTCGCGAAGACACTCGAGCCTGATCGAGACAACCCCGGCACTATACAGGTCAATCGCCTGGTATGAACGGGATGACGGCTCGCAGTCCTCCCCGCCATCAACACTGACCCGAACCTTTGATTCCGGCTCCAGCCCGCGCAATACCTTCTTGAAGCTGCCGGTGCCAATCTTCTTGCCGTTCATGAAAACGCCGGCCCGAGGGGGAAAAATCTTGAACTCCACCTCAAACGGTTCCAGTTCCGATTCGTTTACCGGTTCGACCTTTTCGGCGGTTTCGGCCGGCTTATCGGCCTGGGCCGGACTATCGGCCTGGGCCGCCTGATCCGCGGTTTCCGTCGGCTGCGTCGGCTGCGGAGCCACCGGGGCTGCGACCGCCGGATCGGCAATCACGCCGGGCTGGCCAGCAGCCTGCCCCTGTGGTGCCTGCTGCCCGACGGCGACCACCTGTCCCGGAACCGGCGGCAAAGGCGCACCCTGCAAAGTTGCCGGCTGGGCGGGAACCACGCCGGCCTGTTGATTCTGGACGGGCTGCCCCTGCGGCACCACGGGATTCTGAACCTGCTGGCCGGCGGCCGGATACGCGCCCTGACCGGGCGGCTGGCCCTGCTCTGTCACGGCACCGGCAATCACGCCCGGGGCCGGACCTGTCGGGACGCTTCCGGACTCGCCCGCAAACAGCAGATATACCAGCAGCCCCATCGCGGCGGCGCAAAGGACGACCCCCGAAAACAGGAGCCACTTCCACAAACCGTCGCCAGTGCCGCCCCCACCCCGCCGCCGCCTTGTTCCCTGATCGATCGACGGATCGTTCCGGTCGGAAGGATGGGACGAATCCGAATACGACGAACTGTCGGGCCGGTTGTAATAAAGCGGCGAATCGAATCGCTGCCTTGCGGCCTCGTGGGGCCCCGTGTTCAGGATGGTCGTGACCGTCTGGTCCGAAGTCATCAGGTACTTGAATTCGGCCGCCATCTTCTTGGCGGTTTCGGGACGCCTGGTCGGTGACGAAGCAAGAACTCGACGGAAGAAATCGCGGAAACCTGGCGACAAATCCGCGGCCTGGGGCAACGAAAGCGGGTCATAGGTCGGATCCGCCTTCTGCATCAGGATTTCAATCGGGGTGCCGCCACGGAACGGCAGAACGCCCGTCAGGACATGGAACATCATCACGCCGACCGAGTACAGGTCGGTCCTTCCGTCAACGCGGGACATCAACGACGACTTCGCCTGTTCCGGCGCCATGTACATCGGTGTCCCGATCGTTTCCAGCGACTTCGTCAGGTTGTCGGAATTGGCTTCCTCGTGAATCGGCTTGGCAAGCCCGAAGTCCAGGATTTTAGCCCTGGCGTCCATCCCGCTTCCGGTCACCAGGATATTGGCCGGCTTGATGTCGCGGTGAACGATATTGATGGAATGCGCGGCATCCAGGGCGTCAAGAACCTGCTCGAACATCCGGCAGACCAGTTCCGGGGAAACCGGACGGCCCTCCTGGCGCTCGGACTGGAAAAAGCGGTCAAGCCATTTTCCACCGCGTACGTACTCCATGACCATGAAAGGCATCGAAAATTCAAGCTTTTCAATCCCAAAATGGAACAGCTTCACGATACCCGGGTGATCCAGATCGCCCAGCGACTTCGCTTCGCGCATGAAACGCTTCAGCGCGACGTCCCCGAAAGCCTGGTTCAGGACCGTCTTGATTGCGACTTCGCGTTCAAGCGGATATTGAAGCGCCAGATAAACCGACCCCATTCCGCCTTCGCCAAGGTAACCGGCAAGAAGGTACTCATTCGAAAGCATGCGGCCAAGAAGGGGATCGGTCGTGACACCCTTCCTTGCGAAATGTTCCTCGGCCGTCTTCATCCAGCCGGCCGGGATCGAATGATAACCGGCAGCCTGGCAGCTTTCGGTCGTGCACCTTACGCCGACGACCGCGTGCGGGGTCCTGCAATGCGGGCAGATTGCCTTCATCTGTTAATGCCCCTTGGATGCATCGTCATCGATCAACCTTACCTGACAATCGGTACATCGCTGCAGCAACGGAATCCGACAAGAATGTCCCTGGCATGACGGGCCTTGCTGTTCCTTTGCATCCACGGATCGCCGGCTGCGCCATTGGCCATGTTAATCACACCACGAACCACGCCATTCGAAGCTGATCCGTCGTTCCTGGCCGTTCCGTCCTTGGGCATGGATGCAACGTTCTCAGCCCAGGCATCCTCAACCCATTCCAGCACTGTCCCGGCCGGTTCCTGCAACTGGCCCATCGCGTATTCCCATTCCGCTTCCGAACACAGGCGAGCCTGGGCGAATTCACAGTATTTGTTGGCCTCGTCCCAGGTGATGCAGTTTATCGCCTGTTCAGGATCCGCATCGGCATTGTAGATGTTGCATTCTGGGTTAAGCCCTTCCTGCGGGATGGCAGTACACACATTCTTATCGACGCAGTACTCGTATTCCACAATCGAAACTGGGTTCAAACCAAATGCGAAGCTATCGGCAAATGTAATATCAACGGTGTCCTGGAACTTGAATACCTTGTTCTTTACCCCGAACACCTCGAACTGCTTGACGCATGCCCTTGCAACCAGTTGTTTTCCCGCGTCAAGATAATAAACGCACACCTCACCGGATTCGCTGCACGGTTTATTGTCATCACATTCGAACTGCTCGGCCACGCAACCGACGGCGCCAAGAACGACGATACATGCGGCGGCGGCAACCTTGTCAAACATTGAATCTGTATGTTTCATCTGACAGCCTCCTAGAATGACATGTTGACACCGACGACGGCGCCGGATTCAACCGGGGCGACCGTTACGGTGGGCTTGTTCCTGCCTTCCTTCATCGCATCGACGCCAAGCAGCACGCCGCCGGCAATCGCGGCCAGTGCGCCGGCGCCAAGAACGGACCATCCGATAATGGCCTTCATGCGCTGGCGGGTCACCATCGCGCCGACATCATCCACGTCGGCCGTCCCGGCCCTGTACCACCACTGATTGCCGTATGGATCCATATTTGCCCAAACTCTTAACACAATCCCGCCGTTGGTCGCGTCTTCGATCTTCTTCATTTCCGAATTCGCCATCAGCAGCGGAACGATGGCGGCGATCATTATCAGGCCGCCGGCGGAAAGCGCGGCAACGCCACCAATCTTCATCTTCGACCAACTGGCCGGCGTGCCGCGGGCTGCGCCAAGGTCGGCCTCGGCCGAAGCCATCAGGTTCTCAAGCTCCACAATCCTGGGGTCAACCCCCTTCCCCGCGGCGACGCTGGCGCCGTATTCCCTTTGGTACCTTTCGATCGAGCCGTTAAGACGGGCGTATTCAATCGCCTGGCCATCCAGGCATTCCCTGGTCTTGCACAAAACCACGTTGCCCTGCAGCGTCTGCAGGGACGCCGTGGCTTCACGACTCCACTCGTCGATTGGCTTTGCCGGGGCGGCCTGGGCAACCGGGGATGCCGCGATGGGTGCCGGCTCCTTTTCAAAGGATTCCAGCCTGGCCTCCAGTTCATCAATCCTGGCACGCGCCGACGAGCACTCGGCGGTGATGCCCGAACCCCCGCAAACCTGGCCGTACTTGCGCGTGACCAGTTCGTTCCGGGCCTTCATCGCATCGATCGTCAGATCCGGTCCCTTGCCGCCACTGTAAGTTGAAGTGAAACGCTCGACGCGCGTCATCGCCGATTGAATCTGGGCAATCAACTTGGCGCTGGCCTGCTTCAGCATCTTTTCGCCGGCCCTGCTGTCGGCCAGTGCCATCAACGATCGCAGCTTCTGTGCGTTCAAGGCCCACTTGCCGTCTTCACGCTTCATCGCAAATCTTTCAACATCAACCAAAAAAAGGCTTGAAAGCTGTGACGAAATCTCGACGCCCATCTTGCGCAACTGCGTAACGATCTCGGCGTTGTCCAGGCCCAGGTCGGACGCCGACAGGTTCGGGCTGTCACCGGCGGAGTCCTTCACGACCGGGTCGAAAACAAGCTCGATGAAAGCGCTGGCGTCACCGGTTTCCTCGCACGCCTTGCGCTCGTGCCGCTTGATGTCCTCGATCTGGCTTTTCGTACTGATCAAGTCGTCCAGCTTGCGTCCGACGATCTGGTCGATATCATCCATATTCGAAAGAACTGTCACGCCATCGCGCCAGCGCTCGTCCTTGCATGGATTGCTCTTCGGTGCCTCGCCCTTGTCACCGACGAAGACGATCGCGGTGTTCGGCGGGAAGGACATCCCATCCGGCAAAGCCACCGCGGGGGCGCACAGTTCAAGCAGCTTTTCATCAACCTTGTGCCTCTGGACTTCCTCCAGACGAACCAGGCGAAGCCGCCCCGAATCCAGCAGGTGCCCCTGGCGCCTTTCATCGATGTAGTCAAGGATGTCGGCGGCGACGGCACGCTTTGCCTTGGAAACGACAATGGCCACCACGTCGGCTTCACGGCGCTTCAACAGGTCCAGCCTGCGGAAAACGTCCTCGCCCAGCTTGGCGGTGCAACTTGCCTGCCACATCCATGCGCCGTATTCCTTCACCAGCGTGACTTCGCAAGCATCGCTGGCCGGACACTTCTGCAGCGTCGGCTTGAAGCCCGAAACCAGTCGGAACTCGGCCGCGCCGTCCGCGGAAGCCACAACCGGCGCCAGCAGCAGGCCCAGTAACAGGAAAACCGTCAGGGTCCCCACATTCACTGCACACTTCATCGTTTTTACAACCTTGTTGTTTGATGACTTCATTGCATACCCCTGAAAGCAGAAGCCGGATTCGACGAAAGGATCGACTTCACGACCGTGAACGAAGCAAAAACCGCGCAAATGACCGCCGCGACGGTCGTTTGCAGAAGCCCGACCCAGCCGATTCCGACCTTGGCCAGGTGCTCAAGCAGGTCGGGCGGAAGGGTTTCGTTGGACATCACGCCGACCATAAGACCCGGCCCCGCGCTGCCGATGATGTAACCAATAAGGATGCCTGGCAGCACGACCAGCATTGAAAGAACCAGCGACTGGACATGAAGGTTGATGGTCGGAGCGCCCATCACGTGGAAAAGAAGAAGATCCTCGCGCCGGCGGAACAGGATCTCGTGAACGACCAGCCACAGAATGACGCCGCCGACGGCGATCGGCAGGACGTGAAGCACAAGCCCGACATATTCTGCCAGCTTGATCAGGCGTGAAACCTGCTGGATGAACCCGCGTTCGGAAGAAACCCTGCCGAACGTCAGGCCGCGATCGGAAGAGTAGTCTTCCAGGATCCTTTCCAGTTTCAGCGCGTCCGACGGCGTCGGGGCGAAGAAATCGAACTGGGTCGCCGCCGGGGCCCTGACCTCGTCCTTGACTGTGTATTGCCAGTCGGGATAAATCGACGGCGAGCCTTCGCACCGCCAGGCATCCGGCAGAGCCTTCGCAGGATTCAGGGGATCGTTCTGCCATTCAAGAATGCGCTTCACGACATCCTTTGATACAACGGCCTTGTAATACTTGGCCTGAACCTCGGACACGAATCCGGACGGCAGGCGCGGCGGATTCAGGTAGCCGCCGATATTGAAACGCACGCACACCGCGGGAGGGATGACATCACCCTGGGCTTCCGGGGTGCGTTCCATGCGGGCGATGCCCATGAACATGACGCCGACCGAATCTCCCGGCTCGGGAAGCGCCTCGAAATTGCCGTAAAGCCATTCCCACTCGTTCCGCGGAATCCAGACGGCCGGTGCAGTATCGTCCTTTGGAGCGAACCCGCTCGGCTCGGCCGGCAAGCCCTGGTCCCTGGCCTGTGGCTCGTTCGGGAAAGTGCCAAGAATCGTGAAGAAGATCCGGTTGGCATTCCGTTCGCGATCGTCAATCGAGCTTGGATCCAGCAACGCCGACGACTGAACCGGCGCCCACTGACCCTCGCTTGCCAGGTGCGCCATTTCGGACGGGATCAGGGCCTCGCCGCCCAGATCGTGCACCGGCACGCTTTCGGTAATCTTAACGCCGTGTTCGGCCGCGAATTTTTCAACGTCGGCCACATCAAGGCGTATCGCGCCGCCTTCAAGGTCGCCTGGATCGAACACCCTTACGCGACGCAGGGATTCGAGCGACTCCAACTTGGACTGCTGGTACGCAAGGATCGCCGACTTGATGCCGTAAAGTGAAAATCCCATTCCGGCCAGCAGACCGAAGGTCACGATTGACACCAGTAACGGAAGATACCGGTGCGGCGCGATTCTTTCGCGTCTGACCGACGGTTTCTTGCGCAGCCTGTTCACCAGGGCGGCCGCCCACCCCCAGCCAAGGGCGCGAATCCCGCGACCGGTAACCCTTACAAGGGGATAGCCCTCGCCAAGCGCGACTACGGCCATATCCTTGAAACTTCCAAGAGTCGAGGCGCGCTTCGGGGTCTCGCCCTTTGCATCGGCGGGCTCGATGCCCTCGGCCTCGCGCTCGACGATAAGGTCATACGGCCACTCGCCCAGATCCTTGGCACGACGGACTTCTTCCTCGTCCTGGAACTTCGGCTTGAAGCGGATGATATGGTCGGCATGCTTGTCGGCCATTTCCTCGTTGTGGGTCGCCACAACGACGGTGATTCCCCTTTCCGCCGAACGCCGCTTCAAATCTTCGTAAATGGCATTGGCCATCTTGTCATCGACGTGCGCGGTCGGCTCGTCGGCGATAATCAGGTCGGGTCCGATCGACAGCGCGCGGGCCAGGCCGGTGCGCTGCTGCATGCCGCCGG
>Ga0116178_10001883_pt1 | contig 17047 bp, 14 predicted proteins | sample AD_STIC12_MetaG_FD_89880 | JGI IMG/M metagenome (GOLD analysis project Ga0116178, IMG submission 89880) | Active sludge microbial communities of municipal wastewater-treating anaerobic digesters from USA - AD_STIC12_MetaG | ecosystem: Engineered > Bioreactor > Anaerobic > Digestate | place: USA... | reverse complement strand
TATTGGAATAATTGGAAGAAATGGTGCTGGAAAATCGACATTACTTAAAATACTTTCACGGATTACAGCACCTTCAACCGGGGTGGTGAGAATTCGTGGTCGGATGTCCAGTCTTTTGGAAGTTGGTACTGGTTTTCATCCTGAATTGACAGGACGTGAAAATATCTATCTTAACGGTGCCATATTTGGAATGAGAAAGTCGGAAATTAGTAAAAAGTTTGATGAAATTGTAAGTTTCGCGGAGGTTGATAGTTTTCTTGATACCCCGGTAAAGCGGTATTCAAGTGGAATGTATGTTCGTTTGGCCTTTGCTGTTGCAGCGCATCTGGAACCGGATATTCTAATTGTTGATGAAGTTCTTGCTGTTGGTGACGCACAATTCCAGAAGAAATGTCTCGGGAAAATGAAAAACGTTAGTACGGCTGAAGGAAGAACTGTTTTATTTGTTAGCCATAATATGTCTGCAATAAGCTCATTGTGCTCTAAGGGAGTGTTAATAGAAAAAGGTAAGATATCATTTTATGGAGATGTCCAGAGTGCAATAGACAAGTATTTAATGGATGCATCGGAGAACTCTCCGGAAAAAATGATTTGGACAAGCCCCAAATCCGAGTATCCATTTTCAAATATTGTAAAGGTATCTCGTTATTATGTTGAAGATGTTGAGGGAATTATTCCAGCGGGAACCTTGTTTAATAGCAGAGACTATAAGGTTGTTGTTGAGGCTGATATTTTATGCAAAGAACCAGATTTAGTATTTTTATTATCCGTTTACAACGACGATAATTCTATACTTTTTGTATCTGATATTCACGATGATGGAGATTATAACAAAGAAAAGCTTGTCCCCGGAAAGAAAAAAATTATTATTCCTTTCCCTGTTCATCTACTTGCGAATAAGAATTATTCGATCGAATTATCATGTGCTATTTATCACAAGGGGTGGATTTTATTGCCCGATTCGGGACAGCGACTTAAGTTTTCTTTTGTCAGAGACCTGGATAAAGGGACAAAGCATAATGAAACGCATCACCCCTTTACCGGTGGTTCAAGACCGGGTACGATTGTTCCAGTACTGAAATGGGAAATACAAACTCAATAAGATCAGGGAAAATAATGGTAAAAATGATAGTAAAGGCGTTTGTTGATAATTTCATTCCTCCAGTAATGTTAAAAATCGCGAAAAAGCTTAAAACAACCACTCCGGTAGATAACGTTAACGAAAGCGTATTTAATCCATTTGTTGATAGTCTGGTGGCGAAATCGTATAGCCAATACGGTGAAGATTTGGTTGTCGATGCATTGTTGGGGTGTAAAAAAAAGGGCTTCTATGTTGATGTTGGTGCGAATGACCCTGATTGTTTAAGCAACACAAAACGGTTTTATTTGCGTGGATGGCATGGTATTAATATTGAACCTGAACCATCGCTGTATGAAAAACTATGCCAGGTTAGAAACAGGGATATTAACTTGTGGATTGGCATCGCGAACGAGTATGGGGTAAAAGACTTTTTTCAGTCATCGGCAAATACGTTGTCTTCATTTAACGAAGAGTTGGTGCGGAAAATGTCACAAATCTATGGAGCGGTATTAAGTTCATCAGTCAAAGTATCTGTGATGCCCTTGGCCGTGGTTTTCAGTAAGTACGTGTTGAAGCGATCGATTGATTTTATGTCCGTTGATGTGGAAGGGGCGGATCTCGATGTGCTTAAGAGCAATGATTGGGTTAAATATCGGCCTTATATATTGATAGTCGAAATTAATATCAATGGACAACCGATCGTGGCCTTTTTGAAGGATAAAAACTATCTGCTTGTGTATTATAATGGAACGAATGGTATTTTCTTGGATATGGATAGATAATAAATGCAGAAGCGGGCGGTTTCATCATTTTATGTGAAGCATTAGAGTGTGGGCTTTGGTAATCGCAGTCAGTAATATATATTCGGAGCTGACAACGGGGAATTATCTTTTCAATAATCCCAATGTGGCTATTGGAGATGATTTATTGTTGCCATGGATTAAATTGAAAAATTATCTCGAAAAACGTGGAATTTTATTATGCACACCCGATACTGTAAAAATTGACAATATTGATAAGTTTATTTTTTTAGATATGCCTCACAGACATAATCCCTATCTGGCTTATGCCTGTGATAGTAAAAAACCTGCGTATTTAATAATATGTGAAAGCGAAATCATCAACTCGGAAAACCAAAATTATTCTTTGCATCAATCATTTAAAAAGATATTTACGTACAATGATTCACTGGTTGATAATAAAAAGTATTTTAAGATGAATTATTGTTTTGATTTGCCAAGGCAAATCGACGTTGTTTCCTCCAGGAAGGTGAGACTCTGTGCGATGATCGCCGGGAATAAGATTATTGATCATCCCCTGGAGCTTTATTCGGAACGTATTGCCGCCATACGATGGTTTGAAAAATATCATCCGGGAGATTTTGACCTGTATGGTGGAGGATGGGATTCGGAAATTTGCCTCCCTCGCTTACCGTATAAGGTAAAAAAACTTGTTGGTAAGTTGAAATTTGTAAATAATTTATTCCGTGTGAAATATCCTTCGTACCGAGGGGCGGTAGTTCGCAAGCATCCGATTTTATCAGAATACAAATTTTCAATATGCTACGAAAACGCTCGGGATGTACCTGGATATATAACGGAGAAAGTCTTTGATTGCTTTTTTGCTGCCTGTATACCCATTTACTGGGGGGCGGGAAATGTTGCTGATCATATTCCATCGGATTGTTTTATCGATAAACGAAATTTCAAAAACATGGAATCATTGTATAAGTATATAAAAACAATGACGGTTGAGGAATATGGTCGCTATATCGATTCGATAAGAGAATTTATCGGCTCACAGATGTCGTATCCGTTTTCAATAGATTGTTTCATGAATACTATTATCGAGGAAATTGTTGAAGACTCTTTTTGCTGAAGCTTGTTTTTCTCACGAGGAATAAAATGAAAGTAGTATTATTGGCCGGAGGTTTTGGTACAAGAATTAGCGAGGAATCGGACTTTAAGCCCAAGCCGATGATAGAGATCGGTGGGAAGCCGGTCCTGTGGCACATCATGAAGTTGTATTCGCATTACGGGTTTAACGATTTCATTGTCTGTTGCGGGTATAAGGCGTACATCATCAAGGAGTACTTTTACCATTACTATCTTCATCAAGCGGACGTGACGTTTGATTTTGCCAACAACAACGAGCGCGTCATCCATTCCCACACCGCGGAGCCCTGGCGGGTGACATTAGTTGACACCGGAATGGATACTATGACGGGCGGTCGGCTGAAGCGCGTGCGAAAATATGTCGGCGACGAGACATTTATGATGACCTATGGCGACGGCGTGAGCGATATCGACATTGGGAAGCTGATCGCGTTCCACAAAGCGCATGGCGCGATAGCGACGCTCTCGGCAGTGCAGCCGTCGGGGCGCTTCGGTGCCTTGAGTATTAACCAGGGCGACACGATCACCTCTTTCATTGAAAAACCGAAGGACGGCGGCAGTTGGGTTAATGCCGGCTTTTTTGTACTTGAACCTGCAGCCATCGACTACATCGAAGGTGACGCCACCTTGTGGGAAGGGGAACCACTTGTGCGGCTCGCGTCCGAGGGAAACCTCAAGGCCTATCGGCACCACGGTTTCTGGAAGCCGATGGACACGCTGCGGGACAAAAACGAGCTTGAAGGACTGTGGAAAGCCGAAAGGGCCCCCTGGAAGGTATGGGCCTGATAAACACTAATAGGGATATGATAGTTTCCCGTGGATAAAGATTTCTGGCGCGATAAGAAGGTTTTCGTTACCGGACATACAGGATTCAAGGGATCGTGGCTGTGCCTCTGGCTTGCGTCGATGGGGGCGCGAGTCACTGGGTACGCACTCGCGCCTCCGACGAACCCGAGTATGTTCGTGCTGTGCGGCGTTGATGAAAAGATCGAGCGGTCTGTGGTGGCCGATCTGCGCGATAGAGAATCGCTTGCCGAGGCCCTCGGGGCCTCGAGTGCCGATATTGTCTTCCACCTGGCGGCTCAGCCGCTGGTGAGGGAATCGTACAAAGACCCCGTGGGGACGTATGACGTCAATGTGATGGGCACCGTTAACCTTCTTGAGGCGGTCCGGTTGAGCCGAGGCGTGAGGGCGGTGGTGCTGATCACGACTGATAAGTGTTACGAGAACCATGAATGGGTCTGGGGCTACCGCGAGAACGAGCCTCTGGGCGGATACGATCCTTATTCGAACAGTAAGGCCTGCTGCGAGCTGGTCGCGTCATCTTACCGCGATTCATTTTTCAATGCGAAGGAGTACGCCCGGCACAGGGTTGCTCTGGCGACCGTGCGCGCGGGAAACGTGATCGGTGGCGGCGATTGGGCCGATGATCGCCTTGTTCCGGACTGCGTTCGTTCGTTTTTGCGGGGCGAGACGGTTGTGTTGCGCTATCCGCGCGCGATCAGGCCTTGGCAGCACGTTATTGAGCCGCTTGCCGGATATCTCGAGATCGCACAGCGGCTTCACCATGACGGATCATTGTTCGCGGAGGCCTGGAATTTTGGGCCGAATGACGATGACGCGAAGCCGGTCGAATGGATCGTAAAGCGAATGTGCGCTTCCTGGGGTGACGGCGCGACTTATGCTATTGACACTGGGGCACATCCTCATGAGGCGTCCTATCTGAAGCTCGACTGTTCTAAAGCGAAGACGAGGCTTGGATGGCGCCCTCGGTGGAGCATTGGCAGGGCGATCGATGCGGTAATCGAGTGGACGCGCGAATATCAACGTGGCGGGGATCTATCGCGTTTCACTATCAGTCAGATCGAGGAATATTCGCTCGCCGCAAAAGAGGAATGGTGAACTGGAAAGGTAAAATTGTGCTTCTTAATCCATTCCCCGAGTCGACGCTGGACGGGGAACGCACGGCGCTTGCGCTGTCGGATGCGGATGAATCAGGTGATGTTGAGTTTGTTTTCGTCGTCCAGGCCGATGGCGCGCCGACCGGCACGGACAGAACGCTTATCCTGAGTGGCGAATCATATTTGGGACCGAGTCTCGCGTATGATGCTGTTGTCATCCTTAAAAAATACGTGTTCCCGGAACGACTCATCAAGAGCTCCCTCGCCGAGGTGAAGGCCGTGACTCTGGCGTCATTGTTTCGCGAGTTTACCCTTGACATGGCGGGCCAGTACTACCTGGCGAACGAAGAGAGCAATCGCGGTGTTTTTGTCCCCGGCGCAAGCAGGGTCAATTACGCCGGGAGGGTGTACGACGAGCGGGAAATAAGGGGCCTTGTCGACGCATCGCTCGAGTTCTGGCTTACCTACGGGAAGCACTCAATAGAGTTCGAACGGCGGCTGGCGGAGTACCTGGGCGTTAAACACGCCTTCCTGGTCAATTCGGGCTCGTCGGCAAACCTACTGGCCTTCATGGCCCTAACCTCGCCACTATTGAATGAGCGTCGAATCGAGCGCGGGGACGAGGTTATCACGGTCGCGGCCTGCTTCCCTACGACGGTCGCGCCCATTGTCCAATACGGCGCCATCCCGGTTTTTGTCGATGTTGATCTCGAAACCGCTAATGTAAACGTTGCGCGACTTACGGGTGCGCTCTCACCGAGGACCAAGGCCGTCTTCCTTGCGCACACTTTGGGCAATCCGTTCGACATAGCCCCCGTCAAAGACTGGTGCGCGAAGCACCGCCTGTGGCTCATTGAGGACAATTGCGACGCCCTGGGATCGCGATATCGCGGGAGGTTGACGGGGACCTGGGGCGACATCGGAACAAGCAGCTTTTACCCCCCCCATCACATGACCATGGGCGAGGGCGGCGCGGTCTATACGAACGACGCAACATTGAAGAAAATCCTTCTTTCGATGCGCGATTGGGGCCGCGATTGCTGGTGCGATAGCGGGATGGATAACACCTGCAAAAAGAGGTTCTCGGGCCAGTTCGGCACGCTGCCGTTCGGGTATGACCATAAGTACGTGTACAGCCATTTGGGCTACAACCTCAAGGCGACGGATCTTCAGGCGGCCATCGGATGCGCCCAACTTGATAAACTCCCCGATTTCACCGAAAAACGGAAGCGAAACTTTTCGTTGTTGCGCGAGGCCCTGTCGCTTCACGAGAGTGTTTTTATCCTGCCTCGGGCCACGTCGGATAGTGATCCGAGCTGGTTCGGTTTTCTGCTAACGCTCAGGGATGGCGCCGGTTTTTCGAGGAACGAAATCGTCGCCTTTCTCGAGGATGGCAATATTCAGACAAGAAACCTGTTTGCCGGAAATATCACACGGCACCCCTGCTTTGTCGACCTCGTTGAGGGCCGTGACTACCGCATCGCGGGTGGCCTGGAGAACACCGACAAGATCATGAACGACAGTTTTTGGGTGGGCGTGTATCCGGGGATGAGCGATGCGATGCTGCGGTATATCGCAGAGAGAATTGATACGTACGTAAGTCGCACTCAAGAACGGAAAGGATGACGGATCGTGTTATGGAGGAGATGACTCTATGAAGGGCGAATTGTTTAATAAGTTATTTATCTTTGAAATGGCCAACAATCACATGGGAGATGTTGGGCATGGCTTGAAGATCATCAGGGACATCCATGCGGTCGCTAGCAAATATGATTTTCGTTTCGGCTTCAAGTTGCAATACCGCAACCTAGATACTTTCATTCATCCCGATTATAAAGGGAGGAGCGAATTCAAGTACGTGAAGCGCTTCTCCGAGACACGGCTCTCCGAGGACGAGTTTATCGCGCTCAAGAATGAGATGACGCGCCTCGGCTTTGTTACCATCTGCACGCCGTTCGATGAAGAATCGGTGGACATGATCGAGCGGCACGGCTTCGATATCATAAAAATTGCCAGTTGCTCGTTTACCGACTGGCCGCTCCTGGAGCGGATCTCCAAAACCGACAAGCCTCTCATCGCATCGACGGCCGGCATAGCGCTCCTCGATATCGACAACGTGGTGAGCTTTTTCGAGCACCGGGAGAAGGATTTTGCTCTTATGCACTGCGTGGGCGAATATCCCACACAGGCGCGAAACCTTGACCTCGGGCAAATCGAGCTCTTCCGAGCGCGCTACCAGAACGTGCCGATAGGTTATTCGACACACGAGGACCCCGAGAACATGGACGCGGTGAAGATGGCGGTGGCGGCGGGGGCGATAATACTTGAAAAACATGTAGGCGTCCCAAAAGACGCATATCAGTTAAACGCATACTCGGCCAGTCCCGGCCAGGTTGACCGGTGGCTCGATTCGGCGCTGCGGGCCTTCGAGATGCGCGGCGAGGCCGCCGACCGGAGGAGCATCACAGAGAAGGAACGGACCGATCTGCGCGGGTTGCAACGGGGGGTATTTGTAAAGAACCCCGTCAAAGCGGGCGAGAAGATTACCGCCGGTAATGTCTTTTTCGCAATACCAAATCTCGACGGGCAGCTCGTTGCGAATGACCTATCGAAATACAGCGAGTTCATGGCTAAAAGGGACATCACCGCCAATGGTCCGGTTTTGTTTCAAGACGTGGATCACCGAAACCTGCGCGACCGCGTGATCGAGATCATCGGGAAGGTCGTGAACATGATCTCCGCGAGCAGCATCTGCCTCCCGAACAAGCTCGATGTGGAGCTGTCGCACCACTTTGGGATTGACCGCTTCGATGAGTGGGGCGCCACGATCATCAACCTCATTAACCGTGAATACTGCAAGAAGATCATCATCCTTCTTCCCGGGCAAAACCACCCGGCGCACCTGCACAAGAAAAAGGAAGAGACGTTCCATGTCGTGTACGGCAGCCTGGTGCTGTCTCTCGACGGGAAGGAGCGGGAATACCGGGAGGGCGATATCATCATCGTCGAGCGGGGCATGAGCCATAGCTTCAGGTCGGCGGGGGGCGCGATCTTCGAGGAGATATCGACGACCCATTACGTTGACGATTCGTTCTATGACGACGCGAACGTCATGGCCAACAAGCACCGGAAGACCGCCATGACCTACTGGTCCGACTGGCTTACACGGCCCATCCGGTGACGGGAGCCTCCGCGTGTTGACCATCGCCTGGGACGTGGACGACGTCCTGAACGATCTCATGCGAACGTGGTTTGAGGCCGAATGGCTCACGCGTTACCCGTTGTGCGAGATTTCGTATAACGATATTTCCGCGAACCCGCCCCACGGTCTCCTGGGGGTTTCGCAGGAGGAATATCTCTGTTCCCTGGACCGCTTCCGGCAGTCGGACGCGTACCTCGCGATGGAGCCGGTAGGGCCCGTGATGGAGTGGTTTAGAAGCTATGGCGAACGGTTTCGCCACATTGCCGTAACGGCGGTCCCGCGTACGGCGGCGCACCGGAGCGCCCAGTGGGCAATAGGCCGCTTTGGCGACTGGATACGAACGTTTCATTTCGTTCCCTCCGCCCGCCCCGGCGCGACAATCCCGGCGTATGATCGCGGCAAGGGAGAGTTTCTCCGGTGGCTTGGACGGGCCGACGTCTTTATTGACGATGACGAAGGCAATATCGCCTCGGCGGATGGATTGGACGTGCGGTGTCTGCTCTTCCCCCGCCCATGGAACGGCGCGGCTGGGAAGACGATTGAAGAGGCCCTGGACGGCCTCTCGAGAATGCTTATGGACAAGTGAAGCGACACGATATGATAAAACTTAGCGACTATGTAATCTCTTTCATCGCCGATCGCGGCGTGGACCGGATTTTTATGCTGCCCGGCGGCGGATGCATGCATCTGGTAGATTCGGTGGGGCGCAACGGGCGCCTGACGTTTACCGGCTGCCTCCATGAGCAGGCGGCGGTGATCGCTGCGGACGGTTACGCGCAGTTCCGCGGGGGCCTCGGCGTCGCCCTCGTGACAACCGGGCCGGGAGGGACCAACGCGCTCACCGGCGTGGCCGGTTCCTGGATCGATTCAACCCCCGTACTGGTCATTTCCGGGCAGGTGAAGAGAAAGGACCTCCTGGCCGGCAAGGGCGTCCGCCAGATGGGCATTCAGGAGGTCGATATTATATCGCTTGCGAAACCAATTACCAAGTACGCGGCGATGATTGAAGACCCGACCTCGGTGCGCTTCCATCTCGAAAAAGCGGTCCATCTGGCCACAACGGGACGGCCCGGACCGGTGTGGCTCGATATCCCCCTCGATGTGCAGGGCGCCATGATAGACGAGACGACGCTTGCGGGCTTCACGCCCGATGCGAAATCGGTGTCGCCTTATGAAATGGCTAGTAACGCCGGCGTTGAGAAAGCGATTGCATTGCTCAACGAGGCGGAGCGGCCTGTTATCCTTGCGGGACGGGGCATCAGGCTCGCCGGTGCCCTCAATGAGTACATACGGCTCGTCGATGCGCTCCAGGTCCCCGTCCTGACTACCTGGCGCGCCGCGGATTTCCTGCCCGAGGATCATCCCCTCTTTTTCGGACGGCCGGGGTCCATCGCCTCCCGCTACGCCAACTTTGTCCAGCAGAACGCCGATTTGATATTCATTATTGGCGCACGTCTCGATCTCCCCCAGGTGGGGCACGGATATGAGAATTTCGCCCGGGCAGCGCGGAAGGTGATTGTCGATATCGACGAAGCGGAGATCCGCAAAACCGACATTGATGCAGACGTGTCGGTTGTCGGCGATGCCGGCTTCTTCGTCCGGCAGTTCCTTCAAGGGATCGATTCCGTCATGAACAGAGACCGCTCAGCGTGGCTCTCGCGCTGCCGTGAATGGAAATCCCATTTCCCGCTTGTCACGTCTGAGCACCATGCCATGGGCGATTACGTGAATACCTATGCTTTCATTGACGTCCTGTCCGATCTCCTCGGGGAAAACGACGTGATTGTCCCAGGTAGTTCTGGCACCTGTGCCGAGATCACCCTTCAGGCACTCCGCATTAAAGCCGGGCAGCGTTTGATCAACTGTCCCGGTCTCGGTTCCATGGGCTATGGGCTGCCCCAAAGCATTGGCGTGTGCCTAGCCAGCGGTGGGAGGCGCACCGTGTGCATCGTGGGCGACGGCGGCCTCCAGCACAATATCCAGGAGCTGGAAACGCTCAAGCGAACGAAGGCGCCGGTGAAGCTGTTCGTCTTAAACAATAACGCCTACGCCTCGATCCGGAACACGCATACCCGCTTTTTCGAGGGCCGGCTCGTGTGCTGCGATCCCTCCAGCGGCTTGACCCTTCCGGACACGTGCAAGGTCGCCGAGGCGTACGGATTACCCGCGGTGAGGATTTCCGATCAAAAAAATCTTCGCCGCGATGTCGAAGAGGTCCTCGGGAGAGCGGGGCCGGTTGTATGCGAGCTCATGATCGATCCCGCGCTGCAAACGGCCCCGCGCGTGTCGTCATACGCAAAGCCCGACGGCTCGATGGCCTCAAAACCGCTTGAGGATCTATGGCCGTTCCTGGAACGCGATGAGTTCAGGGCGAACATGCTGATTCCGCTGTTGGATGAATGATGAATAGACATAGTGAGCGCGAGCACACTATTGATGCACAGGATTCAATTCGACATGCGATCGGGACGCTCGATTCAGCTATTGCCGATCCGAAGCAGGGATTGCCCGAGGATGTTTTTCTTTTCATATCCAGAATAACACCGATGATAAATGTCGATTTGCTCGTTAAAGACGAGAAAAATCGTGTCCTGCTAACATGGCGGCAGGATCGATATCATGAGCCCGGATGGCATGTTCCCGGCGGGATTGTACGTTTTAAGGAAAAATTCGAGGAGAGAATACGTAAAGTCGCCCTCAATGAGCTCGGCGCCGTCGTAAGCCATGATGTCGACCCGGTTGAGATGAACCAGCTCATAATCCGCGATCGAGAGGAGCGCAGCCATTTCATCTCCCTACTGTTCAGGTGTACGTTAGTGACGGGATTGGATGCCGCGCGCGAACATATTTCCGGAGAGCCGGTAAACGGCTTTTGGCGGTGGCATGAGAGCTGTCCCAATACTCTGCTAGCCGTTCAAAGTATGTACAGGAAATATTTTCATGATGCGGCACGTTATCATGAGTGAAAACATGAAGTTCACTCGAATCGCGATCCTCGGGGCGACAAGCCATATCGCCCGCGGCTTGATTTATCATTTTTCTAGCACACCATGGGCTTCTCTTTTTCTCTTCGCACGGTCGCCAGAACGAGTCGGGAGTTTCATTGCGGAACATGGTCTCATGAGCCCGGTAGAGATTTTCGACGGGTTCGAATCGATTCACCTGCGCGAGTACGACGTGATAATCAACTGTGTTGGCCTTGGATCGCCGCCGAAAATAAAGAACCGGAAAAACGAATTCTTTCGTTTAACCGAGCATTACGATAACATGGTGATGGATTACCTCGATAAGCACCCCGCAGCGCTTTACCTTAACATGAGCAGCGGCGCCGTGTATGGTACGGATTTCTCGCAACCGGCCGAACATGATAGAAATGCGATACTACCCGTGAATCGAATAACCGCCGACCATTTTTACTCGATCGCTAAAATCAACGCAGAGGCGAAGCATCGGGCGCACCCGGAAAAGAACATTGTTGACCTCCGCGTGTTCACCTATTTCAGCCGTTATATCGACATCGAGTCCGGTTACTTAATAACTGAGATAGTTAAATCGGCCAGGGACAAGAGAAAATTCCTCACGGGGAAGAGCGATATCATACGGGACATCGTGGGGCCGGCCGATCTCTTTTCGCTGGTGTGCCTTTGTATTGGGCAGCGAACAATTAACACCTCCTTTGATGTGTACAGCGCTGGCACAGCGAGAAAGTTCGAAATTCTCGATTTTTTTCAAAATTGCTATGGCCTTGAGTATGTGGTTGATGAAAACTTCAGTACCACCGATTCCATTGGGTTGACGTTGAATTATTATTCAACGGATACCCGAGCCAAGGAGATCGGTTATGTACCTCAATACTCCTCTCTTGGCGTAATAGAAGAGGAGGTAAAATCCATTCTTTCCGGAGAGGGCGGCGGAGCTGAAAAACGCCATGAATCATGAAATTATTTCGTTATCGTTTTCCTTTTGGTGTAAAATCCCAGCAATTGGATATTCGCTGTAAGATGTGTGAGGCTGCGTCGTATGACTATTCACGCATGTAGAATATGCGGAAACAGTTTTTTTGAAGGCTCGTTGCTTAGTTATCGGAACATGCCGCAGGCCGCACAGTTCCTGCCTGATGCCGCATCGCTGTCAGACGATTCGGGTATTGATCTGGACATACGCCAGTGCTCCGGATGCGGGCTGGTGCAGTTAAGCGGGGATCCGGTATCCTATTATCGCGATGTTATACGCGCCGCGGCATTTTCTGATGAGATGAGGTCCTTCCGTATTGACCAGTTTTTCGGTTTTGCGGGGAAGTATGGGCTTGGCGGAAAGAAAGTCATCGAAATTGGTTGTGGAAAGGGAGAGTACCTCGCTCTAATGAATCAATCGGGCGCGGAGGCGTATGGCGTGGAACACTTGCCCGAATCAGTTGATTATTGCCTTCGCGCCGGCTTCAGGGTGTCACAAGGATTTGTCGAGGACGAGCGGTACATGATCGACGGTGGTCCCTTCGATGCCTTTTATATTTTAAACTTCCTCGAGCATCTCCCGGATCCTAATTCCTTGCTTCGGGGGGTGAGGTGCAACCTGTCGGATGGCGGGATTGGTCTTGTTGAGGTACCGAATTTCGATATGATAGTGCGGAACAAGCTCTTCTCGGAATTCACCAGCGACCATCTGTTCTATTTCACCAAGGACACGCTCGCAATAGTACTGCGGCTCAACGGTTTCGAGATCCTCGAATGCACGGAGATATGGTACGATTACATACTTTCAGTTATTGTAAGGAAAACGGAGAGGATGGATCTGGCATCCTTCGCAGGCTACCAGGAGAGAATTACCACGGAAATACATTCATTTATTGATCAGTTCGAAAACGGAAGAACGGCGATTTGGGGCGCGGGTCACCAGGCGCTTGCCATAGTATCGCTTGCACAGCTCGGCAACAGAATCCGATACATCATCGATTCCGCCCCTTTCAAACAGGGGAGGTTTTCTCCAGCCACCCATGTGCCGATCGTTTCTCCCGATTCGCTTGACACCGATCCTGTAGATGCTATCATCGTCATGGCGGCCAGTTATTCGGATGAAGTTGCGCGTATTATTCGAAGCAGGTACGACAAGAAGCTGAGCGTTTCCATATTGAGGGATGATGGACTGGAAACTGTATGATTAACTGAACGTTACATCGAGGGAAAATCAATCGCTAAAGAGGCACACGATTATGACGACGAACCAGGATCAATTAAAACCGGAAGAAATTGAAAAACGCAATTCCCTTAAAAAGGAAAAGCCGTACGTATATGAAAAAATCATGAAGTACGACGAAAAGGTAAAGCGGGGCGAAAGTATAGCGATCCTCCAGTTCCAGTACGACTACACCTGTAACTTCCGCTGCCAGCATTGTTGCATTACGGGCTTCCAGGGGAAAAAGAAAGAGCGCTTTTTTACTATAGATGACGTAAAGGAACTTTCCCGCCAGGCCGACGAGATGGGACTCGCCCACATCGTCGTCACTGGCGGTGAGCCGCTCGTGTTCCCCGATTTTGACGACATCGTTAGGGCGATCGATCCCCAGAAATTTTATATTACTTCCGACACAAACGGATGGCACCTGGATGAAGCGCGAGCTCGCCATATTAAGTCACTCGGAGTTGACAAGATTCAATTGAGCCTTGATAGCCTTTCTGCGCCGGAGCATGATGATTTCAGGCGCAAGTCAGGTTCTCACGAGCGCGCATTGCGGGCCATCGATGCGGCTCATGAGGCCGGGCTGAATCTGATCGTGCAGACGGTTGTCACCAAGCAGCGGATCCGTTCGACCGAGTTCACAGACTTTCTCACGTTCCTCAACGGCAAGAACGTCCCGGTATTTGTGACCTACGCCAAGCCGGTAGGAGCCTGGGAGGGGAACTATGATGTCCTCATCAACAAAGACGATATGGATTATCTGCGGGGACTCGAGAAGCAGTACAACGTGTTCACGCATCTCACCCCAGCGTATGGTCTCAACCTTGGATGCATCGCCGTCAAGCGGATGGTGTCCATCACGAAATACGGCGACATCATGCCGTGTCCCTACATTCATGTTTCGCTGGGAAACTTTTTCGAGGAGCCGCTCAATGTCATAATGGAGCGCGGTATGAGGATCAAGTACTTTGGCGAGTTCTGCGATACCTGCCTGATTGCTGAGGACCGTAATTTTATCGAGAACGTCGAGGCGAAAAAGATATATGGAAAGCCGCTCCCGGTGCCGTGGCGGGAAGTGTTTGGGGTGGATGACTTTATAAAATAGCAATTGAGTGCTGTGCCGATTCTAAGCGTGTTCAGAATCGAAAACGCATTCAACAAACTTCGGGATTAACGATTACAGCTATGACAACAAACTCGATTGCATTAGATAAGAGGAAAAAATTGAATTATTTGCTGGTTATGCCACGGTTGATCCAGGAAATGGGCGACGGGTATTCCTTTCCACTTGGTATCACCTATATATCCTCCAGTATGAAGCACGCAGGGTACAAGGTTTATACCGTTAACTTGAATCACCAAACGGGCGAGATCACAACGATAATTAGGGATTATATAAATAACTTTAATATCGATGTAGTAGCGACCGGCGGATTATCATTTCAATATAATACCATCAAACTCGTTCTGGATGCGGCTAGGGTCTGTAAGAGTGAAATAATCACTATTGTTGGCGGCGGCATAATAACTGGTGATCCAGAGATAGCCATGACGGCTTTGGTAAATGCTGATTTTGGAGTAATCGGAGAGGGCGAGCAAACGATGAACGAACTTTGCTCCGCATTGGAGCATGAGGCAGACATTGCTGAAATAGACGGGCTGATATATCACAACGGTGATGCTTATGTACAAACAAAACCCCGTAAAGAAGTAGACAACCTGGACGCGATTCCTTGGCCTGACTATGATGGATTTCAGCTCGGAGAATACTTGCGTTCCACTTCGCCAGGGATCAGCGGGCTCAATAGGAAGAACACCATTTTTATGCTCGCGAGTAGGTCGTGTCCGTATCGATGCACATTTTGCTTCCATACGGCTGGTAAAAAATATCGTCAAAGATCGATGGACTCGTTTTTTGATGAACTTCGGTATTTAACCTCTCATTACGAAATTGATTTCATTTGTATGGCAGATGAACTCTTCGCACGAGATTTCGATCGAGTGAAAGAGTTTTGTGCACGCATGAAGAAATTCAATATTAGATGGTGGGCGCAGTTTCGCGTTGATGATATCACCCCTGGACTTCTTGATATACTAAAAGATGTGGTTGCGAGGTAATGTCTTTTGGGCTGGAGAGCGCGGATAATCGCGTACTGAAGAGTATGCGAAAACACACCACCGTGGAGCAGATCGAGAAAACGCTTAAGATGGTATACGATTCCGGAATTGCCCTCGAGGGAGCATTTATCTTTGGCGACATAGAAGAAACTCGCGAGACGGCTCATAATACCTTGAGATGGTGGAAAGAACATCTAGAGTATCGCATCAACTTGAATTTAATCACCGTATATCCCGGATCCTATCTCTACCAATACGCATGTGCCGAGGGAATAATTAGTGACAAAATCCAGTTTTTAAAGGATGGTTGTCCTCAAGTCAATGTCTCTAAATTGACTGATGACGACATTTCAGAAATTGTAGGGGAAATACTCGAAGCGCCAAGGACGATGACAAAGTCGATTGACTCAGTCGTTCTGGTGAAAGCCGACTATTCTTCTGGGAGAATTGATTTCAGGGGGACATGCAACAACTGCGCACAGAATAACGAATGGATAAGTGTAAAGCTTTTTACAACAAATTTCATATCGTGTAACGCATGCGGTCAAAAATTCAACGTTCCGATGCCTCAATCAATTATGGAAACCATAGATGTTAATATTCATAAGATTCTTAGTAAGTATGGCAAGGTGGGCATGTGGGCGGTGAATTATAATACTTCATATTTGTTTAAACATTGTGACGCGCTGAAAGATATCAACATTTTTCTAATAGATATATCGTCGATAAAGAGAAAAATGAAATTGAATGGAAGAACAATACATGATCCGGAAATTATACACTCGGAGATGATCCCTGTCATTATAATAGCTATACCTGCGTTTTTCATGCAAATATCCGCTCAGATTAATGCTGAATATCACTCGGTATCTTCCATTATCGACATATGCGAGTTAATTAATCCCGATTACGTGACCCAATAAGTTCAGCGATGCCGAAAGTCACCATCGCAATCACAACCTATAACCGAGCGGATTACCTGAAATTCGCTATCGAGAGTTGTCTCCGGCAAACGTTTACGGATTTCGAATTGTTAATTCTCGACAACGCGTCGACCGATCATACCAACGAAATCGTCAGAAGTTTTACGGACCCCCGCATAATCCATGTCCGGAACCAGGAGAACATCGGCTCCGCGCGCAATTCATACATTGCGTACCAGCGGGCAAAGGGGGAATACTTTGTCATTATACACGATGATGACATCATGAAACCGGATATGGTGGGAAGGCAAGTCGGGATTCTGGATGATGACCCCGATGTTGTCATGGTTTCCGTTAATATGGATATTATAGACGAAAACAATACCGTTGTTCAAAAAAACTTTTACGAGCTCGATAAGGATATTGTATACAAAAAACATGATTTTGTAAAAGACTATTGCCGTGGGGTAAATATAATCGCGACTCCAACCGTTATGTTTAGAAGAAGTTTCATGATTGAAAACAAACTTGCCCCAATTGAAGGTGTTGGGCCAGCATCGGATACTTATCTATGGTTTCAGGTTAATGCTTATGAAAAGAATATATACATTATCCATGATTCCTTGTATCTTTATCGCATTCACGATATGCAGGATAGTAGTATCAATATAGTTCCAATGCATTTGCAATTATACCCTCATTTAAAGAAATATTTGATGGAGAATAATTTATGCAATTATTTGCCAAACTTG
>Ga0116178_10001877_pt1 | contig 17086 bp, 17 predicted proteins | sample AD_STIC12_MetaG_FD_89880 | JGI IMG/M metagenome (GOLD analysis project Ga0116178, IMG submission 89880) | Active sludge microbial communities of municipal wastewater-treating anaerobic digesters from USA - AD_STIC12_MetaG | ecosystem: Engineered > Bioreactor > Anaerobic > Digestate | place: USA... | reverse complement strand
TGGCCATCACGCCGGTGGTGATGAAGGCGGGGTCGCGCTTCGCCCCGTCGTCCCAGACGCCGACGAACTCGTCGAGGAAGGCGCTATCGGGGACGTTCATGATGCTCGTTTCGCACCTCGCGGGCGGCCAGCGGCGAGGCGCTCCGTTCTCCCGCAAGCGCGGTCTCGGTGTCGATGGACTCCATCGCGCGCAACACCACGCGATAGTCGTTCGCTGCGTTCCAGAAGAGATAGCCGTAGGCCCCGGAATCCTTCACGGCCTTCACCTGTTTGATGATGTAGTGTTCGTTGTAATTGCTCACTCGCCAGCGAAAGGCCTGCAGCCAGGGCCGGACGGTTTTCCCCTTCGCCAGCGCGATCACCTTTTTGCATCCTTCGTGGATGAAGTAGTAGGGATGGTCGCCGGGCCGCGCGTAGCCGTCGAAATCGTCGTTGAAGTGCGACGGGTAGAGCATGGGCGAGATGATGTCGCAGTGCTCGGCGAGACGCTCGATCCGCTGGCCGGTCTTGATGATGTCGATCTCCTTGCCCCAGGCGACCACGCCGAAGATGTCGATCGACAGCAGGACATTTCGCTTCGCGATCTCCTCGTGCGCGCGCTTCAGGAAGGCGGTGATGGTGTCGTCGCGCGACATGGTCCCGAAATCATAGGCGAACTCGGCGTCGCCCTGCTTTCCCGTGGTGGGGAAGCGGATATAGTCGAACTGTATCTCGTCCACGCCCTTCTCGGCCAGCTCGACGGCGAGCGCGAGATTGTAGTCCTGGGCCGCCTTGTTGGTGGGGTCGAGCCATTTCTCCTTGGCCTCGGCGCGCCAGGGCCCGTCGCCCGATTTCGACTGGATGGCCCAGTCGGGATTGTGCTTGAACATGTGCTGGTCGTGGAAAAGCGCCAGGCGGGCGATCACATAGATCTTCTTTTCCTTTAAGATGCGGATCAGCTGGTCGATGTCGTCGATGGTGCGCTTGCCGTGCGCGTCGGTCTCGATCGCCTCCGGGACCCGGCTCTTGTAGTTGACGATGCCGCAGACGTCCTTGGCGTCGAAGACGATGCAGTTGATGCCCAGCTCCTTGTACTCGTCGATGTTCTCGAGCAGGCTCTCGCGCCCGGCGGAGCTCCCCGTGTAATACAGGCCGCGCGCGAAAATGAGCGGCGGCTTTCGGGAATTCCGCATGTCGGGCATGAGCGCGGGAAGCGAATGAGGGATAAACACCATCTGGCCCTTCTCGATCTCGTCGCCGGAGATGGCGTTAAAACTCCTAATGGCGTCCCGGAGGCGATAGGCCTTATAAAAGGAAGTGAAGGGCACCGCCAGGTCCGCTACCGCGCGGACCGAGGTGTCGGCGGGTGCGGTATAGAAGAGCATACGCCCGCAGTGCGTGAATCCCGCCGGCAGCGTACGGTAAATGGCGTCATATCGCCGGGCAGCGCCGGCATCGGTCGGGGCCGTCGCGCGAGGTTTTTCCGAATTGCCAAAATAGCGCGCTACGCCGAAATTAATTGTTGAATAAATAACCGCGGCGCCTACGATACCGATCGCGATGGCAATGATGCGTCGCCGGGTAAAGATGATGGGATTGAACATGTTTTTCATAGTAGTGCCGGTTCCGTGTGCGCCCATTGGGCGGCGGCGCGGTTTTTAATCAACCAAAAATAGCATGAGCGGGACAATAATCATCATCCGGGGGCTGCTTGGTAAATGTTTCGGCAGCTTCGAGGGCGTTCGGAAGTTTTTTGCCTTCGTGCGCTCCATTTTTGTGTCATTCCGTTCGCTGCGCTATCTGCGCCTGCGCTCGCTGGTGGCCATCGCGGTAAACCAGACGCGCTTCACCGGCTACGACGCGCTTCCCATCATCGTGGTCATCTCGCTCATCCTGGGGGCGACGGTCATCATCCAGGCGACGCAGAACTTCCCGAAGTTCGGGATCGAGGGCTTCATCGGGAACCTGCTGGTCATCATCATCGCGCGGGAGCTGGGGCCGTTGGCCACGGCCATGGTGGTGATGAGCCGCTCGGGCTCGGCCATCGCGACCGAGATCGCCACGCAGAAGCAGGGCCGCGAGATACAGTCGCTCGAGCTCATGGGGATCGACTCGCGGCTGTATATCGTGATCCCGCGGATCGCCGCCTCCATCGCGTCGATCCTGTCGCTCATCATCATCTTCGACATCGTCGCCTTTTTCGGCGGCTATCTCATCTCGCTGTCGACCGTCTTCATACCCATCGACATCTTCCTGCAGACGCTGCTGGACTCCATGAGCGCGGACGATCTCATCATCACCCTGGTGAAGAGCGTCGTTTACGGGACCACGATCCCGCTCGTGTGCTGTTATTACGGCTTCATGCCGCGGTCCAAGTTCGAGATCCCCATCTATGTTTCACGCGCGGTGATGCGCACGCTGCTGATCCTGTTCGTCGTGAACGCGCTGATCTCGGCGCTGTTCTATCTGTGAGCCATGGAAACGACCGATATCATCCTCCGCCTCGAGAACGTGGTCTACGACGCGGACGAATTCGCCCCGCTCACCGGGATCACCTTCGAGCTCGCCTGGGGCGAGGACCTGGTGGTCTTCGGCCCCGAGGACTCGGGGCTCAACACCCTGTGTCCGCTGATCGCGGGGCTGGCGCTCCCGGCCGCGGGCGAGATCTACTTCAAGAGCGCACCGATCAAGGGGTTCGATTATTTCCAGATGCACCGCTACCGCAAGGAGCTCGGGTACCTGCAGCGGGACTACGGGCTCATCAGCAACATGAGCGCGGAGCAGAACATCAGGCTGCCCCTGCAGTACCACTCGACGCTCTCCTCGGCCGAAACGCGCGCGGTGGCGGACCGGCTCATCGACGCGCTCAATCTTGAGGGATGCCGCGCGCGGCGGCCCATCAACCTTACGATGTCGGAGACGCTGCGGACGGCGTTCGCTCGATCGCTCATCCTCGAGCCCGACCTGCTCCTGGTCGAGCACGCCCTCGAGGGGCAATGCCTTATCAACTCGCAGACCTTCCTGCGCGAGCTCGAGCGCTGGGCCGACCGGCCCGGCTGCTCCCTGATGATGACCACCTACGAGCCGGATCGCTTTCTCGTGTGCGCCGATCGCTTCATGATGCTCTACGACGGTCGTATCGTGTTCGAGGGGACGCGTGAGGAGTATCTGCACACCGACAATCCCTTCGTGCGGCAGTATAAACTGGCGTCGGTCGACGGGCCGATGCGCATTCTGTGAGGAGGCGGACGATGCTGAAGCTGGATTCGAACGAGATCAGGGTGGCGGCGTTCATCGTCGTGCCGCTCGCGCTGCTGTTGCTCATCGTCGCGGTGAAGCTGGGCTACTCCATCGAGGGCTCCACCATCGACGTCTATCTCAAGGTCGACAGCATCTCGTCGATCAAGAAGGGCACGAACGTGAAGATCAAGGGGCACACGATCGGCCGCGTGGTGGAGATACAACCCGTCTACAAGCCGGCGCTGCACTTCCTGGCCACGATGCGCATCGACAACACCGTGGGCCTCTTCGAGAACTGCGCGGCGGTGATCCAGAACCAGAACATCATCGGCGATCCGGTCATCGAGCTCCGAAACCCCGAGCGCCCGGCCGACCTCCTGGCCGGCGGTTCGGTGATCGAGGGTATCGAGCACGTGAACCTTGAGGTGATTCTGCAGGACGTGCACAACCTGCTGGCGAACACCAACGCGGCCATCGGCGTCTTCAAGGAGATTCAGCTGCAGAGCAAGGGGAACATCCGCAGCATGATGCAAAACCTCGCCAACAGCGTCGCGAACCTCAACAGCATCCTGGCGAACTCGCAGCGCGACATCGTGGCCATCCTCTCGTCGTTCCGCGAGACCGCGAAGACGTTTACCGAGATATCGGCCGAGCTGAAAAAACGGCCCATGGGCTTCATCATCCGCGGGAAAAAGGACGAGCCGGGCGAGAAGAAACCCGACGAGCAGAAGCCGGAGGCGAAGAAGTAGATCCGGCCGTGGGCGGCCCTTTCTTCGCGGTGGTGATCCCCGTCCATAACCGGCCGGGGGAGCTTGCGCGGGCGGTCGACTCGGTGCTCGCGCAAACGTGCCGCGACTTCGAGCTCGTCGTGGTCGACGACGGCTCGACCGACGCCACCAGCGAGGTCGCCGCATCCTACGGGGACCGCATCAGGCTGATCCGCCAGGAGAACGCAGGGGTGAGCGCCGCGCGCAATCGCGGTATCGCCGCCACGCGCGCCCCCTGGATCGCGCTCCTGGACTCGGACGACGCATGGCGTCCGGACAAGCTCGCGCGGCAGCGCCGCTTCGCGGAGGAGCGTCCGGACTGCTCCATCCTTCAGGCGAACGAGATCTGGGTGCGAAACGGCCGGCGCGTGAATCCGCCGGAGACGCACCGCAAGCGCGACGGGCGGATCTTCCGCGAGTCGCTTGCGCGCTGCATGGTGAGCCCGTCGGCGGTGGCGCTGCGCCGGGACCTCTTCGAGCGCTATGGGCCCTTCGACGAGCGGCTCCCCGCCTGCGAGGACTACGACCTCTGGTTGCGCATAACGGCATTCGAGCCGGTGGGCCTCATCGACGAGGACCTGCTCACGCGGTACGGCGGGCACGACGACCAGCTCTCGCGCCGCTTCTGGGGGATGGACCGGTTCCGCGTCCACGCGATCGTGCGGCTGCTGGAGGAATACGGGGAGCGCCTCGGCCCGGGCGACCGGGAGGCGGCCATCGCCGCCGCGCTGGAGCGGTGCGCGCTCCTTGCGGCGGGCGCCGCGCGCCGCGGGAACGCCGCGTTCGCCGCGCGGATGGATGCGCTCGGGGGGGAGATCAGGAGCGGACGCTATAGCACTGTAGCGTGCGGCTTCCTCGTAGAAGCATGAGCCCGTCCTCGATGTGGCAGTCCAGGAACGACTCCTCGGGGAGCTCGCGGTGCATGAGCACCGTCCCGTCGGGCCGGAAGAGGAGCCAGGCGGCCTCGCCGGTCTCGCGGGTGTAGCTCGCCACGTAGAGGCCCGCGGAGCGGTCGATGCGCGCATGTCCAGGTCGGCGCGCGGGGATGCGGATCGACTCGCCGCGGCGCGAGAAGCCCTCGGTCACCAGCACGGCCTCGCGGTCGATCACGGCGACCGAGCCGTCATCGGACACGAAGAGCCCCGTCCGGGTGAGGTGCGCGCTCGAAAGCTCGATCACCTTGATTTTTTTGTCGTCGGTGCGCACCACGGCGACGCAGTCGTGCTTCGCCCCGCCGTAATGCAGCGCGGCGAACGCGCCGCCGTCGCTCACCGCCGCGCTTTTGATGGGCGGGTTGCCGGGAAGGACGCCCGAGGCGCGGATCTCCCCGCGCGCGTCCACGACGAGCCAGCTCCCGTCGAGAAAGGCGACGCAGGCGCGGTCCGTCCGCTTGGCGAAGGCGATCTGCGTGCACAGCCGGCCGCTCGCTTCCTTCGCGCCGATCTCGTTGCCGTTGTTGTCCACGAAGCGCACGCGGGTCTGGTCGCCGTTGAGGAGCAGCACCAGCTTGCCGTTGGGCGAAATGTGCGGATACTCCAGCGAGCGCAGCTTCCAGAACGGCTCCCCGGCCATGTTCAGGTACTCCACGGACTTGCCCACCTTCTCGTAGCGCACCAGGAAGCGGCCGTCGCGGCTGGCCGCCGCGTGCGATTCGCCCAGGTCGAAGCGCGAGCGCTCGGCGCCGGTGGCGGCGAGGACGACCAGCGTGTTTCCCAGCGCGATCGGCGGGAGCGCGCGCGCGGCGAGCGCCGGGTGCGCGGTCGGCTCGATCTCGTTCAGGTAGGCCAGGGAGCCGTGCCATTCCGGATAGAGCTCCGTTCCGGTCCGATGGGGCCACCACGGGGCGAACCCGAGCGCGATGCCGGCGACAAGTCCGATGATGAGGAATTTCATTGATCAATCCTGCAGGAAGCTTTTCAATTTTTGGCTCCGCGAGGGGTGCCGGAGCCGGCGGATGGCCTTCTTTTCGATTTGTCGGATGCGCTCCTTGGAGAGCTTGAACTTCTCGCCGATCTGCTGCAGCGACATGGGCTTGTAGCCGTCCAGGCCAAAGCGCATCTTGAGGATCTCGCGCTCCGACGAGGTGAGGGTGCCCAGCACCGCGTTCAGGGCGCTGGTGAGCGACTCGTCCAGCACGCCCTTGTCGGGCGCGTCGATGCGGCTGTCCTCCACCATGGAGAGGATGGAGGTGTCCTCGGAATCGCCGTAGCTGGCGTCCAGCGAGATGTAGTCCTGCGAGATGGCGCGCAGGTGGTTGATCTCGTCGTCGTCCATGTCCAGCTCCTCGGCGATCTCGCCGGGGGTGGGCTCGCGCCCGAACTTGTTCTCGAGGGCCTTGTGGACCCGCTCGATCTTCTGCATGTCGGCTGTGCGGTTGAGCGGCAGCCGGATGAGCGAGGTCTTCTGCGAGATCGCCAGGATGATCGCCTGGCGGATCCACCACACGGCGTAGGATATGAAGTGGAAGCCGCGGTCCGGATCGAACTTGTCCGCCGCCTTGATGAGCCCCATGTTGCCCTCGTTGATGAGGTCCAGCAGGGAGATGCCGCTGGTCTGGTACTTCTTCGCGATGGACACCACGAAGCGCAGGTTCGCGCGGATGAGGCGGTCCTTCGCCTTCGGGTCGCCGTCGCGCGCGGCGCGGGCGAGCACGTCCTCCTCCTCGCGCGTTAAGAGCGGGATCTTGTTGATCTGGTCCAGGTACCAGGAGATGGACGAGGGCGGGCCCGATTTCGAGCGCGACGCCTTCTTCGAGCCGCGAACGGGCGCCTCGTCGAGTTCCTCGGCGTCATCGTCCCGCTCGTCTCCGCGGGCGCTCTCCTCGTCGTCACCGACGGCTTCGTCGCGCTCCTCGTCGTCGAGGGGCTCCTCCAGCGGCGCATCGTCGTCGCGTCGCGCGTCTGGGGTGCGGGACGCCCGCGGTTTTTTGCGTGATGGTTTCTTGTCCATGTCGTGGAGCATTCTTGCGGACATTGCATTGAAAATCAAGTGTATTTTCCTGAACAGATATCGCCATCAGTATATTCATTTTTTACAGTGCTGATTGCGGGGGCATTCGCGCCCGCTAAGCGGTACGAAACATCGAGGACGACATCGGCTTGCTTCTGGGTGTCGAAATCCTTGCGGCCGTGCTGATATAATGAAAAACCCTCAGGGAGTCGACACCGGGCGTCGGGGGCTTATTGGCGCGATGATTCCTGCGGAGCGAAAAAGTGTTGTAAAAACCATCGCGCGGGTGCACGTGACCTATCACCAGGCCGCATGTACGGGAGGAGTGATGCGCACGCTTAAAAACATTCTCGTGACCGGCGGGGCCGGGTTCATCGGATCAAACTTTATCCGCTATCTCTTCGAGCGCGTCGGTTTCCCCGGCGCGATCGTCAACGTGGACAAGCTCACCTATGCGGGCAACCCCGAGAGCCTGGACGACATCCGGCAATCATACGGCGGGCAGTATCATTTCGAGCACGCCGACATCGGTGATTTCGAGCGCATGCGCGACATCCTCGCGCGCTACGACATCGACACCGTCGTGAACTTCGCGGCCGAGTCGCACGTGGACCGCTCCATCTTCGGGCCCAAGGACTTCGTGCAGTCCAATATCGTGGGCACCTTCACGCTGCTCGAGGCCGTGCGCGCGCACTGGGGCAAGCGACGCGACACGCTCTTCCACCACGTGAGCACCGACGAGGTGTATGGATCGCTGGGCGAGACCGGCGCCTTTTACGAAACGACGCCGTATGATCCGCGCAGTCCCTACTCGGCGTCCAAGGCCGCGTCGGACCACCTGGTGATGGCGTATCATCACACCTACGAGCTCGCGGTGACGATCTCGAACTGCAGCAACAACTACGGGCCCTACCAGTTCCCCGAGAAGCTCATCCCGCTCATGATCATGAACCTGCGCGAGGGGAAGCCCCTTCCCGTATACGGTGACGGCCGGCAGGTGCGCGACTGGCTGCACGTGGACGACCACAACAGCGCCGTGTGGCTCATCATGAACCGAGGCGCGAACGGCGAGACCTACAATATCGGCGGCGAGAACGAGCGCGAGAACATCTGGATCGTGCACACGCTCTGCGAGGCGATGGCGCGCATAACGGGGAATTCCGTCGATTCGTACAAGCGGCTCATCACCCATGTGGCCGACCGGCCGGGACACGACCGCCGTTACGCCATCAACTGCGACAAGATCAAAGGGGCGCTGGGCTGGACGCGGGCCGTGGCGTTCGATGCGGGGCTGGAGTCGACCATCCGCTGGTATCTGGCGAACGACGCGTGGGTGAACCGCGTGCGCTCGGGCGAGTACCGGAACTGGATCGAGCGGAACTATGGGAAGCGATAAGGCGGCCCGCACCCTCATCGCCACCGCGGCCTTCGGCCTCGAGTCGGTGGTCGCGAGCGAGCTGCATCGACTGGGCTACGGGGACCTTGCGACCGAGAACGGCAAGGTGACCTTCCCGGCGACCGACGCCGACATCGCCCGCTGCAACATCAACCTGCGCTGCGCCGACCGCGTGCTCCTGCAGATGGGCCAGTTTCGCGCAACGGACTTCGAGGAGCTCTTCCAGGGCGTGAAGGCCATCCCCTGGGAGGGGCTCATTCCCGAGAACGGCGTGATGCACGTGACGGGGAAGTCCGTGCGCTCGAAGCTCTTCAGCGTTCCCGACTGCCAGTCCATCGCCAAGAAGGCGGTGGTGGAGGCGATGAAGCGCCGCTACCGCACCGAGAAATTCCCCGAGAACGGGCCGGTCTACCGGATCGAGGTGGCGCTCCTCAAGGACGTCGCGACGATCTCGGTGGACACGAGCGGTCCGGGGCTGCACAAGCGCGGCTACCGATCCGACCGGGGAACGGCGCCGCTCCGCGAGACGCTCGCCGCGGCGCTGGTGCTCCTCTCGCGCTGGCGGCCGGACCAGATCTTCGCCGATCCCTTCTGCGGCTCGGGGACCATCGCCGTCGAGGCCGCGCTCATCGGGCGAAACATCGCGCCGGGCATCAACCGCTCGTTCGCGGCCGAGGACTGGCCGCATCTTTCGCGGCAGCTCTGGATGAAGGCGCACGACGAGGCGCGCGCGGCGGTGCGGAGCGACACGCTCCAGATCCTCGCCTCCGACCACGATTGGAGCGTGTTCAAGATGGCGCGCGAGAACGCCGAGCGCGCGGGCGTGGCCGAGGCGATCACCTTCCAGAAGAAGCCGCTCGCGGAGTTTAGCTCGAAAAAGCGCGGCGGCGTGATCGTATGCAACCCCCCCTACGGCGAGCGCATGGGCGACACGCAGGCGGCGGAGCGCCTCTACGAGGAGATGGGGCGGATCTTCCCCGGCCTTCCCGGCTGGGCCGTCTATGTCCTCACCGCGCACGAGGAGTTCGAGAAATTCTACGGGAAGAAATCGGACAAGAACCGCAAACTCTATAATGGGAAGATCAGGTGCCATTTGTATCAGTATACGAAAGATGTCGGTTGACACGAGGATGGCATTCGCGATGATGCAACCACCGCGTGCGGTCCATTGCTCGTTGTCGTTTCACATGCGGGCTCCCGGTTCGGATTGGGAAGGCGGAAAAAAAACACATCACAGAGGAGCGGATTGGTTATGATAAAGCATGCACTCTCACGAACGTTTCGAAAAAACACGATCTCGGCGCGCCTATTACTCGCGGCGGTCCTGGCCATGTCGCTTGCGGGACTTGCCGCCTGCGGCGGCGGCATGGAGAATGAACCGGTAATCGGCGGCGGCCCCAATACGCTTCGCATGATGGGGTCGCAGGCTGATTTGCACTATCCGGGAGCTGGTGGCGGGAAGGTGGAGCACGTCGTGTGCACCGGCTATGATGCGGATGGGAACGTGGTGTACCGCTCCGGCGAGGAGCCGTACGACGGCGACATCACCTTTTCGGGCATTCCGGACAAGACCGTTAAAGTGCAGATCGATTACAACCGCGGGACCGGGTACACGCTGGCCCGGCACGTGCAGGAGGTCAATTTCGCGGCCGGCAAGGACGGCGTGTTCACGCTCAGCGCTATCACCCCGGTGGCCCTGGGGGACGATCGCGACACGCTCACCGTGCGGATCGTCAACCGTTCCCCGTACCCCGATGACAAGGTTTTTATCACGGTGTACGGGAAGAACATCAAGGATAATGCGTATAACTATCTTGCGTTCGGTAAAGATGGCAATGCCGTCGCCTCCGAGTTCGAACCGGTCAACCCTGATAAAATTGACGATCCGAAAGCCGAAATGTATTCCGTGGCGTTGAACCAATTGACAAATGCCGGGAAAGATCCCGACGACAAGGAAAAAACCATCTATTCGTTTCAGTGTCCCTATAAGAACAATCTCGTTTCGGGCCGTATCGTCTTTGCGTTCGGGAAAAAACTCCTTGGGCTTGGATTGACCAATTCGGCCGACAAGCTTTCGATCCGTGAGCCATCGAGTACGGGCGCTCCCGACTATCAAACCCTGTTCGAATTCATGGAATTGTCGGTGACGCGGCAGGATCCTACTAAAGCCGTGCCGAACCCGCCCTATGTGTTGTTTATTAACACCAGCGTCGTGGATTTTTTCTCGATTGGCATGCAAATGTCGGTGGAGGTTCAAAAGCCCGGGAAAAATGCGGTAACAAAAACCGTTGGCTTCCCTGATGGCGCACGAAAGGACGTGTTCGCTGCCTTCAAAAAGGCGGAAGGGGACGATTCGTTAAAAAAATTCTGTTATTACATTCAAGTTGAAGATAAAGACAAAAAAAAGCAAAAACTGCGCATCATGGCCCCCCACCAGGAAATAGCCGTGAACTCCGGTCCTGATGCCTGTAAGGGAATAAACAGCAAATCGGCGCTGTTTGATTACCTCGATGTTGTTATTGATGAGGGCTGGAAGAATTATTCCAAAAAACCGCTCACGATAGACGATTCGGTGCGGGTCCCGCCAAAGAACGACATATATGCATACGGCTTCCGGTATAAACCGGAGCTCATCACGGCGGAAGGCATATTAAAGATGACGTGCGTTGCATGGCCTGAAAACGAGTGTGGCGTGGATGCGAATGGCAAGCCGATACGATGCCCGTTCCCGAGTGATAATGAGATCTGTTCGCTTCCGAAAATAACCACCCGCGAGGTTTTCGACTGCGATGATATTTGCTATGGCCAGAGAGACCCGAGGCCGGATTTCAATGACTCGTACAAGAATGAAGGGAGCAACGGGCACAAGCGTTTGGTCGCGCTGATTGCGGCGGCGCTCAATCGCGGCGTGTTCGAAAACTACGCCGACTGGGGGAACCCGGACAAGTACTATAAGCGGGCCGATAAGAAATACAATTTCTACTCCAAGGTGATGCACGATAACGCTCTCGAGGTCGCGGACGAAAAGTATCCCGACTACAAGGTCCGCAGGGTCTACGCGTTCGGGTATGATGATATTTACGGGCAGGATCCGACAATTGCCGCGGATGTCCCAACGGTCAACAACGTCACCATCACCATCCCGAAGTTCGATTTGAACGTCGATACGGAATCCCAGGTTTCCGCGAACATCCGCTCCACGCTGGGCAAGCGCACCACGCTCTACGTCGCGCTCGGCGCGGGGGCGCTGGCGATCGGGCTCATCGTGGTCGTGAATATCATCCGGCGGAGGCGGGCGGCGTAGGAGTGCACATGGTTGAATCACCATTTTGTCTTTTGGTTCCGGGTGAATTGCATGGGGAAATACATTGACAAGTCCACTGGCGGTTGATGCAGTATTGTCGCCATGAAAAAGCTAAGAGTATATCTCGACACATCGGTCATCAGTTTTATATTCGCTGATGATGCGCCGGAATATCAATCGGTAACTATTGATTTTTTTGATAATTTCCTGCAAGAGTATGATGTTTATATATCGGAAATCGTGTATCTTGAAATAAATAAGACCGGGGATGTTGCGAGAAAGAACCAACTCCTCGGGGCGATAGAAAACTTTGATGTGAGGGTGTATGATGCGGTTAATGATGAAATTGAAAGCTTGGCCGAGGTGTATGTCCGGTCGGGGGTTATTCCGAGGAATAAGTTCGAAGATGCGATGCACATCGCTTTCTGCACCTACTATGATTTCGATGTGCTCTTGAGTTGGAATTTCAGGCACCTTGCCAATATCAGGAAGCAGATCGAGATCAATTCAATCAACAAGGCGCAGGGATATCTCAAGGATCTCAATCTGCTTAATCCGATGGAGGTTATTTATGAAAAATAATTATGACAAATACATGAAAGAAGTCTGGGATATGAAAGATAAGGCGTATGAGGATTTTGTTGCCAGCGGTTATTCAACATACGCAGACTATCTGAAAAACGAACTCAAGAATGTAAAAATCACCTTTGAGAGCAAGGTTTCCGTGACAAAATAATACGTCCACTCTCCTGGTGCAGTAGCGCTGGTCGTCGGACTGATTGTCGGGATCCATATCATCCGGCGGAGGCGGGCGGCGTAGCGGTTCCGTTGCGGCAGAACGATGCGAATGGTGAAAAGGGCGCCCATGGTAACATGGGCGCTCTCATTTTTCGGGGTCTGATCCGGCCTATCGATTGTGCCGATGGGGCGGATCTCCATCAAAATCTACCAAGGCCCATCCCATGTCGGATGACGTTCCGTTGGCCGTCTGAATAGAGGTTGAATAGGGGCTGATCCGAATCGAAGAGCTGGATAGCCCGTGACTCCACGGGTATTCGCTTTTTTAGAGGGGCTTTTTCGCTTGCTATTTCGGGGATAATATCTGTTAATAAACATTCAATAGATAAATGTATATATCAATTAATGTATAGACTCTCGTCCGGGGGGAACCATGAAACAATCATCGCTCTTCGTTGTCTTGATGTTCGCGCTCATCCTCGCCTGCGCCGGCGGAAAGGACAGCGGTGATGGCGCTGGTGAAGGAGAGAGTGACGGGTCCGGTTCCGTGAATGCGCCGGCCGCTATCACCGATCAGCCGACCATCGGCGGTGCGGTCATCGGCCTGGACGGGGTCGTAATTCTTCAGAACAATGGCGGATACGATTTAAGCGTAACCGCCGACGGGCCGTATGTGTTCGATATGAAGCCGAAGAAGGGCGACGCGTATGCGGTGACCGTTAAATACCAGTCGCAGGGGAACTACTGTTGCGTCAACAATGGCAATGGCGCGGTTGGTGATTCCGCTGTCACGAATGTCAACGTGTACTCACTCAGGAAAGTCTATCCCCACGATGGGGTGGCCAATCTCAACTTCGGTAATTCCATTTCAATTAGCGGCGGCACGGTCGTGGCCGGAGCGGAATGGGGGGAGGGCGTTAACTCGCATCCCGGCCTTGCGTATGTTTTTGTCAAGGACGGATCGGCGTGGACGCAGGAGGCCAGGCTCGCGGCATCCGACGGCACCAATGCGAACAGATTCGGCTGTTCCGTTTCGCTTGATGGCGATACCGTCATCGTTGGCGCAAATTGCGACAGTGCGAAGGGCACCGCGTCCGGCGCCGCTTATGTGTTCAAGCGAAGCGGTACGTCCTGGACTCAGGAGGCCAAACTGGTCGCTTCGGACGGCGCAATCGGAAATTTTTTCGGAGGTTCGGTATCCTTGAGCGGCGATATCGCGATCATCGGCGCGTATCGTAACAACGCCAAAGGCGATAGTTCCGGTGCGGCGTATGTATTCAGGAGAACCAGCTCGGGTTGGACACAGGAAGCGAAACTCGTCGCTTCGGACGGCGCCGCCAACGATTATTTTGGGCTTTCGGTATCCGTGAATGGCGCTATCATAGTCGTCGGCGCGACCGGAGACGACGACAAGGGAAGCGGTTCCGGCTCGGCATATGTCTTCACGTATGCCAATAAGGCCTGGACGCAGGAGGCGAAACTCACGGCCTCGGATGGTGTTGCCGGCGCGTCATTCGGGCGCTCGGTAACCGTGAGCGGCGACACCGCTCTCGTGGGGGCGGACAACATGGACAGCTGGAAGGGCGCCGCGTATGCATTCAGGAGATCGTTCAATAAAACGACGAACAAATATGCCTGGAGGCAGGAGGCGAAGCTCGTCGCCTCCGACGGCGCGTCCGGAAACTACACCGGCGATTATCTCGGATGGTCGGTATCGCTCAGCGGCAATATGGCGGTGGTCGGTTCGTACCATTGCGACACTCGGGCTGAAGCGTCGGGCGCCGCGTATCTATTTAGACGTTACACGGATAAATCGGGGAATACCCTGAAGTGGGTGCAAAAGGCGAAACTTTCCGCATCGGACGGCGCGGCGTATGATTATTTCGGGATAGACGTATCCATAAGCGGCGAAACGATCGCGATGGGTTCCCTGTTTAACAACACCAGAGGCTCTAAATCCGGGGCGGCGTATATTCTCAATAGTACGACGCCATCTTCCCTCGGCGCCAACATCCGCTCCATGCTGGGCAGGCGCACCACGCTTTTCATCGCGATCGGCGCGGGGGTGTTGGCCATTGGCATCATCGGGGCGGTGGCGGTCATCCGGCGGAGGAGAAAGTCGGCGTAATGGAATTATCGTAGTACCAGCCATTCTTGAGCATTGCGCAGGGCTCATTGATTGAACGATAAGAACGAAGTACGGGAAGTTGTCTGCGGTGAAGCCCTCTCCTTTAGGAGTCCCCAAAGGGGAGGCTTCGCGCAGGGCGCACCGGAGGCGGGGTGAGGTTGTTCGCGATACACCGCACCTAACGTCAATGTGAAGTATAACGGGAGCATGCCATGAAAAGAATAGTATTGTATCTTATTCCGGCGATCCTCGCATCATCGCTTTTCTCCGGGTGCATGGGATTTCAGTCCGGCCAGGCGCGGATCATCGATCCCTATCCCCCGAAGAACTTCATGACGAAAAAGAAACCGAAGCTTGTCTCGGTCAAGGTGAACTATCCGGTCGACAACAGCAATGTCCAGGGGGCGGTGAACGCGTCGATGGCGAAGACGACCACCGGCTACATCATGGACGTCTCGGAGGACGTCTTCGACGACAGCAAGTATTTTAAGTACGCGGCCCCCGGCAAACCGTCGGACTGCACGCTGGACATTCACATCAAATACAAGGCGAACCTGAACAACTGCCTGAACATCGTGAGCGGCCTCACGCTCCTGATCGTCCCCACGATCCAGAGCGAGGAGTTCACGGCCACTTGCAAGCTCTATGGCAGGGGACGGCGCTACCTGGGGCAAAAGGTGATCCACCAGAAGCTGACCTCGGTATACCAGACCCTGCTTATCGTTGGCATGCCGTTCGCGTCGGTGGGCACGGTCGAGAAGCGGATGTGGCGCCGGATCGTGCGGGACGCGTCGGTCTGGATGCGGGACAAGATTTAAAAGTCAAAGCATGTTTAATTACGATTGGGGGCTCCCGTGAAAATTCATGAAAGCCCCTTTTTTGTATGATAAGGCGTTGGTTCTGTAGAGCCTGTGAGTTGCCGTCGATATTCGAAAAAATTTACTATAATCGCCTTGACGCGTTCACCAAATATGACTATATTGTCTATGTGATGTGGTCATGTTTGGTGATGATATGAAATGGAAAATAGCACGCGCGAAATTACAATTTTCCGAGCTCATCCGTATGGTTTACAAGGAGCCACAATTGATATTCAATCGTGAGACCATGGTGGCGGCGATTATCGGACCTGAGGAATACCGTGAGTATCTTGCCATGAAAGAGCAGTCATCCCGGCGCTCTCTGGCATCGGCATTCGAGGAATTGCGATCCATCTGTGCCGATGATTCGTATGAACTGATCGTGCCCGCTCGAAGCGATCGAGAGAATAGTTTTCCCTGATGCAGTACCTCTGCGACACCAACATTATCAGCGAACTCGCGAAAGGCGAGCCCAACCCGGGCGTAATCGAATGGGCGGGTACGGTTGCGGGATGCGCCCTGAGCGTGATTACCATAGAGGAGCTGCACTATGGGTTGTCATGGCGTCCCAATACGCGGGTCCAGGCGTGGGTCGAGGGATTCGTCCGGGACCACGCCGAGGTGTTACCGGTCACGGAGCCCATCGCCCGCGCTGCGGGAGTGCTTCGCGGTAGGATGCGGGCCGGCGGCATCACGCGCACACAGGCCGACATGCTCATCGCCGCAACGGCGCTGGTGCACGGCCTCACGGTTGTCACCCGCAATGGGCGTGATTTCGAAGGGTGCGGTGTCCCGGTGCTCGATCCGTTCCGGTAGGGAGTAATCCGTAAAAAAGCTTGCACTGCGCGGGGAAACGAGTATATTCATGGAACCATAGTAGGGGAATAGCGCCATGCACGCCATCCTCATAACCGCCCTCATCGGATTCGCGCCCGTCCCGGTCATCTATTTCTTCTACCTGTACTATTTTTCCATCAAACGCGACGTATTGCACCATCTGGAGTACTTCGCGTATGGCATGCTGCTGGCGCCGCTGGTCCTCTTCGCCGGGCCTTATCTGGTCGCGCTGGTGCCGGCGAAGAGCGTGCTCGCGCAGGGCTTCCTGCAGATCGCCCTGGTCGAGAAGGCCGGCGCCTTCGCCGTCGTCTTCCTGCTCATGCGCCGCTCCCGTGCGCGCCTCACGGTGAGCAATGCCGTCGCATGCGCGATGTTTCTGGGCATGGGCTTCGCGGCCGTCGAGAACGTCGTGTTCGCGGCCACCGCGTCGCTCTCGGTGCTCCTGGTGCGCTTCATGAGCGCAGTGCCGCTGCACGTGCTCTCCTGCGGGCTCATCGGCTACTACCTCGCGCTCCGGGAGCTCTCCTCGTCGCGCACGCACCGGGCCGCGTATTTCGCCGTGGCCGTGGCGGTACCGGTCTTCTTCCACGGCATGTACGATTCGCTCATCCTGCTGGGCGGGAGCAAGACCTTCCTCACCGCGGGGCTCCTCTTTTTGTTGATGGCGCTGATGGAGCTCAACCTCGCGAAATCGCAGGTGCTCCCGCTGCTCGAGGGCCTGGCCGAGGAGCGGCTCTCGCTCGAGGACTGGCAGACCATCGAGCGGCAGCAGCAGTTCGAGCGCTGGATCCAGCTCTCGATGGGCGCGCGCAACGTGCAGGCGGTCCCCTTTTTCCGGTACGTGCTGTCCCGGGTGAAGATGGTCGTGGTGGCGGGCATCGTCGCCTT
>Ga0116178_10001867_pt1 | contig 17129 bp, 15 predicted proteins | sample AD_STIC12_MetaG_FD_89880 | JGI IMG/M metagenome (GOLD analysis project Ga0116178, IMG submission 89880) | Active sludge microbial communities of municipal wastewater-treating anaerobic digesters from USA - AD_STIC12_MetaG | ecosystem: Engineered > Bioreactor > Anaerobic > Digestate | place: USA... | reverse complement strand
TGAAGTAACCAACACGATATAGTCAAATCCTTCCTGCAAGCTCGCTTCAAAGAGCAAGGGAATCTCAAAGATGATGGAGGGTAGATCCCAGTGCTGTTCCATGAGGGCCTGCATTCTTAGCAGAATGCCAGGATGCACGATAGAATTGAGGTAGCCCAGATCCTCTGGACTTGAAAAGACAATGCTTCCCAGTTTGCGCTGGGAAAACTGACCGTTTTCTAAAATCCTGTTTCCCCATCTCTGGGTAATTGCAGTCATCACTTCAGGATAGCTCAGCACTTCCCGTGTGAGCATATCTGTATAGAACACTTTTTGTCCATAGCGTTCCAGGGTATTACAAAATACGGTTTTCCCGCTGCCGATGTTTCCCGTTACACCGATGATTATGGGGCGGTTTGGATCTGTATAATCCATTTATTACCTCGCATTATCTGATACTATTTGCATTAATTCCTCGAAGGCCACATTTGTGCGGATTTGACCTTCTCGAGCCACAGAGATATGCCCATTTTGTTCAGAAACGATGATGGCGGTGGCATCGGTAAGTTCGGTGATGCCAATGCCAGCCAGGTGCCTCGTGCCAAAGCGTTTCTGATGTTCGCTCTTTTTGCTCAGGGGCAAGACCACCTTGGCAGCCAGAATACGGTTGCCTCGGATGATGATGGCGCCATCATGCAAAGAAGAGCGAGGGTTAAAAATAGTGAGGATGAGCCTGAGGGAGATGTTGGCGTCCAAAGGCTCTCCATTTTGGATAAAATCATTGAGTCTACGGTTATTCTCCACCACGATCAGAGCACCGGTCTTGCGGAAAGACATGGAGCTCACGGCGTCCACCAGTGTAGTGAAAACTGAGGTGTTCTCATTCTTACGGAAAATACCCAAGTCTTGCGAGAGACGGAATCTAGCCAGAAAAGTCCTGATCTCTGGCTGAAAGATGATGAGTAATCCCAAGACCCAATAGTCTCGGATTCCACCTAACAGTTGCGAGAGCATCTTCAGCTCGGCCAGGGAAGCTATCACATAGAGCGTCAAGAGCAGAAGTATGCCCCCAAAAAGCTGATAGTTCCCGTTTTTGCGCACAATGCACAGCGCCTGATAGATCAAGAATGCTATCAGGATAATGTCTATAATATCCCTAAATTGAGGGATGAGCCAATTCACGAACCCGCCTCGATCAGAGCGTTGAGAATGGTGAAAAACTGTGCATGCTCAAAGACATCGTGCACTCTGACGATCTCCACCTTCTGCAGAGCCAAAATCAGCGCTGAAGCCAAGGTGCCGGCCAGCCTATTCGTCACGGATGAAGGATGTATCTCATTGATAAAGCGTTTGCGCGATACACCCACTAAGAAGGGAAGACCAAAGTGGGCAAGTTTATCCATACCTGCTATGATCTGCAGATTGTGCAGAGCCGTCTTGCCAAAGCCTACGCCCGGATCCAGGATTATCCTGTCTCTGGAGATGCCATTAGCCTCGCAAAAGCTGATCCGCTCAGCAAGAAAGTCGTTCACTTCGCCGAAAAGATCGTCGTAATGAGGGTCTTCCTGCATGGTTTGCGGCTGCCCCTTCATGTGCATGAGGATGACCTTCACTTCGGTATGCTTCTGCAGGAAGGTGATCATCTCAGGATCATGGTTGAGCGCTGAGATGTCGTTCAAATAAGTAAGGCCATATTTTTGAGCCAGTTGGGCAGCTTGACTATGACGTGTATCCAAGCTGATCTCCATCTGCGGATACTTCTCGTTCAGATGCTTCAAAATGGGCTTAAGCCTCCTGACCTCTTCGTCAGGATCTACTTCCAAAGAACCTGGACGCGTGGATTCGCCACCCAAGTCGATGATTTCTGCTCCGGAAGAGATGAGATAATCTAAATGCGCTACAGCTTTGTCCAGCTCAAAAAACTGTCCTGAATCCGAGAATGAATCTGGTGTGACATTGAGAATACCCATCAGGGCGGGAGTTTTGTAGTTGCTAAAAATGGTATGTCTCATGGATTGAATCTGATGGTGATTAGATATGGGTTTTGGGTGTCTGGACGACCTCGGAAGCCAAAGGTCATGTCTCTTAAAATCTTGATAGCCTCTGCGTCGAAGCGGCTATTGTTGGATTGTACCACTCTGATGGAGTTATCTACGAGCTTAGCGGTTTCATCCACCCTGAAGCTGAGCTTTACCTCGGCAAAATCTCCCAGTGTGTGGGTGCGGACTTTGGTATCTGTGCGCACTAATTTCCCACCTTCGATATCTGCACTCACTGATCCCGCTGAAGCTGGCCCCCTGACACCACTCACCGTTTCACGCAGTGCATCCACAGCTTTGGGATTGCTTCTGAGGCTAGTAGGGATTTGCAGAGCGGGTTGCTGAAGCGAAAATACAGGCGCTTCCACCAGCTCATCTCTACCCGGATGGGATTCACCCTTAGTAGGCGCAACAGGTGGTTTGTCTGCCCCTTTCGGAAGTGAAGAAGCCTTGGGGCTTTGTTTGGCTTTCGGACTGATAGTTTCCGGAGCCCCACCGGCAGTGATGGTGATCTCGGTGTTGGGACTACTTACGTCTACGGTAGTTACATCCTCGTCAAAGAACTCATCGCTCCAGCTAACCTCATACCAGGTCTGGGCTTTCATAATGGGCAGCATCCAGAGCATCATGATGATGATCACGATCAGATGTGCTCCGATCGAGATGCCCAAAGGCAGGTATTGACGGTAGTTAGTGAGCATTTTTCTTGTCCGGCAGCCTGGTTGCAATGAATATCTTTTCAAATCCGGCAGCGCGGATCGTATCCATAACCCTGATCACAACTTGAAGCTCGGTTTCCTGCTGCGCAGAAAGCCTCACCACTTGATCGACAGAGCGAAACTGCTCTTTGAGGGCATCCTCTAAAGTCTCCAGAGAATAGACCTCTTTCATAAAATGAATCGTGTTTTCGTTCTCAAAGACCACATGCAACACCTGTGGTGCCTGGTTTTGAGAGGATGTGGATGCTGGCAGCTTGATGGGCAAGCCAGTTTGCGTGGCAAAGTTGGAAGAAAGCAGCAAGAAGATGATGAGCAGGAAAACCACGTCCGTCATGGAGATCAACATCGTGGCGCTGATTCGTTTCTTGGATGTTCTGACTTTCACTTTTTATCGCTCTATCTTCTGATAGCGTAACAGATAGTTGACGGCTTTCTCTTGCATCTCTTTGGCAAAGTTTTCCAGGTTTTGCACCAGATCGTTGTAAAGGACGATGGCGATGATACCCACGATCAATCCGCCCACGGTAGTGATCAAGGCTTCCCAGATGCCGCCGGCGAGGATGTTGATGTCGATACCATTCTGGCTCTGACCCTGGATATTCATAAACACCCTCACCATACCGATCACGGTCCCCAAAAACCCGATCAGAGGTGCGATTGCGGCAATGGTGGAAAGCCAGCCCATACCTTTTTCCAATTTCAAGATTTCGGTTTCCGCGGCGGTTTCCATGCTCTGTTGGATCAGCTCCATATCGACATCCCCAGAGTTGTAGAGCTTATCCAGCATCACTCCCAAAGGTGAATCGATGCCGTAAACACGCAAGATCGCCCTTATATTGTCCAGCTTTTCCTGCTGGGAAAGTAAATTGACGATCTTGGCGTTTGCCTTACGCACAGTCCTGAGGCTACGATACTTCTCAATCACGATAGCTACCACTGCAATGGAAAGCAGCAGCAGCACATACATCAAAATGCCGCCCCGTAAGAACAGACTGAATATGGACATTAAGTTTCCTCAGTTTTACTAATTTAAGCAGCGGCGAGCGAAGGCTTGCTGTAAAGTTTCGCTTTCGCTCGCCATTATGCTATCGGTCAATAGGAATCGTACCAATTAACCGTGTTGTTTCTGGAATTCACGCATGAAATCACCCAGAGCCTTGGCGGCTGGCAAGGGCAGTGAATTGTAAGTGCTGGCACGGCAGCCACCCACGTCACGGTGTCCCTTCAGACCGATCATGCCGTTCTTTTTGGCTTCGGAAACAAAGAGTGCTTCCAGCTCTTCGTTTGCCATGCGGAAGGTGATGTTCATGAGGGAACGATATTTGGGATCAGCAGCGCCTTTGTAGAAGCCATCGGACGCGTCGATTGCATCATAGATGTACTTGGCTTTGGCGATGTTGTTCTGCTCGACCTTCTCCAAGCCACCACAATCCTCAATCCACTTCAACACCAAGCCGATCATGTAGATGGTGAAGGTAGCGGGAGTGTTGTACATTGAGCCTTTGCTGGACATGAGCTGATAGTCGAGCATTGAGGGCACGCCTTTCTTGGCTGTGGCCAGGAAATCTCTCTTGATGATGACGACGGCGGTTCCTGAGGGACCAACGTTCTTCTGGGCACCGGCGTAGATCAGCGAATAGCGCTTCACATCGATGGGCTTGCTCATGAAGTTTGAAGACATATCTGCGATCAGGGGCACATTTGCGGGCACGTCTGGATCGGTCTTCCATTCGGTTCCGTAAATAGTGTTGTTGGTAGTGATATGCAGATAGGCAGGATTATCAGAAAGCTGCCAAGTCTCAGGGATATAGGCAAACTTGCGGTCTTCGCTGCTGGCAGCGATGTGCACTTCTTTGCCAAGCTTCTTGACTTCATCGATGGCTTTTTTGCTCCACACACCGGTGTGGATGATGTTGGCCTGCTTGCCTTCGGGAAGGAAGCTGTAAGGCACCATCAAGAATTGCATACTGGCGCCACCCTGCAAGAAGAGGACGTCATAGTCATCACCGAGACCATAAATGCGCTTTACTGCTGCATAAGCTTCATCGATGATAGCTTGATATTCCTTGCTGCGATGGCTCATTTCCATGACGGATAAGCCCATACCTTTGTAATTGAAGAAATCAGCCTGAGCTTCTCTCATCACCTCTTCCGGCAAGACTGCCGGACCTGCGTTAAAGTTGTGTACACGTTCCATGTGTATCCTCCTGACTATGTATTTTTCAGTTTGGAACAAGTTTTTTAAACCCCTCGTTTTAAGGCAAGCCTTTTTTTCTGTTTCAGAAATATGTTGACGTAAAAGCGGCTTTTAATTTCTTGTAGTTCAAGGTTATTTATATGATACATAGATTCTTAGAGAACACCAATGTCGTCCTCGCTTCTGGAAGCGATCGCAGGAGATTTCTGCTGGAAATGATGGGATTAAAACCGCAGGTTCATCCCTCATCCTACGCAGAAACCCCAAACGGGCTCCCGCCTTCAAAGCAGGTGATTGCCCATGCCAGCGCCAAAGCTCACGCGGTGCGGCAAGGTTTGCCTGCTGATTGCTTGATCATCGGTGCAGATACGATCGTGGTGGTTGATAAAATGATACTGGGTAAGCCTCATTCGCATGCTGAGGCCAGGGACTTCTTGCGCCTACTTTCCGGACGCAGCCATTGGGTTTACACCGGTATTTGTCTGCTCTATCAAGGCAATGTATCTACAGGTTACAGACGCACCAAGGTCACCTTCGACAGCCTCACCGAGAGCGATATTGAGGATTACATCGCCACAGAAGAGCCTATGGATAAAGCTGGCGCTTACGGCATCCAAGGTTTTGGTGCTCAATTTATTACCGACATCAAAGGCTGCTACTTCAACGTGATGGGCTTCCCTCTGAATCTCTTTTATCAGCTCTGCCGGGAGGTGATGGCGTGATCATCCACAATGCCCACTTCTATCTAAATGGCAGCTTTGCAAACAACATCAAAGCGATCAAGGTGGAAAAGGGAATCATCACCCAGCTTTTGGAGAGCGTCCCCGCCCACTTGGATGAAGCTATAGATTTACAAGGCGGTTTCGCCTATCCGGGTTTTATCGATTGCCACACCCACAGCATCTCCGGCGGCATCTACACACTTGGAGTAGACTTGGCTGGCTGCCCCAACATCGCAGCTTTAAAAGCTCAAATCTCCAGCCATGCTCAGAAACAGAAACCAGATGCCCTGATCTTTGCCTGGAATTTTGATGAAGGTTCTCTGACAGAAAAGCGCTTCCCAAACCAAGCAGAGATTGATGAGCTCTGTCCTGATCAGTTGCTTCTGCTGAGGCGCATTGATGGCCACTCCTGCATGCTTTCTTCCAATGCCAAAGCCAAGATCACAGCCTTGAAGAGTCAAGATGCCATCCTGACCGGCGCAGAGAACGACCTCGTCACCAACTGGTTTCATGCTCAACTGGATGATGAAGCCGTGATGAGTGCCTATCAAAGCGCCGCCAAGGTTGCGATGCAAGGCGGCTTTACCACCGTGCACACCATGATTGGCGACGCCGAGATGAGCATTGATCACTTTAAAATGCTGCAGAAGAGACTGCCTGAGCTGCCCATCGAATACATCCTCTACCCCCAAAGTTTCAATATCGATGCCGCAATGGAAGCGGGCAGCCCTCGCATTGGCGGCTGCATCTTGGCCGATGGCTCTATTGGCAGCCATACCGCTGCTCTGAGCCAGCCTTACCAAGATAAAGCCACGCGTGGCTCTCTCTATCAGACCGATGACTTTTGGAAGGGCTTCATCACCAGAGCCCATGAAAACAAGCTGCAGGTAGCGGTTCATTGCATCGGAGACCTGGCCATAAAGCAGATCAACGATGTCTACCTTGAGCTCCAGCACACCAATCCGCAAGACCTGCGTCATCAGCTCATCCACTGCGAACTCTGCCCTGATGAGCAGATCAGCCAGATCAAGGCATCCCAAGCTATCCCCGTGATGCAGAGCGCGTTTGATCTGTATTGGGGAAATCCCGGTGGGTTTTACGAGCAGAGATTAGGCCGAGCTCGTGCCCAACAGATGAATCGCTTCGCTTCGCTCATCCAGAGCGGTATCCCCGTCTGTGGATCCAGTGATTGGTATATCACGCCGATGAACATCGCCATGAGCATCCACGCCATGATCCATCATCACAATCCTCTTGAGCGCATTTCCGCTCAGGATGCGATCAATACTTACACGCAAAACGCCGCCCGTCTCAGTCATGATGAGATGCGCTTGGGTAGGCTGCAACCTGGCTTCCAAGCTGACCTCAGTGTCCTGAACGCAGACCTCACCCAGCGCTTTGATTATCAGGCTGTGCGGACAAATTATATTGTCAAAAAAGGAATGCAAGTTTATGCTTACACGCCGAATTGCCCTTAACGCCGGTGACCTCAACTCCCTCTGGGACATCGAGGCCACATATCACCCAAAAGCTGACCTGACAGATATCTACAAGCTTCTCTGTCAGGCTTACTATGGTCCCACTCACATGGGAAGAGAATTAGCCCTCATCCGCAAAAGCCTTGCTGAAGAACTCAAGCAAAACAGGAAGATCTATCTGCCTCTGCTGCAAGACATCGGCAATCGCAAAGGTTTCTACCGTGTCTCTTTGGACCTGATCCCGTTTTTGCCAAAGCAGGGTGAAGCTCCCGTGCCGCTTTCTTCCATCCCCAAAAAGCTGAGCCGCACCCAGCCAAGCGAAGCCCAGATAGATTATATGGCTCTTTTGATCCAAGAATCATGCTTGGAAATGGATGTGGACTTACGCAGTTGGAAAGCCACTTGGCGCAGGCTCTGGCCTCGGATCGAAGCCCGCTACAAACCCAGCAAGGAAATCACTGAAACCGTGGTGCAGCATGTGCTAACTGCTGACATCACCAAACACTCCAAAAACTACAAATCACTCTATCAGCCCCACTACCGCATCCTGCATCACAAGCTGCTGAAGACCGTGTTTGATATCGAAGCCTAAGCAAAAGGGAGCCAAATTGAGCCAGATACGTGTTCGTTTTGCCCCTTCACCCACTGGCTATCTGCACATCGGCGGGTTGAGAACAGCCCTCTACGATTATCTGTTTGCCCGCTCCTTGAAGGGAAAGTGCATCCTGAGAGTCGAGGACACAGACCGCAACCGTTTGGTGGAAGGAGCGGTGGAAAACCTGATTCAATCGCTGGAAAAGCTCGATCTTCACTTTGATGAAGGCCCCGGCATAGGCGGAGATCACGGCTCTTACATCCAAAGCGAACGCCTTGAACTCTATCACCAAGAAGCTGAGCGGCTCTTGAAGAGTGGGCACGCCTACCACTGCTTTTGCACACCTGAAACCTTGGCCGAAATGCGTCAGCAACAGCAAGAAGCAAAGGAATTTGTCAAATACGACCGTCGCTGTTTGTCTCTAACGCCCGAGCAGGTTCAAGCCAAACTGGATGCTGGAGAACCGCATGTTTTGAGGCTCAATATGCCTGATGACCACGAATTTGTGGTTGAAGACCTCATCCGCGGCACCGTGCAGATAGATGCCTCTCAGTCAGACGATCAAGTCCTGCTCAAATCTGACGGCTTCCCCACCTATCACTTGGCCGCCGTAGTGGATGATCATTACATGGAAATCTCGCACGTGATCCGCGGCGAAGAATGGCTCTCCAGCACGCCCAAGCACATCTGGCTCTATCGATGCCTGGGCTGGGAACCACCCCAATGGGTTCACCTGCCCCTGATCCTCAATCAAGACCGTAGCAAGCTGAGCAAGCGCATGAACGACGTTAGCGTAGAAAGCTATCTCCAAAAAGGCTACCTCAAAGAAGCGCTGATCAATTTTATCGCTCTTTTGGGCTGGCATCCGGCTGACGACCGTGAGTTTTACAGCTTGGATGAGCTCTGCCAAACCTTCTCCTTGGAGAGAGTGAGCAAAGCGGGAGCGGTGTTTGACCTCACCAAGCTGGACTGGATGAACGGATACTACCTCAAAGAACTGCCTTTGGAATCAATCGTAGAGCGCAGCTTACCTTACTTTGAAACGGCAGGACTGCAGTTGCCTGACGCAGCCAAACTCCACAGGATGGTTGATGTAGCCAGACCGCGTTGCAACCTGCTTGCTGACATTCCCCAGTACTGTCGCATGTTTTTAACCACCCCCAATCCACAGGGCAAGGAGCTGCAAAGCATCCAAAGTGAAGACTCCAAAAAGGTGCTCTCCTGGTTTGCAAGCAACCTGCCCGCCCACTTCCCCCTTGATGACGAAAAGGTAGACTCCTTAGTCAAAGAAGCTCTCGCCGCTACCGGTTTGAAAGCAAAAGCCTTTTACACTCCTCTGCGCCTGGCTCTGTTAGGTCAAGCCCATGGTCCCGATCTGCCTAATACCTTTGCCGTCTTGGGAGACACAGAAGCACTGATCCGGATTCAAACAGCCTTAGAACTCTGACAAAGTTCAAAACTCCCAATTTCTCAATTTAATCCACTCGCATCTCGTGAGTGGATTTTTCTTTCTATTGATGCAGGAAGCAGCTCCTTGACTAAGGCTCTCGTTGCATCGCTCCGCATCTTTCCCTTCTTTGGGATTGGTAGCTTCGGTTGAGCTTGTTGAAACATGGAACAGCGGGCAGGTGATTATGAACCACACAATTGGCAAGGCTAACACAAACTCGCTCATCAGAAAAGTGCCCTCATAATCTACTCTGACGATGTTGCTCTCATGAAGGAAAATCAAAAATCCTATCCTCGTAACCGTTTGAAAGCCAGAAGCCTATAGAAAGCCGCAAAATTTGATACTTCCTCTGCCAAAGTGTAATACTGCTGGCAGCCGGCAGTTGTGAGTTGTGAGTAAGTCTTGACCCGTGCCAAAAAACCGGACAAAAATGCTAAGGAGAACAGCATGAAAAGCAATCCACTACCTATTCTAATCATCTTACTTTTGACTTTGCCCATCGCTGCATTTTCCCATTCGGTTAACAGGACAATGACTATCAAGCCTGCACAGTTGGGTTCTATACGCTCAGCAACTACTCCGAATGGGGGTGATCCATGATTTGAATTTCCACCAACAATTTAGACTCAACATAACCTTGCCCAATCGCCTTCTACTTTTATAGGCTTGTATCCCAAATAATGCCATAGACTCTTACTCTAAAAGTTGAGCGTTTTACCCGCCATCCACAACTGCTTGGGCAGTTCAGCGACCACCCCTTCCTTACTTACCCGCAGGGTGATGCCGTGGTGATACTCGGGTTTTTCCCGAGTGGCTCCGAGTAATCACCGGGCGGGTAAGCAAGGAAGAGGCAGGAAAGGTCACTCTGGATATACTGCATAATCTGGGTTAAAAGACGCTGAACGCCTACTATTTTGGTAGGCATTCGTTTTTGCACTTTGGAGTCAGAAAAAGCCAGGCTGTCTGAAACATTTGCCCTCAGCATGGGATTTTTGCAAAGGAAAACACCGTTTTTGACCCTCCTCAAAGCCGCTGTTTATGCGGCGTCCCTGCCCCGCCCCTGCATGGCTCCTGCCCCGTGGAGCAAGAACGGCATAGGTTACCAATAGGTTACGAGTTTGGGCAGAGAAGGCGCTCAGGAAGTGGTGAACCTTTCCCGAAAGTCAAATGTCTCGAAAACATCTCGATTTTGCAAGGAAATTAAGGCTGTAAATCGGGTCTTTATTTGGGAGAAAAGATGGCTGAACAACCCGAGTGTTAAGTTTTAATTATATATCCTCCAACAAAAGGTCTTGACATTACCGAACGCTTCCTATATTTGGTTCGAATATAAGACATAGATCACTAACTAACGTTATTAGAAAGTATTAGGAGCTTATTGAACTTAACTTACAGTCATAACAACCGAGGAAACAATGGAAGAACTCAGTACACAAGACACATTGGAACTAAAAAAAGCCACGATCATTCAGGCAGCGATGGAGGTGTTTGCCAAAAACGGCTATGCCAAAGGCTCCATCGGAGACATCGCGGCGAAGGCAGAAATCGGCAAGGCTACGATGTATTACTATTTTGATAGTAAAGAAGCCGTGTTTATGGAAGCCGTCAAGCTGGCATATCGGCGGTTTTTTGAAGTTATCGAAAACCAGGTAGCGTCATTGGAGGGCTTTGAAGACCGCTTCAGGGCCTTGGTGCGCATACCCATCCGCTACATCTACGATCACCTGCCCATCTTGTTTGAAGCTCGAAACAGCTTCCCTGCGGCCTACGTGGCTGAGTTGGAAGCACTTCAAGAGAAAGGTCGCCAAAGAATGAGAGACAATCTACATCGCCTATTCTTAGAGGGAATGGCAGAGAACAAGATTGATGATCGTTTTGGTTTTGAAGCCCTCAGCAATGTGGTTCATGATTGGATGATGATGGCAGAGCTGAACTTGGGCGTGCAAGAAAAACAGATCATCATGCAAAAACTGGAAAAAGAACAGGACTTGCTCATCGAACTGGTCCTGTATGGTATCTTAAAAAGAGGTTAATCAAATATGAAAAGACTTTTTACCCTAATCAGCTTAGCACTGCTTGTGATCAGCATAAGCGCGATAAGCTTGGATGAAAGCGTAAATCTGGCACTCAAAAACAACCGCAACCTCCTGATTGCCAAAGAAGAGGTGGAAAAAGCCAAGATGACTTACAACGACGTCCGCGGCATGCTGCTTCCTCAGGTCACGCTACAGGGAGGTTACGAGTTATCTAGGACGAATTTGCCACCGAATGCCATACCCCCACAGATGGACTTTATGCCCGGCTTGTCACAGACCGCCAGTATGGATGACTATTACTTGGCTGGAGCCTTGGCTGGTGTGGTGAACTCCATGATCCCCAGCACACCTCAGGATCAGGCATCCGTGGCCATGCAGCTCAAGATGACGCAGGTGCTCTTCCTGGGCGGCAAGCTGATCAACGGCATCAAGGCGGTGGATAGGTATCGCAGCATTCAGAGATTGAACTATTGGGTAGAGGAGCAAAACCTGATCCTCAAGACCCATGAAATCTTCTATCAATGCCTGCTGGCAGAAAAGCTGGCCCAGGTGCAGCAAGATGGCTTGAATATGGCCAATCAGCACTTGGCGAGAGTGGAAGCTTTCTTTGAAGAAGGCATGGTAAGCGAGTTTGATCTGCTCCGTGCCCGCTTGGAGGTAGCCAAGTTGGAGCCACAGGTATTGCAAGCTAAAAACACCTATGAGATTGCCTTGAGTGCTTTTAGGATGCACTTGGGCTCTGAGGATGAGAGCTTGAGGCCTGAAGGCGAATTTGCGCTGCCAGAAAAGATGGAAGTGACGCTGGAAGAAGCTCTTAGCTCTGGAAAAGAGAAGAGGGTGGAGCTGGAGCTGATAGACATCGCCACTGAGGTGGCTCAGATCAAATACAATGCGGAAAAAGGCAACTACCTGCCCAACATCGCTCTCAGTGCAGACTATTCTTTGTTTACCGCTGCAGATGATTTTAGCATCGAAAAGGACGATTTTGGCAGCCGCTACAGCATTGGCATTGGAATCCAGATACCCATCTTTACGGGTCTATCCAACACCTCCAAGCGCAACCACGCCAAAAGCGTATATCTCCAAGCTCAATACCAGCAACGTGATCTTGAAAATATGATCCGCCTGGAAATCACCCAAAATTGGCAAAATCTGCAACACACATTCCACAACTATGAAGTACAAAGCCAAAACATCCGGATGGCAGAACGCAGCTTGGAAATTGCTCAAGCCCGCTATGACAACCAGGTGGGAATCCAACTGGAGGTCTTTGATGCCCGCATCACACTCTCCGGAATCCGTCTGCAATACCTGCAGTCCATTTATAACGTCATTATAGATCAACTCAAACTCACAAAGTCAATGGGAATCAAAATTTAAGGGAGTCTCCATGAGAAAATACATCATTATCATCAGCCTGATTGCCTTGCTCTTTAGCTTGGGTGCTTGCGGCAAAAGCAAAGAAGAGAGCAAGACAATGCAACAAATCCAAGAGAAAGAAGGCGTTCCCGTGCGCATCCAAACCATAAGCACGGAGACCTTCGTCCAACAATTGCGCTACAATGCGTCTTTGAGTGGGAAACAAGAATCCACCGCACAATCTGACCTCAGCGAGGTAGTGAGCCAAATCCACGCCAAGGTGGGCGATAGAGTTTCTAAGGGTCAGCTCATCATCAGCTTTCCCACAACTGCACCTGCTGCTCAATACGAACAGGCATCCACAGCATTTGCAGCTCAACAAACCGCATACCAGCGCATGCAACGTCTATATGAAAGCGGAGCCATCTCCAAGCAGGAGCTGGACAACATCGAAACCATGTATAAGGTGAGTAAAGCCAATCTGGAATCCAGCGAATCCATGATCAAGGTGCGTGCTCCCATCAGTGGCATCCTCTCTGCGCTCCACGTGAGCCAGAGCGATAAAGTGTATCCCGGCAAAGACCTCTTTACCGTCTCTGCAACGGATGGTTACAAGGCCGTGATGATGGTTCCCACCCAGGATGCTCCCCAGATCAAGAAAGGATCAGCAGCCACCGCAGAAGTGAATGGCGAAATCCTCAAAGGCAGAATCACCGAAGTGGGCATGGCACCGGATCCCATGCTGCGTGCCGTCAGAGTGGTAGCCACTTTCAACGGCATGAACCGGAAGATCAGCTTTGGTTCCACAGCCACAGTCAATATAGATATTTTCAGCAAGCCAAATTGCATCGTCGTAAATCGAGAACATCTGAATTTTGAAAATGGAAACGCCTACGTGTGGGTAGCCGAAAACAACCGTGCAGTGCGCAAAGAAGTAACTCTTGGGCTTTCCGATCAGCTTCACTATGAAGTCCTTACCGGCTTGAGTGCAGGTGATCAGCTCATCGTGGCAGGTAAAAACTTAGTGAGTGAAAACGGCTTGATCCGCATCATGGCGGAAGAGGAATAAGCTATGTTTTTGTCAAAACTCTCCATTGAACGTCCTGTCTTGGTCACAATGGCCATCTTGGTGTTCGTGGTCTTTGGGCTTTTGGCCTATTTTGGCATGCCTTTGGACTTGATGCCAGACATACAGCTACCTTATGTGTCCATTCAGGTCGTATACCCGGGAGCAGGACCGGAGGAGGTGGAAACTCAGGTGACAAACCGCATCGAAGAAGCAATCGCCACTGTGAGTAACATCGACCAGGTCCAATCCTACAGTCTGGAAAGCGTGAGCGTCACCCTGATCGCCTTTAAACTGAACAAGGACGTTGATATCGCCAACCAAGAAGTAAAGGATAAAGTAGATAACATCCTCAGAGACCTCCCCAGTGGTGCAGAAAAGCCTCAGGTGCAAAAGTTCAACTTCTCGGCCCTCCCCTTTATGGACGTGATCCTGAGCGGGAATATCGACAGCCGCGAGCTTTATGAACTGGCAGACACCAGGGTGAAGGAACGCTTTTCTCAGATAGAAGGCGTGGCGCAGGTGAATATCGTGGGTGGAACCAAGCGTCAGATCGACGTGAAACTCAGCGATGCTGCCATATTTGAAAACAATCTCTCGCTTGCGCAGTTGATGCAGATTCTGCCTGCACAAAATATGGACATGCCGGCTGGTAACTTCAGCCGCGGCTCGCAGGAGTATTCCGTGCGCCTAAAAGGGCAATTCTCCAGCGTGGATGAGATCGGCGAAGCCAGAGTCCCATCCGGATACCTGATGAAGAAGCTCTCAGACATCGCCACCATCGAGGACAGCAGCGAAGAAGTGCGCACCAAAGCCATTTACTACAACGTTCCCAAGAAGACTATCCAAGACAACGTCGTCCGCCTTTCCCTGATCAAGAGCTCGGATGGTAACATCGTGGAAATCGCCAAGCAGTTGCGTAAAGAGCTGCCCAACATCCAAAAAGACCTGCCTGAAGGCACTACTTTGAGCATCATCAGAGATGAATCTGATCTGACCAAAGCCACTGTGGATGATACGCTCAGCAATATCTGGATGGGTGTGTTGCTCACGGGCTTGATCCTATTCCTCTTCTTGCATGATCTGCGCTCAACGCTAATCGTGGCACTTTCCATGCCCATTTCCATCATCTCCACCTTCGTATTCTTACAGATCATGGGTTACACCATGAATATCCTCACGTTGATGGGACTTTCCACCTCGGTGGGTATCTTGGTGACAAACTCCGTGGTGGTGATCGAAAATATCTTCCGCCACAAGAATATGGGTAAAAAGAGGAAAGAGGCGGCCGATAAGGGCACATCCGAGATTGCGGTCGCTGTGCTTGCCTCCACGCTCACCAATATCGTGGTATTTTTGCCCATCGCTTCCATGAGCTCTCTGGTGGGTCAGTTCTTCAAAGAATTTGCCCTCACCGTCACCTTTGCTACCATCATTTCTTTGGTGACCAGCTTTACCATCACACCCATGCTGGCTTCCATGATCATCCCTGAAGAATACACAGCCGGCAGATGGGGCAGAAGATTTGACCGAGCTTTCGACAAATTCTCAGGTCTCTACAAGAGGTTCCTCGGCTCCCTCATCAGGAATAAAGCCCGCAGTACCACTGTCATGGTGATTTCGGTGGTTCTACTGATCGGCAGCTTTGCCCTCTTCCCCGTCATCGGCATGGAGCTGTTCCCGGCTGTGGATCAGGGCAGCGTCAACATCAAGGTGGAACTGCCACAAGGCTATAACCTCGATGAAACAGCCAAGGTCTTGGATCAAATCCATAAACACATCGGCAAGTATAAAGAAGTGGAACATGTGATCACCAACCTGGGGCAATCTGGAATGATAGACACCGGTGTAAACCTGGCTTCTGCAGAGGTTAAGCTGGTAGAACAAAAAGATCGAAAGCGTTCCAGCGCCCAAATAGCTGCCTTGCTCACCAAGGACTTGGCAGACATCCCCAACGCCAAAATCCAGGTAGGTATGCAGCAGTTTATGGGTGGTGCGGGAAATGCGCCCGTTGAGTTTTATCTAAAAGGACAAGACAACGAAAAGCTGGAAGAGATCAAGGTGCGCTACCTCAATGCCTTGGAAGGCACAGCTGGGATGATGAACCTTGATACCAGCAGCAGGCTCGGGCGTCCTGAGATTACCATCACTCCCAAACGTGATCAGATGGCTCTTACCGGTGCTATGGTTTATGACCTGGCAATCGCTCTCAGAGCGGCAGTGGAAGGATTTGTGACCACACACTATACCGAACATGGAAACCAGTATGACATCAAGATCACCTTGGATGAAGAATATGTCAATTCGCCTGACAAGCTGATGCAGCTCACTCTGCCCATCCATGGCCAAAACTACCTGCTTTCACAACTGGCAGACATCTCTTTTGGCACGGGCGCAAACAGAGTCACGCATATGGATCGCTTTAGAACAATCGTCTTCACTGCGGATCTGAGCGGCGATACGAAGCTGGGAGATGTGGTTTCCGAAGTCGAAGCTCGCTTGGCAAAAATCGAGCTGCCTACAGGCTATCATATGGCTTGGGGTGGAACCGCTGAGATGTTGGCCGACACCGTTCAAGACATGCTCAAGACCTTCATGCTGGCTGTCCTGCTCACCTATATGTTGCTGGCTGCCATATTGGAAAGCTTCACCCAGCCTCTTCTGATCATGGCAACTGTGCCTTTGGGATTGATTGGTGTGATCCTGTCCCTGTTGGTCACAGGCCAAGCGCTTAATATCTTCTCAATGATGGCATCCATCATGCTGGTCGGTATCGTGGTCAATAACGCCATTTTGATCCTCGATCACGTGAATATGCGACGCAAAGAAGGCTTAAACAGCCGTGATGCTCTGTTGGAAGCTGGCGAGCTGAAGCTCAAGCCCATCATCATGTCCACCCTGTCCATCGTGATCGGAATGCTGCCCATGGCTTTGGGCATCGGCGAAAGCATGAAAGAGTTTCGTCAATCCATGGGTGTGGTCTCAATCGGCGGCTTGATCGTGTCAGCTTTTTTGACTCTCATCGTCATTCCTGCATTTTACTACTTGACAACCAAGCAGGATGCGACTAAATTGTCAGAATAATAAACCTACTTAGGAGAATGAAAATGAAGAGATTCAAAAAACTCATCCTAATGGCCACACTTGCTTCATTCCTGATGATGAGCATGTTTGGCTGCTATGGCAGCTTTGCCTTCACCAAAAAGGTCTATGACTTCAACGGCTCAGTGTCAGGCGACAAGTTTGTCACAAGCCTCGTCTTCTGGCTGCTGAACATCGTTCCTGTCTATTACTTGGCCACATTTGCGGACATTGTCTTCCTCAACTTTATTGAGTTTTGGACAGGCAGCAACCCCATGGCTATGGAAGATGGAGTTGAAACGATCCAGTATGTCACCATCGATGGAGCAGAGTTTAAATTCCTCATGTCCAACGACACACTGAGCATTGAAGCAATGTCTGGCCCAAACAAAGGTGAGACCGTCGAAT
>Ga0116178_10001862_pt1 | contig 17166 bp, 11 predicted proteins | sample AD_STIC12_MetaG_FD_89880 | JGI IMG/M metagenome (GOLD analysis project Ga0116178, IMG submission 89880) | Active sludge microbial communities of municipal wastewater-treating anaerobic digesters from USA - AD_STIC12_MetaG | ecosystem: Engineered > Bioreactor > Anaerobic > Digestate | place: USA... | reverse complement strand
GGCGTAATAACCTGCGCCAGGAAAAATTTCCATCCGGGAAAAATGGTCGCAACCTTCTTCATGGGAAGCGAAAAACTCTACCGCTTCGTGAATAACAATCCCATGGTGGAAATGTACCCCGTCGACTATACCAACAATCCTGCGATTATAGCCCGAAACGACAACATGGTTTCGATAAATTCGGCGCTCCAGGTCGACCTTCTCGGGCAAGCCGTCTCCGATACCATCGGCTACCGGCAGTTCAGCGGCTCGGGAGGTCAGGGAGATTTCGTACGCGGCGCCGCATGGTCCAGGGGAGGACGATCGATTCTCGCCTTCCACTCGACCGCCTCAGGCGGGGAAATATCAAAAATAGTACCCCTGATAGATGAAGGCGCTGCGGTGACTACTCCTCGAACCGACGTTCACTTTATCGTTACTGAGTACGGAATCGCTGAGCTGTATGGAAGGACGGTGAAGCAGAGGGCCGAGGCGTTGATCGCGATCGCCCATCCGGACTTCCGCGAAGAGCTCTCGAAACGCTTCCACGAGAGGTTTACACAATAAGACGAAAAACCGTCAAAGAACGGAGCGGCACGCATTGAAATGTCCGGGGGGGCGGTCTCACCCAAACGACCTGAAAGACATGATAAATAGATAGGAGGTGACTATAGTATGAGTATCAAGAGAGATTTCGGATCGGTCCAGCCCGGTATACCCCTGGGCCCGCTGACACTGAGAGTGCCGTTTATTCATTACCGATTCGAATGGGCCGATTTCGCCCAGGGGCTTCTGATGTGCACCGTATGCCTTTCGATCATAACGGTGCTCACCGCCAAGCTCGGCATGTCTTTCGAGGTCGCACTGGCCATCGTCGTTCTCAACGGGGCCCTGTACCTGGCGCATGTAACCTTCGGCGACCCGGTTGTACCGGGCTGGGTTACTCCCGCCATTCCGCTCCTGATCGCCTACTGCGAGACCTTCCCGATCGGAGCCGAGCGCATACAGGCGCTGATAGCGTTCGAAATGACGTTCGGCGTGTTCTGCATCTTCCTTGGGATTACGGGGCTCGCCAAGCGCTTCATCGCGCTGATTCCCAACGCCGTGCAGTCGGCCATTCTTATCGGCGCCGGCTTCGCAGCCATAATGCTCATCTTCGATCCCGCAAAGCAGGGCATACGGAGCTTCAGCACTAGTCCGCTGACCATCAGCGTCTGCGTGGGTCTCGCCTTCTACTTCATTTTTTCCGAAAGCTTCAAGGCTTTCCGCCGCAAACACAGATGGGCTTATTATCTTGGCAATCTCGGGATGATGCCGGCACTCGCGCTTGCCGTCATACTGGGACCGCTTTTTGGCGAGCTCCCTTGGCCGACCTATGACGGAAGCGTTTTCACCTCCCCGGATTTTGCCACCCTCTGGAAGGATTTCACGATTCTCGGTGCCATTCCCTTCCCGCCGCTCGATATGTTCATCTCGAGTGTCCCGATGGTAATAAGTGCGTACATCGTGGTATTTGGAGACGTCATCCAGAGCCAAGCCCTTCTCGACGACGCCCAGAAATACCGTCCCGACGAAAATGTTAACTACAACCCCAACAGATCGCACATAATCTTCGGCGGCCGGAACCTAGTAATGAGCATAGCCGGACCCGATATATCGATGTGCGGCCCAATTTGGGCAGCCATGCAGGTTGTGGTGTGCGAGCGTTTTAAGCAGGGCCCAAAGGCTATGGAATCGATCAATAGTGGCGCAGGCTCGTTTCGCTGGGGAACGTTCACCGGTTATTTCTTCGCCCCCATCGTCTCGACGGTCAAGCCGATACTCGGCGTGGGGCTCGCATCCACCATGCTGATCCAGGGTTACGTCAGCGTGCGCGTCGGCGTGCTCAAGTCACGGGCCTTCAACGACCTGGGCATCGCGGGCGTCGCGGGTGCGATTCTCGCGGTCCGCGGCGCCTCGTGGGGACTCTCGGCCGCCCTGATACTCACCGCGCTCGTATACATCAGCAAGAACTGGAAGAAGGCATACGAACAGGAAGAACCGGTGTTCCCCTGCGATTCCCCCGAATGCATAGCCAGGGAAGTTCAGGAGACCATGGGAAACGCGCATTGATCGATCAACCGGGGGGAGACAGCATGGGGCCGCGCCGCTCCCGGCCTCAGGCAAACGATCCCGTCCGGACCCTTACCTGATCAACGAGTGCCGCGAATACCTGCGCTGCGGCACTCGTTTCTTTTATTGGTGGACGACAATAAAAACACATGTCATTATCGGGCGGGACGGGAAGACTACGAATCCGCGATCTGCGGACGAAACACGACGCCAGGAACTGAATACCAAAAACGAGAACGGAGAAGGCGGCCAATGGCATATATTGAAGGTAAAATGATGGCCGAAAACGCCGGCGCCGGCACGAAACGGCTTGCCATACTCTCCCTTTCCGGCGCGCTGGTGGTGCTGCTCGTCTTTCTGCTCCCGGCGACAAGGTGGACGGTCTTTTCAACCGTCACGCTCGCGGTCGTTTTGTGCCTCATTATCGCCTACATGTATTTCAGGATGGATCCGTACGCGTGGAAGCGGATCTTCGACAGACCGGGCTATGAACGCCTGCGCGAGCTCGACCGGCGCGTAATTGAATCGCTCCGTCTTCTCGACGACTCATGCCTGGTGCTGGTCAACACCACGGTCGAGTTGTTCCACATAGAGTACCTGGTGGTTTCCCAAAAGGGAATATACCTGCTGTCGAAAATAGAAGGGACGGGAATGACGGGGTGCGAAAACGGAATTCCCCGCGTTGGAGAGCATTCCCTGGGAAATGAGGTGGCACTGCTCTGGCGCACCTGCCACTTCCTGGGCATCCTGATGAAAAAAACATACCAGGTTGATGTATTGCCGCACCCGGTACTGGTTTCGTCCGACACCGGAGCCTTCATCATGGACAACTGCGCGGAAATCACCATAACATCCTGCGAGAGCATTCCATCGATCATCACGCGTGCTTCCGGGCCGCCGCTTCCGGAAGGAGCGGCCGAAAACTTCGCGTATTTCATAAAGACCAGATATATGTCCGCCGGATGAAATGCCGCCGGACGCGATGGGGGGTGAAAGCGCCCGGGCATGAGGAGAAAGGAATACGGAAACTGGGGACACGCCACGGCGCGCCCCCGGGAATGATGTATCAGATCTCTTCCAGCTTTACGTTCTTCTTGATCAGCCCGGCGAGCAGATCGATATTAGCCGAGTTGTCCCTTGTAAGAAGCGGCTCCATGGCGTCTATCTGCCGCGCGACATTGTAGATGTCGTCCGAGACCAAAAGAAGCGGAATGTTGAGCTCGGAAGACTTGGCGATGATGTTCGACGGCGGCAGGAGATTGTTGGTTAAAAGCACGCCCGATGTTTTCATCTCGAGCGCCGTGATGATCATATCGCCGCGGTCCCCGGTGGTAACGATTAGCTTGTCCTCGCGGTTGAATAGCGGGTTACGCATCGCCTCGTTCGTCGACATCGCCCCCACGAAGATGTTCCTTATGAAATTGCCAAGCCCCTTCTCGCCGCTTATCACCTTTGCGAACAGGTACTCGGAGAGGTAGTCCATGGTAAACCCGGTCAGATCGCTCTCGTAAGGGATTACTCCGAGGACCTTGACCCCAAGGTCGGTTATGCCCTTCAGATAGGTCGCGTTGAAGTCCTCGAGATCGTGCACCTTGTTGATTATGACGCCGCGGAAGTCCACCCCCGCCATGTCGACGCTTTTCTTGATAAAGCCGATATCGTCGACGATCGCATCCTCGTTTCCGCTTGCCACCAGTAAAAGTCCGGCCTTCAGGTTTTTGGCAAGGGAGATTGGGTCCAGGTACACCGATACGCCGTATTGTAAATCGCGGCCGCTCTCTATGAACAGCATGTCCCTGCCCGTGGAGGCCTTGCTCACCATATCCTCGAGCCTGCTTTTAATGGTTTCATTGCTGTACATATACCGCAGCTTGGAATGCTCGAAGCCTATCGTAACGTCCTCGGGATTGTCCTTCGAGTCGAGAACATAGGTCAAAAGGCCGGCATCGTAGTCCCACGAGCGCTTCTTGCGGTAGACAAGGCGATCGCCGAGCGGTTTGATATAGCCGTATTTTTTACCGAGAGCTTTGGCAAGGCCCACGACGACGCTCGTCTTCCCCGCGCTTTTTCTGGTAGACGCAATCACTAATCTGTCCATCGGCCCCTCCTGCGTGAGTTTATATATGATAATTCATCGCGCGCGATAACGGTCGTACATCCGGCCACATGGAGTGTTCATCGCCCGCGCCCTAAATCCGCCCATACAAGTATCATAAAGGCGACTTGAATCCCTGTAAAGCACTAATTTCTAGTTTTTTTTAAATAATAGTATTTTAGCATCCAGAAACCGGGTTGTTGCCGAACCGGGACCGATGGATGCCGTCCACATCGCACCCGTCCTTCCGTAAATGCCCGTGTTTTCCGTATAAACGAAAAGGGCGGGGGTTATCGCCCCGCCCTTTCATCGTAAACCCCTTTCTTCGTCCCTCTCGTAATCGAGCGAAGCCAGTACTCAGATTTCCTTGATCTTCACGTTCTTTTTTATAAGCTCCGTAAGGAGGTTTATATTCTCGGTATTGTCCCTGGTAAGGAGCGGCTCCATTGCGTCCATCTGTCTTGCCACCTGGTAGGTGTCCGACGGCACCAGGAGCAGCGGGATGTTCATCTCGGAGGCCTTGGAGATGATGTTCGAGGGCGGAAGGATATTGTTGGTAAGCAATATCCCAATGGTGTTCTGATCGAGAGCCGCGAGCACCATGTCGCTGCGGTCGCCGCTCGTAACGACAAGACGGTTCTCCTTGTTGAAAAGCGGGCTTCGCATCGCCTCGTTCGTGGACATCGCCCCCACAAAAATGGTCTTTACGACGTTGTTGAGACCGCCCTCACCGGCTATTACCTTGGCGAAGAGGCATTCGGAAAGATATCCGACGGTAAAATTTTTAAGATCGGGCTGCATGGGTACGATTCCGAGCACCTTGACGCCGGTCTTTTCGATTGCGGGCAGGTAAGTGGCGTTGAAGTCCTCGAGGTCGTGCACCTTGTTGATGATGACACCGCGAAAATCGACTTTGCCCAGGCCCAGGTAATTCTTGATGAACATTATATCGTCAACTATGGCGTCGTCGTTTCCGCTGACCGCCACGATGAGCTTTCCGCCTATGTTCTGCGCGAGCGTCACAGCGTCCAGATGCACCGACACTCCGTAGGATAGGTCCTTGCCGCCCTCGACGAAGAGTACATCCTTGTTCTTGCTGGTGTTGGCCACGAGCTCCTTTACCTTTTCCCCTATACGCACTTCGTCGTACATATACCGCAGCTTGGAGTGCTCGAAGCCGATGGTGATGTCCTCCGGGCTCTCGTGCAGGCCGAGGACCTGTGTAACGAGGGCGGCATCGTAGTCCCAAAGCCTCTTTTTACGGTACAGAAGCCTGTCGCCGAAAGGCTTGATATACCCGTAGGTCTTGCCCATGGCCTTCGCCAGGCCCACTATTATGCTGGTCTTTCCGGCGCTCTCCCTTGATGATGAAATCACTATTTTGTCCATAGACCGCTCCTTTTCCGTACGTTAAATTAAAAATGATTTCGATAAATCAATATTATCATCGAAATATAATATGTCAAGCCTTTACGATTTATCGTCTCCGACCCCCCGCGTCCCCAGTCCCGGTAGACGACAGCCCTTCCCTAATCGCGGCAGAAGGGCTGTCCGAGATCGCTCGGCCGCGTACTTCATTCGTCCGTTCGAATTACTTGGTAATCAGAATACGAACGTCAACCGCCTTGACCCCGTTGCCCTTCTCGTAGACAACGATCGGGTTGATCTCGATATCGGAAATTCTGGGCACCTTGCGTATTATCGTCGCCGTCTTGATTATGGTGTCGACCACGACGTCGATGTCCTTCTGGTCCTCTCCGCGCGCGCCGAGCAGAAGCGCGTACGACCTGGTTTCGGATATCATCTTGAGCGCTTCACCCTTGTTTAGCGCGGCCGAGCGGAAGGCGACGTCCTTCATAACCTCGACATAGATGCCGCCCATGCCGGCCATGACGATGGGCCCCATCTGCGGGTCCTTGCGGGCGCCTATTATGATCTCGGTGCCCTTCTTGACCATCTCGCAGACCTCTATCCCGTCGATCACGGCGTCTTCCTTATAGGCCTTGCAATTGCGCATGATCGCCTCGTATGCGTCCAGCACCTCGTCCTTGTTCTCGATGTTGAGGGCTACGCCGCCCGCGTCGCTCTTGTGGAGTATGTCACGGGAAACGACTTTCATGACCACCGGATAGCCTATATTCTCCGCGTGTTTTACGGCGTCTTCTATGGATTTCGCTATCTCCGCGCCGGGGATCATTATTCCGGCCGCCCTCATTACGTCCTGCCCCTCGTTGGCTAGCAGGAAGGTGCGCCCGTCCGCCAGAGCCTTGTCGATGACCTTTTCTATGGCGCCGAGGTCGATCTTCGACTCGCTGATGGAGTCGTCGCGGGTCTTGTTGAAATCATGGTGCCTGTACAGAGCGCCCATACAGGAAATGGCGTCGTATGGGTCGGCATAAACCGGAACATTTTCCCTATTAAGCTCCACTATGGCGTTCTCCACGGCCGATCCGCCCACAATCGCGTAGACGACCGGGGTTCCTGTTTCCATGTGCTTCTTGTATGTGTTTCTAATCATCGGCGCCAGGTTCTCGGAGTCAAAGGTCGCCGTCTCGCAATAGAGCGCCATTGTGGAGTCCATCTTGTCGCTCACCGCCGGGGCGGAAAGCGCCAGATCGTAGGCCGCCGAGTTGGCGCCGCCGGTAATGTCGATCGGATTTTTAAGGGAGCCGAACTCCGGCGTGGCCGGCGCAAAGACCTCTTTTAGAACTGCCTGGTCGTCATAAAGCTCGACCCCGTATTTTTCGCAGGCGTCGGTCGCCATAACGCCGATCCCTCCGCCATTGGTTACGATGACGCCTCGGCTGCCCTTGGGTTCCGGCGCGTTGGAGAGGAACTTGCACCAGTTGAAGGCCTCCTGCAGGCTTTCGGCGCGCAGCGCCCCACACTGCTTGAGGACCGCGTCGGTGATCTCGTCGGCGCCAGCAAGCGAGCCGGTATGGGACGCGGCTGCCTCGGCGCCCCTCTTCGAGCGGCCGGACTTCAATACGACCACCGGCTTGACCTTTGTGGCCTCCTTCAGCGCCTCGATGAAGCGCTCGCCGCCCTTTACACCCTCCACATACATTAAAATGACCTTTGTCAGATCGCTCTTTACCACATATTCCAGGCAATCCGCCTCGTCGATATCCGCCTTGTTGCCTATCGAGACTATGGCCGACAGGCCTATGTTATTGACCGCGGTCTTGCCGATCATGGCGATCCCCAGCGCCCCGGACTGGGTGAGAATGGCCACGTGGCCGCGGGCGATTTCGGTGGCCGAGAAGGTCGAATTAAAATCCGAGGCCGCCGAGAACACGCCGAAGATATTGGGGCCAAGGACGCGGGATCCCTTGGATTTCGCATAATCGACTATCTTGTGCTCGAGCTCCACCTCGCCCACTTCCGAGAACCCCGAGGTGATGATCTGGATGTGCTTTACGCCCTTGTCGGCGCATTCCTTCACGGCGTCGAACGCCAGCTTCCCCGGTGACGATGATCGACGCCACATCCACGTCACCGGGGATGTCTTTTACGCTGCCATACACCTGTTCGCCCAGTATCTCGCCGCCCTGCGGGTTGATGGGGTATATCTTCCCCTTGAAACCGCCCTGCTTGAGGTTGCGGACCACGCTGAAACCGATTTTTCCCGGTTTGGACGAGGCTCCCACCACGGCAATCGACCTTGGTTCGAACAACAGATTCATGTTTGATTCTTCCCTCATAGCGTTTCTCCTCTAAATTGCATCTTTAACTCATATACTCCCGCACCACTTCTCTTCTCTATAATGAAGCCCATCTTTTCGAAAAGATGGAGCATGGGCCTGTTCTCCACCAGCACCTCCGCGGTGAAGCCCAGAAGGCCCTCTTTTTTTGCAAGAAAGGTTACATACGACAACAGCTCGGTGCCCACGCCCTTGTTCTGGAAGTCGTCGCTTATAACTACGGCGACCTCCGCGGTATGGGCATACTCCTGTTTTCCGTATTGCGCGATACCGACGACCCGGTCTTTTTGAAGCTGTTCGATTACGGCCAATATCACCATCTCCCTTGTGTAATCGATGATTACGAACTCCTGCAACCTCTCATGGTGCATGTCCTTCCGCGTGGATATGAACCGGCGGTAGATACTCCGGTCCGAAAGGGAATAGAAAAAGTCTTTAAGGAGCGGCTCGTCGCTGATGCGCACCGGTCGAAGCAACAGCTTGAGACCCGCCTTGGTGGTCCGGTATGCCTCGAGCGTTTCGGGGTATTCGCCCTTTCTGCCCGGGATGAAGGCCTGGTCCCTGTATATTAGGCCGACCTTCTTGGCCTCCTCGATGAGCCAGGGCCTGAACTTGGGATGGGCGATGGCGATGAGGTCCATGGCCCGCTCACGGATGTTCTTCCCGTGCATATAGGCGATTCCGTATTCGGTGACCACATAGTGCACATCGCCGCGCCCCAGCGTTACCCCCGCCCCTTCACTTAGGAATGGCACGATTCTTGAGACCTCGCCGTCGTTCGAAGTGGAGCGCATGGTGAGTATGGTCTTTCCGCCGGGGGCGAGCATTGCGCCCCGCATGAAATCCGCCTGCCCCCCTATGCCGCTGTAAAACGTCCTGCCGATCGACTCGGCCGTCGCCTGGCCAGTAAGGTCTATCTGAAGCGAGGCGTTGATCGCGGTCATGTTCCTGATTCGGGCGATCGTCATGGGATTATTGGTGTACTCTATGGACCTGAACTCGACGCCAGGATTGTCGTGGATGAACTGGTAGGTGTCTTTGTGCCCCATGCAGAACGAGGCCACCGTCTTTCCTCGGTCGACGCTCTTGTTGGAGTTGTCGACCGCACCGCACTTTATAAGCTCCACTATGCCGTCTGAGAGAAGTTCGGTATGCACGCCCAGGTGCTTCTTGTTTTTCAGGTTGGAGAGCACGGCGTTCGGAATGCTCCCATAGCCCACCTGTATGGTATCGCCGTCCTGGACAATCCTCGCAACGTGCCTTCCTATGCGGTCCGCTATGTCGTCGGGGACCTCCGAGGTGAATTCGAGAAGGGGCTCGTCGTAAGGGAGGATATAATCTATGTCGTCGATATGGAGGAAGCCGTCGCCGTGGACCCTCGGCATAAACGAGTTCACCTGGGCTATCACCAGGCTCGCGCTCTCGACGGCCGCCTTTACGATGTCGACGCTTATGCCCAGGCTCATGTAGCCGTGGTCGTCGGGCGGCGAGGCCTGAATGAGCGCAACGTCGATCTCGACGAGCTTGCGCTGTATGAGGCTTGGGACCTCCGAAAGGAAGATGGGGGTGTAGTCGGCAAGCCCGGTGTTTACCGCGTTGCGCGTGTTATCCCCCACGAAAAAGGAATTATGCCTGAAGTTGGCCTTGAATTTTTCGTTGGCGTAAGGCGCGACGCCCATTGTCCAAACATGGATGACCTCGGCGTCGAAAAAGGCCTTGGGGTAGGATGCGGCGTAATTGACGAGCGCGTTGACCAGGTATTGCGGCTCACCGCAGCCGGTGCCAATGAAAATCCGGTCGCCGCGGTTGATCCGGCTGAAAATCTTCTCCTCGGGGAGAAATTTTTCAGGAAAAAGTTTTTTTATCTCTTCGAGCTTGGCTTTTCTGCCTTCCTGGCTCATCCCTTATCTCCCACAGGCGGCCTTTCATCCGGCATCTTCATTCATTTTATCACGGTTTGACAATCCAACAAAAAATGTACTCATTTTTGCCTGACAAAATCGTCCCAATAGTGATGTTTTGATACTGCACTAATGTCCTTTCGATAGTAGAAAGTGCGAAAAACATAAGTCAAATTGTTTTTTTAATTTTATTATTTTTTTTTATTAAATTTTGAAGGGTTTCGATTTGTTTATCAAAAATACCACGCAATGTGATTTTAAAGAAATGCGGATAGCCGCATGGGGTGTTTATAAAATTTCATAATTCCGGCAGGCGGGGGGATAATTTAAAGGCTTAACCCGGCCGTCCGGTCCGTAAATGTAGAGAAAAGGCGCTCCTTTGTGTGCCCGGGCATAAAAACAGCCTCCACGAATAAAACCGCTGGACGAATCGGCGCCCCACGGCGTATTCTTTCCGCCGGAATCGATAAGCCATGAAAAAGCCGCTAGTCAAGTCACTCCTTTTCATCTCCGCCCTGCTTGCGACAGCCGGGGCCGGGGCCCGGACAATGGACGGCAGGTATGCGTATTTCCCGGGTTTTTCGGCGGCCAGTCTTGGCCGGGGCGCCACCGGTGTTTCCGACGGCGGCATACACTCGTTCCACCTCAATCCCGCGTCCATAGCGGGGGCGGAACGGCTGGAATTGTTTATCGGGTATGGAAGCGTGGCCGGGGATTACGGCAACACCGGAATAGCCGCCGCATTCCCAACATCGTATGGTGCGCTCGGCATCTCTTTCAATTCGATAACGACCGAAGCTCCGGAGGGAGCTCTCGGCGCGGCGCGAATTCTCTCCATCGGAGGGGCCAAGGAATTCACCGACCGGCTCTCGATAGGCGCGGCCTTCGACATGCTGTACGGAACGGCCGGGAATGACACAGCACGCTATGCGGGCGCGGCGCTGGGCGCCCGTTACACACCAGGCATCTCCCTTGCGCTGGGCGGCGGATTCGGCATATTTCAGCCCTCCCTGGGCGCGGCAGGCAGGGCAGGCATGCTTTTCGGAACCGAAAAGGAATCGGCCGATATAGGCTTCGCCTCGGCGGGATACATGTTCACCTTCTTCCGAAAGGCCGATTTCAACATCGCCTTTTTAAACGAGGTGGCCGCGCTGAAAGAACCCGCAACATTTCCCGTAAAATTCGGCCTGGAGTCGTGGCTGCTCGACACGGTCGCGCTCCGTGCCGGTTTAACGACCCCCGGCGCGCGCGGCCACAACGCCCTCAGCCTCGGCGCGGGCTGGCTTATTAAGACAAGCGAGCTGGACGCCCGGCTGGACTACTCCTTCGGCTACGCACGCGCCGGCGGCGTGTCCCATTTCCTGGGCCTCACCATAAGCTATGGAGCGCTCGACCGCGAGCCGCCGTCGGTAACTATTACGCCGACAGAGGTCCACATCTCTCCGAATTATGACGGGCGGCAGGATTTTGTAATTTTTAAAACAGCCGTTCGCGACGCGAGCCGCATCCGTGGATGGCGGCTCCAGATACTCGCCCCCGATGGAGGCATGATCCGCGAATACCGCCTCTCCGACCGCGACATGGAGGAGAGGGTGGGCCCGCTGGCCTTCATCAAAAAAATTTGGCAGAAGAAGGAATCGACAGTCGTCCCCGAGGCCATTCTATGGGATGGGACGGACGCGCGCGGCCGCGTGGTAGCCGATGGAAGATACCGGTTCTCGTTTATAGTATGGGACGAGCATGACAACATCTCCGCGGCACGCACCGGGGTTGCGCATGTGGATACAACGGCGCCCTCTATAGAGCTTTCCGCCGACGACCGCCTGTTCTCACCCAACGGCGACGGGCAAAAGGACACCTTTGCCATAAAGCAGTCGGCTGTCTCCGAACCGGATGACCGCTGGCTTGCGGGATTTCGCGACACCGCCGGCAGGACCGTAAAAAGCTACCGCTGGAGCGGCGCGGACATCCCCCGCAGGCTCGTCTGGGACGGTAACACCGACGAAGGCGCACAGGCCCCGGAGGGCCTCTATACCTACTTCATCGAGTGCACGGACCTGGCCGGCAACGCCGGCGGCGGAACCATCGGCGAGATCACCCTCACCCGACAGTATGAAACCGCGGATGCCGCGTCATCTCTCCGTCACTTCTCCCCGGCCCTTCACCGGGAAGTCTCATTTCTCCTTTCGCTTTCGTCCTCCGCAGGCCTTCGTGAATGGAAGCTCACAATAGAAAGCAGTGACCGCAAACCCGTACGAGAGTTCGTCGGTTCCACCCCGCTCGAGCGGGTATTGAAATGGAACGGAGCGGACGCCTCGGGAAAACCCCTGCCCGACGGGGTCTATTACTATACCCTTACGACCCGCTTTGACAGCGGAAACACGCCCTCCTCGTACCCAAAGGAAATCGTACTCGATGGCACGCCCCCATCGCTCTCGCTGCGTTACTCGCCATCGCTTTTCTCGCCCGACGGCGACGGCGCGAACGACACGCTCAGGCTTTACCCCTCGGCCACGGACCTCTTCGGAATCGCCCGCTGGTCGCTGTTTATTTATTCGAGCGCGGGCGAGCTGTTCAAATCCTTCCACGGACAGGGTGAGCCCGCGCCCGAGATAGTATGGGACGGCATGAGCACCGGCGGCGAGCTTGTGGAATCGGCCGCCGACTATTTCATCGAAATGGAGGCGTTCGATACCGCGGGGAATTACGCCAAGAGCGCGAGACTCCGGCTCCCGGTGGACGTGCTCGTAATGGTGACCGAGCGGGGCCTTAGGATACGGATCAGCAATATCGAGTTCGCCTTCGACAGCGCCAGGCTCACCGGAAAGGCCTTCCCGATACTCCGCCGCGTGGCCGACATACTGGAGCGTTACGGCTCTTACAGCGTTCGCGTCGAGGGACACACCGACGACATCGGCGAGGAGGAATACAATCTCAGGCTTTCCGAGGAACGGGCGAAGGCGGTCATGGACCACCTGATATCTAACGGCATAACCCGTTCGCGCCTCAGCTTCAGGGGGATGGGCGAGACCGCCCCCTTCCTCCCAAATACAAGCACCGAGAACAGAAGGCGCAACCGTCGCGTTGAATTCATCCTCATTCGGGACGAGGCGCGTGAATAATAGCACCTTTCATATAGTGTTTACGGATCTGGACGGCACCCTTCTCGACCACCACGATTACAGCTATGACCTCTCCATGCCCGGCATCGCCCTCCTGCGCGGCGCCGGCATTCCGCTCGTTCTCGTTTCGAGTAAAACCGCTTCCGAGATGGAGGCGCTGCGCCGAAAGCTTGGCCTCGCAGCACCCTTCGTCTGCGAAAACGGTGGCGGCATAGCCTTTCCCTCGGAACACGGAAAGGAGCCCCGCATCGAGGCGATGGGGATGAGTGCCGCCGAACTCGAGGCGCGGTCGGACCTTCTTAAGCGCGCGGCCGGTCGCCGGATAAGGCTTATCACCGACATGGACCCGAACGAGATAGCGGCCCTTACCGGGCTCGAACCGGAGGCGGCCCGGAAGGTTAGGGAACGCTCGCACTCCATTCCCTTCCTGACGGCGGATGGCTCAAGCATAGATCTTCCGGAGGTCAACCGGCTGCTCGGGCGGGAGGGGCTCGCCGTAACGCGCGGGGGAAGGTTTTATCATTTGGGCACGGCGGGTGTGGACAAGGGACTGGCGGTTTCGAGAATACTCGCGCACTATCGCCCGGATGCCGGGGAGGCGGACATAGTGACGACCGGGCTGGGTGACAGCGAAAACGACCTTCCCATGCTTAAGGCCGTTGACCGTCCCGTACTGGTGCGCAAGCCGGATGGAAGTTTTTTAAAAACCGATATGGACGTGATATTAACCGAAGGAAGGGGGCCAGCAGGCTTTACCGAGGCGATATTTAGGCTTTTCGCGCGGGGGGCCTAATCCACCACCTCCATTTTTTCCGCTACGTACTTTTCGAATTCCTCACGCGTCATCCTGCCCTCATAAAGAGGCCACAGGCTTTCCTTGAGCTCCTCGACGCTCTGGAATTTCGCTCCATCAATCTTGTACCGCGCCATTCCTCGCTTCCCCATTACAGTATATCGAAGGCGCCCCGGCCGGGGCTATCATCAGCATAGCACGCGGAAAAGCCTCGTCCATGGAAAAAGCGAATATCGATGCGTATTGGAAAAAAACCGCCATCGCCGCCGGAAGCGTTCTGCGGGGATTATTCGATATTGTACTTTTTCATCTTCTCGTACAGCACGCTTCGGCTGATGCCCAGAAGGCGCGCGGCCTTCGCCTTGTTGTTCCGGGCAAGATCGATCACACGCTCGATATGCTCCTTCTCGAAATTGGATACGGCCCGCGCAAGATCCGGCTCGAACGCCGCGAGCGCGGACGCCCCCTCTTTGCTCTCGGGAAGAATGTGCAGTATTGTCCTCGCCGAGACCCTATTCTGGCTTTCGAGCACCAGCGCGTATTCGATGAGATGTTCGAGCTCACGTACGTTCCCGTTCCAGCCGCGCCGCTTGAGGATCTCGAGCGCCTCGTCCTCCATAAAGTCGATCTTCTTTCCAAGCTCACGCGAATATTTACGTATAAAATGCTCCACCAGGCATGGGATGTCCTCCACGCGGTCACGCAGCGGTGGAACGAGAAGCTCTATCCCCGAGAGGCGGTAGAAAAGATCCTCGCGAAAAGTGCCGTTTTCGATCTCCTTCCGGAGATTGACGTTGGTGGCGCTTATAATCCTCACGTTGATCTTCATCACCTTGCTCGAACCCACCGGCTTGATCTCACGCTCCTGCAAAAACCGCAAAAGTTTGCTCTGCGTCTGCCAGGTGAGGTTCCCTATTTCGTCCAGAAAGACCGTTCCTCCGTCGGCCTCCTCGAACAGGCCCTTCTTAGCGCGGTCGGCCCCCGTAAAGGCCCCACGCACATGCCCGAAAAGCTCGGATTCTATAATGGTTTCGCTCAGGGCGCTGCAGTCCACTGGAAGAAACAGCTTGTCCCTTCGTTCGCTCTCCTCGTGGATGGCGCGCGCCACCAGCTCCTTGCCGGTGCCGCTCTCGCCGAAGAGTATGACGGAGGCGTTCGACCTGGCCACCCGCTCCATGGTGGCCTTCAGCCTCTTCATGGCCGGCCCCTCGCCGACTATGGTAACCCCTCCCCTTGCGGCGCGGTCGCGCTTAAGCCTTTCTATCTCCTTTTTAAGGTGGTAATGTTCGAGGTTTCGCTCGACCTTTACCTTGAATTCCTGGGGCTGGAAGGGCTTTATAACGAAATCGTTCGCTCCCCTTTTTATCGCCGTGACCGCTTCGTCGACTCCACCGACCCCGGTAATTATTACGATGGGTATGTCCGGATAGAGCACGCGTATTTCGGAAACGAGCTCGAACCCGTCCATGCCGGGCATGGCCAGATCCGATATAATGAGGTCGAAAGAATCCGAATGCACGGCCTGGACGGCCGACATGCCGTCCGGGCATTTAACGACGCTGTGGCCGCTCGACTCGAGGATGTCCTCTATGTATTTAAGAATCGAGGGGTTGTCATCGACAATTAATCCTAAAACAAGCGATAACAGCATCTTTATCGCCGTTGATTCGAAGAAATACCTAATTTGATCTAAAAAAGAAATAAAACAGACCAATTCTTCGGGTTCGGCATAAAAATTTGGGATTCAAACGAAAAATTATTCAGCAATAGCATCTTTTAGATACACCTCGCCCGCTGTCGGACATGATTCACACTGCTTCACAAAAGCTATGTAAATGAAAAACGTATAAGTTTTAATTTGCGCCACAAATCAAAGATGGCAAAAATCCAGGAATTATAGTTTAAAAACCTGTAAACAATCCTCCTGCCGGTACAAAGAATCTGGCTTGGGATGTTAATTATTGTATTTTGAAACCGCTTAAATTCGCATGCGATAAGCTTCGAACTTTTTTTCTTGTCATTAAGCAAAAGCGCTATCCATGACTTCAAATTCCACGCAAGCATGCAGATCGTCATATAAGCCCAATTAGCCATGAATTCCGCCGCGGGCATCTTAAGCGCATGAACACCGTTGTCCAACTGCTCAATTTTGTTTTCATGATTACAACGGCCTCGAATCAGTTTCAACAAATCCACAGGCGAGACGTCTTTGATGTTTGTGATGTAGAAAAAATAGCGATACTCGTCAAAGAGCCGCGTTTGCCCTTCACTAACCGCCGATATTTGCTTGAGAACAATAACACGATATTCTTTTTTACATTTTGTGGGGCTATATGAAAACTCGGCACAGTATTCCTCTTTCTTCGTGAGCGAACGATACTCTCTCCTTACGACCGCCGCCTTCTTTACCCGCGGTTTCTTTTTTCTAGGCTTCCCTTTCCTTTCAACGCAGGGTTTTTCTACACGAACCCATTCGTTTTTTCGCAAATTATCGGCGATTTTTACCAAATTTTGGACAGCATCGTATCCAAATATGAAATGCGCACCGCGATCGTCCCATTCATCAAATTTTTTGGTAAGGCTAAATGCACTATCACCGCGAAGACATACCCGATTGAAAGACTTCAACGCAACGTCTATACCCTTGTCCATCCACTCCGCTGCCCCCTCCTGCGAAAGCGCATTTCCCGGACGATTAACAACAAAAAGGTGTGCTCCCGTTGTGGCCTCGGTCATTACAAGTGTTGAAAAACCCCAAACTCCGGTATATGCGATATCCATCTTCTCCTTGCATTCTCCGGTGGTTTCCTGTATCTTTCCGTCTATATCGAGTATTGCATAATCGCGATTTTTCTTCTTTAATGCCTTTTTCCACACGATTACGTTTGTATCGTTTATGATATCCATCAGGCTGTGTACATCTTTCTCCTGGAAACGCCGTAGGAAATCTCCCGCAGTTGTCGGATCAGGTATCCTTGTCGCTCCAAGCGCATTAAGATAGGGTTCGTTGTTCCGTAATAATTCAATGTCTTCGAGGTTTTTTCCTCCGCAGATGATATTATACGCAATATTTAACACGTGATCGGATTCATAATATGGTTTACGCCTTTGAAGCAATTGAAGTTGACTGTTTATCCTTTGCGGCAATTTTAAAGCGTTCACCAATTCATTTACTAATCCGATCCCTCCGCAATGAATCGCCGATATCTTTTCCGATATATCAAAGCTTGACATTCCCGTGTTCATCATCGGGCTGTTTGTTTCCTCGTGAATATTTTTGAGTCGTTTCGATATTTTGTTCTTGCGTTTTCGGATGGTTTCCTGCATTCTTTTGTTCACTTGAAATGCTCCCTGTTTTTGATTTTTTTGTTTTGTCTAAATTCAAAAAACCCTGAACGGGTGAGCATTTCAAGTCTTTTTATCTTTTCTCTAATATTTAAACGCTTGTTTTAGGATTAAT
>Ga0116178_10001861_pt1 | contig 17166 bp, 13 predicted proteins | sample AD_STIC12_MetaG_FD_89880 | JGI IMG/M metagenome (GOLD analysis project Ga0116178, IMG submission 89880) | Active sludge microbial communities of municipal wastewater-treating anaerobic digesters from USA - AD_STIC12_MetaG | ecosystem: Engineered > Bioreactor > Anaerobic > Digestate | place: USA... | reverse complement strand
CTTAAAGCTGACTCTTATCGTATGAAAGAGCGGCTCCGCGTGGGAGCTGTTGGTTTCGAATGATGGCCAGAAACCGGAAAGTCCAAACCGACTAAAACCGGAAAATTTAAACCGACCTTGACAACATTAAAATCATCTTACCGCTTGCACTTCACGGTTCTTGCATACGCAAGAACACGTGCCAGCCTACGCCTCGCAGGTTATGCAAACGTTCGATGGGCGCTGCGCGCAACAGTATTAAGGAAATAATATATAATTAGCAATTTTGTCTTATTGTCAAAATGTCAACTTGACAAATATGATGCTTAGAATTACTATTGACTTATGAAAACACTACCTGTCGGCGAACTAAAGGCTCAATTCTCAGAAGTCCTAGAAAAGGTACGGAAGGGAGAAAAGTTTGGAATTATATATGGTAAAAAGAAAAAACCTGTTGCTATGATTGTTCCATATGTCGAAAACGGGAAAAAGAAAGAAAGGAAACTTGGAATCTTGGATGGAAAATGTACCATTCGGTTTGCTGATGATTTCAAGATGACCGAAGAAGAATTTGTGGATCTATAATGAAGTATCTACTTGATACACATGCTTTCCTATGGGCACTAGGTCAGTCAAAGGATCTACCGGAAGAAGTATCCAGAGAACTAAAGAATCCCAATAATGAAGTGTATGTAAGTGCTGTAACATTCTGGGAAATATCTATCAAGACTAGAATTAAGAAACTTGATCTCGGAGGAATTCCATCTGAAGATTTGTTGTCATTGGCGGAGAAGTTGGATTTTCAAGTTATTGATCTGACGCCAGAAGAAGCAAATACATATGTTAATCTTGCAGAAAATACACACAATGATCCATTTGATAGAATGTTGATATGGCAATGTATTCGTAGGAATATGACTATAATCAGTAAAGATATAGAGTTTATAAAATTTAAAGACTACGGATTGAAGGTACTCTGGAAGTAAAAAGAAGACATCGAACAAGCGCTTTAACCAGACTCGCCTGTTGTTGTCACGGAGTTTGCTACTCGCTGCGCTCGTTGTAGCAAACTCCGCGCCAATTTAAGGCTCGCTGGTTAAGCAAATATGTTAGACGGACCCTTCGGCCCGAGGATAAATATATTATTAATAAACCAATACGATTAATTTTATAGTATAGTTGTTTAGTTCAGAGAGGTTTTGATTATGAGTGACACTAAATGGTATGAACTTAATATCGAATTAAAGGATATTAAACCGCGTGTTTGGAGATCATTTACAGTCGATTCTAATATTACATTATCTAATTTGCATAAAGTAATTCAGACAATTATGGGTTGGTCAAATTCACATCTTCATCAATTCATTAAAAATGATATTATATTTAGTTTACCAGATGAAGAAGGTTTCATTGATAGTATTGATTATAGAAATATAAGACTATGTGAAGTTCTAAAAAAGGTAGGAGATAATATTGTTTATGAATATGATTTTGGTGATGATTGGGAACACGAATTAAGACTCATAAAAATAAGAGATGATATTGATTCAAAATATCCAATTTGCATTAATGGAGAACGTAATTGTCCACCAGAAGATTGTGGCGGAGCACCTGGATATGAAGACTTATTAAAAGCATTAAAGAATCCAAATAAGAAGGCTTATAAGGAAATAATAGAATGGATTGGTGAAGATTACGATCCTGAAATATTTGATATTAATAATATAAATAAACTATTAAAGAAAAAAGATTACGGCTGTATTGATTTAGGCTAAGTATAAAAAAGGTAATTTAACTAGAGGAAAAAGCGGCTAACAACTGCTTCAACTTTACAACGCTATGTCACGGAAGTTGCGCTCGCTACGCTCGTACGCAACTTCCGCGCCATTAACGCGTTGAAAGTTAAGCAAATGTTATGTTGATAAAAATAGCTTTTCGAGGTCACATTCGCATATTTCTGGTACACATCGCTACAACATGTACCAATCTTTTAATATTTAGTATATTAAACTTGACTCGTGTACCAAATTCATAGATAATGGGATATATGAGTAGTTTTAATCCTCGTAAGCCTAATAATTCACTCCCGCTTCTGCCTCCAGATAATGTCACTATTGAAACCATCGCAATTCTAAAACAAGAAACAAACGCCGCTGCCGCCCTCGCTGAACTGAAAGGCCTCGCGAATATCATCCCTAATCAAGCCATTCTTATTAATGCTATTGTGCTTCAAGAAGCTAAAGACAGCTCGGAAATTGAAAATATTATCACCACTCGAGATGAACTATATAAAGCTCTTTCAACAACACTTAAAAAATTTGATCCCGCAACAAAAGAAGTCATGTACTATCGAGAAGCATTGAATGAAGGATTCCAAAAGGTATCCCAACGAAACCTTATTTCTTTAAGTGACATCATTCATCTTCAGCAAACCATTGTGAAAAATGATGCGGGTATCAGAAAACTACCAGGGACCGCACTCGTCAATGCTACAACTGACGAGGTCATCTATACCCCACCTTCAGGAGAGGACATCATTCTGACCTTAATGACAAACTTTGTCGAATACCTCAACAATGCAGAACGGTCATTAACGAAACTTGCAGTCCTCCATTATCAATTCGAATCAATACATCCTTTTTGTGATGGAAATGGAAGAACTGGCAGAATCATTAATATTCTCTATTTGCTCCTTAAAGGATATCTCGACATCCCCATCTTGTGCCTCAGTTCGTATATTATAAAGAATAAAGCACAGTATTATAGACTTCTCCATGATGTGACAAGCGAAGGAGCATGGGAACCGTGGATTTTATTTATATTAAAAGGGATTGAAGAAACATCTCATGAAACAATCATTAAAATAAAGCATATAAAGGAACTTTTAGAACAAACAATAGAAAAAGTAAGAAAACAAGCACCCAAAATCTATTCGAAAGAACTTGTTGAAACATTATTTGTAAATCCTTATTGCAAAGTAGAGTTTATTACGAAATCCATTGGAGTAGAGAGAAAAGCAGCCTCACGCTATCTGCACCAATTAGCCGATATTGGCCTACTTGCTATGCATAAAGCAGGAAAAGAAAATATCTTTATAAATGCGGCACTGATAGATATTCTGAAACAGTAACAACATAACAATCGCGTTGACTTGACATTGCTGTTGTCACGGTTTGTGCTTTGTCTCTTTGTTCCGTACAAACCGCGCCAATGACGCGTTGCATGTCAAGCCAATGTTAGACAGACACCTCCGGCGCTTAAATATAAAAATATGTTTTGCAAATCAGAATTGTTGGGATTTATAATAAGCTACTATCATTGTTTGCTTTTAAATCATTTTTTCTTTTCAATAAAATAAATTATATGATATTCATAATACATTTAGCCTTATACGTATAAAATACAATAGAAATCTTACTCATGAGAAACCTTAAATACGATTATTCTTGACTTTTAGTTATACCATGGTTATACTAATTATATGAAAACCGCTATCTCATTACCAGATCGACTCTACAAACAAGCCGAAAAAGTCGCCAAATCGCTCGGCATCCCTCGTAGCCAGCTTGTCGCGAAAGCCCTACAAGAATTCATTTCTCGTCACACACAGGACCATATTACAGAGGACCTCAATAAAGTGTACTCAAACCAACAGCAAACAGCATTTGATTCAACCATAGAAGATGCTAGTATTGAGAGTATAAGAGAGCTCACAAAAAATGATGCGTGGTGAACTGTGGTGGGCTGATTTTGGACTTCCCTTTGGCAGCGAAACTGGTTTTAGGCGTCCGGTTCTCGTCTTACAAAATGACTCGTTTAATAAGAGCAATATCAATACCATCATCATTATTCCACTTACGACGAATATCGCGCTCGCTGAAGCACCAGGGAATGTAGTCGTGCCGAAAGAGGAATCCAAATTATCTAAAGACTCAGTACTGGTTGTCTCACAACTTTCTGCGATTGATAAAAAGCGACTTATTGAGTATATCGGTACGATTAAAAGACAAACCCTAGAAGAAGTAGAAGAAGGAATAAAACTCATCTTAAATTTGTAACGCATTTCGTCTAACAAACGCTTGAACCAGACTCGCCTGTTGTCACGGAGTTTGCGACTCGCTACGCTCGTGGTAGCAAACTCCGCGCCAAGTTCTGGCTCGCTGGTTAAGCGCACGTTAGCCCGCTCATCATCACCGCGGTAAGCGATGGGTTGAAGAAGCAACGACAAGGGTTCGAATGGAATTCATAGTTAGATTATTGATTCCTCTGTTGTTGGTTGGGGCTGTGACCGCTGTCATTGCTTGCCTCGCAATTTATAACCGTAAGAGACGGCAGCAAACACGACCAGCTATTGCGAAGGGGGCAGAACGAATAGCAACCGATGAAACGCAGCCGACACCGGTAGAGGAAACCCAAGCGGAGGAAGCACAACTAACGGTAATCGAGGAAGCCGAACGCACAGCACCGGAAAAAACGAAGCTGACAATCCCAGAAGAAGCCCAGCCACAGGCACGGGACGAAGTATCACAGAAAGCGGAAGGAGAAAGACGAAAACCTGGAGAGAGGGGAGGCAGACCTCGGGGCCATGAAGAAGAGCCAACACAAGAACCCAAGCAATACCGCCCCAAACCCGAAATCGTTTGCTGGAAAAGAGAACGGCTGTGGATTCCGGGGATTGAGGTACCAGAGGATCTTGCAGCAAACTCCGGTTTGGCCTTGTCTCAGAATGGACTGGCGCTGACGCAAGATGAATCACGGGGAGACAGGTGGCGACTAGAAGGAGCTAGCGGCCAAGCGGTCATCCAATGGAACGAGAATGAGGCTGTCAGAAAAATTGCGATTGCGCTGGGCAAGGAGAGTTACCTTCTGTTTAAACTGACTGGCCAAGACCAAAAGGAAGGACGTTGGGTCAATTTCCCTTCCTCTGGGTCGTACCTTGTAATCGTCCCAGAAGACTGGCAACGCGACGAGACGTTGTCGGGGTCTCCGCCAGTTATGCCAGAGCCTGTGTCTCTCCCCGGTTATCGCGCTCATTTCTTCGAACTTGAGAAAGGCGGTGATGGAAAGATTGCTTTCCGCCTCGCGAATGGCAACTCGTGCATCATTGAGTCGAAGGCATCACAATTCGAACTGCTTGGAACGTGCTTGAATGATGCTACGGAAGGCATGGGGCCTCTCTTCGGTGTGAGCCCCCCAAGAATTTGCGTGCGGGGCGACCGGGCATGGGAAGACATTAGCGCTATCGTTGTTGGGGAAGAAGGTAGTAAGCGCGGAAGATGGCGCACACAGATGACTCCTGTTCCAGATGTAAGGGAACAAGAGCTACCCGCTGAAGTTGCAGCCAGAAAAGGAGGATGGTACTTCCTCAGGTTCTACAATACAAACGATGACCTTATCGAGAGCCTGGATTTCAGATTCATATCTGCTTTGAGAGAGATTAGGATCCATCAGCCACAGCCACTTCCTTCCGAGAATGGCCATAGGCCGGTGCAGGCTGAACTCATCCATGAGCCCGGTTGTCTTTTTCAACTGGCTGACAGCTCGAAGCGCATCCACATAGAAAGCCAGAATGAGCAGACGAATTTGATCATTCCCTCGGATCCAACCCGCGATGAAACTTGTTTGCTCGTAGGGCCTGCGGAGGGGCCCAGAGTAGAGATAACAATCTTGGTAGAAAGGCTTTGGTGGGCTGTAGGAGAAGAAGATAATGAGCCATTAGAATGGAGAGACTTACCTCTTACGCTATCGCGTGACGATTTTGCGGCTATGTCAAGAAGGGCAGTATGGGTCCGATTTCCGAGACGCCGCTGGGTGAATCGAGTCTTTGTGGGATTCGAGCAAGCGAAAGCCAGACCTTACAACGTGAAAGTAACGGATAAGACGATTGCTATCCCGTTTCGTGAATTCGGCGATTCCGAAGAGATCGCAGACAAAATGCATGAATATTCCCTCGAAGTCTGGATAGAACGTAATGGGCTGTTCATAGAGAGAGTTGTTGCCTTTATCCCGACGTCACAACCGGAGGTTTCACCTCCGACGCCATATTGGATTGGATTCGGAAGAAAGAAAACAGCTGTGGCGAGGGCAGAGGCACACAGAGGATCCGGTGCGATCAAAATCAATGGGCAGCCCATAGATAGCTACTTTATGGAGGCGCCGCTCAAAGCCAAATCCTTCTTGCGGCGACTCATCGAATTGAACGAGGTCCACCAGGTATTACTCCAAATGGAAGTACTCATCACTGTGAGAGAAAGCAGTCCAACTACAACGCGGCAAGCAAAGGCAGCAGCGCACGCTTTGGCACGTGCTTTAATGAGTTATGACCCAAGGCTGACGCCATTGTTAAAAAAAGCTGGATTCGGAGGAGTCCGAGTGGAAAAGCCACCAGTACCTAGGGAGAGAGGTGCTCCATGAATCCAATAGAATTATCGCGTGAAATTGAGGAAAAATACCGGCGCTACCTGAAAACCGTTTTTTACTTCAGGGATCGAGATCTTCGTACATCCTTTAAAGAAGCCCTTAACTCAGGGCATCTCAGTAAAGGACCGTACCTCGAAGCCACTCCGGTGTTCAAACTGGGCCAAACGCCGCATACCTTGTTCCAAAATCTTCTTGGATGCCCGCCTGAGGACGGATTCCTGAAAGCGCTGCAAGGCGATAGACCGCTTTATCAACATCAGGATAAGGCAATCCAGAGGGTATTCGAAGGACGCAATATCGTTGTTGCTACAGGAACGGGGAGCGGCAAAACAGAGGCTTTCCTATACCCGGTACTACTTCACCTTTACAAGGAGTTTCAAGCAGGCAAGTTATGCCCAGGCTTACGCGCCTTGATCCTTTATCCAATGAATGCTTTAGCAAACGACCAGCGCGAGCGCCTTGGCGATATCTGCAAACGGCTGAAGGATGCGAACTCACGGTTTAGATTCACCTTTGGGCAATATATCGGGGAGACTCCAAAGGACGAAAATGATTCACAACGGCATGCGCAGGATCACATCGGGGAGCGGGAGCAAGAAAATTATTCCATTGTTAAAGATGGGCAGGTCGTCCACGGAGAATTGGTTCTTCGTTCCGAGATGCAGCGAACGCCTCCTCATATTCTCTTGACCAACTACTCGATGCTTGAGTATCTATTACTCCGACCAGACGATAGTCCCCTCTTCGATAATGGAAGCGCAAAGTGGTGGACATTCCTAGTATTAGATGAAGCACATCAATACCGTGGTTCCCGTGGCATTGAGATGGCGATGCTCTTGCGGCGCCTCAAGCAAAGGCTTCAAGATGGCGGCCGCTTGGAACCGTTCCGATGCATCGCTACAAGTGCGACATTAGTGGGTGGCGAATCGGACAGAAAATTGGTTGCGCAGTTCGCCTCTGACCTGTTTGGTGAGTATTGTAGCGCCGACGACATTATTCTGGGAGAGACAGAACCAATTCCGCAGGCGGGCCAGGAAAAACTGTCCTCAGATGATTACTGTCTACTTAGAGAGGTTCTCTACAAAGACGGTACAGAAGACCAAAGCTGTATTACTGAATTGGCCGGCAAACTCGGTGTGTCGCTTCCAGACAAAGAGGATCTGCCGAGGACGATCGGCCGGCTCCTTCAGCATGATCGCCGAGCAGCGGACCTTCGCCGCCTCATCACAGGCAAACCTGCTGAGGTTCAGGAGATTGCCGATCAAGTCTTTGAAGACTTGTCGGCGGAGAAACGATTATCCACATTGTCCGAGCTGGTTGATCTTCTCTTGCAGACGAAGGACCCATTGTCTGATTCGCCTCTTTTGTCTGCGCGTTATCATCTGTTCCTCCGATCACTCGAAGGCGCTTTTGTCTCTTACTGGCCTCAGAAAAGGGTTTTCCTTGATCGCAAGTCAAAGGACGAGGATTTTACAGCCTTTGAAGTCGCATTGTGCCGAGAATGCGGCCAACACTATTTTGTAGGCCAGAAAAATTTGGCAAACGGCAAATTAGTGGAGGCGATTCGCGACCCAAGCAATGTCAACTTTGGCGCAACTTTCTTTCGACCGATTGAGAATGGTGAGGACGGATATGAGGAAGACGAAGCTGGAAAGGCCGACGAGAAGCAAACCTTTTACCTTTGCGTGCGTTGCGGCGAAGTATCACAAAGCAAACCCAAGTGTGGGCATGATAACCTCATCCGGGTGATTAGGGAAGAAGCTCCATCAGATGAAGACAGGGCAGACCAGATGGCAAGGTGTGGCGCCTGCGGGTACAACGCGGCCGGCCGTGATCCTGTACGGGAGGTGGTACATGGCACCGACGGCCCTCACGCTGTGATAGCTACGACTCTCTACCGGGACCTCCCAGAGGGACGAAAGAAGGTCCTCGCCTTTGCTGATGGACGTCAGGAAGCGGCCTTCTTTGCTTGGTATCTCGAAGACTCGTACAGAGATATTCTGAGCCGTAATCTGTTGCTCAAAATAGCTCGCAGTTTAGGGCGGTATTCTACAGAGGGCATTAGCCTCTATACAATTGCTGATAAGGCTTTCCACGATTATCGCGATGCTTTCAAGAGAAAGGAAGCCGATGATGAACTGACGATTCGAAAGAATATTTGGTGTGCTCTCTATAGAGAGTTTCTGACTGAGGAGCAGCGGATTTCTCTTGAGGGGGTCGGTCTGGTTCGGTGGTCGGTCAAATGGCCAGACTGGTTTAAGATCCCGCAGATTCTTACAAATCCTCCTTGGTCATTGAGCGAAAAGGAAGCGCGCGCCCTAGTCTTCATTCTCTTGGACTCCATGAGGACCGATCGGGCTGTCGAACTTCGAACCGAAAAAGGCGTCTCCCTGAATTGGGACGACCTTAATCTCCAAGCATCGCAGATGCGATTTCGCATTGGTGATCCTAAAGGGAAAAAAGGCGTACGTAGTTGGGATGGTAAGACGGGCAGACGTGCTCGGTTCCTTACGAAACTTTTGCTCAAGCTGCAGAATGATCTTTCAGAACAAGATGCCCTTCAGAAGGCCGTAGAAGCTCTGCATTCAATATGGCAGACGTTGCGTCAGTGTGATGAAACTGCGTCTGCCAATGATCGCTTGCTGCTCTCGGTGGACGACGCTCGGAGGCTGAATCCTGATTGGTGGCGACTCCATCTGATCTCTGATGCCGATACGATTTTCCAGTGTGACACCTGCAGCCGACTCCATGCAGTCTCCGTTTGCTGGGTCTGTCCAAGGCATCGTTGCCCTGGCACGCTAAAGGAAGTTCGTGTCGCAGACCTGGAACCCAACCACTATAGACTTCTTTACCAGGAGAACTTGCCAAGCTCTTTGCGCGTGGAAGAGCACACGGCGCAGCTTGACAAAGAAAAGGCCCGAGAATTTCAGCGGGAATTCAAGGAAGGCAAGATTCATGTCCTGAGTTGCTCAACGACTTTTGAATTGGGTGTGGATCTGGGTAACTTGGATACGATTTTTCTTCGTAATGTTCCTCCAGAGGCGTTCAACTACGCTCAGCGTGTAGGGAGGGCAGGACGCCGAAGCGGATATCCCGGGTTTGCCATCACGTATTGTCGCCGTGCTCCCCATGACCTTTACCACTTCTCTGAACCTCAACGCATACTCAGCGGCAAAGTGCGGCCTCCTGTCCTGAGCATCAGAAACGAGAAGATCATTATTCACCATATTGCTGCAACAGCACTATCGCGCTTTTTCCGAACCTTTCCAGAAAGGTTCAAGAAGGTGGCAACATTATTTAATGACATGGAGCATCCTTCTGGCGTTGCTGATTTCAAAACCTTTTTGCATAAGCATCAGGTTGAGCTAGAAGAATCTCTGCACACCATTGTTCCTTCCGAGATGGCAGCCCAGGTTGGTCTTGCAGACGGGACTTGGATCGAGAAGGTTGCAGGGGAAGAGAGCCGGTTTGCGCTCGCTGAAGCCGAGGTCTCAAGCAATTATGCCAACTTGCTTCAGGTTAAAGAGGATGCCAAAGCCAAAGATGATGGGACAACCCTTAACTGGGCAAAAAACCGCGTGAACACTATTGCATCTGAGGATGTCCTTTCTTTCCTCTCGCGCAAGGCCGTGATCCCGAAGTATGGCTTTCCGGTGGATGTGGTAGAGCTTGACACCCAAAGGACCCAACAAAACCAAGAAGCGTCTGAAGTCCTGCTCCAAAGAGATCTCAGCATTGCAATTTCTGAGTTTGCCCCCACGAGCGAGTTGGTTGCAAATAAGAAGGTATGGACTTCTTATGGAATCAAGAAAGTGGCTGAGAAAGAGTGGCCACGGAAATCCTATAAGCGGTGTGTACGCCATAATGTATTTCTGCAGTGGGAGCCAGGGCGATCTGAACCCACGACTCCGTGTGGTTGTCGGCTGACAGAATCCCAATACGTGGTGCCTCATTTTGGATTTGTGACAGACCGCGACAGACCAAAGGAGCCAAAATCGCGAACCGCGAGAGTGTTCACAACGCGTCCCTATTATGCAGGTTCGCTCGGCCCTGACTTTGGCACTATCATTTTGCCTTCGCGTTCTTCACTGATCACGATTAAGAAGGCTTCTCCTGGCTTAATGGTCGTCCTGTGCGAGGGCAGACGCGGGGAAGGGTTCTATATCTGCGCGGAGTGCGGTGCAGGATTCAGGCAACGTAAAAGGACCCATAAGACCCCCTATGGTCAAGATTGTCATGGAGCGCTGGAGCAGGTCTCTCTCGGGCACGAATTCGTGACCGATGTGCTACAGATGCAGTTTCATCCCGAATTCCAGGGAGATATGGAAGCTGTTTGGTTTGCGTACTCGCTTGCCTACGCTCTAGTTGAAGGGGCTGCAGAGGTCTTAGAGGTGCCATCCACTGACCTGAGCGCGACGGTAGCGCATAGCGAGCAATATTCTATCCCTCCGATTATCCTTTATGATAATGTGCCGGGAGGGGCAGGTCTTGTCGCTGGGCTTCAGGAAGAGGACTGTCTTAAGACCTGCTTGGAAGCTGCACTGAAAAGGGTTGGCGGCAATTGCGGCTGTGACGAAAGCACAAGCTGCTATGGCTGTCTGAGAAGCTACAGAAACCAATTTGCCCATCAATACCTCCGACGAGGGCCAGTGATGCGTTATCTGGGAGTGTTGCTCTCGAAATGGTAGTAACTCGAAGTACTCCAAAGCGGAGAGTGTAGGCTAGCCATTCGCCGAAGCCTAATGCTCCCTAGCTGCGCTCGGTCGCAGCGGCTGAGCTCGGTGCCGTTAGCTGGCTGCTCCACACGAAAAAATACTTGTCGTTTGTCTGTCTTGAGTATATACTATGAAGTGTATACTTAGAGAGATGAAAGATGAAAATAACCACAAAAGAACTTCGTACTCAGCCCGGCAAAATCATTAACCATGTCGCAAAAGGCCAGGAGATTACCATCACGTATCGAGGCAAGGCACTCGCCAAAATAGTCCCTCTTAAAAAAGAAGAACAAATCCCTCAACAAAATGAAACCATCTTTGGCATGTGGAAGGATCACGCTCTCGAGACGACCATTGAAGAACAGGTCCGGGAACTCAGAAAAGGGAGGACTTTTTGATTATTGACACTGATGTACTCATTTGGTACCTCCGAGGCAATGAAAAAGCAAAGAAAGTCGTAGAAGATGCTATTCCTTTCTCGATGTCGGCTGTCACCTATATGGAACTGATTCAGGGGATGAAAGACAAAGAAGAATACCGACGTTTTCAAAAACAGATGCAACGGTGGAATATCGACATAATCCATATAGATAAGGATATTTCCTCAAGAGCTGTGTTTTATATTCAGGAATACGTATTAAATCATGCGATTTACTTATCTGATGCCCTGATTGCGGCAACAGTGGTGCAAATGAGTGAGACACTGCTGACGGCGAATGATAAGCATTATAAGTTTATTCCCAACATTCAATGCAAGCGATTTGAACCAGAGGCAAAAGAATAAGGAAAGGAGTATTAGAAAGAGAATAAAAAATAGAAATCAAAGAATAACCATCCAAGAACAAAAAAGAGAAAAAATGGTAAAAAAATACCATTATAAACAACATAAGAAAAGTTCGTTTCGTCGAGTTATACCTCTCGTCTGCGATACTCTCTCTAGAATATTGATAAATTGCAACTAACAAGCGCTTGAAGCAAACTTGTGCTTTGTCATAATGCTAGCAGTGCTTCAGTGTTCAAGAGAAAAACTGCACCGAGAAAAGGGAAAAGGCAACTAGAAAAAGTGAAGATGCCAATCAACCAGCAAGCATCGTGCCAACCCTTAACTTTCGTTCCGTGGTGCGCTTCGCTGGTTAAGCGCACGTTAGCCGGACTCTGCTTTGGAGAGCGAAAAGTAAATCAAAAAGGACTAATAATGATTTCTTTACTCAAGAAAGGTTTGAATTTTTGCTGTTTGCTTGGCTTGACGTCATGTGCTGGCGTACAAATAAGATCAATTTATTGTAGCCAATATGATCTTGAGTTTGCAGTTCCTGCCAGTTACAAAATTGAAACAGAAACCGAATGTAAAATATAAAGCGACAGGTGAAAATCAAGAGTTTGCAGACTTGATTGACCGTTATTGGTACGTATTTGATGATGCTGGTTATGCAACCATATCGAAACTTAATGATTATAAGGAAGAAAAAGAAAAATTATTAAGCATATATGACCAGAAGAAAGTGGACAAAGATGAGTTCATATATCTTCCTACTATTTATAGAAACGGGGGCTACAACAGCGCCGTTATTGCCGTATCCGAATCAAGGTATATAGAGAATGAAGATGGAAGTTTTAGGGGTTTGCAGTACTTTGCAGAAATTGCTCAGAATGATTATCCATGTGCAAATTGCGTTTTTGTAATGACCGATGGCTGCATTGTAGTTGAGTACGTATCGAAACGGTATATTTCAACGAAGTATAAAGATATGGTCAAAAACGGAAGAATAATAGGATTTGATCAAAAAGAGTATTCTAAGTATTTGAAAAGTATGGATCAAAATGATAATGAAGAAGTTGTAAAAAAGTATAATGAAGAGTTCAAGAAAATGATAAAAAGTGTGAAAATGATGAAAAAGGAAATCGGCTAATAATCGCTTCCACTGCACTTGCTCAGCACGAGCAACAAGTTAAAGAGTTACAATCGGCGATCGGCGAACTCTATATGGAAAATGCCGTACTAAAAAAAGCAAAAACTCTGTAGGGCGCAAAGGAAGAGACCGAATCCTATTTGAAAACGTAATCTGGGTCGTCAATGAATTAGTATTTTCCTCTTATAGGCTTTCTTACCTATGGACAGAACAAAATAGAATCTCTCTGATGACCGAAGAACAAAGAAAAAACATCTGAATGAACTAGGAAAAATGAAATCTATATTCTGGCAATATGAACAAAACGATGAAATTAGCAAAAAACTTGATGATTCATTGGCAAAATTTGAAAAATGATATCTAGATAGATTATGGAAAGGCAAGAAGCCTAGTTAGCAAGCTAACAGCAACATTTACTTGCCATTTCATAATCTATCCACACCCTTAAGGAGGTTTTCTGCAATGGATATTCCACGGATCTTCAACATCACTGAAAGTGCTCACCGCATCCATAACCCGTTCACACCCGAAAAGCTTGCCACTCTTGGCGCGGCGCTGCGTCTAGAAAGAGGTATGCGGTTGCTCGACCTCGGTAGCGGTTCGGGGGAAATGCTATGCACCTGGGCACGCGATTACGGAATAATCGGCACCGGCATCGATATGAGCCAATTATTCACTGAGCAAGCGCAACTCCGCGCTGAAGAGCTCGGGGTGACCGATCAGGTCAAGTTCATCCATGGCGACGCTGCGGGCTATGTCTCTGATAAGAAGGTCGATGTGGCAGCCTGTGTCGGTGCCACGTGGATAGCTGGCGGAGTCGTCGGCACCATCGAGCTTCTAGCGCAGAGCCTCCGAACCGGAGGGATCATCCTCATCGGTGAGCCCTACTGGCGGCAATTACCACCGACAGAAGATGTTGCCAAGGGCTGTCTTGCTGGCTCAATCTCTGACTTTCTCCTGCTTCCAGAATTTCTAGCGTTTTTTGGCCAGCTTGGCTATGACGTCGTGGAAATGGTTCTGGCTAATCAAGACAGCTGGGACAGATACGAGGCAGCAAAATGGCTCACCATGCGCCGATGGCTTGAAGCCAATCCAGACGATGAATTGGCGAAAGATGTTCGAGCCGCACTTACCTCGGAACCCGAGCGCTACGCCGCCTATACTCGTGAGTATTTGGGCTGGGGAGTGTTCGCACTGATGCGGCGATGATGGGGGATTACTGAGCAACTCAGAAGTGGGAAAATCCAATTGTGCCTAACATCGACGCTGACTAGACAATGCTGTCGTCACGCTTCTTCAGGTATTAGGGTGGAGAAATGTAACTAAGGGAAAATTGAGGATGAGATACATTTGATTAAATTGAATATCGAGAAAAATGGCAAGAAGTATGGGGTTAGAGAAAACATCTTATGGGTATTAGAAAAGAACCATATTGGAACAAGTTTCTATGAAAAGAATAGATACAGACCGATAGAAGCATAAAAACTATAGAAAAGCTTAGAGTAAATGAAATACGATATGTTAAGGAGTTGACGGTGAATCAGATTATCCAGTCGTTGTACGACAGAAAATCGATACGAGTTTTCGAAGAAAAGCAAATATCGGAATCGGATAAGAAGCTAATCATAGATGCGGCAATCCAGGCTCCAACCGCCGGAAATCAAGTCTTATATACAATACTTGATATAGACGACAATAAGATCAAACATGAATTATCTATTATTTGTGATAATCAGCCATTCATTGAAAAGGCACCATTTGTGTTGATTTTTCTTGCGGACTGTAGAAAATGGTACGATGCATATAGACTCGCGGGAATAGATGCAAGAGAACCAGGGGTTGGAGATATTCTTCTTGCATGCGAAGATGCTTTAATAGCAGCTCAAAATGCGGTAATCGCCGCCGAATCGCTGGGTATTGGATCTTGTTATATCGGTGATATCCTAGAAAACAAAGAAAAAGCGGTAAGACTATTGAATCTCGATAGATATACTCTCCCAATAACCATGCTGATATTCGGATATCCGACAGAGCAGCAACGCAATAGAGTAAAACCAAAAAGGTTCAATAGCAGATATATTGTTCAAAAGAATAGATATTCACCGATGAATGAAAATCAAATAAAAGATATGTTTCAAGAAGTACATGATGAAGATTGCTTTGATTATAATGACTATATGAAAGCATTTTGCGCAAGGAAATACATGTCCGAGTTCGCCTTAGAAATGAATAGATCGGTATCTGAGTATTTGAAAGATTTTATAAAACCGCAAATCATGCAATAACTCAAACATGAATTGCCGTTTGCAATATTAGGTTTGTTTAAGGTTTTTCTATATCGCTGCGACCCATAATGCTATTTCAGACTGACGATTCTGAGAATAGACACAGCATTATTTGTCTTGCCTTTTGACGGAGATGAAATGAATATCCTAATTACAGGTGGATTTGGGAACATTGGCATTTCAGTAATAGATGAATGCTTAAAGCGTGGACATACTGTTTCTGTTTTTGATCTTGAGAGTAAACGATCAAGAAAGCTCTCAAAGCAATATTCAAAGAAATCTGTAAGAACTATTTTTGGAGATATCAGGAATTACGATAGCGTGCATGATGCAATAAAGAATCAAGATGCAATTATACATTTAGCCGCGATTCTCCCTCCATTAAGCGATAAAAGACCTGAATTATGTAAAGAGGTGAATGTTATAGGCGTTAAGAACATGCTTGATGCAATGACCAATACTGGAGATAGGGCGGTCCTTGTCGAAGTTTCTTCTGCAAGTGTAATGGGGCCAACACAAGATAAGCAACCACCGATTGAGCCGGATGCTAGCCTTGTAGCAACAGACACATATTCAAATACAAAGATCGAAGCAGAAAAACTAGTAGAGCAGTCGAATTCTCGATATTGCATTCTTAGACTTGCGGCTGTTTTACCAACCAATATCAATATTTCATATTTCATTAATATGATACAGGTTATGTTTGATATGCCTTTGGATGCTCGATGTGAAATAGTTCTAGACATCGATGTTGCTTGTGCATTGGTATCAGCAGCGGAAAACCTAGCCAATAATGGCAGACTATCTGGAAAGAAAGGATTTATTGCCGGTGGTAAGGAAAATGGTTGTCAACTGACGAATAGAGAAATGCTTGGAGCAGTATTCGAGCAAATTGGATTAACCTTTCCTAGAGAGTCATTGTTTTCAAGTGAGTTAAATGGATATTATCTTGATTGGTATGATACCAATAAGACACAAGAAATATTAAAGTTCCAGAATCATTTATTTGCACAATGGAAAGCTATTATCAAGAAAAAGCTAAGCATATACCATATACCAATCGCCTTATGCAGACCATCGATACTACATTGGTTGGAGAAAAAATCGAAGAAATACGATAAACAAAATCTATCCTTACAATGATCTCAAACAGATTCGACTCTTACAGGAAAAGGATCGATAATCTAATATCAGGTAACTAATATTGATATCCATATGAATGAAAACATAAAAGTGGGGCTTATTTTTTGGAAGATCACCATCTGTGACTAGCCATAAGAATAGTAAAGGTATGTAATGAGAACAATAAGAAGAATGGGGCTTCAGGGAATAGTATGGAATAGTATGGGTGACATGACAGAAGGCAGGAATCTTGCCATACTTGAAGCATGGAAGACAAAGAACTCTATGAGAAGCTATTAGGTGTAAGAGAGCCATGGGATGTAATTGATGTAAGAGTCGACATGCAAAAGGGCTGTGTGGCCGTCAAGCTTGGGCACCCAAAGGGAACAAAGTTTTCTTGTCCGGTATGTGGAGAGCTTTGTGCGATCTATGATCACGAGAAGCGACGATGGCGACATTTGGACAGCTGTGGATTTACGACGATTCTTGAAGCGGATGTTCCTCGGATCTGCTGTAAGGATCATGGGGTGAAACAAGTGAGTATACCCTGGGCAGAATCTAGCTCACGTTTTACTGCGCTTTTTGAAGCGATAGCGATTTCATGGCTCAAGGTAGCGAGTATTTCTGATGTTGCCAAGATACTGAAAATAAGCTGGGAAGAAGCTTCAGGGATAATGGAAAGAGCGGTGAAGCGTGGGCTAAAGCGTCGAGTAGCAGTACCTGTGAAAGCATTAG
>Ga0116178_10001847_pt1 | contig 17239 bp, 20 predicted proteins | sample AD_STIC12_MetaG_FD_89880 | JGI IMG/M metagenome (GOLD analysis project Ga0116178, IMG submission 89880) | Active sludge microbial communities of municipal wastewater-treating anaerobic digesters from USA - AD_STIC12_MetaG | ecosystem: Engineered > Bioreactor > Anaerobic > Digestate | place: USA... | reverse complement strand
GCCAGGATCAAACTCTATAGTTCGATCTTGAATTTTTTTGCTCTTTCGAGCAACTCATAAATTGGAATCGACGTGAATATCATCTCTGACTTTCACATCTTTTTTACTTCATGAGCGTTTGTAAGTCAATTAAGACTTAGTTCCGAAGAACTTGGCAATCGCCTTCAAACGCCCACGCTTATCGGCTGTAAATTTTTAATGAACCGAAGATTTTTTTACTTTCTTCGTTTGCTTTGCTGTGATCAGCGAAGCCTTGAATTATGACACAGTTTTTAAGCTTTCGTCAAACTTCTTGAAAACTTTTTACGTTTCATTCAGCAAGCCTTCGTTTTTAGCGAAGCCTTAGATTCTAGCATTGTTTTCTTGTTTCGGAAACAAGAAGCGCTCTGCCACTACACACGGTGTCTATTCACAGACGGTCCTAGCCTTGCCAAGATCGCTCCGGCGATGTCCAGCACAGGCAAGACTTCGTCTGCGGCACCTACGAGGATCGCTTCACGCGGCATACCAAACACAATGCAACTTGCTTCGTCTTGTACAAAGTTGTAGCTACCAGCATCTCTCATCTCTTTCATCGCAATCGCCCCGTCATTGCCCATCCCCGTAAGCATTACGCCGACCGCATTACCCCCTACTACGCGAGCAGCTGACTTAAATAGCACCTCAACCGAAGGTCGGTGCCTGTTCACTGGTTCACCATCTTCGACAACACAGACGTAATTTGCCCCGCTTTTCTCAATACGAAACTGCTTCCCACCGGGAGCAATATATGCATGGCCAGGAAGCACTCGCTCCCCATGCACCGCTTCGCCAACCTCAATTTGGCACATACCGTTAAGGCGCGCAGCAAAACTTGTAGTGAATCCCGGCGGCATGTGCTGCGTAATGGCGATAGCCGGAGAGTCTGCCGGCATACGCGTGAGGATTTCCTTAATTGCTTCGGTCCCACCAGTCGACGCACCAATGAAAATCAGTTTCTCTGTTGAATGACGACCCAAAGACAATTGCCAAGGACTTCTAGGGATACTTGAAATCGGTGCACTTCCTGCCTGGCTGCGCAAATCGACCCTGTGCACATGCGCTGAAGCCGCAATTCGCACCTTCTCAACGATTTGATCGGCAAGATCACGAAGTCCATCAGCCACACCAATCTTAGGTTTCGCGACAAAATCAACTGCCCCTAACTCAAGGGCGCGCATAGTGACTTCCCCTCCCCGCTCAGTCAATGTTGAAATCATGACTACCGGCATGGGACGAAGCCGCATCAACTTTGAAAGGAAATCGATCCCATCCATTTTGGGCATTTCGATATCCAATGTAATCACATCGGGATTTAGTTCGCGAATCATTTCCCTTGCTATTAGCGGATCATTCGCCGCACCGACGCACTCCATATCTTTCTGACGGTTAATAATTTCCGCCAACAGACCCCTAACAAGGGCAGAATCGTCCACCACGATAACGCGAATCTTCTTCAAGCGTACCTCTCAAAAAAGATCGACTGACCCACCTGCATTTGACTTTGCAACCGAGGCAGCGTTTCCGCGCCGTTCCTCGACAGCCAAAGTCTCTGGATGGGAGTGGGCAAGCCGCTTTACCAAGGCCTTTCCAGTCACAGGGAAAAAGCATACTTTTCGTGGATGGATATCAAGCACATCTTGTGAAACGACTGGTATTCGTTCGGTAGCCAAGTAGTCCAATACGAACTGCGTGTTTCGCTCACCTACATTCATGGTTGTGAAGCCAGCCATCACCTGCGCGCCACCAAAAATCTTGGCTTGCATAGTTTCCCGACGTGCGCCGAGCTTGAACATCTCATTTATCAGGAGTTCCATGGCGTACGAGCCATAACGACCAGATCCATCTGCGCCATCTCCATCCGGGAGCATGAAGTGATTCATTCCTCCCGTTCTCACCTTTCCATCCCAAATGCAAGCCGCAATGCATGACCCCAGAACGGTCATCACTACAAGGTCCTCATTTGATACGTAATACTCCCCAGGCAAAACCTTTACGGCATCGTACTGAAAGTGATGATCCGCATAAAAGAAAGATGCCTCACCTGGTTTGCGAGGAAGAGCCTTCAGTTGATCAACTCGCGACGACCTTCCGCTCGCCAGAATTTTCACCCCAGCCCCTCCTCCAATAGCAACCTTGTTTGCGGGAGTTTCAACTCCATACCGGGGAAAGTTCATGTGATCCTTGCAAACAAAGAGGTTTTACATCCAAGAAAGTCGAACTTGAGGATTCACAGCCGCTCGTAGACCGTTTTTCCCTTGAGGGCAAACAAATCTCGGGAATCGCTGAAATTTTCAGCATGCCCAACAAACAACGTCCCTCCGGGCTTTAAAACGCGATGGATTCGCTCCAGCACTTTTCTCTGCGTCTTAGCATCAAAATAAATCATGACATTTCGACAAAACACCACATCAAACGACTCGCTAAATGGCCAGTCATCTTGTATTAAGTTAACCATCAAAAACCGAACGGCCCGAGTAAGCTCAGGTTTAACCCGGATCATTCCACTATTTCCACCTTTACCGCGCAAGAAAAAACGCTGCATCCGACTCGCATCAATTCCTTTTATTCCATCTAATTTATAGACACCTTGCTGCGCTGACGCCAGAACTTTTGAATCAATGTCGCTCGCGATCAGAGAAAACTGAGCCAATGTACCAAGTGCCTCAAGAGCAGTAATGGCAATTGAATACGGCTCCTCCCCAGTGGACGCGGCGCTGCACCAAACTCGCCAATTTGTTCCAGCAGGCCTCGAATTCAGCAAATTTGCGAAGACCTCAAAATGGTGGTTTTCCCGAAAAAAGGAAGTCAAATTGGTGGTCAACGCGTTAACAAACTCTTGCCATTCCGGGCTTTCCGTTGACTCCAACCAACCTAAGTAGTCTCGAAAACTATGATGCCCGGTCTCTCGAAGTCTGCGCGAGAGTCGGCTGTACACCATCGCATGCTTGCCATCATGAAGGCTAATGCCAGCACGCCTGTAAATCATTTCCTGAACACGATCAAAGTCCGAGTCAGTCCACGAAAACTCCCGTCCCTGCAATCCAACAGAAGTCTCTGGCATCTATCTAACTCCCTCCGCAATCTTCACGAGAGCTCTACGTTAGTTCGGTCCTGGAACCTAGCGATCAAACTGCGTCAATCCGGACCGCTAACAAGTCCCATGTCGGTAGCCGACATCAATCGCTCAATATCCAGAAGGATCAGCATTCGATCTCCCAACGAACCCAATCCCAAGACAGCGCCACTATCGATCACGCTATCAATTTCTGGAGCCGCCTTGATGCTCTCTGCGGGCAACTCCATCACATCACTAACAGAATCAACTACAACGCCAACAATTCTGCTCCTCAGATTCAGAATGATGACCACCGTGAAGGCGTTGTACTCAACCTTCGAACAGTTAAATTTCAATCTCATATCGACAATCGGCACTATCGTTCCGCGCAGATTGACGACTCCTTTAATGAAATCCGGTGCGTTTGCCACTCGGGTGGGTGGTTCATAACCTCGAATTTCCTGAACTTTAAGGATATCAATCCCGTACTCCTCCTGGTCCAGTCGAAACGTCAAATATTCTCTGGCTTCAGAAGATGCCACTTCTTCGAGTTTTTCCATCATGCCCATGTGGTTCTCCTTCGATGCGTAACTGTCAGTGCCGGGAGCGACGAACCAATGCGCCCGTGTCCAAAATTAGTGCCACTTTGCCGTCGCCCAAAATAGTTGCACCAGAAACGTTTGGGACCTTACGGTAGTTTGACTCAAGGTTCTTCACTACAACTTGTTGCTGCCCTAGCAATTCATCCACCAGCAAGGCGACCCGACTACCGTCTGCCTCAACAACAACCATGATGTCACACGACTTTTCAAAGTCAAACCGGGGAACCTGAAATATTTTTTCCAGTTCAATGACCGGCATGTACTCATCCCGAACTTTCACCAACTGTGATCCTTGCCCGACGGTGCTAACCGCATCACCTTTAACTTGAAAGGACTCCACCACCGAAGAAAGAGGGAGGATATAAACTTCGCCACCTACACCTACAGACATGCCATCCATGATTGCCAGCGTCAATGGAAGCCTCACCGACACCTTCATGCCATAGCCTTCAGCGGAATCAATTTCTACCGTGCCGTTCAAGGCTGCAATGTTTCTCTTAACCACATCCATGCCCACGCCACGACCCGATACATCAGTAACCACCTCCGCGGTGGAAAATCCCGGCGCAAAGATCAATTGCCAAACCTCACCATCCGACATTTGATCTGATACGTCCAAGCCGCGCTCCCTGGCTTTGTTCAGAATCTTTTGACGGGACATACCCTTCCCATCATCGCGGACCTCGATAACGATTGACCCGCCCTGATGCGACGCAGACAGCGTAATGGTTCCAGTTTCAGGTTTTCCAGCCGCCAAACGCTCAGCAGGAGACTCAACTCCATGATCACAACTGTTGCGAACTAAGTGCGTCAAAGGGTCGGTTATTTTCTCTACCAGCCCTTTGTCCAATTCTGTTGCCTCACCCTGGGTAACAAAATCGACCTTTTTGCCCAGCTTGCTCGCCAGATCTCGCAGCATGCGAGGAAACCGACTAAACACGATCGACATTGGAATCATGCGGATCGACATCACAGACTCTTGCAAGTCGCGAGTATTCCTATCCAAATCTGCCAATCCAGAGAGTAGTTGCTGATATACAGCGGGGTCCAGCGCTCTGCTATTCTGGGCCAACATCGCCTGGGTAATCACCAACTCACCAACCAAATTGATGAGTTGGTCAACTTTGCTAATCGCCACTCGAATAGTTGCGGCTTCTGGCTGTGCCGAGGCACCGGCTGACGGCGTTCTTGGAGGTGCTTTCTGAACTTTGACCTCACTAAGCGCACTTTCTGCCGCAAGAGCGGGTGCCCCAGGAGCCCCATCAAAAAAACCATATCCAGGCAATGGCGCCAAAGGTGCGCCCGGTTGCGCATCGTCAGATGGCGCGACAGAACTTACTGCAGCGTTACTTGCAACAGAACCCTCGACGACAGCAGCATCACCATTGATCACCCGCTCGGTAATCTTGATGTATTCCCTCGAAACATGGAACGCGAAAAGGTCTAGAAGATCCTCGTCACTTGACTCTGTCTGTACGGCAAATAGCCGCGTACTGGCCGCGTCCGTTGGCAATACCGTAATCTCTCCCAAGCCAGGAATGTCTCGAAACAATTCCTGAACGGCGTCCGCCTGTTCGGTTCGTTCAAGAGGACCAATGCAAATTTCCAGCGACCTTGGGCGCTTTGTCTGGGCCACAGGTGTTACCGCAGGGCGCGCCACAGCAACCGGTGCAACAACAACGGGAGCTTGTACCGCCAGAACGGGCGCCGAAGATTGCCCTCCGGCAAGCGCACTGATACGTCGCACCAAATCTGCGGTCGGAGTAGCTTCTCCTTCCCCGCCTGCCTGATGTCTGGCAAGCAAGCTTCGGGACGCATCCGCCGACTCTAAGAGGACATCCACCATCTCCGCATTCGGCTGCAATTCGTGGCGCCGAAGCTTATCTAAAAGTGACTCCATCTGATGGGTCAACTCAGCAACGTCCGCAAATCCGAATGTAGCAGCACCACCTTTAACAGAATGGGCACACCGAAAAATTCCGTTCAACGCCTCATCGTCAGCTGTCTCCAAATTCAGATTGAGCAACATTTGCTCCATTAGATCCAGATTCTCCCCAGCCTCTTCAAAAAAAATCTGATAAAACTGTGTTAGATCGAAGTCTCCATTGCCACCACTGTCTTGATGCGTTTCAGACATACCAAACTCCTGTTCCATATCTAATCGTTCGCTGATCTGCCATTTCAGCGAATCACTTTCTTGATGACATCCAGTAACCGGGCCGGGTCAAATGGTTTCACCAACCACCCAGTTGCACCAGCCGCGCGACCCGCTTGCTTCATCAAATCGCTTGACTCTGTTGTCAGCATCAAAATTGGAACAGTTTTGAACTGAGGGTGATCGCGCAATTTGCGGGTCAGCCCCAAGCCGTCCAGACGGGGCATGTTTTGATCTGTCAACACCAAATCAAAAGATTGTGCTTGCGCTTTCTCGTAAGCATCTTGCCCGTCAACTGCCTCAACAACTTGGTAACCAGCACCAGTCAAGGTAAAGGACACCATCTTGCGCATGGATGGCGAATCGTCAACGGCGAGAATTAAAGGCATTTGAAGCTCCGACTAGACAGTTTTTGGTAATTTAATTTAAGCACTCAGAAAAGCTCTATCGAGCCAGCGTCCATCTCATCTTGCGTTACAGGGTTTGGCCGCTCCGGGACCTCTTCCACGAACGGGACGGCTTCGCCATCCTCCCCCCCCATCGACTCTGATGCCAAACGGTATGCGCACCCCTGCAAGATTTTTGACGTATGAACAATGAGTTGGGACGCCATATCTTGAAATTGCAGCTCCGTCACCGCTGCCCGTAGCGTGCTTCGCACATCGTCAAGTTCTTTTGAATCCATCAAAGCAGGAGTCGCTAGATTGGCGCTTGCACTCGTAAATCGCTCCATCAAATTTTCCATGGTGTGCGCCAGCAGACCATCAAGCCTGGTCAAGTCATGTACAACCACCAACAACGAGTCCTGAACCTCAGCTACCAGCATCACGGGCATTTGCACGGCAGGGACAATTGGTGTGGTCAGGGTTGGCTGCATTGGCTTTAGTCCTAGAAAACGCCTCTCCGGGGCTGCGAAGTCATTTGATTAACGCTAAGTATCACATGCTACTAGGTTATCAGGAATCGGCAATCTTTGGGAGAATTTGACGTTCTAAACGTACCCGAGACTGCGTCACCGCATGGGTTGATTTTCACGACTTCCTGACAACGACAATCTGCACCATAATCTGTGAAGTAAATGGACACAAGCACTTCATTCGGGCCAATCAACATTCTCCATTTGGAAGACTCGGTTTCCGATCACCGATTGGTATGTAGGGCTTTGGACAGGGCAAACATCGATTACTCCGTTCAACGGGTGGACACGCTGGCTGCATTTACTGAGGCAGCGAAGTCAGAAAAAATTGATGTCATTTTGGCTGACTATCGACTTCCCGGCTTCACCGCCATTGAAGCATGGAAAGCACTTGGCGCGGTAGCTCAGTGCCCGCCTTTCATATTGCTGTCTGGTGCTATCGGGGAGTCAGCGGCAGTAGCTGCCATACATTTGGGCATCAGTGACTATTTGCACAAGGACGATCTTGTTCAATTACGGCGTGTCATTTTGCGAACGCTGGAAGTGCACCAAACTCGCCTGGCTAGTGAGGTTGCAGCACGGGAACTGGCCATCTCAGAGAAGCGGTTGTCAGACTTTGCCGGGCATTTGCAAGCAGCGATTGAGCGCGAACGCGCCGCAATAGCCCGTGAAATCCATGACGACATTGGCGGATCACTGGCCGCGGCCAAACTTGATCTCGCCTGGCTTTCAAGACATAACAACAACCCTGAGTCGCAGTCACACATTCAAGCTGCTACCGACACCTTGCAGCATGCGCTGGGCGCAAGCCAAAGAATTATGATGAATTTGCGGCCATCGATATTGGACCAAGGTCTTGTGGCAGCAATTCAGTGGCTGGTCAGCAGTTTCGAACGGCGCACCGGCATAAAAACACAGCTTCGAACCAATAGCGAGAGTCTGAGCCCTGACACGGCCATTCAGTTGACTGCCTACAGAACGGCGCAAGAGGCACTTACGAACATATCCAAATACGCCAACTGCACTTTAGTTCAGGTAGACATTTCAGATGCGGAGGATTTCCTGACTTTGGAAGTGAGCGACAACGGCGTGGGCATTTCCGAACAGGAACGGACAAAAATCGACGCATTTGGCATCCGCGGTTTGCACGAGCGCGCGCGGTCAGTTGGCGGTTGGCTCGATGTGAGCTCACGTAAGGGCGTCGGAACTTCTGTCATCCTTTCCGTCCCGCTTCGTGAACAGACGCAAAATTCGTTGGAGGGCAAATTCAAATGATTCGCGTGGTACTTTGCGATGACCACGCGATGGTACGACGCGGCATCAAAGATACGCTCGCCGACGCAGGCGACATTGAGGTAGTCGGTGAGTCCGGCAGTTACTCAGAGGTTCGAGAGGTCATTCGCAAGACCCCATGCGATGTGCTGCTATTGGATCTCAATTTGCCAGGTCGTGGCGGTCTCGAAGTGCTGGCAAGTCTTCGCGAAGGTCACTCGGATATCAAAGTCTTGATCGTTTCGATGTTTGCGGAAGACCAATACGCGTTGCGATGCTTGCGAGCTGGTGCGGATGGTTACCTGAACAAGGCCGGCGATCCTGCTGAGCTGATTCCCGCCGTACGCGCATTGGCCAGCGGACGCAAATATGTCACACCTGAAATATCGCAGATGCTGATTGCAAACCTTTCTACCCCAAGTACACAGGCATTGCACTCCACTCTGTCTGAGCGGGAACTTCAAACATTGCTAAAAATCGCCTCTGGAAAGCGTTTGTCTGACATTGCAGAAGATCTGATGCTCAGTCCCAAAACGGTCAGCGTTTACCGCGCACGTTTGTTAGAGAAATTGAAATTGGCGAATAATGCGGAACTAACCGTCTACGCCATCCGGAACAATTTGGTCTGATCGATCAGGTTAAGACCCAGAAAAAATGCCAATTGATCGCTCCATCAAGGCCATAAATGGCTGGTCCAGCATCGGCAAGGTTACAGCGATGCTGATTAACCCGACAACCAATGTAATCGGAAAACCCACCGCAAAAATATTGATTTGCGGCGCCACGCGCGAGACGATACCCAAGGCCAAATTTACAAACATCAGCATCCCAACCATCGGGAGTGCTATCCACAACGCACTGGCAAACATGTCAGCGCCAAGTCTGTAAAGTTTCACCTGCATCAGCGACTCCAGGAATCCCCTGTCAACAGGGAAGGCCTTGAAACTTTGAATGACGGCCAGCAGCACCATGATGTGCCCATTCATCACCAGGAAAAGCAAGGAAGTCATCTGTCCGAAAAAGCGGGCCACCGCACTCGACTGCGCGCCAATGGTTGGATCAAAAAATGCGGCGAAATTCAAGCCCATTTGGAAACCAACGACTTCTCCGGCAAGCTCTACAGCCGAAAAAACCACGCGCACCGCAAAACCAATTGCCAGGCCAACCCCGATTTGCTGAAACAAGACAGCAAGCACCTGCGGATCGTCAAACCCGATCACCGGCATGTCGGGCAAGCTAGCCTGCGCTGCCAATGCGACAAAGAATGCCAAAGCAATTTTGGCTCGTAACGGAATGGCACGGGACGAAAAAACGGGTGCAGCTGTAAATAGCGCAAGTACGCGCACAAACGGCCAAAAAATGGGAGATATCCATGCGGCGAGTTGCGCTTCAGTGATCGTAATCACGGCGGCTTCACACTCACACCACGGAAGCGGGGATAGCTTCGATGGTTCGACGAATATATTCCACCAGCATAGTCAGCATCCAGGGGCCCGCAATGGCGAAAACTGCAATAACCGCAATTAATTTGGGAACAAATGCCAGGGTCGCTTCATGAATTTGCGTGACCGCCTGAAAAAGACTAACCAGCAACCCAACGATCAACGCTGCACCCAGAACAGGTGAGGAAACCATCAAAAGCATCAGCAGAGCCTCTTGCCCGATAGTCAAAACAGTTTGCGCATTCATGGTTTTACCTTACCTTCAAACCACAAAACTGGCAGCAAGGGAGCCCACCAATAGATTCCAGCCATCCGCCAAAACGAAAAGCATTAACTTAAAGGGAAGGGCCACTAAAACCGGTGACAACATCATCATCCCTAACGACATGAGGACACTGGCAACCACAATGTCGATGACAAGAAACGGAATGAAGATCATGAACCCGATCTGAAAGGCAGATTTCAGTTCACTGATAACGAAAGCTGGCACCAACACACGAATCGGTGCGGTATCTGCCTTTACTTCGGGCGGGAGCTTGGCGAGCTTTGCAAACAATGAGAAATCGGCTTGGCGGGTTTGCTTCACCATGAATGCGCGAACAGGCACTTCGGCTTTCTCCAATGCCTGTTCAAAAGTCATGCCATTTTTTGTGTAGGGCACGTACGCATCCGCGTAGACCCGATCCAGCGTGGGCCCCATAACAAAAAAGGTCAGGAACAAGGACAGTCCCACAATCACCTGATTGGGTGGCGCGGATTGGGTACCCAGCGCTTGGCGCAAAAGCGAAAGAACAATCACGATGCGGGTAAACCCCGTCATCATCAACAACACCGCCGGCAAGAAAGACAGTGCCGTAAAAAACAACAGCGTCTGAACAGGGACAGAAAAACTCTGGCTCGTTCCGTTACTGCCAACCAGCAAGGGCAATTGCCCGGCGGACTGCGCAAGCCCCGCACCGTGCACACATATGGCGCAAATGCCCAGCAACAACCTGAAAAGAAGGCTGGGGCGCAGCAATGGCGTCCAGTTCAATTGGGATCCTTTGGCGCCACAACAGCCTCCGACAGCACGCCAAGTGCCGAACTGGGGGCCACATCCACGCAGTGCAAATTGGAAATGCTTTGCGCGGTGACCCCTAGCGTCAACCAAACCCGCTGCCCGACCGGGCCAACCTCTACCGTAACAACCCGCTGGTGGGGACCTACCGCCAAGGCGGAAATAAACCGTGCTTGACCAGCGTCCTGCCCACTTGCACCCGGAGCACGCTGCTTGATCCACTTCAGGGCAAAGGGCACGCACGCCAGCACCAACAGGAAGATGCCCACAGGAACCAACGACTCCGCCATGTCAGACCGTCACCCTTTGCTGACGCGACGCAAGCGCTCGGATGGCGTGACCACATCAGTCAGGCGAATGCCAAATTTATCGTTCACCACAACGACTTCACCCTGCGCAATCAAGTACCCATTGACCAGCACATCCATGGGTTCTCCTGCCAAAGCATCCAGCTCAACGACAGACCCTTGACCCAATTGCAAGATGTGTTTGATGGGCACTTTGGTACGGCCCAATTCAACGGAGAGTTGGACTGGTATGTCCAACACCATATTGATGTCATGGATCGGCGCATCGCCACCTGGCGGCATGGACGAAAAAGGTTTGGGGGCGTCCCCAGCGAGTACGCCTCCGTGACCTTCTCCACCTGGCTCGGTTGCCTTTTGCTCCAGCAGCGCCTCCGCCCAGTCGGCCATTCCATCATCGGCGGCTGCTTCGTCCGGCTTGTCTTCAGATGCCATTTCTTTCTCCCAACCAGTTTTGGTCATTGCCCCGCAGGGCTTTGTCTATGCGAATGGCATATTTGGCATTGTGAGTGCCGTACTGACACTCAAAAATAGGCACTCCATCCACGGTAGCCTGAATTGTGGGCTCTCGGTCGAGCTCAATAAAGTCGCCTTTTTTCATTTTTAGCAGCTGCTCGACTGTCGCATCAGCACGCGCCAATTCCGCGACCAGCGTGATTTCTGCTGCCTGAATTTCGCGAGTCAACACATTCACCCATCGTCGATCCACTTCAATGGAATCGCCTTGTGTCGACGAATACAAGACATCCCGTATCGGCTCCAATGTCGAATACGGAAAACAGAAATGAATCGCACCCGTGATATCACCGATCTCCAACTGGAAGGAGGTTGAAATCACGATCTCGCTGGGAGTTGCAATATTCGCAAACTGGGGTTGCATCTCCGAGCGCTGGTACTCCAGCTCAAGCGGGTAAATTCCTTTCCAGGCTTTTTTGTACTCTGCGGTAATAACGTCCACCAGACGGTTAATCACACGCTGCTCGGTAGCGGAGAAGTCGCGACCCTCTATTCGCGTTTGAAACTTGCCGATGCCGCCGTACAAGGTGTCAATCACACCAAAAACCAGCGCAGGTTCACACACAATCAGGCCACTGCCCCGCAACGGCCTAATCGCCACGATGTTGAAATTCGTGGGCACTGCCAGCTCGCGCAAGAATGCACTGTACCGCTGAACCGTGACCGGGCCTACCGAAATTTCCGGGCTACGTCGTATGAAATTAAACAGGCCCACACGCAGATTGCGGGTAAATCGCTCATTGACGATTTCCATGGTGGGCATACGCCCCCGGACAATCCGCTCCTGACTGGAAATGTTGTAGGCGCGAACCTCTCCGTGCTCGGCAGCCTCTTCAACGGTCTTCTGGCTTTCGCCAGTGACACCTTCAAGCAGGGCGTCAACTTCTTCCTGTGAAAGAAACGACTCACTCATGGTCGGCAACCTGTATATGCGTCATTGAACAATGAAGCTGGAAAACAACACCCCAACAACCGGCATGTCCGCATGGCTTGCCTTGGCACTTTTCTTCTTCTTTGCAGGCGCCGCGTCAGCATGCTCATCCTCGTCACCACCGCCAAATGGCAATGAAGTTTCCCGCAATATGTCCTTTGCCAGCTTCTGCTTGCCTTCCTGGGTCAACAGTTCCTCTGCTGTCCGCTGGGATATCAGCATCAGAATTCCACTTCGAATGGTTGGCAAGAACGCTTTGACCTTGTCCGCCGCTTTTGCGTCGGTGACCTCCAGCGTAATCCCCACCTGCGCCACGCGTTCACCCCCGGGATCGGACAAATTCACCACCATATTGTCCAGCGGCAAGTAGGCTGGCGCAGCCTTGGGGTCGGCGTGCGCAGCCGACTTCGCCGGCGCCGCATCTTCGCCTTCCTCTGCCGCCGCGCGTTGTTTACTGATATAGAAGAACGCACCGCCACCCCCCAATGCGAGCACCAGAACGGCCACCAAGCCGATGATCAGCATCTTCTTGCTCTTGGCAGGTTTTACCGCTTCGCCAGCTTCGGCGGCTTCAGGTTTCGCAGCCACATTCACTCCTTGGTTAGACAAACCGGGCATTCAGCCCATTGGACCGATTTTGCTCCATGGAAAGCTTGTCGTGATTCAAAAATTCCAACTACCGTCAATACTGACACATTCCCACCGGTCACACAAAAAGATCGAGCGTGCCACCCGTGCCACGACCCGTCACAACCCCGCGATCAGCACGAGCCGGCACCAATGCTGTGATACTTTGCTGGCGTGCGCCCTGCCGTGATTTGCCATCCCTGTCGCCCGAATCCCCCGCACCTGCGGTACCAACCGACACGCCAGTCAATACCAACCCCTCGCGCTGCAGCAACTCTTTCAAGTGTGTACTGGCACTCTCCAGCGCGGCACGTGCCTGCAGTTCGTCAGTTCGAAATGCAACCTGCGCTTCATTTCCATGCATACGGATGCTGACCTCGACCGGATCCAACCCGATTCCATCGAGCTTCATCTCGGCATTCTGTACGTCATTCGAAATCCAGTAAGCCACTTTTTCAGCGACAAACACTTCGGGCGACATTTGCAGTTCTGGAGTGTACTGAACGGCGGCACTGGCGCCAGTCGGCGAGAACGTCGCCCCAAACGCGCTTCCTTCAACACCACTCGAACGAAAAACCGAGCGCTCGCGATTTGGATCGTCCCGCCGCGTCGGCATCATGGAACTTGCTGCAGCAAGGGATACCGTGATCGGCACACTGGGCTGTTCAATCGACTTCTGTGCCAAAGGCAGCACGCGACTTTCGAGTTCCTTCCCAGCAAGCGTCTCCTTCGCTGCCAATATGTCGCCCAACTGCGCCTGTTGCGCCGCGAAGTCGCGTTGCCACTTGCCAGGTTTTCCCGGCGGCTCCAGCGGCACATCCAAAGCCGACGGTACCGCCACGGGTGCGGCGTCTGGCCTCGGTGTCGAAGGCCTTGCAAGGATACCGGCTACGTCCGACTGCCCGGTGCGTTCAGTTGACCTCTGGACGTCGACCTGGCTGTTTTGCACGTTCGCAGCAGGCCCTTGCGCGGCTTGCGTGAGCAATGCTGCAGTGTCGGTGGCAGCCACATTCGGCATGGCAGCGGAGTCGACAACCGGCAACATTGCAGGAGCCACCGCGTTCACGGGATCCCTGGGCAAGAATTTCTTGCCCTCATCGAATTCGCCCAGGACAGAGGTCTCAACCAGAAGCTTGGCATCCCGATCTTTGCCCAATTCGCGACCGTCTGTGGCGACTGGTTGGATGGGTAAATTGGAAGTGGGATCGGGCAGGGTCGATGGCACAACGGGAGCCGTAGTCACTTCAGCTTCGGCACTCGCGTCTACAGTTTCGGTGGCAGGTGGTTCCGCCTTTTCTGACGATTCTACGGATGCAAGAACTGCGCCAAATCCACCGTTTTGGCTATCTGTCGCCCCGGGTTTGTTTTTTTGATTTCTGGAATCTGCGGCGGCCGTTCGAACGCCATTGGGTTTGGGTCCGGCTTCAATAGTCATGTGTTTCTCCACTCATTGGCAACGCCCGGTTGCGGGCGTGCTGCATTGCTGCAAATTCATCCATCTGTCGCTGTTCGCGCTGCTGTTGGACACGATTCAACGCCTCTTTGCGAGTCTTCAGTATCTGATTGAGTCCAGCCAAGCGAAACTCCGCCTGCAAAAGGTTCGTGCGGGCCTGGTCCAATTGATTGACCACCCCGGAAATCACTCCTGTCTGCATGACAATGGCTTGCTGAAGCCGGTCCATGAACTGGTACTGGTGGCGGATAATCTGTGCCGAGATCTCCCTGGCGGCGGACCCAATCCAGCGGGCATCCGTGTCAGCGGCGTAGCCCTCCAATTGCGCCAGTTGCTGCCGCGCAAATTGCAGGTTCCGCTCAACATTCGCAGCAACTTGCGCCAAATGGTCGCGACGTATCGTTGCGTGCTCAATGGCCAGTGCTACGCTTCTCAGATGCGACATGGACTGTCCCCTGATCGATTCCTGGTCATGCCGCACCCGCATTCAGTTCGGTCGCCGCCGACATTTCGCCCACGACCCAATCCATGGACGTCGCCTCATACATGTCTTGCTGCAAAAACCGGCTCATACCGTCATGCAGTGCGATTGCCTCATCCAGTGCACGGTCCGAGCCCTGCGCGTACGCACCAATCTGCACCAGATCGCGGCCGCGCTCATATTTCGAATAGATCGCCCGAAACCGGCGTGCCAACTCGAAGTGCTCCCGGGACACCACGTTGTGCATGACGCGTGAAGCCGACTGTTCAACGTCAATGGCCGGGTAGTGACCCGCCTCTGCCAAGCTACGCGACAGCACAATGTGTCCGTCCAGAATGGCCCGGGCCGCGTCGGCTATGGGGTCCTGCTGGTCATCGCCCTCCGTCAGTACGGTATAAAACGCAGTGATGGAACCCACCCCATTCAAGCCGTTTCCACTGCGCTCCACCAACTGTGGCAGCTTGGCAAAACAGGAAGGCGGGTAGCCCTTGGTCGCTGGCGGCTCGCCAATCGCCAATGCAATTTCCCGTTGCGCCATGGCATAGCGGGTGAGCGAGTCCATGAGAAGCAACACATGCTGGCCCTGGTCCCGAAAGCTTTCCGCAATCGCGGTTGCATAGGCTGCGCCCTGCAAACGCAATAGTGGCGGTGCGTCGGCGGGTGCCGCCACCACGACGGATCGTGCACGCCCGTCTGCGCCCAGTATGTCCTCGATGAATTCCTTCACCTCACGACCCCGCTCACCAATGAGGCCCACCACAATGACATCGGCCTCGGTGTAACGGGCCATCATGCCCAGCAATACGCTTTTGCCTACGCCCGATCCGGCAAACAGACCAATACGCTGGCCACGGCCCACGGTCAGCAGCGCATTGATGGCCCTGACTCCGGTGTCCAGCGGCTGGCGTACCGGCGCGCGGTCCATGGCGTTGATGGGTTTCCTGTCCAACGGGCGGGACACGATGTCGGTGATGGGGCCCATGCGGTCCATGGGCAGGCCCTGCGCATCGACCACCCGGCCCAGCAGACCGTTACCCAGTGGCAAACGCAATAAACCCGCATCCGCTTGAGCCTTCAGAGGGGCTGTTTCACCCAGACGGGGAACTGGAACATAGGCAGCCGCTGGCGCGACCCCAGCACCGCTGGACAGCCCATGCACATCACCAGCGGGCATCAAAAACGCCCGATCACCTGCAAAACCCACCACCTCGGCCAGCACGCTGGGTCGCGCCTTCATGGACACCACACACTGTGACCCTACCGGAACCCTAATACCGCTGGCTTCCAGCACCAGACCCGTCAGGCGCGTCAACGTGCCTCGCACTTCCAGCGTGCTGTCGTAGGCCACGCTGTCGCGCGCACTTGCCAGGTAGTCGGCCCAAGTGTTGCTGGACTCAGTCTGCACCATTGGGGACCTCCCAGGATGATTCCAGTCCCAACTTTGCTACTGCGCGGCTCCAGCGCTTTTCGAGCGTGCCGTCCACCACTGTTCCAGCGGACTCGATCAGGCAACCACCCCGGGTTACCGACGAATCGGACAGCAAAGAGAGCGCCAAACCAGAGAATTCGGTCTTAATCACATCTTGGAGCACATCCATATCGACCGGGTTCAACCGAACAAACGCGGCTTTGCTGTCAATGGCCAGTACGCTCAGCGCTTCGCGGATTACCGGCTGCAGTACGTTGGGATTGGCAGACAATTCATGGCGCAACACCTGCCGCGCGAGCTCACAGGCCAACTCCAGAACACCCTGGGCCATGGCTTGCTGGGATTCGGCAATTTGCGCATTGGTGGACTCAAAGAGTTGACCAAACTGCCGGGCCGCTTCCTGGCCCTGGGTTTCAATGTATTGGGCAATCAGGCGCTGCCCCTCCAAGGTGGCTTGCGCATGACCTTGTGCGTAGCCGTCGGAGAAACCACGTTGATGGGCTTCGTTTTCCCTAGACTGCTCTTCGGCCATCTCTCTGGCCTTGACCTTGGCGGCAAAACGCACCGCTGCCTGATCCACCGCGCCAAAATCCCATCCCGCGACGGCACCCAGTTCCTCTCCAGGAATAATGCGGTTGTGGTTGCGTGTCATCAGACCATGGCGTCGTCGCCACCTCCACCGCCGATGACAATCTGCCCCTCGTCCGCCAGACGGCGCACGGTTTTGAGCACTTCCTTCTGCTGGGCTTCCACTTCGGACAGGCGCATGGGTCCACGCGATTCCAGGTCTTCCCGCAAGGTAGCCGCCGCACGGGACGACATATTGGACAGAATCTTTTCCTTCAATTCGGGCTGCGCACCCTTCAAGGCCACGATGAGCACGTCGGAAGACACTTCCTTGAGCACCATCTGGATCGCCTTGTCGTCGAGTTTGAGCACATCGTCGAACACAAACATCTTGTCCATGATCTTCTGGG
>Ga0116178_10001836_pt1 | contig 17315 bp, 11 predicted proteins | sample AD_STIC12_MetaG_FD_89880 | JGI IMG/M metagenome (GOLD analysis project Ga0116178, IMG submission 89880) | Active sludge microbial communities of municipal wastewater-treating anaerobic digesters from USA - AD_STIC12_MetaG | ecosystem: Engineered > Bioreactor > Anaerobic > Digestate | place: USA... | reverse complement strand
GTTATGTTCCCATCCAATTCTGGTATGGCATACAGACTATCGACAATTGTAGAGCCGCGGTATTCCGGTGCCTGTGCCCACAATTGAAGGCAGAGCAACATGACGACTAAAGTGATGATCTTTCTCATCCTATTCTCCTTGTAATCTTAACGGTGGATATCTCGTTGGGATTGTGCGTAGCACAACTTAAATAAAACGAAGGGACATCAAGATGAGGTGCAGGTATCAAGTTCCATTCCTTATGGTTACGGGTGACATTCTCAAATCATTATTCAGTGCAGCTCGGATAGGCTCCGAAGAACCGATGCCACTTTCTTGTGATTTATCTTTTATGTCAAGTTATATTTTGAGGGGGCATTCCCCATTTTTCATAACAGCCTTATTTTCGATTGTTGTGGCTCAAGTAGCTGGTTGCACCAGCAGTTGTAAGTTGCCAGTTGTTAGTGGCTTAGCTGGTAGTGTAGACACGAATGGTTGTGGTATGGATTTGCATGGCTAAGGACTCTTTGATTTTTCCATAGATTACACGAATCAACCCAAATAATCCGCTAAATCGCAACTGCTTGGGTGTGAATCCAGATCCTCAGGCGGGCGGAAAACGGTGAAGCAATTGCTTGACAAATCTCCATCCCTTGGATATTTTGGCATCATGGAAAAACTCGGAATGACCAAACGCAACATCATCGCCTTGATAGACTGTAACAACTTTTACGTGTCTTGCGAACGGGTGTTTGATCCTTCTCTGGAAGGCAAACCCGTGGCCGTGCTGTCCAATAATGACGGCTGCATGGTGTCGCGTTCGGCCGAGGTGAAGGCTTTGGGCATCCCCATGGGTGCGCCTGCTTTCAAGCATGAGGCTTTGATCGCCAAGCACGGTGGCACCCTGCTTTCCAGCAATTATGCGCTGTATGGGGATATGTCCATGCGGGTGATGCAGACTTTGGAGCAGTTTTCGCCTGAAATCGAGATCTATTCCATCGATGAGGCTTTTATGAGTCTGAACGGCTTTCCTACTGTGGATTTGGAGGCTTATGCCACCCAGATCAGGGATACCGTGAAGCGGTGGACGGGGATTCCCGTTTCGGTGGGGATCGCCTCTTCCAAGACTTTGGCCAAGGTAGCAAACCATTGGGCCAAGCGGGTTCCGGGCTTTAAGGGCGTGCTATCTCTCTTGGATGAAGAGCGCTTGGAAAAGGCTTTGAAGCTGACGCCCGTGGGCAAGGTGTGGGGCATAGGCCGTCAATATGACAAGTTCCTAAGGGGATGCGGCATCGAAAACGCTTGGCAACTGCGAAATGCGGATGAGAGGTTTATCGATCGCTATCTGACCAGCGTTGGCCATAAAACGGTTCTGGAGTTGCAGGGCTATCACGCCATCAGCCTGGAAGAGGCACCGCAGGATAAAAAGAGCATCCTCGTTTCGCGCTCCTTTGGCAAGCAGGTGGATTCCCTGGAAGAGTTGAAGGAAGCGGTTTCCAGCCATGTGAGCGTTGCGGCTCAGAAGCTGAGGCAGCAGAACAGTTTGGCCGCCAGGATGATGGTGTTTCTCTCCACCAACCGCTTCAAAGAGGGCCCTCAATATAGTAACAGCAAGCAAATGGTGCTCTCGCCGCCCACGGCTTATACTCCGGAGCTGATCAAGTATGCCATGGAGCTGTTGGAAGAGGTGCATCTACCGGGTTTTGAATACAAAAAGGCGGGTGTGATGTTCAGTGAGCTGGTAAGCAGTGACGATGTGCCGCTGAACTTTTTGGAAACCAATTACTTGGACGACAAACGCAAAGTTCTGATGGATACGATGGACAAGCTAAACCGCAAAAACAGACGCGATACGCTGTTTGTGGCCAGTTGCGGCACCAAGCAGCAGTGGCAGATGAAAAGAGCGCGTCTCAGTCCCGCCTACACGACGCGCTGGAGCGATCTCCCAAGGGCAAAATGACGATCTGGAAGACAGTTAGAGAGCCCGTCGAGGCTAAAATAGTGATCCGGCGCTCGCACTTCATCGCCTGGATGGCGCCTCTATCGGAGAAAGAACTGGCGATGAGCGTGATCGGTGATCGGAGCAAGGATTTTGCTGATGCGACGCATAATTGCTGGGCTTGGATCCATGGTTTGCAGCGCGAAGACAGCCACTATTCGGATGACGGCGAGCCATCTGGAACTGCCGGGAAGCCGATGTACAATGCGCTGATGAGTGCCGGGCTCACCAATGTGGCAGCGGTGGTGACCAGATACTTTGGCGGGGCAAAGTTGGGTGTGAGGGGCTTGATCGATGCCTATACAGAGAGCGTGGAAGCGGCTCTGGCAGAGGCAAAGCTGATCAAGGTCATCCCCATGCAAAACCTGAGTGTGGATTGTGAATATGCCGAAGCGCAGCAGTTGCAGGGTCTTTTGCCCAAGCTGGGTGGTGCTATAGGAGATGTAACCTATGACGCCAGAGTGAGATTTGAGATCAGTGTTCCGGAGGCTTCACTGACCGAGCTATGCGATTTTTTGGATTCAAAAGTCCATTCCAATGGGCTGAATTATACAATAGAGGATTAGAATAAATGAGGATGATAACGATCGTGACAATACTACTATTTGCTTTTGGAACTCTGCAGGCGGCTGATTATCAACTGATTGAAAGCAAGAGCGGCAAGAGTTTGACTTTGGCGAAGATGGCATCCAAGCTCAAAAAGGCAGATGTGATCTTCTTTGGAGAGTTTCACGGCAATGCTGTCATTCATCAGTTGCAGGCGGAGCTTTTGCCTCAGCTTTATCAGGCTAAAAAGCGGCTGATCGTCTCCTTTGAGATGTTTGAGCGTGATGTTCAATCCGATCTGGAGGCCTATCTGGCGGGCTCCATCACGGAAGATGAATTCTTGGAGCGGAGCCGTCCCTGGCCAAATTATGCCACGGATTATCGTCCCTTGCTGGAATTTGCCAAAGATAAGCAGCTCAAGGTGATCGCAGCCAATATCCCCAGATGGATTGCGGGAAAAGTGGCGCGGGGTTCGCTCTCCGCTTTGGACGATCTGGATACGGATGACAGGATGAATGTGGCCATCGACATTGACGCCTCGGAAGGGGCTTATAAGGACAACTTTCTGGCTACCATGCGGATGAATGGGATGCACGATCACTTTGGCGATGAGCAGCTCTATGAACGCCTCTATCAGGCTCAATGTGTGAAGGACGATACCATGGCGGAAAGCATTGCCCAGTATAGAGAACGCTATCCCAAATATACGATAATCCACTTCAATGGCGATTTTCATTCTACCCGCTATTTGGGGACGGTGGAGAGATTGAGGAACCGCATGCCCAAGCTGAAGATAGCGGTGATCAGTCCCGCCTATGCAGGAGCTAAAGCGCGGGTACCGCTCGAACAGCAGGCAAATTTTATCATCGAACTGCCTCAAAGCGAAGAGGAGGTAGAGCAATGATCCGCAGAGCTGTTTATGCAGGACGCTTTTATCCACGTTTTGAGGAGGCGCTTTTACCACAGATCGAGAGCTGGACAGAGCCTCTCTTGCCACAGCCTAAGAAGCAGAAGACGCTGGCTTTAGTAGTTCCGCATGCGGGATATATGTATAGCGGCGCTATCGCAGCGAGAGCTTTTCATGGTATTTCCAGCGAAGAGGTGGATGCTTTCATCATCCTGCATCCCTCGCATCATACGGCGGGGTTTGACTATAGCGTTTCGCCATTTACGCAGTATGAGACGCCTTTTGGAGAATTGCAACTGGACGAGGAATGCTACACCTTCTTCACTGAAGGTAGAAATGGGCAGAAAACCTGGCTGCGCTATCACGAACAGGAGCACTCCATGGAGGTGCAATTGCCTCTGATTAAGCACTTTTTCCCTGAGGCGAAGGTCTGCCCCTTGATGTTGGGCACTCAGAGCTATGATAATTCCTTGATGATAGCGCAAAAGATCGATGCGCTGCTGCGGCAGACGAGTCGCCGGATCGTGGTGATCGCATCCACAGACCTCTCACACTATCATCAGGCACAGAAGGCCGAACTGATCGACAATCTATTGGCTCAAAAGGTGCAGGCTGGTGAGATGGACGAGCTTTGGGAGCTGGTCTGCGATGCGGAAGTGGAAGCTTGCGGCATCGGCGGCATTATCAGCGTCATGGCTTTGAATCAGGCCTGGCCGGATAGCAAGCTGAAGATACTGGAATACACTCACTCTGGCAAGGTTTCGGGTGACAACAGCCAGGTGGTGGGCTATCTCACGGCAAGGCTGTTTCTGGAGGAAGTGTGAAGCTGAATGAGGAACAAAAACGTGAACTGATCAATCTGGCTAAAGATGCCATCCTGGCTGTCTTTGAGCACAGAGCACCCAAGCTGCCGAATGATGAAGCTTTTCAGAAAAAGCGTGGCCTCTTTGTGAGTTTGCATCTGGAAGGTGAGCTGCGAGGCTGCATCGGCTACATCAAGCCCTACAAAAGCATCGCACAAAGCGTGGCGGAAATGGCTGTGGCTGCTGCTTTTGAGGATCATCGCTTTATGCCGCTCAGGCGTGAGGAACTGGATGAGATCGAGATCGAAATCTCCCTGCTCAGTCCTTTAGTGGAGCTGAAGAGTATAGACGAGATTGAGGTGGGCAGAGATGGCCTTCTCCTTCAGCATCCCTATGGTTCAGGCTTGCTGTTGCCTCAAGTAGCCACGGAGTACAATTGGGATAGAGACACCTTTTTGGATCATCTTTGTGCCAAAGCTGGAGTTCGCCGGGGAGCCTATAAAGATAAAGGAGCCAAGCTGTTTAGCTTCCAGGCTCAAGTTTTTGATTGACAAAAACAGGCTACTATAAGAATTGTCTACGCTAACGTTTGGGCGGGAATAGCTCAGTTGGTAGAGCGCGACCTTGCCAAGGTTGAGGTCGCGGGTTCGAGTCCCGTTTCCCGCTCCATTTTTAGGCGACATAGCCAAGTGGTAAGGCAGAGGTCTGCAAAACCTTTATCCCCGGTTCAAATCCGGGTGTCGCCTCCATCCTTTTATACTGCCGGAGTGGTGGAACAGGTAGACACAAGGGACTTAAAATCCCTCGAGTTTATAACTCGTGCCGGTTCAAGTCCGGCCTCTGGTACCAAGCGGGAATAGCTCAGTTGGTAGAGCGCAACCTTGCCAAGGTTGAAGTCGCGGGTTCGAGTCCCGTTTCCCGCTCCATTTTTTTATCAGCCCCAAAACGTGTGAGTGGTAGCCAAATGCGGATGGGATGCGGCGTTTTGGGGGATCAGAGCATATGATTGGGGGTTGATGGGCTTCTTCATGTATTACACTTTGGTAAAGAAAGTATCAAATTTTGCAGCTTTACATAGGCTTATGGTTGCCAGACAATTATAGGCTTGGGTTTTTGGGATTTTCCGTCATGAGCGCAGCATCGTCAGAGTATATTATGAAGGATTGCTTTTCTGACGAGTGAGTTTGTGTTGGCAGCGCCCGCAATAATTGAAACCGAGCCAAACGTTTCTATTGACGGAATACCCACATCCCAAGAGGCTGTCCCTATGCAACACAAAGCTATTATATTTGATCTGGATGGAACGCTGATCGATTCCATGCAACTGTGGCGTCAGGTGGACGTCGAATTTCTCACCAAACGTGGCATAGATGTGCCGGAAGACCTCTTTGACAGCATTCCGGGAGGCAATGGCTTCATCCAAACGGCTCTCTATTTCAAACAGCGTTTTGGCCTGGATGACAGTGTGGAGTCCATCATGGACGAATGGACTTATATGGTGGAAAGGCACTACAGCAGCGATGTGAAGCTCAAAGCGGGTGCTTATGACTTGCTGCAGAGCATCAGGCAGAGCGAAGTCAAGATTGGCTTGGCGACCAGTAACTCCCTGCATCTGGCGCAGACCGTCCTGCAAGCAAATGGTATCCTGAGCTTGTTTTCCGTTCTATCAACCGGAGATATGCACCTCAGAGGCAAGCCTTATCCAGACATCTTTTTAAACTGTGCAGGGCTGCTGGAAGTAGAGCCTGAAACCTGTATTGCTGTCGAGGATACACTCACCGGTGTGCAGGCTGCCAAGGCTGCTGGGATGCGCACCTTTGCCATCTTCGATGAAGACAGTCTCCCCTTCTGGGCTCAGATCAAGGAAGTTGCTGATCTGGCTTTTGAGGATTATATTATGCTCTCGAGGCAGGTCTTAAAAGAACTGGGTCCGGAGATAAGGAGATAACAATAATGAATCTATGCATAGTAATCGGAGCCTATGGGAGCGGTAAAAGCGAATATAGCATCAACATCGCCCGCAGCTTGAAAGACGAGGGCGAGGATGTGGTTTTGGCGGATATGGACGTGGTCAATCCCTACTTCCGTTCCCGTGATGTGAGAGAAGAATACGCCAAGCTGGGCATAGAAGTGGTGGCGCCTGAGGGACAGTTTATGCATGCTGATCTGCCCATGCTTTCGCCCAGAATCAAAGGCGCAATCGAGGATCATACCAAAACCGTGATCTTGGACGTGGGAGGCGATCCTGCAGGTTGCAGGACTTTAGGCCGCTTTGAGGATAGCATCCGTGAGCGTGGGTATCAGATGCACTTTGTGGTAAATACGCGCCGCCCTTTCACTTCCAGCGTGCCTGAGATCATCACCATGAAGGAGCAACTGGAGTTTACTTCCAAGCAAAAGATCACCCACCTCATCTGCAATACCAATCTCATGCAATACACTGATGCGCAGGTGGTTGAGGAAGGAATTGAGATACTTTCACAGGTGGAGGAGCAGACCAAGCTGCCCTTTGAGCACTATCTGGTTTTGGATGAATATGCCAAGATCGTGCCTGATGGCTTGGGCGGCAAGCAGCGGATGGTGCTCAAATACAACCTGAAGAAGCCGTGGGAACGCCTGCAGGCTAAAGGGATATGCTGAGCTTTAGTTAACGAAAAACCACTTCAGGGAAGCGTGCAGAGAGAACGGGATGGCCATCTGGCCAAAGATGTAGTTATAGCCCAAGTTGCGGGCTAAAGCCTCGATCTCAAATGCTTTGCTGATGCGCACTCCCAAGCGTGCATCGGCGATCAGGGCAAAGCCGGCGTTTTCTGTGGGCTGGTAGAGTGTTTTGTAATCCGTGTGAAAGAGATACGACAGAGCCAGGTAGATGCTGTTGTCATGCCCCAGATCCCGGCTCAACTTCAGCTCTCCGAAGCCTTTCAAGCTGGGTGTGTTGCGCATTTGCTCATCTGCTTGCATGTAGAGCAGGTTTTGCATCAGGTGCAGCTTGGCTATCCTGATGTCCCAGTTCAGCTTTGCGCCCAGTCCTAAATAATAAGGTGTAAAGCTCTGCTCAGCTTGAAGCCAAATCTGGCGGTATTCCTTCTGGCCGGCTCTCAGGGATAGCTTGAGGCTGCTGAAGAAGGTGTCTATCTGCAGCCATTTGTCTTCATTAGAGACGATCTCAGCGTTGTCCAACAAGCCGCTGGGATTGAAGATGTCGCTCACTTGAGCTGGAATACGGGCTTTTGACCAGGTCCTTTCCCAGCCTCCGGAAAGCTTAATCCTTTGCCAAGCATGGCCTAAGGAGGCTTTTGTGTTTGCGTCTTTGAGGTCAAAAAGATCGGTCTGCAGTCTCGCTTCCCAGCCAGCGGGATTAAATCTCCATGCCAGACTGCCTTTGTCTTTAAAATCAGGCTGCGTGGGGAAGGTGTAGTCGCTCTTATTCCAGAGGTGAAGCCAGCTTGCATCCAGTTCATGGTTGCCGAATTGCAGCGTTTTTTGAGCTTTGGCTTGGTAGTTCAGGCTTTTCACTTGGGCGGGGAAGAAGGTGGATTTAAGAGCTTCTCTGCTTCTGAAAAAGGAAAGATTGAGCCATTTGTTGGCCAGTTCAGCCCAAGTATATTCACCCCGACGCTGGATGGTGAAGATAGACGCTAGAGGATAGGCGGACTTCAAGGTAAGCGAAGAGAGGTCTTGATCAAAGGAGGCGTATTCCAGATTGAGGTTAACCGGGCCTAAAGGCAGGTTAAGCTGATGCCGCATGGAAGTTTCGGCGTTGTTGCGGCTTAGCCAATCGCCGTTTGCCACCTGAAGACCCAGCGCATAGGACATTCCCTTTCTGCCCAAGAGGTGATTTTTGGCCAATCGAAAGATGGCAAAGCGGCTCTCATATTCGCCCATTCCCGCATGAATGCTGCTGAAAAGAGGCTCGTAAGGATATGATCCAGCATCTGAGGCCAGGCTCATACTCTGCTGCCAGGTAAGCGGCACGTAGGGCTCAATCGCCGTGGAAGCCAGCTCAAAGCCGCGGTGAAAGACCTGCTGCGAATCGGTCGTCAGTCCAACGGCACTGGTAACGGTCTTGTAGAGTAAGACTTGCGAAGCCATGGGATCCAGCCAATCTTCCAAAGGCTTGGTGCTGCCATCCGCTTCCCTCTGCTTAATGATCCATTCATCGATCAGCTCTCTCAGTTCAGCCGTAGAAAGCGGTGACTCATCCACTTGGACATAAACAATGGGCACTTTGATCTCTATCTTGCTGGGCTGCAGTTGGTCTTCCGGTAGGAGTTTCTGGAGTTCATGTTCAAAGAGATACTCGTCCGCATAACCTTTAAGCTGCTCAGGCTCTACTGTTTGAATCAGATAGGAGCCATCCTGATAAAGCTGGATCTGAATGGTGAGCTCGGCCGCCTCGACGCCCTCATAGGTGGGTATTTCGATGGAAGGGATAGCTTGGGCAAATGCGCTTAAAGCAAGCAGCAATAATAGGATACATAGATGTCTTTTTAGCATTGAAAAGCTCCTAAAGCCAGCCATATCTGCGATACCAGAGGCAGGTTTTATCCAGCAAATCTTGCAGATCGCCGCTCGGTTTCCAGCCCAGAAGGCGCACAGCTTTGGCGCAGGTGCAGTTCCAGTGAGGCGCAGTAAGCTCCAGATACTTTTGCCGGTTGATAAGGCCGGTTTTGCCGCTCACATTCTGCCATAGTTCACCACCCACAAACACCGTATTGGCCAGTAACTTGGGCACTCTGATGTGGATGGACTTTCTGCCCACTGCCTTGGCAATGGCATCAGAAATCTCTCTTTGGGTGTAGCTCTGCCCATCGGAGGCAAAGAAGGTCTCGCCATAGGCAACCGGATTGCAGAGGCAAAGCTTGATTAGATCGCAGAGTTGATCCACATGGATCATGTTGATGAGCTGCTGATCGCTGCCCATTCCCAGGCAGAGACCCTTATCCGCCGCCTTGAAGAGCGCCAAGAAGTCCTTGTCTCCTTCGCCATAGACCGGCACAGGGCGCAGGATGGTGTAGGGAACTTTGCAGCTCCTTTGGATCATCTTTTCTGCCCAAAGCTTGCTCTTGCCATACCAATTCACGGGTGCGCTGGGGTAGTCTTCATCGATGGCTTCTCCATTAGGTGATGGGGCAGAGGCGGCTTGAGAGCTGATGTAGATAAAGTGTTTGAGCTTGCTTTGATTGACTGCATCGACTACCCTGCGGGTGATGCCCAGATTGGCTTCTAACATTTCTTCCAGTGTGAGGGTGCGGACTTTGCCGGCGTTGTGGATGAGCACGTCACAATCCTGGACAACGTTGAGGAGGGAATCTGGCTGGCTGTAATCTACCACACGGATCACAGCATCCGAGCGCAAGAGCTGCAGATTGGCTCCTTCACGTAGGATGGCAATGGTCTGCGTATTTGCATCAGACAGGCGGAAGGCGAGTCTGCTGCCTAAAAAGCCGTTGGCTCCGGTGATTGCGATTTTCATTTATCTCTTTCCAGGATTTATCAAGGTGGTGGGCGCTAAGGGACTTGAACCCCTGACATCTTGCGTGTAAAGCAAGCGCTCTGCCAACTGAGCTAAGCGCCCACGGATGTTTAAAACTTGAAATGGTCGGGGTGAGAGGATTCGAACCTCCGACTCCTGGTTCCCAAAACCAGTGCGCTAACCGGGCTGCGCTACACCCCGAGTGTGATGAACCAAAGAAAAACGAGGGGCAAATATGTCAAGTGAATTGAGCGAAAATCTCTCATAGACAGCTTTTCAGGCTCCCCAAGCTCCAGCTCACTTCTTCAGGTGATCATGCAGGAACTCGTGATATTCCTTATTGTTGAATACCAGCTCGTCGTGGCTGCCCTGGTGGCAATTTCCCGCAGAGTCTATAAAGAGGATTTGATCCACATAGCGCAAGGTGGAAAGCCGGTGTGAGATTACGATGGCGGCAATTCCAGCGTAGTTTGCATTGATATCCTGCCAGAGCTTTTCCTCATTTTCGGCGTCCAGGCTGGCGGTAATATCGTCCAGAATCAGCAGTTGAGGTCGCTTGATCAATGCTCTGGCGATGGTGACGCGCTGTTTCTGTCCACCTGAGATGCCATAGCCTCTGGAGCCGACCATGGTCTGGTCACCTTCGGGGAAGTCGGCTATTTCGCTCGTTAGTTGCGCACTCTTCACCGCCAGATCGTATTCAGCTTCATCCACAGAATCTACGGTAAAGCAGATGTTCTCTTTGATGGTTCCGCCAAAGAGCACCGCTTCCTGAGGCACATAGGCCAAAGCCTCTCGCAGCGAGGGAATGTGTATTTCTTCCAGCGGGATGTCGTTGATCAGAATCTTGCCGGAATCCTTCTCCAAGAGCCCTAAGATCAGGTTGATCAGAGTGCTTTTCCCGCTGCCTGTAGCGCCTAAGATGAGCAGCTTTTTCCCTGCTTCCATGTGCAGATCACAGTCGTTGATCACCTTATGGTCGCTATCATCATAGGTGAAGCTCACTTTCTCAAGCTTCAGGGAGTCAAAGTGTTGCAGCTCTCTGGTGCCCTGCTGGCGCGAGTGCATGGTGGGGAAGGCTTTCATGTCTTCCAGGCGGTCAATATTCACAAAGGCTTGCTTACCTGAGTTGAAGAGCTGAGGCAAATCCAGCAGCGGATAGATCATCATGTTGAGGTAACTGTAGAAGAGATAGAAGGTTCCCACGCTGATCTCGCCCTTGACCGCCATGTAGCCGCCCACGAGGATAACGCCGATCTGGGCGATGTAGTCTATATAGTGATAGGTCAGATCAATCACGGCGTTGAGTTTCACCACGCTCATTTCCGTCTTGAACCGCTTTGCTAAGGCATCATCGAAAAAGCGCTTATACTTTTCTTCGCTGACAAAGGCTTTCACGATGCGGATGCCGGAGAAGCTCATCTCCAGTTGGCTGTTGATGTCGCTGATGGCTTTTTGGTTGCGATTAAAGAAGGTGTAAAGCTTGTCTTGAGTGAAGTAAAACACCAGCATCATCAAGGGTAGCGGTGCGATGGAAAACAGGGTGAGCTTGACGTTTACCTTGAACATGACGACCAGGCTGAAGAGGATGAGGGAGCCGGAGTTTACCGCCCTGAAGATGCCGGAGCAGAGGAACCACGAGATGCCTGGGTAGACCGAAAGATCGTCTGTGAGCCGGGTGACGATGTCTCCGGTGCGATACTTTTGGAAAAAGCGATAATCCTTGTCTGCGACTGCGGTAAAATACTTCATGCGCAGGTAGTGCTCGAAACGGATGTTTATCCAACCACGGAAGGCAGGATAAAAGCCATTGATAATCTGCGCCACACCCAGAGCCAGAAAGGTGTAAATGATATTGTTGATCGCCACCATGGGCTGAGGGTAATTGGGGTCAGACAGGATGTCCTTGAGCGTGTCGATTAGCTTGCGATACATCATCGGGAAAGCGATGGAAACGGCTGAGTTGCCCAAGGTAAACAGGATCATTAGAATGAGGAACCAACGCTGGGTATACCACTGACGGATTATCCAGGCGATATGTGGGTTGATGCGTTTGAGGAGGGGTCTGAAGAGCTTTTTACACATCTTTGCGCTCCCCATCTGGCATCTGCAGCTCCACCAAGTGCTTATACTGAGGTAGAGAAAGTATCAGCTCCTGATGTGTGCCTCTACCTATGATCTTGCCTTCTTCAAAAAAGAGTATCTCATCTGCATCCAATACAGAAGTGAGCCTGTGCGCTACCACGAGGGCACTGCGTCCTTCAAAGATCATATCCATGCCGCGCTGGATACGTGCTTCGGTCTGAGGATCGATGGAAGCCGTAGCCTCGTCCATGATGATCAATTCTGCATCAAAAGCCAAAGCACGGGCAAAGCTGATGAGCTGCTTTTCGCCTTGCGACACATTCTGACCCCGCTCGGCCAGGACGCTATGCAGGCCCTCCTCCTGCTTTTCGATCAGATCATGCAGTTGCACGATGTCTATGGCTTGCCGCACCTTAGCTTCGGTGATCAGATCGTTGTAGACCCTCACGTTTTCCAGGATGCTGCCAGGGAAGAGGTAAATATCCTGCAGGATGAGGCCAATCTTGCGTCGCCACGCCCTGAAATCCATCTCATCCAGCGGCTTACCGTCTATGGTGATGCGACCTCTGTTCAGGGGATAAAAGCCGCACAAGAGGTTCACGGTGGTAGTCTTACCGCTTCCGGAAGAGCCCACCAGAGCCACCTTTTTGCCTTTGGGCAGCGTGAAACTCACATCCTGCAGCACCCAATCCTCGTCCTGATAGGCAAACCACACATTTTCAAAGCGTATCTCCCGCTCAAAGACGGGGAGCTCCGTGCCGGTGAAGACATCATCTTCGGTGCTGAGCTCAGTGAGGTCAAGGATGCGGCGCAGTGATACAAAGGAACGCTGGATCTGCATCACATGCTCCGAGATTTGCATCAAGGGCCACACCAATCTGGAGACGTATTGAGTAAAGATGATCAGCGTGCCCAAAGTGGCTGTGCCGGCGATGATCTTCGGCGCTGATAGATAGATAATGATTACGATGAATCCAGCGTGGTAGACAAAGTTAAATAAGCTCTGAGAGCCATATTCGGTGAAGCCGGTGCGGGTCTCCAGCTTGTATTTGTCATATGATGAGCGGCGCAGAAAGTCTATCACCTTGCTCTGGCGGTTCAGGGCTTGCACCATCTGCATCCCCTGCACGAAGTCCGTGATATTGGCGGTGATAACGGCATATTTCTCACGGATTTTGCGGTAAAACTTGGCCAGATAGCGGATCAAAAGGAAGTAGCCAACCGCACCTACAGCCATCGGCAGCGTGACCCCAGCCGTTATCTGCCAATCTTTGACCAAAAGCACGATGAAGACACCGATAAAGAAGACCACATTGCCTATCACATGGATGGAAAGGTCTCCAAAAAGCACCTTGACCCGCTCACTATCGCTCTCCACGCGTGCGATCAGCTCACCCACAGGCCGCTTGTTGAACCATTCAACCGGCAGCTTGAGCAAGTGGTTGAAAACACGAGCCTTGAACTTGGTGATCACCTTGATGCCAAGCCGCGAAAGCAGCACAATCTGCAGATAGGAAACCAAGCCGGAAGCCAGCACTACCGCGATAAACAACCCGGCATAGCGGAAGGTCAGGCCCATATCGCCTGCGGGGATGCTCTTGTCCACGATCAACGCCAAGATTAGCGGGTCTACAAGGTAGAGCGCTGACGTGAACAGCATGGCAAACAAGCCAAAGAGCAGTAAGCCGATGTCATCCTTTATGTAAGGGTAGAGCAGCTTGGTATAATAGCGGAGGTTCTGCTTTTCTTTCTTCAAAATTGTTTCCTATGGTTCTGGTTCAAATATCAGATAGGACAGGCAGCTCAGCAAGCCCCTGTCAGAGGTTTATCAATATCGTTAAGATCAAATAGAATGGTCGGGATGAGAGGATTCGAACCTCCGACTTCTCGGTCCCGAACCGAGCGCGCTAACCGGACTGCGCTACATCCCGACAGATTTCGCCCAGACTTTTGAAAAGCGGGTTTATGTCAAGCACAAGTTTTGTTCCGTGTGGATTTATGGACTGGAATCGGGCTTGACGGCTCTTTGGGAGTGAGGGAGAGAGGGAGAAGCAAGAAGCGAGAGCAAAAACAAGCCCCCGAGCTTTTTACACTCAGGGGCGGTATTTTCAGGTCACTTGTAAGCTTACTTCATCATGATCATTTTTCGAGTGCTGCTGTATCTGCCGGCTCTCATTTTGTAGAAGTACACGCCGCTGCATACAGGGCAGTTGTGCTTATCCAAGCCATTCCAGAGCACGGTGTGGTTTCCGGTTTCTTTGGATTCATCGATCAGGGTGCACACATGCTGCCCCTTGATATTGTAGATATCAATTGTGACCGGGCTCGCTTCCTTCAAGCTGTAGCTGATCGTGGTTTCAGGATTGAAGGCGTTAGGGTAGTTTCCGTGAAGAGCCGTAGCCGCAACGGGTGTCTGAGGGTCATCGTTATCTGTCGCACTCATCAGCGCAAAGTTTACGGTGGTAGTAAGATTTGGGTTTACTATCACATTCTCTACGGTTTGACTGATATAATATGTTGCGGATGCTGTCACCGTGTGCGTTCCCGCTGGAACCGGCAGACTGTATTGTCCCGCATGATTTGTGGTAGTGAACAAGACGCCGTTGCTAACGGTTGCGCCGACAATGGGGATGTTGAATCTGGATTTCACTGTACCCATGATGGTCCCTGCAGCGGTATTCGTCTCCAAGATATTTGAGAAACTGGGCAGAGAGAAGAGATCGCCGGCGTAAACAGATTTGACCGCCCAACGGTAAACCCCACTGGGAAGCTGATTCCAGTTCGTATCACATATACTAAGGGCGAGGGTCGGCTCCGGAGTCACGATATGCCAAGTGGCTTCATCTAACATCTGATCAGGATGGAACCTATAAACCATATACCCGATGTGTAACTGAGGGATTGCATCCTCGGACACTGTGTCTGTAACCTGTATATTTAACGCCGCTTTAGACCCATTATTCTTTCTCAGAGGTGCTGAGCTGGCATGCTGCCAAGATATTTCCACCGCATCGCCGGCATCATTCAGCACCGCGGTTACCTCATCTGCCACTCCCATTGGATAAACCGTAATCTGCAGCTCTGCGGTGCGGTTGTTCATGTTAAATGTATCATCAGCCAGTTCCACTTTACCGTAGATGCTGATTTGGCCTACGGTATTCGGAGTCCAAGGCAACACCACATCCAGGCTCTGCATGCTGTTGATGGGAGGGCCAGCCACGTTAGCCAGCTCCAGATTGCCCGGTCCCATGAGCTTCACGCTGTAGTTATCTTGAACTGCGGTGCCATTGTTACGGATGCGGACGGTGTAGTTTGAGGTTTTTCCCAATGTAGCTATCGGATTGCCGCTGATAGCCAAAGCGCCCAAGTCATTTGCCAACAACTCGTTGCTGTAGAAGAAGCTTGCTTGAGGGATTTTGCCAGTGAGAAAACCTTCGGGAGGGCTGTAGGGGTCTAAAGTGTTGTTTCCATGACTGCTAACCCGGCGAGCACGGTTGTTGCCCACGGTCTGACACCTGAAGACATCATATACACTGTAGGAGTCGGTTTCTTCAGGACGATGGAACATCACCGCCAAGTTTCCACCTGTGTGCACAAAAGGCGTTTGGAAATTGATGAGGATGTTGTTTTCACCCATCGGATAGTCTATCATGCCATCAAAGACCAAGGTCATCTGGGTAGCAGGGATAAAGCCTGTATTGAGGTTGCTCCGATACGTGCTTCCCAGAAAGATTTGGGTGGGCTCATTGGGGAGGTCGTCAAAAAACTCGTTATAGATCACCATGGAGCTGATGGTTCCGCTCTGGAAGCCCAGTTCGTCTGCCAGATAAATCGCCTCATAGAGAGAGCCATGCTTTGAAAACTCCATAGGGAAGGGAGCGACCGTATTGCCAGCCCCGATGGTGATAGTTTCAAGGTTTGCAGGTGCAATGTCTATCCGCAGGGGCTTTGTCCTGTTGTTTACATCCGTTGCATCGCCGGTCATTTCAACTCTGCCATGAATGCTGTTTTGGCCTACAATGCTGGGCACCCAGGGGATTACCACCTCTACGATTTCACCGCTATAGATAGGCGGGCCGTTTACTACTGCAATCTCGACGTTGTGTGTCAACATCAGTTTTACCCGATAGTTAGACTGAGTATTGCTGCCGTTATTTCTGATGCGCACGGTGTAGTTTGATGTTTCTCCCAATGTTGGGGCGAGAGGGCCGCTGATGTCAACCGCACAGAGATCGTTGGCGATACTCTGAGTAAAATTGAGCATGACATTGGGCATCTTGCCGTCTATAAATCCTATTTCTGAAGGCGTGTTATTGTAACTATGACGCAGATGCCCTCTTTCGTTGATTTCGGTATATCTAAAGCCGTGATTTTCACTGTTATAACCCATACTTTGTGTCTCAACGGCGATGATCAGATTTGCACCTCTGTAGACAAAGGGAGTATCCAGATTGAATATCTGCCAGCCCGGGGTGCTGATGAACATGGAACCTTCTTTGACCAGAGTCATACCAGCCACCAAAGCCTGCCAGCTTGAATATCTCATGTAGCTGTCATGGGTGTTTTTGACCCAAATCTTGTAGTTAAATGGTTCGTTACCATAAGCGTAGGCGCAGTCCCAAACTATCGACTGCAAGGTGCCGATGGCATTTATCCGATCCGCCGTGTAAAGCGTGGCAGAGCTTTCCCTGCTACTGCTGATGCCAAAGGGATAAATTTGACTGGCGCTACCATCTCCGATCGTAATGGTGCCGGGAGGCGTCACCTCCGCTCTCAAGGTCACATCATAGTTTTGACCTTGATAGACAATGCGCAAGGTGGCAGAGATGAATCCAGGAGTGGTGCCGGTCAGGACGATGGGGATATTCAGGCTTTCCATAGGACTAAGGGAAACGGGCAGAGTTGCCGGATCAATGGAGAATTCCGCCGCATTTGGCCCGAAGAAGCTAAAATCACTTGCGGAGAGATTCAAGCTTCCAATGCCAACATTGGAGACTGTCACATCAAGAGGAGTGGGCACGCCGTTGACGGCCAACTCATAGTCTAAAACAACAGGTGACACACTCAAAATTGGGCCACTAAGTAGATCGCTGACGAGTAATCTGATATTGGGAATTGCGCTTTGCAGAGTTCCAACGGGCGGGGAGTTGGGGTCTGGGTTTATACTGTTTTCGCCAAAGTAGGTGATGCTACGATTTTGGTCTGGGATGTAGGTGCCATGGAAGTAGGGATCGATGTTTTCATACAAGTCGATACCGGGCGTGTTTTCATCCACAGCGATCACCAAATTGCTGGTGGTATTATATAAAAACGGGGTCTGCAGAGGGATCAGTACCCAGCCGGGTGTGGCGGGGATAGGTAACTGGCCGGAAAAGACTTGCACCATCTCGTTGACAGGAACCCAATCTGAATTGTGAGAGAAGGCAGTCCTATTGGTGTGTCCCATATAAACCACCCAATCATGGCTGTTAATTCCCTGACATGCTCCATTCCAGTAGTAGGCTATCTTTTCGATGTAGC